>Ga0268266_10000043_pt1 | contig 316604 bp, 260 predicted proteins | sample KBSS13metaG_FD_190356 | JGI IMG/M metagenome (GOLD analysis project Ga0268266, IMG submission 190356) | Switchgrass rhizosphere microbial communities from Kellogg Biological Station, Michigan, USA - KBS S1-3 metaG (SPAdes) (version 2) | ecosystem: Host-associated > Plants > Roots >... | reverse complement strand
CCATGTGCGGCCATGAGTCGGACGTGCTCAGGACGCCCTTGATCGGTACGCCCGGATATTCGCTGCGCACCTTGTCCAGGATGCCATGGACGTAGCTGCTGGAAATGGGCGCCTCCAGGACGAGCACACCGTCATCCTGCTTGATCAGCGTGGTGTTCCACGATCCCTGGAAAAGTTCGATGCCCGGCGCAAGTTCCACGCGCTTCTTGTCGCTGAATTCACGCTGCCAGCCTTTCGATTCCAGGCTCTTGGCGGCCACCGCGGCGTCCATCGCAAACTGCGCCGGGTCCGTGGCACCGTTGAAGGCCGTGTTCAGTATCTGGGTGGAGGCGTACCAGGTACCGTTGCGCCAATCGATGCGATTGGTCGGGAACCTGACGCCCTGCACCACGTTCCAGTTGTCGAAGTAGATGCGCTGCCTGACATCGCCCCAGGCATACCAGAAGTCGTTGAAAGCACGTGTGCGCTCAAGTGCATCCGGCAGGTGATTATTCGCATTGAGCAAAACGCTTACCTGCATGCCTAGGTAGGTGAATTGCACCACGGCATGCGGCGTCGAGCGCAGCCATTGGGATGGCGCGTATTGCAGGTCCTGTGCGGCCAGGGCGTTTAACAGAAGCCGCTCCGGCCCAAGGCCAAAGACGTCCTTCGCATCGTCAAGGTCGGCAAGGGAAACCGGCGACTGGCCCTGCTTGCCGCGATAGACGCCGCCTTGCGGCGTCGCGACCAGGGTAACGTCGATATCCGATCCATGGGGATCCGACTCCGGCCACGTCACGTGGGCGTCGCGCACTTCGCGCTGCTGGTCCAGGTCCACGCTGACCTTGTCGCGCTCATAAGACGTGATGAACGGCTGTTGCCGGTACGACTGCTCGGAAAGGACGGTATGCCCGATGGTTTCATAGCTCTCGGTATGGATGCCCCGAAGTCGCTGTTCTCCACCCATGGCATCGATCGCCAGTTGCACGCAGGATTTTGCGGACAGGCCATCGCAGCCCGGATGCCCCGGTCCGCTCACGGTGTCGCCGTCGGAAGGCGTATCCGCTGCCATCGAAGGCGTCGCACACGCCAGGGCGATGAGAACCGAAAGGGAGAGACAAGGCGCACTCCGCTTGAAGCGGTAAGTCATGGTGGAGCCTCAAGACACCCCTAATACCGGGGCAAGCCCGCGCATGCTAGTGGTGTCGGCTCACTGCTTCCGCATGCGGAAAGTCACGCCAGGTGGAGTGTCTTTCGGCAGGGATAACCTGCCATCAGCCCAAGTGATCCTCGGCGTCATGGAAGGCGCGAATGGCGGACACCGCCAGGACCATGGCAGCATTCTTCGCGTCTGAAGCAGTGCCGTGGTGCGCGGTGCGACTGGTCAGTTCAAGCCGCGGCTTGTCCAGTTGTTTGGGGCACACGTTCGACGTGGCGCACCAGCTCCCGTCAACCGGATCGATGTACGCCTCGATGACGATGAGCATGCCTTCAAACGTGCGGACCAATGACATATCGACGGCCACCTGACGCCAGGATTACCAATCAATATGTCGACTGCTTCACATGGATCTTGATGATGATCCGCTAAGCCGATTCGGCAGACGCCTCGCAAATCATGGGCTTATCCTCTCAATTGCCGTCCTCCGCCAGCAGGTCGCCAAGAACGTCCAACCTCCGCTCCCACGCCGTGCGATGTTCGGTAGCCCATTGCTCCACGGCCTTGAATCCGGCGCTCTCCAGACGGCAGCTTCGAACACGACCCACCTTGTCCGTGCGGACGAAGCCCGTTTCCTCCAACACCTGCAGATGCTGGCCAATGGCGGTGATGGTGACGCCCAGGGGCTCGGCCAGCATGGAGACCGACTGCGGACCCAGCGACAGGCAATCCAGGATCGCCCGCCGCGTGGGATCGCCCAGCGCCTGGAAGACGCGATCAATGTCCAGGTTCATCCCTCCTCCGCCAGCGCCTTGCCGAACAGGTCCAGCAAGTGTTCCCAGCCGCCCTTGCGCATCTCAGGTCCACCGGAGCCTTCGAAAAAGACTGCCTGATGGGTAAGCGTCATCTTCGTTCCGCCATCCGACTTCGCCAGCTCAACGGTGATCAGGCTGCACGAGATGCGTCGGCCGCCCAGGGTCATGCTGGTAGCCAGCACGACGCGCTGGCCCGGCACGATGTCCTGGTAAACCCCTTCATTGGCGAGGACCGAGCCAGGAAACGGCGTGCGCTCGTCCATCCGATAGCTGCTTCGCTCGATCCCACCCTCGCGGAAATCCATCTCCAGGCTCGACTCGGCGGAGGGTTCGCTACGCCCATACCACTGGCGTTTCTTATTGGGGTCGGAAAGGAAGGCGAATACCCGCTCAACGGGAACGGGGTAAGTGCGTTCAAGCACGAACGTATCGTGGATGACGGCGGATTCGACCATGGGTATCTCCAGCACAATAAGTGAAGTAGTAACTTCAGTATCTGGCAAGAGAAAACAATAGTCAAGTCCATACTTCGGTATTGGCCGCCTACCCAGCGTAAGGAAATGCGAACATGAGGGGACATAACGAAGGGGTGGACCATGGCAGCGTCGACACACGATTTGCAAAAGCATCGCTCCACACTGCTACCCACGGCAGCGACAGGATTCTTCCTCTACTTTGTGGCGGCCCTTTTGCTGATGCATGCAGTTCGGCCCGACTACACCGTCGTCGATCACATGATCAGCGACTACGCAGTGGGAAGGTCCGGCTGGATCATGACCACTGCCTTTGTTTCGCTTTCCCTGGGCTGCCTGGCGCTGGCGATCGGACTGTTCCTGGATGGGCCGGCATCATGGCTGGGCCGGATCGGCGCTTCGCTGCTGGTCGTTACGTTCGCGGGACTTATGGTTACGGCACTTTTTCCAACGGATCTGGAAACTGCTCCATCCACGCGAACGGGCGACATTCATACTTTAAGCTTTCTGGTGAACATCGTTAGCGTCCTGCTTTCGACGATTTGCCTCGGATTGAGCTATAGCGGTAGCCCGAGTTGGCGTCGCCACAGGACCCCCGCGCTGGTGTTTGCAGGACTTTTGATCGTCGCCTTCGTTGCTCAATACCTGACTCTGCACAGGGGCGCACCTTATGGAATAACCAACCGGCTCTTCGTCGCCGTTCTAATGGCATCGCTCATATCGAACAGCCTTTGGCTCAAGTCAGTGGTGACCAGGAAGCATGCGAATTAGCGCGGTTTGATCAAACTATGAGTCGCCAAGGCCGCTCACGCGCATACCGCGTGGGCGGCAGCCCGACATGGCGAGTGAAGGCCACACTGAACGTGCTTGCCGAACTGTAGCCCACGCGATCGGCCACTTCCGCAAGCCCCCCTTCTTTCCGGCGAAGCATGTCCTTGGCCAGCGCCATGCGCCACGCCAGCAGGTATTCCATAGGCGTCACGCCCACGGCGCGGTTGAATCGCTCGAAGAACGTCGAACGCGATAGCGCTGCTTCCCTGGCCAGTTGCGGCACCGTCCAGCTGCGTTTGGGATCCTCGTGCATGCCGCGGATGGCTGCGGCCAGACGGCTGTCCGCCAGACCCCGCAACAGCCCAGGTGACGTGCCAGTGTCGGTGGTGGAGCGGAAGGCTTCGATCAGGAGTACTTCCAGCAGGCGAGCCAGGACCACGTCGCGCGCCGGTCGTTGCGCGCGTGATTCTTCGCCCACCATGCGCACCAGGATGGCCAGACGCGGCTCGCCACGCACGTGCACCAGCCGCGGAAGCAGCGACACCAGTAATGCGGCGTCAGGCGACGCGAACTCGCAGTGGCCCACCATCATGCGCAGGTCCGCTGCGCCGGGTTGATCGCCAATGCGGAATTCCCCGCCGCCGAGCTCAATGGGCATGACACCGAAGTGGCCGGGCGAAGGCGGATCGATGCTCTGCATGGATGAGCCGTAGGTGGAGGGCACCAGGGCAAAATCCCCGGCTTCGAGAACGATCGGATCGAAGCCTTCGGCGGCGAGGCGGCACGAGCCTTCCAGGATCGCGCAATAGAAAGGTTGTCCGCCGTGCGGACGGGCGACACCCCACCGGCCGGCGCCACTGACCATCTTGTTGAAGCGGGCGCTGGGCTGGAGCAGGCCGACGACTTCGGCGAGCGGGTCGATCATGTCCGGACTCTCGAAGGTGATTCCCGGACTTCCTATGGTAGCAAGTCTGACCCTCGATACCTACCTTTTGGGTTCTCCCAAGAACCCCACCGAGGCTTTACGTATGAAAACCATCCTGATCACCGGTTGCTCGTCCGGCTTTGGCCTGGACGCGGCCCGCTATTTCCTCGACAAGGGATGGAAGGTCATCGCCACCATGCGCCATCCGCGTGAGGACATCCTTCCCCCCGACGACAATCTTCGCGTGCTCGCCCTGGACGTGACCGATCCTGAGAGTATCCGCAAGGCGATAGACGCCGCTGGTCCCATCGATGTGCTGGTGAACAACGCGGGCATCGGTGCTCTCGGGGCACTTGAGGGCATCTCGATCCAGACTGTGCGCGACCTGTTTGAAACCAATACGTTCGGTACGATCGCCATGACGCAGGCGGTGCTTCCGCAATTCCGCGCGCGCAAGGAAGGGGTGGTGATCAACGTCACGTCCAGCGTGACCATGAAGTCATTGCCACTGCTGGCCGTGTACACCGGCAGCAAGGCCGCGGTGAATGCCTTCACCGAGTCGTTGGCGCTGGAACTGGCGCCGTTCAACGTGCGCGTCCGCATCGTGCTGCCGGGCCGCGCGCCCAGCACGAGCTTTGGTGCCAATGCCCAGTCGCGCATGCAGGGATCGATTCCGCCAGCCTATGCCGAGCTGGCGCAGGAGGTCTTCGCCGGTTGGCAGACGAACACGTTGGTGACTGAGCCGAATGACGTGAGCGAAGCGATCTGGCGCGCGGCCACCGATACGTCGGCACCCATGCGCATTCCCGCTGGCAAAGACGCGGAGGCGCTTGCCTGATAGGCCATCCTCGACACTCCGATATCTTCCATGGATATTCGTTCGCACTTTTACGACCGTTACTATGGAACCTCACCACGCTGTCAGCCATCATCTCCCTCGTTGCCGGCAAACACCGGTGACCGGGTGTAAGAAGCCCTTTCATTAGGGTCGACTACCGCAGGGCTTTCCTGCGGTAGTCGGGTTCCCCCATCTTCATGGTGGGCGAGCCAGGCGGGCAAATGCCCAGCCGTTCCCCAATGCGGTCTTCTTACCCTGGCTCGCTCGCCACCCAACTTCCAGTGAAAAAGAATCGGGTGGCGTGCATCCATCGGGCCAGGCCGGGTGGATGGACGCATGGAACGCGTGGAAGTGTTTTTGGACAACCGCCGGTCGCTCCCCTCCCCCATCGCGCGACCGGGTCCACGGGCTCCAGGGATGCCCGCATCGTTCATTCGCCCGATTCGTTTCCTGGTTGAAAGCGACTTTCCCTCGAAACAAGACCCGTCAAACGAGTGTTACCATGAACCTCATGGCTACTAAGACCACCACCAAACCGTCTCGCGCGCCGGCTGCCAAAAAAGGCCCATCGAAGGCCGTGCTTTCAGAGCGTATCCAGCTCCCATCGGGAAAGACGGTCACTGTTGGGCATGCAGTAGAGGTGGCGACACGAGCAGGCATCCTTACCAGGACAGGTAAGCTGGCACGTTTCTACGCGAAGTGAACGATGGCCATTTGCTCGTGGCCTATCATGGCTGCGACATAGTAACCCGTGATCTGTTGGTCACAGGTAGAACGACGCTCAAGGACAGTAAAAACGACTACGACTGGCTCGGTTCCGGCATCTATTTTTTCGAGGGTGATGCGGAGCGTGCACTGTCTTTCGCAGAGGCAGCCAGTGTACAGCCTGAGCGAAGATACACCGCGTCCCCTGTCGTTACCCCGGCTGTCGTCGGTGCAGTACTTTGCGTCCAACGCACGCTCGATATGACTACCAAGCAAGGACTACTCGAGTTCGCTGACGCGTCAGTTCAGCTTGCACGGGTATGGGATGCCCAGGGAGTGGAACAAAACCGGCGCCCATGCAACGTTCCGCCGAATGAAAACGACGGCGACGTCTTGCTACGAAAGCTCGATAACGCCGTGATCGAATTTATTCACGCTAGTCGTGAAGAAATCGAGCCAGGGTATCAAATGGTACGCGGCGCGTTCCGGCAGGGACCCGAACTCGCACTGCACTCGGGCTTCCATAAGGACAGCCATATACAGCTTGCTGTACGCGACCGAGCATGCATTGTTGGATGGTTTTTACCTTCGGGTGACCAGCTACTCGAGGAATTGGACTTCCTGGAAGCAAAGAATCGACACGACGTTGCGGTTCGCAATTACTCAAAGCAAAAACCCCGGATACGCACGAATATCGGTCACTAGCCCTGGTCGCCAGCATCCACGAGTTCCAGGGGGAAGCATCGTTCGTCCGCTCGATTCGTTTTCCGAATAGCACTCAATGCAATTGTCTAACAGCGACAACCCCGCTTAGGATCATCGTATGTCGCGATCCACCCCCACCTTGCTCACTCGCCTTCGCCGCCACCGCGGCCTGTGGGCGTTGGCAATGGCGGTGCTGATGATCAAGCTCATGGCTGGCACGCTCTGCCTGGCCGATACCCCGAATGGGCGTGTCGCCAGCGCGCCCTCAGCGGCGGCGATGGCCCAGCTGCCAGTAGACATGACGGCTTCAGCCGTCGACGACGATGGCGGCACCTGCCTGCTGGGCGAACCTGGCGGATGCCACTGCACGTGTGCGCATTCGGCCACGTTGCCCACCGCGACGGTGTTGGCTGTGTCTGCATTGCACCCGCATTTCGATGCGCCTGCCCTTTCGTCGGGTTTCACGCCAGCCGTGACCGGCTCCCTGTTGAGGCCACCGATCGCCTGACCCTCGCTGCTTCGCGCCGCCTGCCACCGCGGGCGTTCGCTTCGTGATGGTTTTCAGGAGATCGTTCCATGTCCGTTTTCCGTGCGGTGCCCTTGGGCGCTGTCTGTTTGCTCTTTGCGGTTGTTGCCAGGGCCGTCCCCGTTGCCACCTCGCCGCTGCAAAGTGCCGTGCGCGTGGTGTGGGAATCCAGCCCCGAGGTGCAGGCCGCACGGGCCGATCTGGAAGCGGCCCGTGCTCGGGCGCGCGCCGCCGCGCAACCGCTCTACAACCCCGAATTGTCCCTCGATGCCGAAAACGCGGACGTCAATCGACGCACCGCGGGACTTAGTCTTGCGCTGGATCTCTCCGGCAAGCGCCAGGCGCGCACGGCCGAAGGCCAGGCGGGATTGCATGCCAGTGAAGCCACCTACGCGCTTGCCCGCCGGGATATCGCCACCCGCTGGCTCAAGGCCTGGTCCACGGCTGCCCTGGCCACGCAACGGAGCGAGTTGGGCCGCCGCCGGCTGGCGCTCATGCAACGTTTCGATGCCTTGGCTGGGCAACGCCTCAAGGTTGGCGACATCAGCAGTCCCGAGCGCGACCTGGCGGCCCTGGCGCTGGGCGAGGCGCAGATCCAGCAGGCTTCGCTGATCGGCAACGAGGCAGCCGCCCGCGCGGCCTTGCTCGCGATCAACGGCGAAGCGGCCACGCCATCGCCTGCGCTGCCGCAAAAGCTGCCGCCACAGTCGGGTATCGTCGTGCCCCTGCCGGATGACGAACGTCCGGAGTTGGTGAAAGCGCGCGCCGAGCAAACGCGCGCCGAGGCAGGTATCGACGTCGCCCGTCGCGCGCGCAAGCCCGATCCCACGGTGAGCTTGACCGGTGGCCAGGTACGCAACGGTCCCATCAACGATCGTGTGATTGGCCTTAGCGTGTCGATTCCCTTGCCCGTGCTCAACACAGGCCGCGCCGAAGTGGACGCGGCGCAAGCCGAAGCCGATGCCGCCGCGGCGAACGTGCGTTCGCGCCAGCTGATGACGCAGGCCAGCGTGCTGGAAGCCCAGGCCCGTTACGACGCGCTGCTTGCAGCCGCCAACGCCTTCCGCATGGGCCGGGCCGCGGCTTTCGAAGATCGCATCGCCCTGCTGGAGAAGCTTTGGCGCGCCGGCGAAATCGGCACTTCGGATTATCTGGTTCAGCTCAAGCAGAGCCTGGATACCGCCCTGTCCGGCCTCGAGCTGGAAAGCCAGGCCTGGCAGGCCTGGTTCGACTACCTCTCCGCCATCGGTCGTCTCAACGACTGGATCGAAGGCCGCACCCAGGATGTTTCGCCATGACTCGTCTTCTGTTGATCCGTACCCTGCTAGGCGTCGCGCTGATCATGGTGCTGCCCACGCCGCTGATGGCGCAGGAGTCCAAGGAAGCTACCGGTAACCCGCTCGCGCTGGATGCCGCGGCCATCAAGCAAGCTGGCATCGTCGTCGACAAGGCCGTGCCGCGCGCGCTCACCGACGAACTTAAAGCCCCCGGTGAAGTGAAGGCCAATGCGTATTCCACCGTGCTGGTCACGCCACGTATCGAAGCCATGGTGCTCGAACGCAAGGCCAGGCTCGGTGACGTCGTCAAGGCTGGCCAGCCCTTGGTGGTGCTCTCCAGTGTGCAGGTGGCCGAGACGCAAGGCGCGTACATCATCGGCGAGCAGGACTGGCGGCGCGTGTCGTCACTCGGCCCCGAGGCGGTCTCCGGTCGCCGCTATACGGAAGTCAAAGTGCAGCGCGACCAGGCGCGCGCCAAGCTGCGTGCTTATGGCCTGTCCGAAACACAGATCCAGGGTTTGCTGCGATCAGGTTCCGCGCATGCGGATGGCAGTTTCGAGCTCCTGGCCCCGTCCGGTGGACGGATAACGACCGATGAATTCATGGTGGGCGAACGCATCGAGCCCGGCCGCACACTGTTTACCCTGGTCAAGGAAAACACGGTGTGGGTGGAGGCCCAGTTGCCGCCGGCGGACGCGGAACGCGTGAAGCCCGGTGGCGCGGCACGCATCCTGGTCCACGACACCACGTTGCCCGGCAAGGTGGTGCAGCGGTCGCACCAGCTCAACGAAAGGACCCGCACGGCGCCCGTGCGGATCGAAGTCGACAACCGCCAGGACCTACTGCATCAGGGCGAACTGGTGGAGGTGCGACTGGCCGTGGGCACACCGACACCCGCGCTCGCCGTACCGACCGAGGCCGTCGTGTTGCTGCAAAACCAGGCCACCGTCTTCGTCGCCCGGGACAACGATGAGTTCGAGCCGGTGCCCGTGATGGTAGGCGAGACTCGCGATGGCTGGGTCGAGATCAGGCAGGGCCTGGTTCCAGACACGGCGTATGTACGCAAGGGCGCCTTTGCCCTCAAGGCGCGGCTGCTGCGTTCGCAGTTGGGAGAAGAATGATGCTGGTGCGATTGGTTGAACTCTCCCTGCGTTACAAGGTGCTGGTGCTGATCATTTTCGTGGTGATCGGCACCCTGGGGTTCCAGGCGGCGCGGCAACTGCCGATCGATGCGTTTCCCGACGTCACCCCGGTACAGGTCAACGTCTACACCGAAGCCCCGGGACTGGCCGCGGAGGATGTCGAGCAGCTATTGAGTACACCGGTGGAATCGGCGCTGGCGGGCTTGCCCAAGGTGCAGGACATCCGCTCGGTGAGCCTGTTCGGCTTGTCCTATGTATCGGTGTATTTCGATAACAGCATGGACATCTACTTCGCCCGTCAGCTTGTCAACGAGCGTTTGCAACAAGTGGGGGATCGGCTCCCGGCGGGTTATGGCAAGCCGGAGATGGGACCCAATACGTCGGGCCTGGGCCAGGTGTTCTGGTACACCGTGGAGCGTGCCGACGATTCACTCAAGCAAGCCACCGGAAACACGGCATCCAATGACATGGACCTGCGCGCGCTGCAGGACTGGACCATTCGGCTGATCCTGCGCACCGCCCCCGGCGTGGATGACGTTACCTCGTGGGGCGGCCTGGAGAAACAGTACCAGGTGCGCATCGACCCGATTAAGCTGATTGCCCACGGCCTGGGCTTCAAGGAAGTGATCGAAGCACTGCAGGCCAACAACGCCCAGGTCGGCGGCAATTTCGTCGATGTCGGGCGCGAGCAGTATCTGGTCCGTGGCTTGGGACTGGTCAGGAATGCAGCGGATCTGGGCAACATCGTACTCAAGAGCGACGACGGTACCCCGGTGTACGTACGTGACGTGGCCACCGTCATCGAGGCCGGCGCCCCGCGTACGGGCGCCGTCACCCGTGACGGCAAGGAAGTGGTGATGGGCCAGGCACTGGCCCGCATTGGCGAGAACGCCAAGAGCGTGGTCGATGCGGTGCAGGCGAAACTCGCCACGGTCAAACAGGCGCTACCCGATGGCGTAATCGTCAAGCCTGTCTATGAACGCACCGACCTGGTCAACCAATCGGTGAAAACGGCGGTGCGTGCGCTGATCGAAGGCTCGGTCCTGGTCGCCATCGTGCTGTTCCTGTTTCTGGGCGAACTGCGCAGTGCACTGGTCGTGGTGGTTGCGTTGCCGATGGCCATGCTGATCGCGTTCATCTGCATGGGACAGGCGGGCCTGTCGGCCAACTTGATGTCGCTTGCAGGTTTGGCCATCGGCATCGGCATGATGGTGGATGGCGCGGTGGTGATGGTGGAGAACGCCTTCCGCATCATGGCCGAGCGCAAGACCCATGGACTCCCCGTCGATCGCACCGCGGCGGTACTGGCTGCGGCGCGTGAAGTGGCCAAGCCGATTGCCTTTGCCATCGCGATCATCATCGTGGTGTTCCTGCCGCTGTTCAGCCTTGAAGGGCTGGAAGGCAAGATGTTCAAGCCGATGGCGTTCAACATCAGCTTCGCCATGGCAGGATCCCTGCTGCTGGCCCTCACCCTGATCCCCGTGCTGGCCGCCCTGGTGCTCAAGCCCAAGGAAGAGAAGGACACGCCATTGGTGGCCTTCCTCAAAAGGCACTACGCCACGGTGCTCGCCTGGTCGCTGGCCCGGCGCAGGCTGGTACTGGGGATGGCCGGCGGCGCGCTGCTGGGAAGCCTCGCCTTGTTCCCCTTCCTCGGCAAGGAATTCATGCCGAACCTAAAGGAAGGGGCGATCATGTGGCGCATCACGTCGATTCCATCGGCCTCGCTCGACGAATCGATCGATATCTCAAGGCAGGTGGCCGCGCGGATCAAGGCGAAGTTCCCGGAAGTTCAAACCACCCTGGCCATGATCGGCCGCGCCGAGAAAGGCGAAACCGCCGACGTGAACTACATGGAGGTCTATACCCCGCTAAAGCCCAAGGACCAATGGCGCCAGGGTGAGACGCTCCAATCCCTCGAGGAGGCGATGCAGCAGGAGTTGACGACGGCGCTGCCCACGGCCGTGGTGAGCTATACCCAGCCCATCCAGATGCGCATCGAGGAACTCATTTCCGGTGTGCGCGCCACCCTGGCGCTCAAGCTCTACGGCGAAGACTTAGGCCAGCTCCACCGGCTCAGCCGCCAGATCAAGGACGTGCTTGCTCGGGTTCCAGGTGTCGCGGACCTTGCGCTGGAGGCGAACATCGGCAAGCCGCAAATCCGCATCGGCATCGACCGCGACGCCCTGGCACGTTATGGCCTCAACGCGGACGAGGTATTGACCGTGGTCAAGAACGGCATCGGCGGCGAGCCGGTGACGACCCTGATCGATGGTGCGAAGCGTTTCGATATTGCCGTTCGACTGGATGAAGGCAACAAGGATTCATTGCTGGCCATTGAACGCATCCCGATCCGAACCGCCAGCGGCGCCATCGTGCAATTGTCGCAGGTGGCCCAAATCAGCGATGCCGAGGGTTACTCGTTCATCCGGCGCGAGCAATTGCAACGCTACGCGGTGATCCAGATGGACGTTAGGGGCCGCGATATCGACGGCTTTGTCAAAGAGGCCAATGCCGCGATCGCCCGGAAGCTGAAGGTGCCCACGGGGTACTACACCCAATGGGGCGGCGCCTTCGAGAACCAGCAGCGCGCGCTCCAGCGGCTATCGCTTATCGTGCCGGCAACGATCTTTTTCATCTTCGTGCTGCTGTACACGGCCTTCAATTCGGTGAAGTACGCCGGGCTGATCCTTGCCAATGTGCCCTTTGCCACCATTGGTGGCATTGCGGCATTGGCGATCACCGGGCAGTACTTATCGGTGCCTTCGGCGATCGGCTTCATTGCCGTATTCGGCGTGGCCATGTTGAACGGTATCGTGCTGGTGAGCTTCTTGAACGAGCAACGGGGAAAAGGGCTGGCCGTGAGGGAGGCGGTGCTTCAGGGCACGGCCTTGCGGCTGCGGCCGGTGCTGATGACAGCCAGCGTGGCGATCCTGGGCTTGGTTCCGATGCTGCTCTCCAGCGGCGTGGGTGCGGAAACGCAACGCCCGCTGGCCACCGTGGTGGTGGGTGGGCTCATCACCTCGACGCTGCTGACGCTGATTCTGTTGCCTGTTCTGTATGACTGGATCGAGGAACGAGCAGCCAGTCGCAGCATGGTGAGGAAACATTGACGAAGCTTGCACTCTCGTCCACCCATGGTAGGGAGGCCACTAACGGCATGTGCACACCGTGCGCATGAATATGCCTTCTATCAGGGACATGGGTGCCCGTCTCATGCCCTTGGGGAGACACGTATGCAATTGAGCGAAGAGAAGAAGTATCGGCTGTTGATTGACGCCATCGTGGACTACGCCATCTACATGCTCGATACCGATGGCCTGGTCAGCAGCTGGAACAGTGGTGCGCAGCGTTCCAAAGGGTATACGGCTGGGGAAATCATCGGCAAACACTTCTCATCCTTCTATCTTGAGGAGGACCGGCTGGCGGGCAAACCCGAGGAGGGCTTGTTGCGCGCCCGCACGGAAGGACGCTTCGAAACGGAGGGTTGGCGCGTTCGGAAGGACGGCAGCCGATATTGGGCCCACGTGGTGATCGACCCGGTTTGGGGCGACGACGGCACCTTGGTGGGCTATGCCAAGGTAACCCGTGACCTGACGGCCCAACAGCAGGGCAAAGCCCTGCTAAGAAAGAGCGAAGAACAATTTCGCATCCTGGTGCAGGGCGTTGCCGATTACGCCCTCTACATGCTTGACACCCAGGGCCTGGTGTCAAGCTGGAACGGTGGCGCCCAGCGCATCAAGGGTTATACCGCCAGCGAAATCATCGGGAAGCATTTTTCCGCGTTTTATACCCCTGAAGACAAGGCCAACCATGAACCGGAAAAAGCCCTGCGCGTGGCCCTGGAAACGGGCCGCTACGAAAAAGAGGGCTGGCGCATGCGCAAGGACGGCAGTACTTTCTGGGCCCATGTGATTCTCGATCGAATTCTCGACGAAGACGGCAAGCACATCGGCTATGCCAAGATCACCCGAGACATCACCGACAAACGCGATGCCGATCAGGCGCTGGCCGAAGCCCGCGAGGCGCTTTTCCAATCTCAAAAACTAGAAGCGATTGGCCAGTTGACCGGGGGCGTGGCGCATGATTTCAACAACCTTCTCATGGCCGTCATGTCGAGCCTGGAACTGCTCGAAAACCGCTGCCGCGAGGATCCGCGAGCGTTGAAGCTATTGGCAAACGCCATGGCCGGTGCGCAACGCGGCGCCGCACTGACCCAAAGGATGCTCGCGTTCGCCCGTAAGCAGGAACTGAAGCCCACGCAGGTGGACGTCAGGGAACTGGTGCGGGACATCAGCGATCTTCTGCAACGCTCAGCCGGACCCACGGTGACCATCGACACATTTTTCCCCCTGCACATCAATCCCGTACTGGTTGACGGCAACCAGCTGGAACTGGCGTTGTTGAACCTGGTGATGAATGCGCGCGATGCGATGCCCGAAGGCGGGCGCATCATCATTGCCACGCGGCCGGAAACCATCAGGAAGGAACCGCATCGCACTGGGCTGCCGGCCGGTCACTACGTCTGCCTGGCGGTGACCGACGAGGGCCAAGGCATGGACGAGGTAACCCTTAAACGCGCGATGGAGCCTTTTTTCACCACCAAAGGCACGGGTAAAGGCACGGGGCTGGGATTGTCGATGGTGCACGGCCTGGCCGAGCAATCGGGGGGGCGCCTGGTGATACACAGCGCCGTGGAGCACGGCACCACCGCGGAGATCTGGCTGCCGATGGCCCGTTTCCAGGCCGAGCCCGCCGAGGAAGTTGCGAAGTCACCAAGCGAGCCCGCCGAGCCTGCTGCCACCTCCGCATTGACGGTTCTGGTGGTGGACGATGACCCGCTGATTGTCATGACCGTGAACGAGCTGCTTACGCATATGGGTCACCAATGCCTTGAAGCGCACTCGGCACGGCGTGCCCTGGAGATGCTCGAATCGGGCCAGCATGTGGATGTGGTCATTACCGATTATGCGATGCCTGGCATGACGGGCATCCAGCTCGCCGAGCGGATCAAAGAACGATGGCCCCTGCTGCCTGTCGTCCTGGCATCGGGCTTTGCGGAGGTCCCGGAGGATTTTGTCATCGACATCTCCCGACTGCCCAAACCCTATGGCCGGGCAGACCTGTTCCGCATCCTGGAGCAGGCCACGGCATAACCTGCCTGCAGCCGTAATTATCACCATCGGTAATTCTTCACGGTTCCCTTCGATGGAGGAATTTAGCGTCCGGACATGAAGACGCATTCCCCACCAAACAATACTTCATCGCCGCTCGGTTTCCTCAAGCGATTGAGCGCAGGTCTCATCACGGGCGCGGCGGACGACGATCCTAGCGGTATCGCCACTTATTCCCAGGTGGGGGCCAAATTCGGCTATGCCACCCTGTGGACGATCTTCCTGACCATGCCACTGATGATTGCCGTGCAGGTGGTGGCCGCCCGTATCGGGCGGGTATCGGGGTTCGGACTTTTCGATAACCTGCAAAAACATTATCCAAGCTGGCTGGTGTATGGACTTACCTGTCTGCTGATTGTCGCCAACGTGATCAATCTGGGTGCGGATATCGGCGCCATGGGCGCGGCGTTGAAGCTGTTGATTGGCGGCTCGGCTATTGCCTACGCCCTGGTATTTGCCCTGGTCTCGATGTTGCTGCAGGTGTTTATTCCTTTTTCGAAGTATTCGCCTTTCCTCAAAGTGCTGACGGTGAGCCTCTTTGCATACGTGGCGACCGTGTTCGTGGCCAAAGTGCCGTGGGGAGAAGTCCTGAAGGGCACGGTGGTGCCGAAGATTCAATGGACCGCCGACTATGCGATGGCCGTGGTGGCGGTGCTTGGCACCACCATAAGCCCTTACCTGTTCTGCTGGCAGGCCGCGCAGGAAGTGGAGGAAATCCGGGCCAGCGACGAGCGTGAGCCCTTGAAACGCACGCCCGAACAAGGCAACGACGCGATCAAGCGCATTCAGGTGGATACGGTCATCGGCATGGTGTTCTCCAACATCGTGGCCTTTTTCATCATCCTTACCGCTGCCGTTACCCTGCACGCCCATGGCAAGGTGGACATCCAATCCTCGGCGGAGGCGGCCGAAGCCTTGCGTCCGATCGCGGGGCGTTTTGCGTTCTGGCTGTTCGCCGCGGGCATCATCGGCACCGGGTTGCTGGCCCTTCCCGTCCTGGCTGGCGCTACCGCCTACGCCGTTGCCGGCGCCTTCCATCAACCCTACGGGCTGGAGCGTTCGCCCAGAAAGGCAAAGACATTCTATGGCGTGCTGGTGGTTGCGATGATCCTTGGCGCGGCGCTCAACCTCACGCCCATTGATCCCATCAAGGCCCTGTACTGGAGCGCCGTGGTCAACGGTGTGGCCGCCGTTCCCGTCATGATCCTCATGCTTTTGCTATCCAACAACAAGGAAGCCATGGGCGAGTTCTGCGTCAAAGGTTGGACCCGATGGCTGGGATGGGCGGCAACCCTGATCATGGCGGCAGCTGCCATCGTGATGTTCGCCACGATGGGCAAATCATCCTAGCGTGCACGATGCACATGGTCTTGCACGCGACAGGGACTTCCAGTTCACGCCGTTCGTGAAATCCTGCGGCTCCAGCCAACGCCAGGACACTTCCCATGGATGCCATCCAGTTGCTCAAAGCCGACCACAAGCTGGTCAAAGGGCTGCTCTCCGAGCTTGCCGAGACCTCCACGCGCGCCACCAAGAAGCGGGCCGACCTGCTGCACAAGATCGAGGTGAACCTGAAAGCCCACACCACTATCGAGGAAGAGATCTTCTACCCGGCGTTCAAAGAAGCGGGCAAGAAGGAAGAAGCCAAGATGTATTACGAGGCGCTGGAGGAGCATCGCGCCGCCGGGGACCTGGTTCTACCTGACCTGTTAAGTACCGATGAAGGCAGCGAGGTGTTTTCCGGCCGCGCCAAAGTGCTTAAGGAAATGATCGAGCACCATGCTGATGAAGAAGAAAAAGAGATGTTCAAGGACGCCAAAACGCTGATGTCCAAGCAGCAGCTCAATGAGTTGGGCGCCCAGATGGAACAGCGCAAGCAGCAAATTCTCGATGAGCTGGGCTGAAAGCCGTCGAACGGATCAGAACGAACGCCCCTATCCGGCCGGATAGGGGCGCTTGTCCCAGGATCGGGGCCTGGAAACGCGTCACTGAAACTTGATGAAGCCAGGCGTATGATCGCTCGGTACCGCGCGATCATGGAATCAGCCAGCCCTGGAGCCAGCCATGTCCGAAAAGAAGCCTGGAGACTTTGTCGAGGTCCAGCTTGGCAGACGGAATTTCCTTCAGATCGTAGGCATGACCGGGGCGGCCTCCGGGTTGGGATTGCCGATCGCGGCCCAGGCGGTTGCCGTCGCCGCCGCAGCGCACGCCACCACGTTGAAGGGTGACCTTGTAACGGTCCGGTTTAAAGTCAACGGCAAGGCGCAGGCGCTCAAGGTCGATTCGCGCACCACGCTTCTGGATGCACTGCGCGACCATCTGCAGCTCACCGGCACCAAGAAAGGCTGCGATCATGGCCAGTGCGGCGCCTGTACCGTGCACGTCAACGGCCGGCGGGTAAATTCCTGCCTTAGCCTTGCAGCGATGCATGAAGGCGATGAAGTCACCACGTTGGAAGGCCTGGGCCAGCCCGGCAACCTGCATCCGATGCAGCAGGCCTTCCTCGAGCACGATGGCTACCAGTGTGGCTACTGCACGTCGGGCCAGATCATGTCGGCAGTGGCTTTGATGAAAGAGCCGTGCGGCCCCGCCAATGCCGATGTGAAGGAAGCGATGAGCGGCAACATCTGCCGCTGTGGCGCCTATTCCAACATCGTCGCGGCGATCCAGCAGGTCCGCAAAGGCTAAGGGAGCGAAAATGGAACCGTTTGCTTTTTCCCGTGCCACCGATGCAAGCAAGGCGATCAGCGCCGCGGCGAAGTCGTCCACGGCCCAGCAGGGTGCCGAGGTGCGTTTTGTCGCCGGCGGCACCACTCTGCTGGATCTGATGAAGCTGAATGTCGAACGGCCCACCCAGGTGATCGATATCAATCACCTGCCCTTGGCCGATGTCGAACATACGTCCGATGGCGGACTGAAGATCGGCGCCTTGGTGCGCAATTCGGACCTTGCCCACCATGCGCTGGTGCAACGGGACTACGCCGTGCTGTCGCAAGCGCTGTTGTCTGGCGCCTCCGGCCAGTTGCGCAACATGGCCACCACCGGAGGCAACCTTCTCCAGCGCACCCGTTGCGTGTATTTCCGCGACACCAACATGCCATGCAACAAGCGGGAGCCGGGCGCAGGGTGTTCGGCCATCGACGGGTTCAACCGCACGCTGGCCATCTTGGGTACCAGCGAGCACTGCATCGCCACCAATCCGTCAGACATGAGCGTGGCGCTGACAGCGCTGGAAGCGACGGTGGTGATCCGCGGCACCGGGGGTGAACGCCGAGTGCCGATCGGCGAATTCTTCCTGCTGCCGGGCGATACGCCGCAACGGGAAACGGTGATGATGCCAGGCGACCTGATCACCCATGTGATCCTGCCGCCCCCGCGAGCGGGCGCCCGCTCGCATTACCTGAAGTTGCGCGATCGTGCTTCGTATGAATTCGCGCTGGCCTCGGCGGCGGTGGTGATCGCCGTGGACAACGGCAAGATCAGCCACGCCCGCGTGGCGATGGGCGGCGTAGGCACCAAACCCTGGCGTTCTCCCGAGGCGGAAAAAGCGCTCGAAGGCCAGTCGCCAAATGAGCACACGTTTGCCGCTGCCGCGGCGGCTGCCTTGCGCCCGGCCAAACCCCAAAGCCAGAACGGCTTCAAGGTCGATCTGGCCCAGCGTTGCCTCACCCACGCGTTATCCACCGTGGTCGCTTGAACGCGAGTTTGAGGAATTCACATGCCTGCAGATACTTCCAGCGTCACTCCCCTGCCCGTCGGCCATCAATACGCCCGCGTGGATGGCCCGCTGAAGGTCAGTGGCGCCGCCCGCTACAGTTCCGATCACAGCTTCCCCGGCATGCTTTACGCCGTTCCGGTATGCGCGACGATCGGCAATGGCCACGTCGATGCGATCGATACCCACGCGGCGACGACAATGCCTGGTGTGCGCAAGGTTTACACCCGGGAAAACATCGGCACGTTTTATCGCGTGCCCAAATCGGCCCATGACGCCATCATCGACGAGCGCCGTCCCCCGCTCGAAGACGATGTGATCCGCTACTACGGGCAGTACGTCGCCCTGGTGGTAGCCGATACGTTTGAGCAGGCCACCGCCGCGGCCGACAAAGTGAAGGTCACCTATAAGGGCCAGCAGGCACCGAATGTCGCGGTGAAGCTGTCGGCCGACGAAAAGCCCAAGCCCGATACCGAACGCGGCAACCCGGAAGCGGCGTTCGTCTCGGCGGCGGTGAAGGTCGACCAGACCTATTCCACGCCGCCTGAAACGCATAATCCCATCGAGTTGCACGCCAGCGTGGCGACCTGGGATGGCACGCGTTTCACGCTTTATGAAACCACCCAGGCCATCGTGAACTTCCGTAGCGTGATGGCGAAGATGCTTGGCGTACCCACCGAGAACGTTCGCGTGGTTACCGAATTCCTTGGATCGGGATTTGGCGGCAAGCTGTGGCCGTGGACGCAGGCGATGTTGGCAGCGGCTGCTGCACGCGACCTGAACAAGCCGGTGAAGCTGGTGGTGTCGCGGCAGATGATGTTCCATAACGTCGGACACCGCCCGCAAACCCAGCAACGCCTGCGGCTTGGCGCCACGCACGATGGGAAGCTCGTATCCCTGCAGCACGACTACATCTACCATCGCGCCCTGGAGTGTGACTACTCCGAGGACTGTGGCGAGGCCACCGGATTCCTTTACAGCACGCCCAACCTTCGCGTCACTGGCGGCTTCGCCGAGCGCCATATCGGCCCAGCTACCTCGATGCGCGGCCCGGGGGCGGTCCCCGGCCTGTTCGCGCTGGAATCGGCGATGGACGAACTGGCGATCGCCTTGAAGCTGGACCCGATCGAACTTCGCCTGCGGAACGAGCCATCCATCGACGAAAGCGAAAACGTGCCGTTCTCGTCGCGCCATCTCAAGGAATGCCTGACCACCGGCGCGGAGAAATTCGGCTGGGCCAGGCGCGATCCCCGAATCGGCTCCATGCGCCAGGACGACCTGGTACTTGGCTGGGGGATGGCAGCGTGTTCCTGGATCGCCGAGCGCTTTCCCGCGGCAGCCAGCGTGACATTCAATGCCGATGGCAGCGTACGCGTGGCCAGTGGCACGCAGGATATCGGCACTGGTACCTATACCGTGCTTGGCCAGATGGTGGCGGAGCTCGCCGGCGTTGAGCTGTCGAAGGTCAAGGTGGTGATCGGAGACACCAACCTGCCTCCTGGACCGATCTCCGGTGGATCGATGGCTACCGCCTCGCTGGTACCGGCAGTGGCCCAGGCTACCCGTGACGCCATCAAGAAGCTGCTCGCTGCCGCCAGTGAGGGCGACTCGCACTTCGCCCACGCCTCGGCCGATCAGCTGGTTTTCGCAAAAGGACGCGTGCACCGCAAGAACGAGTCACCCGACGGTGGCCGCCGCTTCGAGGAAGTGCTCACATCGGCACGGATGGCCCATGTCGAAGGCCAGGGCAAGTCCGACGGTACCTTTGGCATGGCAGGCAAAAAGGAGTATTCATCGCACTCGTTCGGCGCGCATTTCGTCGAGGTGACCTGGCAGCCCAGCACCGCACGCCTTCGCGTCAATCGCGTACTGACGGTGATCGACGCTGGCCGGATCATCAATCCGCTCACCGGACGCAACCAGATCGAGGGCGCGGTGGTGATGGGCGTAGGCATGGCGCTGTTCGAAGAAACGCACTACGACAAGCGAAACGGCATGGCGGTGAACAGTAACCTGGCCGACTACATCATGACCACGCACGCCGATTCGCCCGACATGGATGTGGTATTCCTTGATTATCCCGACCTGAAACTCAACGAGATGGGCGCGCGCGGCATCGGTGAAATCGGGCTGGCCGGCATCGCCGCGGCGATCACCAACGCGGTGCATCACGCCACCGGCGTCCGCGTGCGTGACCTGCCCGTTCATATCGAGGATCTCCTGGCGTCGAAAGTTGCGTGAACTCGGCGCACGAACTCATCACCTTGATCGATGCGTTGCGCTCGCTGCACGGCGCCGATGGTCCCCCTGCCGCGCTTGCCACGCTCACCCGCACGCGGGGATCGACCTTTCGGCGGGCCGGCACGCGCATGCTGGTATTTGGCGATGGACAAGTCGTATGCGAGCTTTCCGGCGGTTGCCCGCAGCGTGACATCGTGTTGCGGGCGCAGGAGGTGATAGCCCGTGGCAAGCCTAGCCTGGTGAATTACAACACCGAGTCTGGCCTGGATGTATTGATGGAGATGGGGTGCGGTGGCGAGCTTGAGGTACTGATCGAACCCATCGGCCTGCCCCATGCCAGCGATTTTGTCGACGCACTGGCGCGGTGCCTGGAGCATCGCCATCGTGCACACCTGGCTACGCTTTTCGCGATCAATGACAAGGTCGTCATGCCCAGGCGGCTGCTCTGGTGCGACGCCGCCATCCGGCACGACGATCTTGGGGATACCGCCTTGAGCGAGGCCGTCATGACCGCTGCCGGCCGCCATGAATCCGGGCGAGCAAGGACGCTACGCATACCTTCCCCGGCCGGCACAGCCGACGTATTGATCGAGTTGATCGCACCAACCCATGCGCTGGTGGTGATCGGAAGCAGCGCGGCGGCACGCGCCCTGCTTCCGCTGGCGAACGCGCTAGGATGGCGCACCGTGCTGGTGGACCAGGATTCGCAACGCCTGCAGGCCGCCGACCTTCCAACATCGGCGCTCAAGGTCTGTGCCAGTCCAGCAACGATTCGGGAGCGGCTGCCCCTGGACACTCACAGCTCCGTCGTGGTCATGACCCATAACCTCGAGCAGGATATTGCCTATCTGGCCGCGTTGCGCGGCGCGCCTGTCGCCTATCTTGGTGCGCTAGGCTCGCGCGAGCGTGTTGGTCGCATGCGTCACGAGCCGGCTCTGAGGGGTCTTCGGCTGCACGCGCCGGCTGGCCTGGACATCGGTTCCGAAACACCGGAGGAGATCGCGCTGGCGGTTACGGCGGAAATCATGGCGGTGATCAACGGCCGAGACGGAGGACCGCTGCGCGATAACCAGGGTGCGATCCACTGATGCCCGGATCAGTGGTCATCGTGCTGCTGGCCGCAGGCGAAGGCCGCCGCTTCGGCAGCACCAAGCAGCTGGCCGATATCGATGGCGAACCGATGGTCAGGCGAAGCGCTCGCCGCGCGATCGACAGCGGCGCACCGGTTATCGTGGTGACCGGCGCCGATGCCGAGCGAGTGGAGGACGCATTGACCGGGTTATCAGTGCACGTCGTTCGCAATGCAGCCTGGGCGGAGGGCATGGGCAGCTCGCTCGCCACCGGCATTCGAAAGCTCCGGCAGCAATGTCCACATGCCACCGGCGCCCTGTTGTGCCTCGCCGACCAACCGATGATCGAACAGGACCTGCTCAAGACCCTCATCGATCGACACCGCGTCGCCGGCGATCGCATTCTTGCCAGCGAGCATGCGGGTATCGTGGGGCCCCCCGTGCTGTTCCCAAGGGATTGTTTCGAAGCGCTGTCACACTGGTCAGGCGCTCACGGCGCCCACGACTTGCTCAAGCGGGAGTCCGCCCGTGTAGAGCGTTTTTCCAACCACGGAAGCGTCGACGTGGATACGTCCGACGATCTTCAGCGCGTGCGCGTAGCGATGGGGTCGATCCCTGGCGATGCATCAACCTGACTTGGTATAGAACACATAGGTTGCCGTATAGGGAACGCCCACTTTCGTGCCGGCACGCGTGGGTGGCGTGGCGGGGGCAACGCCACCTGAGGTTGAGATCCGTTGGACGTAGACCACCTTGTTTAAGACGCCCTGCGCAGGATCGGCATTGACCTTGATGAGGAGCCAGGGAATGTCCGAGGCCGCCTGCTTCGCCGGCACCGTTGCCACCGGCGTGTTCATGTCGCGTGAGATCTTGCTGCCATCGGCAGCTTCCCACGAAGGTCCGGCATAGTGATGGATCACCTGCCCGTGCCCCTTCAACTCCGCCAGCGGCGCCTCGAAAGTCCACTTCGGCGCCGAACCCGCCTCGGCAGTACTGGTATAGATTTGAACTCCGCTGGCCTTTGCCGTGAACGCAACGGTGTAACCGGCCGGTGGCTTCAGCGCCGTGGGTACCGCGTCTTTCGCCTGCGATACGTTTACGCCAGCGATGACCAGCGCAACCGCCGCCACCCCAATCAATGAATATCTTCCGGACATTGGCTTTTCCTGGCTTAGAACGTGGTGCAACAGCTTAGTACGGTGGGCGCTTCATCCGAAAGCGTTGGGCCGCGCCAATGGTGAAGTAGTCCTCCGGGCCGCCGGCCCGAAGAATATGGCCTGCCTCTGCTGTTTCGTACAGACCATCCTTCAGCAAATGCTTTTCGATATAAACAGCGACCACCTCGCCCAATACCAGCCAGGTGTCAACGCTCTGCCCTGTGCTATCCGTCAGCTGGGTGAGTTGAGTGAGCTTGCATTCGAACGATACCGGGCTTTCCAGCACCCGCGGCACGCTGATAAGACGTGACGGCGCGCGCGTCAGCGACGCCAGATCGAATTCATCGATGTGCGGCGGCGCTGGAGCCGATGTCGCATTCATCGCTTCGGCAAGGGACCGGGTTGCCAGGTTCCAGGCAAACTCTCCGGTTTCGCTGATATTGCGCACCGTGTCCTTCCACCCGGTGCTCGCGAAGCCGACGATGGGTGGCTTGTAGTTGAAGGCATTGAAGAAACTATAGGGCGCAAGATTGACCGTGCCTTCCCGGCTTATCGAAGAGATCCAGCCAATGGGTCTGGGACCGACGATGGCGTTGAAGGGGTCATGTGGCAGGCCGTGGCCATCACGTGGCTCATAGCTATGAAACTCGCGCATGCAATGCTTTCCCACCGGGCGATTCCTCGACCAGTCACTGTGCCCGGCGGTACTCCAGGCGTCAACGATCCATCGGGATACAGCGTGACGGGGAGTAGCCGGTGGTGAATCCCGACTCAGTCGGAAGTCAGCACATCCTGGATAGCCTCCAGCCCATGCCCGCGCGTCTCGATGCCGCTACGGGCGAGCATCCAGCCGGCCAAGGCCATGGGCACGGCGATGACAATGGCCGACAACATGAAATGCTCGAACATGCCGGCCACACCCAGCCCTGCGCCCAGGATGCCGCCGAACTTCGAACAACCGGCGATCAGGCCCGCGCCGGTGCTGCGCAGGTGCACGGGATAAATCTCCGCGGCGTAAGGAATGAGCGTGGCGATCACACCACTGATGCTCAGCAGCAACGCCACGGTGCCAATCGTGGTAACGGCGGAGACGCGCACATTCACCACGTCGATCAGGAAGAAGAACAACAAGGACAGCGTTGTAACGCCAATGAAAAGCACTAGCGTGCGGATGCTGCTCCATCGCTGGTAGAACCATACGACGGCAGCGATGCCAGGCAACGCAAGGATGGCTGACCGCGCCAGCAAGGCGCTGCTGCCGTGCGCATCGATGCCCAGTTTCACAAGGTTCGCCGGCAGCCACAGCAAAAACCCGAAATTCACCAGTCCCCAGGCCAGCGCGCAGGTCGCCAGGCCCAGGGTGATGCGTGCATGCCGGCCGCGCAGAAGCCGGCGCAGGCCGGTTTTCTCGGAGGGCACATCGGCCGGTGAGGAGTCGCCCAGGTGTGCCATGTCGGGCACATCCACCACAGCGCCGCCGGAGAATCGCCGCAGCACCTCGCGCGCCTGGTCCTCCAGCCCGGCCAAAGCGAGAAAGCGCGGCGACTCAGGGATATAGCGATTGAGCAGGACAATCAACGCGCCGGTAGGGAGATTGAGCAGCCACAGCGAACGCCAGCTATAAGTCGGCTCGAACAGCGTCGCCGCGCCCGATGCCAACAGGTAACCGGCCGACGTCCCCACGCCACCGAGCGCCACCAGCAACCAGCCGCGATGGGCCGTGGGAATGGTCTCGGCCATGAGCGTGAACGTGATGGGCAACATGCCGCCGGCGGCCGCGCCCATCATGAAGCACATCACCAGGTTCCAACCGAAGGCGGGCATGGCGCCGCAGATCGACGTCCCCATGAACATCAGCGCGGACAGCAGGATGGTGGCGCGACGGCCGAACAGATCGCCGAGCCTGCCCCATATGATCGATCCGACTGCCGTACCGGTAAGTGCGGATAACGCCAGCCACCCGGCCGTCGACGCACTGATCCCATATTCGCCCGACATACCCGGCATCACGAAACCGATCGTGGCCGGTTTCATCACGTCCACGGCGAGCGCAATGGTAAGCACGACCACCAGCTTCCAGTGTTCGCGGTTAAGCGGAACACGGTCGGCAACATCGAACGGCAACGGACTCCGCCCGGCGTGCAGCGTGCGGCGCATCTGCTCGATTCGCGGCATCAGCCCATAGGCGGCCAGCAGTACACCCATTGGCACCAGCGCCATGCCCACAAGCATTGCGTTGTCCATCGGCATCCCGGCCAGGCGGTAGTGCATGGGAGCGGCCATGGCGAACATCGGCAGGTGCGCAAGCACGCCCACGATGACCGCTGCGCAACCCAGCCAGAAGGCAACAGGATGATGGAATGTCAGGTCTTTTGAACGCATGACCCCTGTCTGCGTGGGAAAGAGACCCAGCTTAGCAGACCAAAGACGAAGCTCCGGGGGGCCTCGTCACCCAATCTGCACCGCAGACGGAGTTAGCATTCGGGGCGATGAAGATCGCCACCTTCAACATCAACGGCATCCGCCCTCGCCTGCCCATCCTGCTGCAGTGGCTTGAGCACGAGAAGCCGGATATTGCCTGTTTGCAGGAATTGAAGGCGGCTGATGAGTTGTTCCCGGCGCAGGAGATCAACGACGCTGGCTATGGAGCCATCTGGCAGGGCCAGCGCTCGTGGAACGGCGTGGCCATCCTGGCACGAGGCACCGATCCGGTGGAAAGCCGGCGTGGACTTCCCGGGGATGCCAAGGACACGCAAAGCCGATACCTGGAAGCCGCCGTCCACGGCGTCGTCGTGGGCTGCCTTTACCTGCCCAACGGCAATCCACAGCCGGGCCCGAAGTTCGACTACAAGCTGGCCTGGTTCGAGCGGTTCATCCGCCACGCGAAGAAGCTGCATGCCAGCGGCCACCCCGTGGTGCTGGCCGGCGATTACAACGTGGTACCCACCGATGAAGACATCTACAACACGCGTTCATGGCTGAAGGATGCCTTGTTGCAGCCCGAGAGCCGCGAGGCCTACCACCGCCTGCTTTCGCAAGGCTGGGTGGACGCGCTGCGCGAGCTGTTCGGTGATGAACGCGTCTACACCTTCTGGGATTACTTTCGTCGGCACTGGGAAACCAATTCCGGTCTACGCATCGACCATCTGCTTTTGGGGCCCGGGCTCAAGTCGAAACTACGCGAAGCCGGCGTGGACACCTGGGTGCGGGGACTTCCCCACGCAAGCGACCATGCGCCCACCTGGGTGGACCTGGAGATCGATGCGCCGACGCGATCCCTTTCCAGCAGGAAAGCGACCACCAGGGCGGCCGCCGCGAAGAAGAAATCCAGGCCCTGAGCCATTTAGCCGTCCATGCGTCTATACGGCGATTTTGGGCAATTTGGCAAATTTCGTAAGAAAACTGTTGACAAATGTTCGTTGCGGTGCAACAAATGACCTGCAGGCCGATTTTGTGCACCATTTTCCTGTACCGCACGGGGATTTTTTCCAGTGAACGCGTTCAGCTACAACCCATCACTCGCTGTTGGCGTATCGCGTCCCGGTATCCGATGTAGTGACGTCTGTACCTGCTGTCCGAAGCAAAGGCTCTGATACCAGGCGTCCCCTGGTAACAAAACAGCATCCGCGCGTAGCACGGCATCACCACAATGCCTGATTAGCCCTGGCCCCACGAGGCCGGGACGGCCAGCTGCGGCTTGGTGGTTCGTCGCCAGGGAAGAACGCGCTTTGCATCGAGGCCACCACGTGGCCAAACCATCGCCCCAGGCAACCGCCTGGACCCATCAGCGTGCGACACATGTCGCTCTCGGTAGAGTCATGACTAAAAAATACATCGTTCGTACCACGGCGCTCAGCGCCGCCCTTGGCCTGGCACTGTTTGGCACCGTTTCGTTCGCCCAGTCCACGACGGGCAGCCTCTTTGGCCAGGCTCCCATCGTCAGTGGGGAAACCGTTCTTATCGAAGGCAGTACCGGCATCAGCCGCGAGGTGCCGGTGGATGCCAAGGGCCGGTATTCGGCCGGCCAATTGCCCTTGGGTACCTACACGGTAAGCCTGCGACAGGGCGGTGCCACGATCGATACGCGGAAAAACATCTCGCTGGTGGTGGGTGCGAATACGGAAGTTTCTTTCGCCCCATCCGATGCCACGACCTTGAGCGCAGTTAGCGTGTCGGCAGCCGTGACACCGCTGATCGATGTCACCAGCGTCGATTCCCGTACCGTGATCACTGCCGACCAGCTGACGAAGATGCCACTGGCGCGCAACGCCGAGGCGATCGCGCTGCTGGCGCCAGGCGTGGTGACCAACGGCGGTAACTTCACCGGTCCCACCGGCCAGCAGCTCACCAGCTTCGGTGGTTCGTCGGCCAGCGAGAATGCCTATTACCTCAATGGATTCAACACCACCGATCCGCTTCGCGGCTTCGGCGGCATCACCCTGCCCTACGGCGCGATCGACCAGCAGGAGATCTATACCGGCGGCTATAGCGCCCAATACGGCCGTTCCGATGGCGGCGTGATCAACCAGGTAGGCAAGCGCGGCACCAATGACTGGCACTTCGGTGCACAGGTGCTCTGGCAACCTGCCTGGGCGGCCGCGGACGCCAAGAACACCTATTACACCCAGGGCCTTCCGGCGAGCCCGGTGGCCGGTGGCCTTTATGATCCCAGCAGCAAGAACAAGACCTGGGTCACCACGGTCGACGCCTATGTGGGCGGCCCCATCATCAAGGACAAGCTGTTCTTCTTCGCCGCGGTCGAAGCGCAACGAAGCAACGTTACCACCGTCAATTCGGTGGAGAACACCAGCCCGGAAACACGCTACACCTACAATCAACCCAAGTGGTACGGCAAGCTCGACTGGAATATCACCGACAGCAACATCCTTGAAATCACCGGTGCTTCCAACAAGCGCAGTGCGAACGGGTCGATCTACGACTACGACTACGTCAACCGCACACGCGGTGCCTACATCGGCGCCACGGACAGCACCAAGACTGGTGGCGACCTTTACACTGCCAAGTTCACCAGCTACATCACCGACGACCTCACCCTGACCGCGTTGTACGGCAAGATGAAGACGCGCAACTACGACTCGCCGGGCAGCTACAACCAGGACTTCACCTACGTCAACGGAACATCCTCGCAAAACCCGGCGCTCAATGGCGGCAACACCATCACCAGTCCGCAGACCGTGCAAACGCTCTACAGCCCGGACCGCGCCAACCACACCAACAACCTGCGCATCGACCTGACCTACAAGATCGGCGACCACACCATCTCCGCCGGTATCGACAACCAGAACGCCCGCGCCCTGTCGCAGGGCTCGCAAACGTCGGGGCCGGGCTACTACTGGACCTATGGCCAGACCGATACGCCCGATGTCCCGTTGTCGACCGGCCTGGGCGTGGGCGCCACCTCGGCCTACCCGAACGGCGCCGATGGTTATTACGTGGTCAAGCACGTGGCCAACTCGCTGGCGAGCGTGCGTTCGGCACAGCGTGCGCAGTACATCGAGGATAGCTGGCAGGTCAGCGACCGCTGGCTGGTGAAGATCGGCCTGCGCAACGACCAGTTCACCGACTACAACGCCAACGGCCAGGCCTATATCACCCAGACCAAGCCACAGCTCGCGCCCCGCCTTGGCGCCAGTTGGGACGTCAATGGCGATTCGAGCTTCAAGATCTACGCCAATGCCGGCCGCTACTACCTGGGCCTGCCGCTGAACCCTGCGTTGAATGCCGCCGGCGCTTATGTCAGTACGTCGCAGTACTACACCTACAGCGGGATTGCTGCCGATGGCACGCCCACCGGGCTGTCCCAGATGTCCGTCCCGGTCTCGGCGAACAATGCCTTCGGCATCCTGCCCGATCCGAAGACGGTGACGGCGCGGAACCTGAAATCCGAAAACCAGGACGAATTCCTGCTCGGATTCACCAAGACCGCGGGAGATAGCTGGACCTATGGCGCCAAGGTGACGCGCCGGATCCTTCGCGATGCGATCGACGACTACTGCGACCTGGATACCGTGCTGGGCAAGGCGCAGTCGCTTGGCTACGACGTTACCAGCGACAGCAATCCGGTGAGTTGCTGGCTGTTCAATCCTGGTTCGGCCAATACCTTCAACCTGGTCGACTCTTCAGGGAATTACCACAATGTAAGCCTGAGCAACAAGGAGCTGGGTTTCGATGCCCTCAAGCGCAAGTACTACGGCCTGGAGACCTTCCTGGAGCATCCGTTCGATGGCACCTGGTATGCGAAGGTGGATTACGTCTTCTCGCGCAGCTACGGCAACACCGAAGGCCAGCTGCGCTCTGACCTGCAGCAGACAGCGGCGTCCACCAGCGAAGACTGGGACAACGGCGCCATCATGGACAACACCAATGGGCCGCAGAGCAACGACCACAAGCACCAGTTCAAGCTATTCGGGTACTACCAGCTGACACCGGAGTGGATCGTGTCGGCGAACCTGAGCCTGGTGTCCGGCGCACCCAAGACCTGCCTTGGTTACTACGGCCCCGACCAAACGGATCCCGTGGGTTATGCCCCGTCCTACCACTGGTGCGATGGCCAGCCATCGCCTCCCGGTAGCCATGGCCGGCTTCCGTGGATACGCCAACTTGATCTGGGCGCCACCTGGCGGCCGGCGTTCGGCGCGGGGAAGCTCGCTTTCACCGCCAACATCTACAACGTGAACAACGGGCAGACCGAGACCAACATCTATCCGTATTCCGTCACGGCACCCTACACAGCCGATCCGAAATACGGGCTGGCCCTGGTACGCCAGCAGCCGAGGTATGTGCAGTTCGGCGTGAGCTACGACTACTAGCGAAGCGCCACGGACTCGGGGATGCTGCGTCGCAATATCCCCGAGTCTGATAGCTACTGCCTGTCGTAACCATAACTTCAATCAATTTTTGCAATCTCCATGGTCGCCGTATGATCGACGGGCTACGTGTCCACACGCCCCGCCGGCGACTGCCCTGTTCGTCTCCGGCCAGCCCACCCCAAGGAGAGAACGCGAATGTCGACAACCGAAGCCAAATGCCCTTTCAACCACACCGCCGGTGGCGGCACGACCAACCGGGATTGGTGGCCCAAACAACTACGCGTTGATCTGCTCAACCAGCATTCGTCCAGGTCCAACCCGGATCCGGACTTCAATTATGCCGAAGCGTTCAAGAAGCTCGATCTTGCAGCCGTCAAGAAAGACCTGAACGCCTTGATGACCGACTCCCAGGACTGGTGGCCCGCCGACTTCGGCCACTACGGTGGCTTGTTCATTCGCATGGCCTGGCACAGCGCCGGCACCTACCGCATCGCCGATGGCCGCGGCGGCGGCGGTCGCGGGCAGCAGCGTTTCGCGCCGCTGAACAGCTGGCCCGATAACGTGAGCCTGGACAAGGCACGCCGCCTGCTTTGGCCGATCAAGCAGAAGTACGGTCGCAGCATCTCCTGGGCCGATCTCTATATCCTGGCCGGCAATGTCGCCCTGGAATCGATGGGGTTCAAGACGTTTGGCTATGCCGGCGGCCGCGAGGACACGTGGGAACCGGACCTGGATGTGTTTTGGGGCACAGAGACCGAATGGCTCGGTGGCGATCATCGCTACGGCAAGAACAAGAAGTCCGATGCCGGCGATCACGAGAGTGGCGTGATCACGGCGGAAGCCGAGAAGCACGGCCACGAAGAGGACCGCACCGAGCACGGGCGCAACCTTGAAAATCCGCTGGCCGCCGTGCAGATGGGCTTGATCTACGTCAATCCGGAAGGCCCGGAAGGCAACCCCGACCCGATCGCCGCGGCGCACGACATCCGCACGACCTTCGGCCGCATGGCGATGAACGACGAAGAGACCGTCGCCCTCATCGCCGGTGGCCATACCTTCGGCAAGACGCATGGTGCCGCCGACGCCAAGCACGTGGGTGGCGAGCCGGAAACCAGTGAACTGGAAGACCAGGGCTTTGGCTGGAAGAACAGCCATGCTTCCGGCAAGGGCGCCGACACCATCACCAGCGGCCTGGAAGTAACCTGGACGCAGACACCCACGAAGTGGAGCAACCACTTCTTCGAGAACCTCTTCGGTTTCGAATGGGAGTTGACCAAGAGTCCGGCCGGTGCAAATCAGTGGGTGGCCAAGGGTGCCGGCGATGTCATTCCGGACGCCTACGACAAGTCCAAGCGCCACGCCCCCAAGATGCTGACCACTGACCTGTCGCTGCGTATGGACCCGGCCTACGAAAAGATCTCGCGTCGTTTCCTAGAGCACCCCGACCAGTTCGCCGATGCCTTTGCCCGCGCCTGGTTCAAGCTGACCCATCGCGACATGGGTCCCATCGAACGCTACCTCGGTCCGGAAGTGCCCAGCGAACGACTGATCTGGCAGGACCCGGTGCCGAAGGTCGACCACCCGTTGGTCAACGAAAGCGACGTGGAAGCGCTCAAGGCCAAGGTGCTTGCCTCGGGCCTGAGCGTGGCCGAACTGGTATCCACGGCCTGGGCATCCGCTTCGACGTTCCGTGGCTCGGACAAGCGTGGCGGCGCCAACGGTGCACGCATCCGCCTGGCCCCGCAGAAGGACTGGAAGGTCAACCAGCCAGCTCAGCTTAAGAAGGTGCTGGAGAAGCTCGAAAGCATTCGCTCGGAGTTCAACGCCGGCGGAACGAAGATCTCCCTGGCCGACCTGATCGTGCTGGCCGGCAGCGCTGCGGTGGAGAAGGCAGCCAAGGATGCAGGCAACGCCGTGAAGGTATCCTTCGCCCCGGGCCGTACCGACGCGACACAGGAGCAGACCGATGTCGAGTCCTTCGAGCCGCTGGAACCCGTGGCCGACGGCTTCCGGAACTTCCTGAAGGCCCGCTACAGCGTGCCGGCCGAAGCGCTGCTGATCGACAAGGCACAGTTGCTGACCTTGACCCAGCCGGAGCTGACCGTGCTTATCGGCGGCCTGCGCGTGCTGGGCGCCAATGTCGATGGCAGTTCGCAGGGTATGTTTACCGATTCTCCAGGCAAGCTCACCAACGACTTCTTCCGCAACCTGCTGGACATGCGTACCGAGTGGAAGCCCACCTCGCCGGCGCGGGAATCGTTCGACGGTTTCGAGCGTGGCACCGGCAAGAAGAAGTGGACGGCCAGCCGCATCGACCTGGTGTTCGGTTCGCATTCGGTGCTGCGTGCACAGGCCGAGGTCTATGGCACCGCCGATTCACAGGAGAAATTCGTCAAGGACTTCGCTGCTGCGTGGACGAAGGTGATGAACCTGGATCGGTTTGACTTGGAGAAATAAGGCGCTTGACCCAAGCCGCCCCGGTGTTTGGCCGGGGCGGTTTTTTATTGCCCGGCGAGCCACTGCCGGAACGCCTTGACCATGGGCGAATCGGCGCGATGAATCGGTGTCACCAGGTAGTACCCGCCTGGCGACGCCAGGGCCACGCGACCGATACGAACAAGCTTGCCCGCGGCCATGGCATCGGTGACCAGGGGCGCCCGCGCCAGGGCAATGCCCTGCCCGGCTTCCGCGGCCTGCAACAGCAGCGCCGAGTCGTCGAATACCGGGCCGGACACCGTGCCGGATGTCCGCGTCCGCGCGAACCAGGCGTCCCAGGATTGAAAATCGTCGCGTAGAAGAACGCCATGTTTCAGGTCGGCGATGCGGCGGATGCCGAGGTTCTCTACGTACTGCGGCGATGCCACGGGAAAGATCGCTTCGGCAAAGAGCTTCTGGGCCCGAAGACCCTCCCACCTTCCTGAGCCATAGCGGATACCGGCATCGATGTCCTCAGCCTCCAGGTCCACCAGCTCGAGGGTGGCGCGCAACTTGAAATCCGCACTTGGGTGAGCTTCCAGGAACTGCCCAAGCCGAGGCAGAAGCCAGCGGCTGGCAAGCGATGGCGGCGCCGTGAGCGAAAGGCGATCGGCATGGCGGATGCGAAGCTGCCGCCCAACATCGGACAACTCGCCGAGGAACCTGGCCACCACCTCAAGCAGGCGCAAGCCTGCGGGGGTGGGTGTTACGTCTCGCCGGCTCCGGAGGAAGAGCCGTGTGGCATAGAACTCCTCAAGCGCCTTGATCTGGTGACTTACCGCGCTGGGGGTCAGGTGCAGTTCCTCGGCCGTGCGCGCGAAGTTGCGCAGGCGCACCAGGGCCTCGAACGTGCGCAGGGTATGCATCGGCGGCAGGGTGTGCTTCATGGATGAATTATATTCATCATTGGGTGAGGATTGATCGCTTCAGCATAGTCGGCGTCCTTCGGATACTAACCCGGTACAGACCGGAGAAGAACATGCGAGTTGACCGTATCGAGGACGACATCTGGATCTTCCATGGTGATTTCTACGAATCGGTGGCGACCGTTTTCGTGCACAAGGGCAACGCGCTGCTGATCGACGCCCTCGGCAGCGATGCCGATGCACAGTGGATGCGGGAATATATCGAACGTGACCTCCAGGCCGCGGTGAAGATGATCGTGATGACGCACTACATGAGCGATCACTTGGCAGCCCTTCGCCTGTTCCCGGGCGCGCAGATCCTTGCGCATCGCGACTACCTTTATACCTATCTGTCGCAGCGGCACAGGACCCAGGACGACGATGCAAGATACGTAGCGCCCACGGCAACCTACTCCCAGGAGGTCAGCCTTACCTGGGGCGCACGAGATATCAGGGTATTCCACAACCCGGGCAAGACATTCTGCGCCACGGCGATTGATGTTCCCGGATGCGACCTGGTGTTCTGCGGCGATGCATTGGTGGGGAACATCGCTTACATCGGCTCATCCGCCCCAAGCCTTCTTGATAGCGGGCTGGCCAATCTCGAACGCCTTCACCGCGGTCGCATCGTGCCGGGACATATCGGCATGCTTGGCGCGGGCGCGTTCTCGCACGCCAGGATTTACCTGAGGAGGCTGGGCGCCCATGTCCGCGCGTGCCAGGATGCCGATGCCATTGCCGAAATACCGATCGAAGCATGCCTTGCTCCCGGGGTACAGCCGGTGCCCTTCGAGGTGGAATGGCACGGCCGAAATCTTGGTGTTATCGCCGAGCGCCGGGTGTTCTCGATAGGCCACCACGCCGGCCGGATTGCGGCGGTGTACGCATGAATCCGATTCATCGCTTGCTGGCCATGGCTCTGGCACTCACGCTTGCCGCCCTGCCGGCTCGAGCCCATTCCGAGGGGCTGCATGAGGGTTGGCAAGCCGTAGACGGCGTTCAGCTGTTCTATCGCGAAGGTGGCGATCCATCAGCGCCGACCCTCGTGCTGCTTCATGGTTATCCATTGTCGTCGGCTATGTACGCCCGACTGATGGATGAGCTGGTGCAGCAAAAGCATTTGCATGTCATCGCCATGGATTATCCGGCCTTCGGATACTCCGATGCGCCCGATCACCAGCAATGGGCCTATACCTTCGACCATGTCGCCGATACCGTGCGTCACTTCCTTAAGCGGCGCGGGATCGAACGCTACGGATTGTATATGCAGGATTACGGCGTGCCGGTGGGCTTTCGCCTGATGAGTGCGGATCCCGGCGCGATCAGTTTCATCGTGGTGCAGAACGGTGTGATCCACCTGGACGGCTTTCCCGCCGCGCAAGACCCCAACAGCCCCCTGCGTCGCCACTGGGCGCATCGGGACGCCACCACGGATGCAAAGCGGACGGCTTACGCCCAGGGTCTTTTCGCTCCCCGTGCCAACGGCTGGACGGACGACGAGGGTATCGGTGCCGATGCAACCTTGCTGATGGTCCAGTCGGCGCAGCGCCCGGGTGTGGTCCAGTCACGGAACGACCTATGGTTCGACTACGGCAACAACGTCAAGCGCTACCCAGCGTGGCAGGCGCTGTTGCGGAACATGAAGATTCCCGTGCTGGTCCTGTGGGGCAGCCACGATGACTACTTCACCACGCCCGGAGCCCTTGCGTACCTGCGCGATGCCCCGCAGGCGGAGATCCATATTCTCGATGCCGGTCATTTCGCCTCGCTGCAGGTCCCGAGCCAGATCGCCGGGCTGATCGCCGCTTTCCTTGGGCGACACCCGCAGATCGCCTGCGAACAGGGATGCGGGGCGCCATAGGTAGTTGAGTCAGCGCCGGCGATGGCGCGACAAAAGCCCATCGATAGACCACGGCCCTGCGCCACCGATGCAAAGCGAGATGATGCCCGCAAGGTACAACAGGTCCGTTTCATAGCCTGGCTGGCCAAAATGCGCGCCGGCTGCATCGAAGGATTGAAGCTTGATCGAACTGAAGCCGTTGGGCAGGTGCACCGTGAAAATGGCCACCAGAAGCACAAAGATCATCGGCACCGCAGCCACCGGGATGAACGCACCGCAAAAAATAAGCAGGCCACCCACCAGTTCAACGATGATGGTGGCCCACCCCGCCAGGAACGCGTGCGGGACGCCGATGGCGTTCAATACGCCAATGAAGTCGTCTGGCCCGCGGGCCCACTTGGCATAGCCGTGCTGCATGAATCCGAGGCCGACGATCAGTCGCAGCGGAATGGCGTACCAGGCCTGCGGTACGGGAAGTGGAGAAATTCCGAGCTTAAGGAAGCGATCTGTGAAGCTCATGGTCTGACGTTGACTCCATAGGTGATGTGGCAGCGATCAATTCCGCCGCCACAATGACCACCACAAGCGTGGCGATGGATAAGTAGACCGGTCGGCAACGCCAAGTCATACAGCGCTTAGCGCGAATATCGACTCCACTGGCAGGTTCAGGGCGCGGGCAAGCTTCAACGCAAGGAACGTCGACGGAACCATGCGTCCGGCCTCGATCGCATTGATCGACTTGCGGGTGGTACCGATGAGCTCCGCCAGATCGGCCTGGGTGAGATTCAGTGCCACGCGATGGACTTTCAGATTATTGGTAAGTCGCTCTTCCGTCACGGATCAAGCCCGATCGTAAAAGAGGAAAACGCCAAGGAAGACCGCTGTCCCCAGGGCCACGGTGGTGGCCGCGAGCAAACCCGCCGACCAGGAAAGCGTCATGACAAAAGACAGCAGACAAAACAGTGCCTGTGCGCCGAGCATGGCCAGGAACCCGGCCCGGAAGGCATGTTGGGAAGCGACGAGCCGCAGCTCATCGTTGAGCATTGCGCGCCGGTGTTCCTTGATCTGGGCCGGCTTTGCGCTGTGTTGAAGCCGGTTGACCCAGATCGCCCCGAAGATGATGACCATGGGAATCAAGGTCATCAGTCGCTCGGCATTTCGCATCTTGGTGGGATCCGATGACATGCCCGCCACGAGGGCAACCACGCCGAGCAGCACGATCACCAGCAGCGAAAGCCACAGGCCGCGCCGCTCATGGCGAACAAGCCTGTCGCTCCGATCGTCTGAATGCTGAGTCATCACTGGAATCTCCCCGCTGGCTGGCCTGATGCCGTCGGGGTGATCATATAACCGATAGGTTCCATTTTGCAACCTATCGGTTACTTTGTTCCGATAATCACTTTATCCATTCAACCAGGGGCTTCCCCTTCGGAACGATGTACGTGCCAATCTCCGCCGCATTGGTCTGGCCGACATTCTTTGCGCTGTGAATAACGCCCTTGGGAACGAACAGGACATCGCCAGCCTTGAGCGTTGCCGGCGGCTTCCCTTCGAGTTGATATTCGATCGTGCCCTCGACGACATAGATGATCTCTTCGCCCGGATGCCGGTGGTTGGGGGCGATCTTTCCCGGATCGATGTCCACGCGCAGTTGGACAGCTTGCCACCCGGGAATGCTGATGTCGTTCTTGGATAGCTCGGTGCGGTGGGTTCCCGCTTGCTGCGCCTGCGCCACGACAGATACCAGGCCGCCTGCAACGACCAGCAGGCCCGCGGCCGCAAAGTTAAACACACTCATGGGGTTCTCCTCGATCAGCCGGCTCGACACAGTGGGGACTGTTCGAACCGGCTTGACAGAACGGTGCGTCAACGGGTCGCCACGTTCACCGCGACCTCGATATTGCCCTTGACGGCCTTGGAATAGGGGCAAATCTGGTGAGCCGAGTGAACGAGGCCCTCGGCGACATCCTGTGCCAAACCTGGCAGACGAACATCAAACCTGGCGCCGAGAAACCACCCCGGACCTGTCTGGCCCACATCCACTTCGATATCCACCGATGTGTCCGCCGGAAGCGTGATCTTCTTCAGTGAGGCCGCCAGGTTAAGCGCGCCGGAGTAGCAAGCCGACCAGGCACCGGCGAACAACTGCTCGGCGGTCGGGTGGGTAACGATGGCGTTGAACTCATAGTTCTCGCCACCTGGCGTGGACAGCTTCATGTCGACGATGTCGTGATCGGCGCGCTGTACCTTGGGATCTCGATTGATCCTGGTATGGGTTTTGCCGGTGTAGATGACTTTTTCGATCTTGGTCATGACATGTTCCTCAGGGTGTCCCTGCCCCCCGCATCATGCGCCCGCCATGACTACCAGCACATTCACTATACCGAACTTCGCACTAGTCTAATTCCCAGGCTAGGGAAATCAGACATGGGCGACCTCGACGCACAGTTCCGGAAGTTCAGGCGTGAGCTCAGCTCCGGCACGGTGTCGCTTGCCCTGCTGGCCATCCTGGCGGCGGCGGACGAGCCCATGTATGGCTACCAGATTGCCAAGCGCTTCGAGCGCGACGGCGATGGCGTGCTTATCGGCAAGCAGAGCGCGCTGTATCCGGTGCTGCGCACGCTCGAGGGCAACGGCCTGCTCGACAGTCATGTCGAACCCTCCGACACCGGGCCGCCGCGACGTTACTACCGCATCAATGCCAATGGCCGCGAGGCACTGCGCGATTGGACCTCCGCCTGGACTTCCACCCGCGACTTTGTCGATACCGCGCTTGAGGATGTGAAATGAATACTGCCGCCTCGCCCTACCCCACCACCATCAAGCGGTACCTCGATCAACTGAGCAAGGCGCTTGAAGGTTCCGATCCTGCACTCGTGCAGGACGCCCTCTACGACGCAGAGGATTACCTGCGTTCGGAAATGAACGAGAACCCCGGAAAATCCGAAGCGGAGATCATCGCCATGGTCGCAGGCAGCTACGGTGCACCCGACGAAGTAGCCGATATCTATCGCGACACCGAGGCCAAGGTGCAGACCGCGCTACGCCCGCCCGCGCCGCGCTGGACTACCCCCTGGGGAAAATTCTTCGGCGTGGCAGCGGACTTCCGCAGCTACGGCGCGCTGTTCTACATGCTGCTGGCCCTGGTCTCTGGCGTCTTCTACTTCACCTTGATCGCCGTGGGCATGTCGCTTTCGCTGGGGCTTTCGGTGCTGATCATCGGCATCCCCATCATCATCCTGTATTTCGGCATTGTGCGCGTGCTGTCACTGGCTGAGGGACGCCTGGTGGAAGCCATGCTGGGTGTGCGGATGCCGCGTCGCCCGCTGTACGCGAACCGTGACGATCGCCTGATGACGAAGATCAAGGGCCTGTTCACCGATCCGCGGATGTGGTCCACGCATATCTATTTCCTGCTGATGCTGCCGCTGGGCATTGCCTACTTCACGGTCTTCGTGACGCTGATCGCGCTGGTAGTCAGTTTCATCGGCCTGCCGCTGGCCGCCTGGACAGGTCTTGCCACGCCCAGCCTGGCTGACAACTCCTGGGTCTTCATGCACGTCCATATGTTTGGCATCGACGGAACCGCCGGTACTGCCGCGCTGTTAGGTTCGCTGCTGCTCGGCGTGTTGCTGATGTTCGGCACCCTGCACCTGGCCCGCGGCATCGGCTACCTGCACGGCCTGCTGGCAAAGCATCTGCTGGTGGCGCCGGCGCGGTAATGGATCAGGCGGCGTCGAATGGATCGGGAATCACGTGCAACTGGATCGGCTGCCCGGGAACCAGGTAGTCGTCGGACCAGATAGGCGGCAGCGGCGTTGCTTCCCGCATCCATTCCTTGACGTCGGCCATCGCCAGCAGGGTCTGCATCCAGGCTTCGATAGCGTCCCGCGATGGAACCACGGGGTCATGGGCGACAAGACGCACGACGGTCGGCACCAGGATCAGGTCCGCCAGCGACAGGCTTCCGAAGAGAAACGGGCCGCCACTGTCGGCAAGATACTTGGCCAGGACGCCGAACAGACGTTCGCATTCGCTCGTCTCGGCGGCAGTAAGCGTGCGTTTTTCAGGATAGAAGGCGCTCTCGAATGAAATCCGGGCGCAGATATTCGACAAACCCGAGTGTTGCCACGCTGCCAAGGACCTGGCCTGCGCCCGTTGCGTCACGTCTGCAGGCAGCAGGCGTCCTCCGCACGCATCGTTGGCATATTCCATGATGGCCAGCGAATCGTAGATAGCGACTCCGTCCACCAGCAGTACGGGCACCATCGCCGGTGGCGAAAAGCGACCGACGGCTTTCAGGTTGGCGAAGCGCTGCGGCCGCCGGATATCGACGATCTCTTCTTCGAAATCGACCCCTGCCGCGCGCAGGGCGAGCCAGGCGCGCATGGCCCAGCTCGATGCATTCCTGGTTCCCGAGTAAAGCTTGGGTCTGCTCACGTTGAATCCTCTTGGCAGGCAGGCGAGGGATTCTCCCTATTCTCCAAGGCTTCGCGACAAAAATCATCCTTGCCACGGCGCCGCCCATCTCAAAAGCAAGAAACAGAGTTTCCCGTGTCGATGCGGCACCTATCTTTCCTGGTGAGGGCCCGCCCTCCCATCCATCTCACCAGATAAGGATTTTTAGTCATGTCGAAAGAAGAACAGAACAAGGCCATCGTAGGCCGCTGGTTCAATGATTTCTGGGGCGAGACCTGCAACCTTGCCATCGTCGATGAACTTGCCTCGCCCGACATGCTGCTTCAGTACTCCCTGCACGAGCCGCGCCGGGGCCACGACGACATCAAGAACTTCATGACGGATTTTCGCAGCGCATTCCCGAACCTGAAGTTCTGGGGCGCCGCCGATCTCATCGCCGAGGGCGACTACGTCGTCGGCCGCTGGGAAGGTGGTGGCACGCACACCGGCGCAGCCTTCAGCGACTTTCTGGCCGGCTCGCTTCCCGCCGCGACGGGCAGGAAGATGCATTTCACCGGGACCACGGTGCTTCGACTCAGGGATGGCAAGATTGTCGAGGAGATCGGCCTGGATGACGGCGTCACGGCGCTTACGCAGCTCGGACTGATCAAGGCGGCCTGATGTGTCGACACGATTGAGCTTCGTTCCGTTGAAAATTGTCTCGCAACTTTGAGACAGTTCTTATGGATTTGCCTCGTCGCGTAAGCGAAGATCTACGTGTTGCGGGGAAACCGGCAACCGGGTGTCAGAAACCCGATATACAGATCGACTGCCGCAGGTAACTCCTGCGGCAGTCGAGGCCTTCCGCCTTCGGGCGGGCAGCCAGGCGGGCGCAAGCCCGGCCGTTCTGTAGGCGGTTTTCTGACCCTGGCTGCCTGCCACCTTTTCGTGGGATGCGATCAACCTTCTACGCGCAACTTCGAGGCCAACTCCGCTCCCCCTTGCCGCTGCTCGAGCGCATCCCACAGCGCCTCCTCGTCCCCGTCGATCAGCACCTGCCAGGCGGTGCGTCCGTCGAACGCGCGTTGCGGCTGGCTCATCCACTGGGCAGCCCGACGCCGGTCGCCGAAGACCATCAGGACCATCTCGGCCAGGGAATTGTTACGCTGTTCGAGCGCTTCGAATCCCGCCAGCAGGGCCGCATCGCGAAGCGCGCTGGTTCGCTCGATTTCCCGGCTGACGGATTCGAAGCTGGCGGCGGTGTGTGGCATGGGGACCTAACCTGGCAGTGGGCGCTATGTGCACCCAAATCTTGCCAGCCACAAATCAGCCTAAACATGATGCCCGTCAAGCTTCTGGGCCCGAACACGCCGACGGGCTTTTCCCTTACGATGGCACCCCCTCGCTTTTTGCCGTCATAGCGCACGGCACCCGGAGCTTTTCATCGTGCCGCACTATGCCGGACCCCTGCTGACACGTCCGAACGCCGAAGCCCTGGTCGCGGCCCGCGATGCAGGCTTGGCCACATGGAAGGGGTCGCTGGACCTGGGCCGCTCCCAGGCGGACGCCACGCTTCATGGCGACACCTGGCTATGGCAAGACCAGCACTACCCCTACCCCGGTAGGATCAAGGACCGGACGATCTACTACTGGGACGGCGAGGATTTCGAACCTGTATCGCGATACTCCGGCTCCCTGATCAAGCTGGTTCCCACCGAATGGGGCGCGCCCACGTTCGAGATCGACGGCATCAAGATGCTGCCGACGTCAAGGGAATCGCCGGTGGACGATGCGCGGCGCAAGGTGGCGCTGATCGAGCCCCGCGGCAAGGTAGTGCTCGATACCTGTGGTGGACTGGGCTACTTCGCAGCGTGCTGCCTCGAGGCCGGTGTCGCGAGTATTCAATCGTTCGAGAAAAACGAAGACGTGTTGTGGCTGCGCACATTGAACCCGTGGTCGCCGGATCCCGACGCACCCGCCAGCGGCGGCCGGCTGCATCTTTCCCATGGTGACGTCGCGTTGGCGATCACGCAGATCGCAAGTTCTTCCGTGGACGCCCTGCTCCACGATCCGCCGCGTTTCGGCATTGCCGGCGAGCTTTACTCGCAAGCCTTCTATGATCAGTTGGCGCGTGTGCTGCGGCGCGGAGGCCGGCTGTTCCACTACACCGGCACCCCGAACAAGCTCACCAGCGGTCGCGATGTTCCCAACGAAGTAGCCAAACGTTTGCAGAAAGCTGGCTTCATGGCTCGCCTGGCGCTTGACGGCGTGCTTGCCACCCGGCAATAAATTGCGTTGTCGCAGCGCAACCTTTCCAAATCCTTTCAATAACTTAAAGCTAAAGCTTCACCGAAGTTCCGCCGATATCACCCCCCGTCCATAACCAGCGGGAGTGTTCAATGCGGTACACGGTTAAGTTGAAGATTGCCTCGACCATCGCTGCTGCATTTGCGATTGCCGTGGCGGTGGGTGGCGTCGGACTGGAAGCCCTGCACACCACCTTCGGCGATGTCGATGACATGTTCCACGGGAATCTCGAACCGATTGTCTACGCCTCGGATGTGCGTGCCGACGTATTGCAACTAAGACTAGCCTTCAATCGCGCGCTGGTGATTGGAACACCGGAAGCTGCCAAGCAGGCGCTGGCGACGGTTGCCGCCACCAACGCGGACATGAATGCCAAGTGGAATACCTATTACCCCGCGTTGGTGAGTTCCGAGGACGAACGCGCCAAGGCCAAGGAATTCATTCGAAACAGATCGGCAGCCGCATCCTTGCTCGCCGCGGAAATAAGCAACTTCGAACAAGGCCACGCCGAACAGGCCAAGCAACTACTGGCATCGACCCTGTCGGCCGCCTTCGATGCCGAGCAGACCAGCATCACTGGCATCATGACGATGAACGAAAGCCAGGCAAGCGATCAGTTCACCGTTGCCCAGGCCCGCTACCATCGCACCGTCTATACGGTCGCCGGCGTGCTTGGTGCCGGCGTGCTGCTGCTTATCATCGCCGGCTGGTTCCTGGTGCGCAGCGTGATGCGGCCGCTGTCGAAAGCCCGTGCGCTGGCATCGGCCATCAGCCAGGGCTCGCTTGGCAACGTCGTGCCGATCGAGGGCGACGACGAACTTACCGATACGCTTCATTCGCTGGTGGACATGGAGCAGAAACTCACCCAGATCGTCTCGAAGGTACGCGATAGTTCCGAGCAGGTTTCAATGGCGGCCCAGGATATTTCCCAGGGCAACGACGATTTGTCGCAGCGTACCCAGGAGCAGGCATCCTCCCTGGAGGAGACGGCTTCTTCGATGGAGGAAATGGCATCTTCCGTTCGTCAGAACGCCGAGGGCGCCGCCACCGTGCAAGCCCTCGCCGACGCACTACGCGCTGACGCCCGTTCCGGCGCCGGCGTTGCCCAGCAGGCCGTGACAGCGATGCGCGACGTCAGCACTGCCAGCCAGGACATCAGCGAGATCGCGGTACTGATCGACGAGATAGCCTTCCAGACCAACCTGCTTGCGCTCAACGCAGCGGTGGAGGCGGCTCGGGCGGGTGAACAGGGGCGCGGCTTTACTGTGGTCGCTTCGGAGGTCAGGAACCTGGCACAGCGAAGCGCCCGTGCGGCGCGTGACATCAAGAGCATGATCGCCGATACCACGCAGAAGGTGGCGATGGGTGCCGACCTGGTGCAACACACCGGCGCCTCGCTCGCCAGCATCGAAACTGGCACACGCAAGGTTGCCGATCTGATTGCCGAGATCTCGGCCGCCTCGCGTGAGCAGTCCGCGGGCGTGGACCAGGTGGCCTCGGCTGTGGCAACGCTCGACGATGTCACCCAGCAGAATGCCGCCCTGGTAGAAGAGGCAAGCGCCGCAAGCCGGATGACGCTTGAACTGGCCCGGGACCTGACGCGACAGGTGGCTTTCTTCACCATCGCCAGCTTTACCTCTCCAAGCGCAGACGGGTAAGGTGTTCGGACGTTTTTAGCGAAGGATTTCCCATGCGCAAGATCCGGCTCGCCCTCGCGTCGATCACCGTGGCGGTCCTCTGCGCGCAGGCGGCCGCCGAGCCGATCGCGCTGCAGGTGGACTGGGCAAGGACGGTGGCGACATCGAAAGCCGTCCCCACCTTGCAGGTCGTGGTTAACCCGGGCCTGGCACGCGGCGGCAAACTCCACGACGTGGCCTTCAGGGCGCTGAAGGATATCCAGGCCGATGACGTGCGCTACGTGCCATGGCTACCCTATCCGCGGCAGGCCGTGGCGGAACTCGAGCCTCCGACCAGCGACGGCACCTCATGGGATTTCACCCTCATTGATCCCACGCTCGAGGATTTCATGGCCGCCACGTCCGGCCATCCGGTGGTGCTGAATTTCAGCACCATGCCTGCATGGCTGTGGGAAACCGACAAGCCGGTGACCTATCCGAAGGACCCGGACAAGGCGTTCTGGGACTATACGCAGGGCACCCGGATCAAGGACCCGACCTATAAACAGGCGGCTGACTATTACGCGCGGCTGTTGGCCTGGTACACCAAGGGTGGTTTCACCGACGAGCACGGAAAGTTCCACGCCAGCAAGCATCATTACAAGGTGGCCTACTGGGAGGTGCTCAATGAGGTCGATTCCGAGCACCACTGGACACCGCAGGAGTACACCAGGTTCTACGATGTGGTGACAGCGGCCATGCGCAAGGTGCAGCCGGACCTCAAGTTCGTCGCGATCGCCTCGGCCGCTCCCCGCACGGAAAGCGAGATCTTCGAGTACTTCCTCAATCCGAAGAACCACGCACCGGGCACACCGCTGGATTTCATCAGCTATCACTTCTATGCCACGCCCGCGTCCGGGCAGCCGATGGCTGCCAACCAGTACACCTTCTTCGACCAGGCCGATGGCTTCCTCTCGGCCACTCGATACATCGAGCAGATCAAGCGTCGGCTGTCGCCGGAGACGAAGACATCCCTCAACGAGTTGGGTTCGATCCTGGCTTCGGACGATGACAGCAACAACGGGGCGCCAGCGGTGGATGAACCGAAGGATTACTGGAACCTGTCGGGCGCGCTTTACGCATACCTGTATGCGAAGACCGCGGCGCTGGGTATCGACGTGGTCGGGGAATCCCAATTGGTGGGGTATCCCACGCAATACCCATCGGTGAGCATGATCAACTACCACACGAATGCTCCCAACGCGCGCTACTGGGTGTTGAAGCTGCTTAAGGACAATTTCGGCCCGGGCGACCAACTGGTGGCCAGCGCGTCGACCAGCAGCGCCGTCTTCACCCAGGGATTCGTGACCGGCCACGGTCGAAAGCTGTTGCTGGTCAACAAGCGGCAGACGCCCCAGGCAGTCAAGCTCGACCAGGCAGGCGCAACCATCAGCTATGTCGCCCCGAGCACGGGCGACCATGCACCGGCGACCCGACATGTGGGAACCGAGGTAACCCTCGAGCCGTTCGAGGTGGCCGTGGTCAGTTTCAACTAATGTAGGCATTCTCCACCACTCGGAGCACCGCCATGACCAAGTCCCCGCACCCGGACCTCGACGAGGCCTTCATCGCACGCCAGCACGACCGCCTGGTCAAGCTTCGCCAGCAACTGACAACCTCCGCCGACGCCACCGCCGTCGAAGGTGGCGAAGTGCAGGAAGCCGCCGGCGACGAACCCATGGACGGCGGCGACGACGGCGACCGGCTGGAGCAGCTTGCCAATGAAGAGGCCTTGCTTGCCCACGGCGAACAGCGCCTGGCCGACATCGACCGTGCACTGCAGAAGATCCGTGAACACACTTATGGCCTGTCGGACGGCAACGGCAAGCCGATAGCACGCGCTCATCTGGAGGCAGTCCCCGAGGCGCTTTACACCACGGAAGAACTCCGCGCGCAGGAAAAGCACTCGTAACGTGCCTGCATTGCAAGCGCTGGGATTTCCATGGACTCGCTGATTACCGCTGCCGGGCGTGCCCTGGCGGAGGGTGATCCGTTGGGCGCGCTCAATCGCGTCGCCTTGCGCAACGATCCGCCGGCGTTGGCGTTGCGGGGCATCGCCATGGCGCAACTGGGCGACTTTCCCAAGGCGAAGGCTTTGCTGCAAAGTGCCGCGCGAGGCTTTGGCCCGAAACAGGCCGTGGCCCGCGCGCGATGCGTGGTGGCGGAAGCTGAAGTGGCATTGGCCTCGCGGGACCTGGCCTGGCCAACCCACAAGCTCGACGCCGCGCGGGAAACGCTCCAGTTGCACGGTGACCTGATGAATGCCGAGCACGCGCGGTACCTCATGGTCCGGCGCCTGCTGCTGGTCGGGCACCTGGACGATGCCGAGCGCGAGCTTGCCAAGCTTGATCCCGCTCTCTTTCCTCCCGCGCTGATGGCCGCGCATGCGCTGATGGTGGCGGGCATCGCCATGCGCCGCGTCCATGCTGGTGTGGCACGCGAGGCGCTAGCCAAGGCGACAGTCAATGCCCGCCAGGCAGCCATTCCTGCGCTTACGGCGGAAGTGGAAGCTGCGTCGGGGCTACTGACCCTGCCGGCTGCACGCCTTGTTTTCCGTGACCAGGAACGCGCCCTGTTGCTTGGCGATGTCGAAGTGCTTTTTGCTTCAGATAGCCTGGTGATCGATGCCTGCCGGCATGTGGTTCGCCGCACGGACGAAGCGGTGTCGCTGGCGACACGGCCGGTGCTGTTTACCCTCGTCCGTGCCTTGGCCGAAGCGTGGCCCGGTGACGTGCCAAGGAATACCCTGATTGCGCGCGCGTTCCGCGCCAAGCATGCCGATGAAACCCATCGCGCCCGCCTGCGCGTGGAAATCGGACGGCTTCGCGCCATGCTTGGTTCCCTGGCCGAAGTGAACGCCACCACGCAGGGTTTCGTGCTGGCACCGCATGATGCGAGCGAGGTGGTGGTACTGGCGCGTCCCGTGGAAGGCAAGCACGGGGCGGTGCTGGCCTTGCTTGCCGACGGCGAATCGTGGTCAAGCTCCGCACTGGCGCTTGCGCTCGGTGCCAGCCAGCGCACCGTGCAGCGGTCGCTGGACGAGTTGACCACCTCCGGCATGGTGCATTCGTTCGGCAGTGGCCGCGCACGCCGATGGATGACCCCACCGCTGCCCGGTTTCACGACGACCTTGTTACTCCCGTCTCCCCTGCCCGGTGACTAGGATGAACCCATGAAACGATCAACAGCCAGCATCATCAGCGAGCACGGACCCTTCCCGGGCGTCACCAATGTGCATGGGCTCACCTACGACGGCAAGCAGGTCTGGTTCGCCACGGGCGACAAGCTCATGGCACTGGATCCTGAAAGCGGGGAAACAGGACGCAGCATCGACGTCCCCGCTCACGCAGGCACCGCTTTCGACGGCGAACACCTGTTCCAGATTGCCGAGGATCGCATCCAGAAGATCGACCCCGCGACCGGCCAGATACTTGCTTCCATTCCCGCTCCCGGCGGCGGCGGGGATTCGGGCATGGCCTGGGCCGAAGGGTCGTTGTGGGTCGGGCAATATCAGAGCCGGAAAATCCACCAGGTGGACCCGGACACCGGCGCGATACTGCGCACGATCGAATCCAATCGCTTCGTTACCGGCGTCACGTGGGTCGATGGCGAACTGTGGCACGCCACCCTTGAAAACGACATGAGCGAACTGCGGCACGTCGATGCCCATACCGGCGAGGTGCTTGAATCCGTCGAAATGCCCACGGGTGCGCGCGTTTCAGGGATGGAATCCGATGGCGGCGATCGGTTTTTCTGCGGCGGGGGAAATAAAGGGACGGTGCGCACCGTGCGTCGGCCCGGGCGTAGCTGAATCGCAAGAATTTGCGATTCGTCCTACCTACACGAAAGTCTCATTTCACCCCTCTCATAATCAGGAATACAGTCGACACTGTTCGTACAAACGCCAGGCCACGCATCACCGCGACACTCGTGCCCGCCCGCAGGGGAGCGAGACTTCCGGAGAATGTTCGATGGACAAGCCCAAGCTCGACCGCAGGCATTTCCTCCTGGGAAGTGCCGTTGCCGCCACGGCCGGTGTCGCCGGCGCCCTGGGGGCCAAGGTTCACGATGGCGAGCTGGGTGCACCGCCCCGAACTTACCAGGGAGGGGTGCCATGGCAGGAAGGCCTGGCCGATGCACCGCCGGGTGTTTCCGGTACCGACTTCAAGTTCTTCACGGCCGCCGAACGGGAGTTTATCGAGGCGGCCGTCGGCCGTTTGATCCCCAACGATGAAGTGGGCCCCGGCGCCGTCGAGGCCAACGTGCCGTTCTTCCTCGACCGGCAACTGGCCGGGCCCTTCGGCCGCGGCGATCACTATTACCTCGGCGGCCCCTGGGCCAAGGGGGCGCCTGAGCAGGGCTACCAGAGCCGGTTCTCGCCCGCGCAGATGTATCGCGCGGCGATAGGCGCCATCAACAAATACACCCACGCCAACCATAACGGCGCGGACTTCGCCAAGTTGTCCGAAGACGAGCGGGACGCTCTGCTCAAGGACATGGAGGCGGGCAAGGTGCAGCTGGAGGACGGCGTCGACGCCAAGACCTTCTTCACCATGCTGCTGCAGAACACCAAGGAGGGATATTTCTCCGACCCCATCTATGGCGGCAACAAAGACATGGGCGCCTGGAAGATGATCGGTTTCCCAGGCGCTCATTACGACTACCGCGAATGGGTCAGCCGCCATGGTGAACCGGTGCCCTTCCCGCCCGTGGGTTTCAAGGGCAGGCCCGGCTGGAATTCGGAGACCTGAGCATGACAACCACCCTCAAACCCGTTGATGCGGTGATCGTCGGCTTCGGTTGGACCGGCGCCATCATGGGCCAGCAATTGGCTGACGCGGGGCTTGACGTGCTTGCGCTCGAACGCGGGCCCTGGCGCGACACCTCCACCGATTTCGCTACCGGCTTCGCGCAGGATGAATTGCGCTACATGTGGCGGCACCACCTGTTCCAGAACCTCTCCGACGACACGCTGACCATCCGCAACAACACCAGCCAGACAGCGCTGCCGATGCGCCACTTGGGTTCGTTCCTGCTGGGAACGGGCGTGGGCAGTGGGGGTGTGCACTGGAACGGTCAGATCTGGCGATTCCTGCCCTCGGACTTCCTGACCAAGAGCCACAACGAGCAACGCTACGGCAAGAAGTCCGTCACCGACTACGACCTCACCGTGCAGGACTGGGGCGTGACGTACGAGGACCTAGAACCCCATTACAACAGCTTCGACGTGCTGTGCGGCACCAGTGGCAAGGCCGGGAACTTGAACGGCCAGATCCAGCCGGGCGGCAATCCGTTCGAGGGCTCCCGCTCGGCGGAATATCCCACCCCGCCGATGCCGCAAACCTATGGGCCGACCTTGTTCGGCAAGGCGGCCACGGAACTGGGGCGGCATCCGTTTCCCCACCCCACGGGAAACCTGAGCCAGCCCTACGTGAACAACCTCGGGGCACAGCTGGGTGCGTGTACCTATTGCGGCTTCTGCGAGAAGTTCGGCTGCGGCAACTATTCCAAGGCCAGCCCGCAGACCACCGTGCTGCCTTACCTGATGGCCAAGCCCAACTTTACCCTGCGCACCGAGTGCGAGGTGCTGAAAGTGGAATTGTCGCCGGACAAGAAACAGGCCACGGGCGTGACCTACGTGAACAGCGCCGGCGAGGAATTCTTCCAGCCCGCGAACATCGTGATCCTGGCGTCATACATCCTGCAGAACGTGCGCCTGCTTCTGCTTTCGGGCATCGGCACGCCGTACGACCCAGCCACGGGCCAGGGTGTGGTGGGCAAGAACTACGCCTACCAGACCATGTCATCGGTGAATGTGTTCTTCGACGACAAGCTCATCAATCCCTTCATCGGCGCAGGTGCATTGGCCACGGTGGTGGACGATTTCAATGGTGACAACTTCGATCATTCAGGGCTTGGCTTCATCGGCGGCGCCTACATTGCCGGCATGGTCACCGGTGGCCGCCCCATCGAGATGATCTACACGCCCCAGGGCACGCCTGCATGGGGCAAGGCCTGGAAGCATGCCGCGGCGAAGAATTACCTGCGCTCCTTCAGCCTTAGCGTGCATGGCTCGTGCATGAGCCATCGCGGCAACTACCTGGACCTGGATCCCACCTATCGGGATATCCACGGCCGGCCGATGCTGCGCATGACCTTCGACTTCACGGACAACGAACACAAGATGTCCGACTACCTTACCGATCGTGCGGCGGAGATTGCCCGGGCGATGAACCCGCGCGAGATCAAGCTGAACCGGCGCGTCGGTTCGTGGAGCGTGGTGCCCTACCAGACCACGCACAACACCGGCGGCGCGATCATGGGTGACAGCCCGGCCAACAGCGTGGTGAACAAGTACCTGCAAAGCTGGGACGTGCCCAACGTGTTCTCGATGGGCGCAGGCGCCTTCCCGCAGAACGCAGGCTATAACCCCACGGCCACGTTGGCAGCGCTGGCGTACCTGTCGGCACAGGGGATCGTGCAGCAATACCTGAAGCATCCTGGCCCCCTGGTACAGGCGTAGATGCCATGCGAACCCTCATCCGAATCGTACTGGTACTGATCGTGCTGGGCATCATCGGCGGTGCGGTCATGGCCTGGAACCTAAGCCGTGTTTCGGCGTTGCCTTCGGGGCCTGTCCCTTCGGTCGCTGCCGCGAAGATCATCACCCAGCCCATTGCCGACGGACCGAACGCCGAGCAATTGCGGCGTGGACAGTACCTGGTGCGCATGGGCGATTGCCTTTCGTGCCACCTTCGGGCGGGTGGTGAGCCATTCGCCGGCGGCTTGGGCCTTAACACGCCCTTCGGCGTGATCTATTCCTCGAACATCAGCTCCGACCCCACCAACGGCATCGGCAACTGGACGCCGGATCAGTTCTACAAGGCCATGCATGATGGTATCGGCGGGCGTGGGCAGCACCTGTATCCAGCCTTCCCCTACCCGTGGTTCCGCAATCTGGAACGCGCCGACGACGACGCGCTGCTGGCCTACCTGAAGACGACGAAACCAGTGGCATACAAGCCGCCGGAGAACGATCTTATCTTTCCCATGAATATCCGTTTCATGGTGTCGTTCTGGAATGTGCTTGCCTTGCACGACGCGCCGAAGTCGCAGGCGCCCGCGGACGCACCGCCCGACTGGAGCCGCGGTGCGATCCTGGTGCGTGGCCTGGGGCACTGCAGCGCCTGCCACACTGCACGCAACCTGCTGGGTGCCGACAAGAAGGGCCATGATCTCGAAGGCGGCGTACTCGATGCCTTCGTTGCGCCGGACCTCACCGGCAACCAGCACACGGGCCTGGGACGCTGGAGCGTGGACGACATCACCGAGTACCTGAAGACCGGCCGCAACAATCGCGCATCCGCCGGTGGCCCGATGGGCGACGTGGTGACCTATTCAACTTCGCTGATCACCGATGAAGACCGACATGCCATCGCGGTGTATCTGAAGTCCCTGCCGGCAAGCCCCGACGCCGATATCGCCGCTGCCGATGCCGGCTCCATGAAGCGCGGCGCCGCGATATTCTCCGACGCATGCACAGGCTGCCACCTCGAGAACGCCGTGGGCCAGCCGACGCTGTTCCCACCGCTGGGCAACAATGCCGTCGTCCAGCAGAACGATCCCACCGGCGTGCTGCATATGATCCTGGCTGGCATGCGCGTAGGTCCGTCGCCGACCCGTCCCTCGCCGCTGACGATGCCCAGCTTCGCATGGAAGCTCACCGACCAGCAGGTGGCTGACGTAACCACGTACGTACGTAATAGCTGGGGCAACAAGGCTTCGCCAGTAAAGGCCGATCAAGTGAGTACGCTGCGCAAGAAGCTGGACCTGGTGAACGTGCGGCTTACCGACAACTCGGGCGACCAGCCGTGACGGCCGGCCCATCCTATGAATTCATTCGCCGGATATCCCCGCCGGCATGGAGCATGCCGTGAAACGCCTTTCGATCCTGGTGGCAGGAATGACTTTTGCTTCGACCGCACCGTTGCTCTGTATCGCACAAGCGACTTCACCGGCACCGTCCGCTGCAGCGCCGGCACCCATACGCGCCGTACTTGAAACCCGCGACGTCGATGGCGCACCAGGCAAGCAGTTGGTACTGGGCACCGTAAAGATGCTGCCTGGCGCCGTAGCTCCCTGGCACACGCACCCTGGCGATGAGGCCGGCTACGTACTAAGCGGCATCTTGGTCCTGAAACAGAAGGGCCAGCCCGACCGCACCTTGCATGCGGGCGATCACTTCTTCAATCCTGCCGGGCTGGTGCACGAACTGCTGGCCGGCCCCGGCGATGAAGGCGGCAGCGAGGTCTCCACCTGGGTGGTGGACAAAGGCAAACCCATGGCAACGCCTGCGCCTGCGCCACAGCAGTGACGTGAGACGCGTACATCAGAATTACCTGTAACCAGAACAGCCGCCGGGACGAACTCAAGGTGCCCCTTCCCCTGGGGTTCACCTGGAGGCACCACCATGCAACTTCGAACATTGGCCGCGGGCATCGTGCTTGCGTTTTCCGCCATGTCCGCCGCGCACGCGCAGCCCGTTCCTTCGCTGGATCTTGGCGTAGGTTCTTACGTGTATGTCATGTCGAACGACATCAAGGCAAACTCCGTTGCGGTACTTCGGCGCAACTTCTTCGGCGGCCTGGACAAGGTCCAGGTCATTGCCACCGGCGGTGTGGGCGTTGGCGTGGGTACCACGGCGCCGCCGCCCGATCCCCTTGGCGCACAGAACGAGCTGCTGGCAAGCCAGGACGGCAAATGGCTGTTCGCCGTGAATGCCGGGAGCAGTCAGGTATCTGTGTTCTCCATCCGCCACGGCAGCCTTGCACTTGAGGACGTGGTTTCGTCGGGCGGCGATTACCCGGTGAGCCTGGCCCAGCGGGGCGACCAACTCTACGTGCTCAACAGCGCCAACGAAGCCAACGTCACCACGTTCCAGATAGGCCGCGACGGCCAGCTGAGGGAACTGCCCGGTTCATCGCGCTTCATCGGAACCGACGTTCCGCTTGCGGGAAACCAGCCCAACGTAGGCAACACGGCGACCCAGCTTCAATTCTCGCCAGATGGAAAATGGCTGGCCGTCACGGTGAAGAACTCCGCAGGCAAAGGTTCGATCGAGCTCTTCGCCACTGCACGCGATGGCAGCCTCGCGCAGGACCCGGTGACCACCGCATCGCAGGATCCCTCGCCATTTGGCTTCGGTTTCGATGAAAACGACCATCTGCTGGTAAGCGAGGCCGCGGGTGCAGCGGTGTCCTCATACAACGTAAAACGCGACGGTCATCTTGTACCGATCTCCACCTCCGTCACCAATGGGCAGGCCGCTACCTGCTGGTTGGCGACATCCGGCCACCTTGCCTATACCGCCAATGCGGGTACCAGCACGCTCAGCGGTTATCGAGTGGACGGCACCGGCCGTCTGCGATTGCTGTCGAAGGACGGTGTGTCGGCGCGCCTTCCAACGGGTGCCGCACCCACCGATACCAAGTTCTCGCGCGACGGGCGTTTCCTGGAGGTGCTGACCCCGGGCACTGGAAACATCAATACGTTCTTTGTGCTGGGCGACGGCCAGCTGGTTTTCCTTGGCGATACGCCGGTGTTCCCGGCGCTGTCAGGCATGCAGGGCCTGGCGGTCGTCAACTAGCACTGGATTGACGCCAGCCCGCCGATGGACGGGATGTCCATCGGCGGGCTGGTGCTTACTTGCGGGCTACCTGCCCGTCGGGGGAGAGCGCCTGTTCAAGTCGTTTCTCCAATTGACTCAGGCTGTTCCTGGACTCGTTCAGCATCATCGTCATCTGCCCGGCTACGTGCAGGAACGATCTTGGGTCCACCGTGTCGGACCGCAAATCGGTGATGGTGTCGATCAGGCGGGGCCCGTCGATAAGCAAATGGATGTCCGTGGTCATACCAACGGATGCATCGCGCTGGTAGGCGTAGGCGGCCGAGTAACCCTTCATCTTGTCGGGCTGGATCCAGCTTGCCGACTGGTTGGCGACGGCCACGTCCCAGGCCTCGTGGCGTAAAGTGGGCCATTGCAGGTCGAGGTTGAGCCCCTTCGCGCGCGTGGCTTCCAAGATGCTTGCCGTGATCGCGGCATCCGGCTGATGGGCCTTCAGACCTCCGGCGACCATGTCCCGCAGCTTCGCCAGTACCTTCGATTGGGCGTCGTCCTGTTCATAGGCCAGGCGAACTTCGTCGAGGTTGGTGCGGATCTCCGTTTCGATCTGCTCGCTGGCCTCGCGGGCGGCGGCTCTCTCGTGGATGGTCACGATCACCTGCTCCAGGCCCAGAGCCGTCAGGATACTGAGCACGATCATCAGGTAATGGCGCAGGAATTGTTTCAACGAATCCAGGCGTTCTTCCGGAAACTCAATATGCATGAAGCCCTCCCCGGGGCGGTTGCGCGGGGCTATTCTAGCCGCGCTTTCGCAGTAGCTGGGAGGTCAACTCCGGCAACTGGAGGGAAGGTATTTCGGCGGCATGGTCATGGTGCGATTGCACGTCCAGACGATGGAACCGGATGATGTCACCGCCGAAAGGATGATGCCGAAGGTGTGGATGGCCCGGCTCGTCTTGGGCATGTCGAAATTGATGATGACCCGGCCCGGCTGGCTACGGGCATCGACCATGCTGACGTAGTTACCCTGGATCTGGCCTTCGATGCCACCCGGATCGTTATCGGGCGGGAACGAGCCGTTGTTGGCGTAATACTCTTCAAGCGTTGGCCGCACGCCACCGAACAGGTTGAATCCTTCGGCCACCTGGCTGCGGATCACGTAATCCTGGTAGGCCGGAATGGCGATCGCTGCAAGGATGGCGATAATCGCCACAACGATCATCAGTTCGATCAGCGTGAATCCACCGCTCGCGCGGTTCTGAGTAGTCATGGTCTAGCACCTGGTTCCCCCCGGAACGTGCCGCCATGATATCACCCGGCGGCACGCGGAACCTCGACTGCACCACGATTACTGAACGACGATCGTACCCACCATCATGGGATGGATCGAGCAGTAATACGTATAAGTGCCTGGTTTGTTGAAAGTGAAACTGTAGCTGTCGTTGGTATCAAGGCCCGGAGAATTGGGGAAGCCTCCGCCGGCGCTGGTCACGATATGCGGCTCCTCGTCGAGGTTGGTCCAGACCACCTTCGAGCCTGCCGGCACCGTCAGCGTCTTGGGCTTGAAAGCAAAGTTCTGGATCTCCACCCGGGGCCCTGGCGGCAATGCGGAGGGTATGGCCTTCGCGGCCATCGCGTTGGACATCGTCGCCATCCATGCCAGGGCCAGCGCCGAGGCCATCATTCCCATTCTCATGCCAGTGCCTCCTCGACCACGTTGAGTACCTGCGTACCGCGCACATGGCGAATCTCGCGCACGCCAAGGTAGTGTTTCAGCGAGCCGGCCACGATGTCCTTCAGCGGACCCGGTCCGGGACCCGCGCCAGGTGCGGGTTGCGGGTAGGCGGTGGAACGAGCGGTATGGAAAGTGACTGTGCCTTCCACCTTCTGCTGCACCTGGTGAACGTGGCCGTTGAGCACGGTGACCGAACCGAAGCGCTTCAAGTACGTCATGGCTTCGGCGCTGTCGTCGGTGCCCCAGCCCCATGATTCATAGAGGTTCCAGAGCGGCATGTGGGCGAAGACCACCAGCGGCGTGGAGGCCGACAAGGGGGCAAGGTCCTTCTTCAGCCACGCCAGCTGGTCGGGGCCGAGGAACCCCAGGCCGCCGGCCTTGAGGTTCAGTACGTTGATCAGCCCGACGAAATGTACGCCGCGGTGATCGAAGCTGTACCAGCCGCCATCGGCTTGCTTCTCGCCAAAGCGCTTGAAGAACTCCGCGCCGTTGTCGCCGATCACGTCATGCTCGCCGGGAACATACAGCGTGTGCGGCGCGCCGCTGTCGCGCACCAGTTGCGCCACGGTATCGAATTCCTCGGGGCGGGAAAGATGGGTGAGGTCACCGGTGTGCAGGATGAAGTCCGGACGGCTGCGTTGATGCGTGGCACGCGCCAGGCAATCGCGGAAGGAACCGGCCACATCCATGTTCGGCTCCTTGTGGAAGCCGATATGCGAGTCGCTTACCTGCACGAAGCTGAAAGTGGCGTCGGGCGCAGCGGCGCCGGCATTGCCATCGGCGAGCCCATGGGCTTGCAGTACGCCGCCCTTCATCAGCCAGAGGGTGCCGGCGCCGGCCATGGCCATGCACCTGAGGAATCCGCGGCGCCCTTCCGGGCTTTCGGTGTCGTTGCTTGAGTGGTCCATGGGAGTCTCCGTGGGGTTGGTTTGCAAGGGGGAGAGACCGGCGGGTTCCACCGCTTGCCTCCCTTGCCGATACCCTCCTCCCCGCAGCTTTATTCCCTTCCAGGCCCACGGGAATAAAACGGGAGTAACCTCGGTAAGTATCTTCATGCCCGCCCTCCTCGCCGCCATGAGCCCATCGCCCGACCGCCATCGGACAGCCCGTTTCGAGGCCTGCTTTCTTCCGCACCTGGACGCCGCCTGGAACCTGGCCCGATGGCTGGCACGCAGCGATGCCGATGCCGAGGACGCCCTGCAGGAATCGATGCTGCGTGCGCTCCGCTACTTCGACAGCTTCAACGGCGAGAACCCACGGGTGTGGCTGCTGGCGATCGTGCGCAACACCACCTGGACGCTGATCGCGAAGAAACCCGGCCAGGGCGTGCATGAATCGCTCGACGAAGACTTGCACCTGCTCGTCGACGGTGGTCCTACGCCCGAGGCCATCGCCCTGGTCGCGTCCGATATCGCCGTGTTGCAGTCGGCACTCGATACCCTGCCCGCGCCACTGCGCGAGATCGTGGTGCTGCGGGAGCTGGAGGGTTTCTCATACAAGGAAATCGCCACCATCACATCGCTGAAGATCGGCACGGTGATGTCGCGGCTGGCCCGGGCGCGCGAACGCCTGGCCGCCGAACTTGTCCGTTCGCCGCTGGAGGTGTCGCCATGAACTGTCATGATGCCCTGCTGGTGCAGGCGTACCTGGATGACGAACTGGACGCGGCGCAAAGCCTGGAAGTGGCACGCCACGTGGAAACCTGCGAGCGTTGCGGCACGTATTACCGCCGGCTGGAGGCCACGCGCGGGGCGATGTCCCACCCACAGCTGCGCTACCAGGCACCGGCCTACCTGCGCGCTTCCATCCTGCCCGCCGCGCCGCGAGCCAACGCCGCATCACGCCACAGGCTGCCGGCCTGGGGGCTCGCGCTGGCCGCGTCTTTCATTGCCCTGGCCGCCATCGGCGGTTTCGGACTGTTGCGTGGGACAGGCACAAGGCAGGATGCCGTGGTTGCCGAGGCCATTTCCGGCCACATGCGGTCGATGCAGTTGAACCACCTGATCGACGTGGTCTCCACCGACCAGCACACGGTCAAGCCCTGGTTCGACGGCAAGCTCGATTTCTCGCCCGAGGTTACCGACCTTGTCGCCGAGGGCTTCCCGCTGGCCGGCGGCCGGATGGACGTGCTGCAGGGGCGGAGCGTGGCGGCGCTGGTATATCGGCATCGTCTGCACGTGGTCAACCTCTACCAGTGGCCTGCTTCAGGCTCCACGGAACCTGCGGCCACGGCCGCCGATGGCTACAATGCGGTCAGCTGGACGGAAGGCGGCATGGCCTACATTGCCGTGTCGAACGTGGCTCCGGACACCCTGGATGCCTTCGTCGCCGCCTTCCGGGGGCGAAATTCCTTACGAAATGAAAGCAAAAGGTAATGCAGGGTCGAGAAGATCGGCTCAAACCACCCACCCGCCAGGAAGCAGGTCCATGACTGACCCGATCGAAAGCCGCGTTTTCGACATCATCGCCAAGAGCGCCGGGGTGGACCGGGAAAAGATCACGCCGGAAACCACCTTCAAGGACCTTGGCATCGGATCGCTCGACGCCATCGAGGTGATTTTCGACATCGAGGAAGCCTTCGATATCCACCTGCCCGAGCAGGATGCCAACCTCGACGCCGATACGGCATCGGGGCTGGTGGCCGCGGTACGCCAGGCGATGACCTCGGGGACGCCGGCCGCCACGTGAGTTCCACCGCCGACGATCGCCAGGTGGTCATCACCGGGGCGGGCGCGGTCAGCGCGCTTGGCTTCGGCGCCGATGTCCTGTGGGATGCCATGAAGTCTGGCCGGGTCGGCATCGGCCCGGTGGTGCATCCACGTGCGGAGAGTCTTCGCGTGCGGGTGGCCGCCCAGGTCCCAGCCTTCGATCCGGCCACCCTTTTCGACGAGCGGACGCTGCCGCTGCTTGATCGCGTGTCCCAGTTTGGCCTTCTCGCCGCCAACGAGGCCATGGAGCAGTCGGGGCTCCGTTTCGACGAAGCCAGCGGTGCGCGGGCAGCCGTCATCGTCGGTACCGGGGTGGGCGGCGAGACCAGCCAGGATGCGGCCAGCGAAAAGCTCTACGCCGAAAACTCCCAGCGCCTGCATCCCTTGACCATCGTCCGTATCATGTCCAATGCGGTGTCCAGCCACATCTGCGTGCGTCACGGCATCACCGGGCCCTCCTTCGTGGTATCCAGCGCCTGCGCATCGGCCAACCACGCCGTCGCCCAGGCGGTGATGGCCATCCGCAGCGGCCTGGTGGACGTGGCGATCACCGGTGGCACCGAAGCTTGCCTGAGTTATGGGGTTTTCCGTGCCTGGGAAGCCATGCGCGTGCTTGCCGACGACACCTGCCGGCCATTCTGCCGGCAGCGCCACGGCCTGGTGCTGGGCGAAGGCGCGGGCATGTTCGTGATCGAATCCCTGGCCCACGCCCAGGCGCGGGGGGCCAGGATCCTGGCGCATATCGCCGGTGTGGGTATGAGTGCCGATGCTGGCGACATCGTGGCGCCATCGGATGCCGGCGCGGCCCGGGCCATGCGCGCGGCAATGGCAGATGCACGAATGGACCCTTCCGAAGTTGATTACATCAACGCCCACGGCACGGGCACCGTCGCCAACGACATCACCGAAACGCGGGCCATCCACATGGCCCTCGGAAGCCACGCCATGCACCCGGCGGTGTCATCGACCAAATCCATGCATGGGCATGTGCTGGGTGCGTCCGGGGCGCTGGAACTCATCGCCGTGATGGGCGCGCTCGCCGAGGGCGTTATTCCCCCCACCATGAATGCACTCGAGCCAGACCCAGCCTGCAACCTGGATATCGTGTTCCACCAAGCGCGTGAGGCGCCGGTACGCGCGGCGTTGTCGAACTCGTTCGCGTTCGGCGGCCTCAATGCCGTGCTTGCGCTAAGGGCCTAGGCGGCCACCACCTCGAACGGCCGCATCATCTCGTTGGCCTCGTGTTCGGCCAGGTGGCAATGCCAGGCATAGCGGCCGGCATACCCGTCGAAGGTGGCAACGATGCGCGTGACCATGCCCGGGTAAGCCTGCACCACGTCCTTCCAGCCCTGTTCGTGCGCGGGCGGAATTTGCGCTGGCCCGACATAACGGACGGTTTTGCTCTTGATGTACTCACCTACATCGTAAGGACGGCGATCGAGGATCTGAAAGCGCACCAGGTGCAAGTGGATCGGATGGGTGTCCTCGGTGAGGTTCACCAGGCTCCACATCTCGGTGCTGCCGAGCACTGGCTTCTCGGTGACCTCATCGTGCCAGCGCTTGCCGCCCAGCAGCATCAGCATGGGCGTTGCCACGCAGTCGCTGTACTCATCCAGGGTGAGCTCGCGCGTCTTCGATGCGCTGGCCTCGGTCACGCGGGGAAGGTCACGCAGCACCTCTGGCACGCGGCTTTCGTCCTTCACTTCGCCCTGCCCCACCTTGAACTGCATCAGCGGCAGCGCATCGTTCATCAGCTCCACGCTGCCTCCACGCAGGGAGGCGAAATCAACCACGATGTCCGCTCGCTCTCCCGGAGCAAGGAATATCGCCTTGAGCGTTGCAGGCCTGGCCAGCAGGCCCTGGTCCGAACCGATCACCTGGAAGGGCCGGCCGTCTTTCAGGCGAAGGTGGTAGAAGCGGCCGTTGGCGGCGTTGAGCACGCGCAGGCGGTAGCGCCGCGGCTGCACGTCGGCACGCGGCAGGATGGCGCCATTGACGAGGGTAAGGTTGCCGAACACTTCAGGCACCCACGGCGCATTGGCGTCACCGGAATCGGGGTAGTACAGGCGGCCGTCCTCATGTAGCAGGCGGTCGGCGATCACCAGCGGAATCTCCTGCTCGCCCGAAGGCAAGCCCAGCGAGAGCTCGTGTTCGTCGCGCAGCAGGTAGAGGCCAGCCATGCCGGCATACATGTTCAGCCGGTTGATGCCCATCGCATGGTCGTGATACCAGAGCGTGGCGGCATCCTGGGTGTTGGGGTAGTGATGGGTGCGCGACTTGCCAGGGACGTACCAATCCTCGGGGAAGCCGTCGTCCTTGTGCGGCACCTTGGCGCCATGCAGATGCACGATGGCGCGTACTTCGGGTTTGTCGGCCTCGGCCCCGCAGATGGCGTGGTCGACGGGCAGCATATGCTTGAGCGGCAGCGCGTTGTCCCACGCCACATCGATGCCCTGCCCCGTGCGCGCCTCGATGGTGGGGCCTGGATAGTGGCCGCCGTACGTCCACAACGTGGTCGGCGCGAGATCTCGATGCAGTTTCTGCGAGGTCTGCGCCATGCGGATGCGCAGCAGCTTGCCGGCCTGCGTGCGTAACGTGGGCGGGATCGGCAATGGATCGACGAAGGGCGCCAGCTTGTTCGGATCGACGATACCGGGCAAATGCGAGGTATCGCCCATCGGATGCATGCAAAGCTTGTTGCCTACCTTGCCACTGGGCATGGCGTGCATGGCCTGCATGTCATGGGCAAAAAGCCGCGGCGGGATCACGCCCGCCGCGGCCGTCCATGCTGCCGCCCGCAAGAAGCGGCGGCGCGGGGTGGAATCAACCATGCATACCGTTTCCGAATGGCCAGGTCGGCCAACCGGAATGATTCTTCGGCTGCCCGGTCGATTCGTCAAGGATCAACTTGCGATCGAAAAGGCGCGGAACGAAGAAGTCGAACATGCTGTCCAGGCGGCCGGCGTGGGCATCGGACGAACCACCGCCGATGCGCTTGCCATCGAGCCAGTTGTCCTCGACGAAGCGGGTGATCGAGCTCTGGTCGGTCTGCGTGTGATCGACATGGTTCTCACGGGCCCACGGCGAGATCACCAGCAATGGAAGGCGCGGACCGAAGCCGCAACGACCCTGCGCGGGCTTGCCGTCGATTCCCGGCAGCGTGCCCCGGCCGCTGCAGACGCCGACGCCGTTCACGGCATCGGTGCTGCCCTTGGAGGCGTTTACATGCGGCGGGTCCTGGTGGTCGTACCAGCCATCGGAATCGTCATAGGCGATGACCACGGCCGTGTCCTTCCACTCGCCGCTCTGCTGCAGGGCGTTGATCACGTGCACCACGAAGGTCTGCTCATCCAACGGATCGGAATAACCGGCATGGCCATCCTGATAGGCCGGAGCTTTGAGGAAACTCACCGCCGGCATGTTGCCGGCGTCGACGGCGGCATAGAAATCGTCGATGTCGTAGTTGTGGTTGGCGGCGTCAGTCTTGCCGATCATCGCCACCGACGAGGGACGGGCATGGGTCGGGTTGGCGGTGGACGGGTAGTACTGGAACGGCGAGTGATGCGGGCTGTAGTCGTTCGAGGTGGTGTTGGTCACGGTGGAGAGCGTGTGGCGGCCACAACCGGTGCTGCCGTCAGGATTGATACGCGTGGTGTCGAAGCCGCCCTGGAACCAGCCCCAGGTAATCTTCTTTGCGTTGAGCAGGTCGCCGATGTTTTCACCGCCCATCGTCACCTGGTTCGCCGTCGGCGACGAACAGATATCACCGATGGGATCCGGGTCGCCGATCATGGTCAACCCACCATTGCCGTCGTCGGTCTCGGCACCAGTGCCGTTGAGCGTGTCGATCACGCCGTTGGTCTGGCCGGAGATCAAATTCACGGCGCCGGGAGACGACGGGCCGAAGGTGGTGCCGTAGCTGTTGTCGTTCAGCGCGTAGTTCTGCGCGTAATTCCAGTAGGCAGTGACGGTATTGCCGTCGTAGTAGCCCATCACCTGGCCCTTGCCTTCCTCGGACGCATCGCCCCCAGGAAGTGCTTCGCCGCGACCGGTGTAGAGCGGGAACAGGTCCATCTTGCCGCCGTTGAACGCTTTCTGTTCATCGGTGTAGCCGTGGTCCTGGTCGGCCGTGGCGGCCTGCGCGCGCTCCAGGCGGAATGGGTTGATCGCGGCGTCGGCGTTAAGCGGGTTGGCGGCGTTCGGGTTCTTGGTCAACAGGCGCTTGGACAGGCCATTGACGTCGGGCGTGAAGGGGCGTGCATAGAACGCCGGCTCGCCCTTTGGATTGGCGGCATACGGATAGGTGCCGAAGTAGTGATCGAAGGAGACGTTCTCCTGGAAGATCACCACCAGGTGCTTGATCGGGGTAGCGGTACGCGGCTCGTTGCCATGGCCACCCCAGCCGAAGCCGAGGCCGGCGCTTTGCTCTTGTGCGGGAACGGCGATCGGCTGCTGCGCGGCAGCGATGGAGGCTACTGAAAGAGTGAGCACGCAGGCGATGCCCACGGCCAATGACTTGCGCATGACGACGATCCTCCAAGGAAGTTTGGCCCAATTGCGGTGGACCGCATCCCCTGTCATGCGGTCTTTCTGAGCCTAAACACCTCGTATGACATGCAGGTAACAACGCCGTGCCAGCGGCAGCTTCGTTTGTGTCAGTTTCGATACTGGCTGGGAGCCATGCCCAGCAGCCGCTTGAACATGGTGGAGAACGCCGCCGGGCTCTCATAACCCAAGTCCAGCGCGACAGACGTGACGGGCTGGCCAGCCGCAAGCCTCGGCAGCGCCACGAGCAGGCACGCCTGCTGTCGCCACTCGCCAAAACTCATTCCCGTCTCGCGACGGAATGCGCGGGTGAAGGCGCGGCGGCCCATGCCCAGTTGGTCGCTCCATTGCTCGATGGTGTCGTGTGGCGCGGGTGATTCAAGGAAGGCGTGGCACTTGCGCGCGATCATGGGCGTGGTCGGAAACGGCACCGACAAGGGGATCACTGGAGCCCGGGCAAGTTCGGACACCAGCAGGGCCATCAGCTGTCCATCGCGGCCTTGAAGGTCGTATTCCCTGGGCAACTCGCAAGCCTCCACCAGCAGGCTGCGCAGCAAAGGCGAAACACCCAGCACGCGGCACTTGTTCCCCAAGGCAGCGGAAACCGAGGCATCGACGGACACGCTACGCGTGCTGACGGCGCCGACCATCCGTACCGCGTGCACCGTGCCTACCGGTATCCATACGGCACGCTCCGGCGGCGCCACCCAGGCGCCGTCCGGCGTACTGGCCACGATCACGCCGCTGGCGGCATAGAGCAACTGATTGCGGCGATGGGTATGGGGCGCAAGTTCATGCGATGGCGGAAACTCGTTCTTCACCGCCACCACGGGACGGGGAACGTCGTCGAAATCATTGGGGTCGACCCGGGTAAAAGGCATTGTCCCACTCGCACATATGAATGGCCTATCCGAGGATGCGGGACGGGCGGTCCAAGCATATTCTTTTATGGACCAGACGAGGAATCCCCACCATGTCGACCCCGCTCGCGGAGCAGCCGCTCGCCCCGCCCGAACCCGTTGCTGCCGAAACCAGCGCTTCGCCAACCGTCACCGCATCGCCCCTGGGCGCTGCCAGCCAGACCGTCTTCAGCGTGATCCTGGCCATCAGCTTCTGCCATCTGCTCAACGACATGATGCAGTCGCTGCTGCCGGCGATTTACCCGAACCTTAAAAGTGGCCTGCATCTGGACTTCGGCCAGATCGGCATGATCACCCTCGCCTACCAGCTCACGGCGTCCATCCTGCAGCCGCTGGTCGGGCTTTACGCCGATAAGCGTCCCACTCCGCTGGCCTTGCCCGGCGGTACGTTGTTTTCGTTGGCGGGCCTGCTGGTGCTGTCGGCTGCCCACGTGTATCCGATGGTGCTTTTTGGCGCCTGCCTATTGGGACTGGGCTCGTCGGTGTTCCACCCGGAGTCGTCCCGTGTGGCGCGCATGGCCGCGGGTAGCCGGCACGGCCTTGCGCAATCACTGTTCCAGGTGGGCGGCAATGCCGGCTCGGCGCTGGGCCCTCTGGCCGCCGCCGTGGTGGTGGTGCGTTGGGGTCAATCGAGCGTGGCCTTCTTCGCCCTGTTGGCGTTGCTCTCATGCGCGATCCTGTGGAACGTGGGCATGTGGTACAAGCACCATGGCCTGGCGCGGCTGAAGAAAAGCGGCACGCGCCGTGAGGGCGCCATCGAGGTGCCAAAGGGGCAAGCCATGCGCGGCATTGCCATCCTGCTGGCGCTGATCTTCTCCAAATATGTGTACCTGGCCAGCCTCAGCAGTTACTTCACCTTCTACCTGATCCATCGTTTCGGGGTATCGGTGGAGGTGGCGCAGTTGCACCTGTTCGCCTTCCTGGCCGCCGTGGCCGTGGGCACGGTGGCAGGCGGCCCAATCGGCGATCGCATCGGCCGCAAGTACGTGATCTGGTTTTCCATCCTGGGCGTGCTGCCGTTCACGCTGCTGCTGCCGCATGTGAACCTGTTCTGGACGATGCCGCTGACCATCGTGATCGGCCTGTTGCTGGCTTCGGCCTTCCCAGCGATCGTGGTGTTCGCCCAGGAACTGGTACCAGGCAAGATCGGCATGATCTCGGGCCTGTTCTTCGGCTTCTCATTCGGCATGGGCGGCCTTGGCGCCGCTGTTCTCGGTGAAGTAGCCGACGTATGGGGTATCGAGATGGTCTACGCGATCTGCGCGTTCCTTCCGGCGATTGGATTGTTGGCGGCCTTCCTGCCCAATCTACGCCAGCGCCCGGACCACGCCTGAAGCAGAGCTATGGGGCCTTATCGGGCGCCTTCATGAACATCGGCGAGTTCTGCACAATGTTGGCACCGCTCAACAGAACGAAGGCGTCCGACGCAGATTCAATAGCAAGCCGCCGGTGGCTCAACGAGTCCGGCGGTAGCATGCTTGCTCCACTCCCCTTCGCACGATCGTTCCATGAACATCACTGCACAGACCCAGGACGACCTGCTCTACGGCCCGGACCTGGCCAGCCAACTCGATACGCACGGCGTGGCCTTGCTGCCCGGTTTGTTGTCCCCCGCTTATTGCAACCAGATAACGCGGATGTACGAGGAGGACGGCAAGTTTCGAAGCCGCGTGGTGATGCATCGCCACGGCTTCGGTCGCGGGGAATACAAGTATTTCAACTACCCCCTTCCCCACCTTGTGCAACAGCTACGAACGAGCCTGTACCCGCAGCTGGCTGAAGTGGCCAACCGATGGAACCAGGCCCTGGGCATTGAATCGCGCTTCCCGGTCGATCATGCCGACTACCTGGAGCGTTGCCATGCCGCTGGCCAGCGGCGACCTACGCCGCTGCTGTTGCAATACAAGGAAGGCGACTACAACTGCCTGCACCAGGATCTCTACGGCGAACTGGTATTCCCGCTGCAGGTGGCCGTGCTGTTGTCCGAGCCTGGCGTGGACTTCACCGGGGGTGAGTTCGTGCTCACCGAACAACGGCCACGCATGCAGTCACGGGCGGAAGTGGTGCCCCTGCGCAAGGGCGATGCGGTGGTATTCCCGGTAAACGAGCGTCCCGTGCAGGGTGCACGGGGCGTCTATCGGGTGAAGATGCGCCACGGCGTGAGCCGGCTGCATTCGGGCCACCGGCACACGCTGGGTGTCATCTTCCACGACGCCACTTAAGGCGGCAAGTTACGCCTTGGCACGCTCGGGGAGCTTCCAGTCCGGGCGGATGAAGTGACAGGTATAGCCCGTGGGGTAATGCACCAGGTAATCCTGGTGCTCGGGTTCAGCCTGCCAGAAGTCTCCCGCGGGCTTCACTTCGGTCACCACCTTGCCCGGCCAAAGGCCCGAGGCGTCGACGTCGGCGATGGTGTCTTCGGCCACGCGCTTCTGCTCATCGGAGGTGTAATAAATGCCGGAGCGGTACGACGTGCCGCGATCGTTGCCCTGGCGGTCGAGCGTGCTCGGATCGTGGATCTGGAAAAAGAACTCCAGGATCTTCCGGTAGCTGGTCACCGAAGGATCGAAGATGATCTCGATGCCTTCGGCGTGCGTGCCGTGGTTGCGATAAGTGGCGTTCTTCACGTCGCCGCCGGTATAGCCCACACGCGTGGAGATCACCCCACTCTGGTGCCGGATGAGATCCTGCATGCCCCAGAAGCAGCCTCCGGCAAGCACAGCGCGTTCGGTAGTGGCGGTCATGATGTTTCTCCTTGCTTTATGAAGACGGACAGTTGTTACGGCTGTTATCGGAAATCCCCGAGATCACCCAGCGCTGGTTGTCGCGCACGAGGTTGATCACATCGGTCCCGCAATGCACTACCTTGCCGTTGAGCAGGAACTCGTAGGGTGCCCATACCATCGCGATGTCGTCGTCGATGCGGATCAACGGGTCGTGGATACGCTCCTCGATGCGGTCCTTCGATGGCTTGATATGGTCGGCGAACTGGGCAAGCGTCATGCGTACGACCTTCCCATTACGCAACAACGCAACGCTTCCCTCGGGCTGCACCTCCGCCAGGATGGCGTTCTTGTCATAGCGGGCCATGCCGTTGAAGAGCGCCTGGATCGGTGCCAGCACTTCCTGCTCGGTAGGCGTGGCTGCCAGGGCAAGCGCGGGTGCGAGGGCTACGGCGGACAGGCAGGACAGCACAAGGTTTCGGGCGAATCGGTGCATGGCGGCAACTTCCTTTTGTGGGGAATACATCGGCGTCCTGCCAACTACACCATTGTGTAAGGTCCAAGTCGAGCCAAAACAAGGCCAGGATCGACCCTTCACGCCGGCTTGGCCTATGCTTGGCCTTCGACCGCATAGGGATGCAAGCCGATGGGACAACCCGTTGTCCGCCGCTACCTGACTTTCCTCGCCGTCCTGGCCTTATCTGCCGCCCCACCCACCCATGCCACTCCCACGGCCCGAGGCGCGGGCGGCGGAATTTCCGTCACCCAGGAACAGCAAACCATTACCTTGCGGCCGGTGGCCGCCAACGTGCTGCAAGTGCACGTGACCCAAGGCAGCGCCCCTCCTCCGTCCCCACCCCTGGTCATCGACCCACAGTCGCAGCCCAAGCCGGTGGCACCGGACAAGCTGAAAGATACGGCCCAGGAAGTGACGCTTTCGACACCAGGCTTCCTTGCCCGCTGGGATAAAACCACCGGCACGCTGACCCTGACCACTCCTGCGGGCAAGCCGCTATTGACCCAGGCCGATACCGCGGCGTTGGCCTCCGGGCGCATCGTGCTGACCCATGCAGCCTCCGATCCCATCTACGGCATCCGCGGCTACTTCGCCACCGAGCCTTCGCAAGCCGGGCTGCTGCGCCACGGCGTGCAGGTAGCCAAAGCCGGCGAGCAGGGTTACGCCGGCGCACCCTTCGCCTGGAGTACGGCGGGCTTCGGCGTACTGGTGGATGCGCGGCCGGCACGCTTCAACCTCGACGGCGGCACGCTCACCGCCGACGGCTTTCCCAAGGGAAACTTCACCTATTACCTGATCACCGGCACGCCCCCGGAAATCTTTTCCGCGCTGTCGCGGCTCAGCGGCCCCGCTCCGATCTTCCCGAAATGGGCGATGGGCTTCATCAACAGCCAGTTCGGCATCGACCAGGCGGAACTGCTGGACATCGTCAAGACCTACCGGCAGAAGCAGATCCCGATCGACAACATGACGCTCGACTTCGACTGGAAGGGCTGGAGCGAGGACAACTACGGTGAGTTCCGCTGGAATGACAAGAAATTTCCCGATGGTCCCAATGGCCGGCTGAAGACGCAGCTCGACGCCCAGGGCATCAAGCTTGCCGGCATCATGAAGCCGCGCATCCTGGTGGACAGCGTGCAGGGCCGCTACGCCAACGACCATCACCTCTGGTTCGACGCCAAGCCCGCGCTGGCAGACTACTTCTCGCTGAAGATGGTGCGTGACCTCGACTTCAACAAGCCCGAGACGCGCCGTTGGTTTTTCAACGACACGCTCAAGCACTCCTTCGATACCGGCATCGTTGGCTGGTGGAACGACGAAGCCGACGATACGGGTGACGACTACCAGTTCATGAACATGCAGCGCAGCCTCTACGAAGGCCAGCGGTCGTATTCGTCGCTGCGGGTGTGGTCGTTGAACCGGAATTTCTACCTGGGCTCGCAGCGTTACGCCTACGGCATGTGGTCGGGCGACATCGACACGGGCTTCGACAGCATGGCCAGCCAGCGCGAGCGGATGCTCAGCGCCATCAATCTGGGCGAATGGAAATGGGGCATGGATGGCGGCGGCTTCGTCGGCCATCCTTCCGACGAGAATTACGCCCGCTGGATCGAGTTCGGCGCCTTCACGCCGATCTTCCGCGTGCACGGGTCGCTGGCCGAGAAACGCCAGCCCTGGCGCTATGGTCCCGTGGCCGAAGCCGCGGCGACCCGGGCCATCCGGCTGCGCTATGCGCTCATCCCGTATATCTACTCGTACGAGCATGCCACCTACGCTTCCGGCGTAGGCCTGGTACGGCCCCTGCCCTTCGAGTTCCCCACCGATGCCAACGTGCGCAACGCCGTGGACAGCTGGATGTTCGGCCAGTACCTGCTGGTGTCGCCGGTGGTGACGGGGGGCCAGATAGGCAAGCAGGTGTTCCTGCCCGAAGGCCGCTGGACAGGCTACTTCGACGGCAAGGTGTACGAAGGCGGCCGTTCCGTGAACCTGGCCGTCGATGCCAGGAACTGGAGCGATATCCCTCTTTTCATCCGCGAAGGGGCAATCATTCCCAGCCAGGCGCCGGTGCAGTACGTCGGACAGGCGCCGCTGCTGGCGGTGGATGTGGACGTGTTCCCTGCCGACGGCGAATCACATTTCAATTATTACGACGACAACGGCACGAACTACAACTACGAGAAGGGTGAGTATTTCGCGCAAGAGCTCTCCGCCCATCGCAGCGCCAAGGGCGCGGTGTTCACCACCGGACCGCGATCGGGCAAATACAAGCTGCCGCTGAAGTACTACCTGGTGAAAGTGCATGGCGTAACGGGCAAGTCCGTGGCGGGCCTGACCCAACGCAAAAATGAAGATGCGCTTCGCGCCACCGATGGGCCAGGCTGGGCGACGGGCAAGGACATTTATGGCGAGGTCACCTACCTGAAACTGTATGCCGGGCGCCCAGGCTCCTGGGAAGTCGAGCCATGAACGCGACCCGGCATGTGCTTGCGGTCGTGCTGGTGCTGATCGCTGGCCACGGCACAGCCGCCCTGGCCAACGACGCCGCCGCGGCACCAACACCCCGGCCCACCCAGTCGCAAACAGACGAACTCCACCAGGCGCTGGAACAGGCGCCGGTGCCCGAGAACCTCAAGGGCTCATGGCAGGAAGCGTTGCCTGCCATCGAGCCAGTCGTTTCATTCCTTGCCTGCTACGCGGGATGGGACGCGTGGACCCACCTGGCCCGGTACCAGGTACCGGGTTTCAGCCTCAGCACCTATTACCTTTCCGCGATCAGCGCCACGCGCTATCACGACCCGGACAAGTGCATGTCGGTCCGCCACATCCATACGGTGAAACAGCGTCCCGATGGCACGTTGACCTTCCGCGTGCTGTTCTACGACATAGACAGCAACGAGGAAGCCGACCGCACCTTCGGAATGGTGCGGCAGGCGAACAGCGCTTGGCTGTTCGCCCGCGGCGGCTTCTAAGTCTTCACAGCTTCACCCTCACGCCTATCGTGTAGAAACGTCCCACCGCGCCTGCCTGATCGTAGGTGGGGTTGTAGTTCAACGCGGCGTAGTTCAGCGTATCGATCGGCGCCTTCTTGTCGAAGGCATTGAGCAGCGATGCCGTCACGCTGACCTTCGGGGTGATGTCGTAGCTTCCCGTCAGGTCGAACGTGGTGAACGATGACATCCGGCAACTCGGCGGGAAATTCTCTCCGGTGAGGGTATTGGTCGAAAAACACCCTTCCGTGACGTCCGGCGCGGTGAGCTTCAGCCCGCTGGTGTAGTAAAGCGTACCGGTGATGGTGGCCTTGCCGAAGGTCACGCTGTTGGACCACGAGCCACGGTAACGCGGCGTGCCTGCACCGGATGAAACACCATAGGGCCCGTGCGTTCCGACGAACTCCTGCTTGGTGCCATCCTGCAAGGTCAGCGTCCAGCTGATGATCTTGGTCAGGTTCAAGTCCGAATCCCAGTGCAGCGCGCCCCAATCGGCGTTGGCATGGAGATTCACGTCGACGCCCTTGGTCTTGAGCGAGTTCTGGTTCACATAGGGGGCATCCACCACGATCGGCCGCGCCAGTTCATTGGGCGCGGCCGGGTCCGGGACATCAGCCACGATGGACGATCCCGGAGGCAGCGGCTCGCCGGCAAAGTAAGCGTCCAGCACCGCATTCGGATCCTGCTGGGCGATCACACCGGTTTTCTTGATCTGGTAGTAATCGATCGAGGCGCTGAAGCGGTCCCAGGGCTGCAGCAGCACGCCCAGGGTGAAGCTCTTGGATTTCTCCGGCTGGATGCGCGGATTGGCCGAGGTGAGGAACGCCAGAGGATAGGGTTGCACATAACCGCTGTTGCCATGCGCCGCCTGGAAGTCCGCTGGCGGGGTAAAGGTGGCAAACCCTTCCGCCTCGCTCGAGCCGTTCTCGGCGAAGCTTGGCGCGCGGAATCCCTTCGACCATGTACCGCGGATGGCGACCTGATCGATCGGTTTCCACTTGATGCCGACCTTGGGCGAGAAATTGCTGCCGAAGTCGGAGTAACGGTCGAAGCGGCCGGAAGCATCCACCTCAAGGCTCTCAAGGAACGGCGCATCCAGTTCGAGGTAGGCACCGCGCACCACGCGGTGACCCTGCGTGTGCGCCACACCCAGGCCCTGGGCTGCCAAGTTCGGATTCAGGTCCGGATCGTCCTGGCGCTCCTTGCGCAGGTCGATGCCGGTGGCCAGGCCCAGCGCACCACCGCCAAGGTCAGCCAGCGTACGCGACGCCCGGAAGTCGAGCGACTGCAGGTCGCTGGTCGAGGTCTTGCTCAGTACAGGTGCCAGCGCAGCACGCAACGCCTGCGAGTTGGCCCCGGGGTTGGTGAAGTTGTAGGCGCCGGTGTTGATGTCGTTGATGAGGGCTGCGTAGTTGAGGAAGCCGATGTTGTCCACGTCCAGCGACGTGTGGTTCAACACCAAAGCACTGTCGTAGTCCCACTCGCCCCAGCGTCCATGCACGCCGCCGACGAAGCGCAGGTTGTGGTTGTCATTCTTCGCGCCACCGGGAATATCCGGGAAGGCGAAGTTGATCAGGGCTACGTTCCCCGCCGCCGCGAACGGGTTGTACGGGTTCAGCCGGCCGTCGCTCAACGTCACGGGCAACGCAATGGAATTGGTGTTGTTCGGCGTACTGGCCTGGATCTGCGCCGGCACGGCGCGCACGTTGGTCTTGGTGTCGTAGTAGCTGGCACCGATATAAGCCGTGGTGTCGTCGGAAATCTTGATCGTCAGGCGGCCATACACGCCGGTCCGCTTCATCTCCGGCTGGATCTGCCCGAACAGGGCCTGGTTCTGCGCGCAGTAGCTACCGGGATTGGACGGATCGTTGGTCACCAGCTGCCCACCCGGACCGCACGGAACCAACGGCTGGGCCACGGCGCCGGGAAGCGGAATGCCCGTTGTTATGTCGCCGGGTGTACCCAGCGTGCCGGGTGTCACCGTGCCCCAGAACGAGCCTGAGTTCTGCGACGGCTGGCCAGCGGTGAGGTTGTTACCACCAACACGGCTCAAGTCTGCGTTGTTGAATGGGAAACCTCGCTGACCCACGCCAATGGCGTCGTCCTTTTGGTACTCCACGCTGATATAGGCGTTGTACCCATCGTCTTTAAGGCTGCCAGTGCCCATCAGCGCCGTGGCACGGCGCGTGGTACCGCCACCGTGCTGCGAGGTACCCACGTCCGCCGTGGCGTCCACGCCGGTGAAGGTGGGCTTGAGGATGATATTCACCACGCCCGCAATGGCATCGGCGCCGTACAGCGACGAAGCGCCGTCCTTGAGCACATCGATGCGTTCGATGGCATTGGAGGGGATGGTGTTGAGGTCGACGAAGGAACGCTGGCCGTCGTCAGCCAGTGCATAACTTGCCGCACGCCGTCCGTCGATCAGCACCAGGGTGGAGTTTACTGTCAGGCCGCGAAGCGCAACACCCGACGAGCCCGCGGCGAAGCCTGCGGTGAATGCCGCGGGGATCGAACCGCTGTTGTCGGCCGACACGGCGCGGACCACATCCGATACGGTGGTAAGTCCACTTTTCCGGATCTGGTCGGCGGTAATCACCGTCACCGGCGAAGGCGTTTCGGCATCGATGCGAGGCAATGCCGAACCGGTGACGGTGATGGCCGCCAGTTCTGTCGGTTGAGGGGGCTGCGGTCCTGTGGGGGAGCCTTGGCCCGGTGGATTGGCTTGTTGTGCGTAGACCGCCAGTGGGGACAAGGCGGCCAGGAGCGCGGTCACGAGGGTGCGACGACGCAGCGCACGGGCGTGCGTTAGGGTGTGCATAGAGATCTCCGAGGCCTGTAGGGGAGTAAGGCGGACGACGATCAGGAGCGCCGCGGCAAAGCGGCACGGGTCAAGCCTTGTGGGCGGCTATACCCAGGTGCAGTAAGGTACGTTCATAGTGACGCTCCGACATTGCACGGCCGCGCGTTCCACGGTTGTGGCAGTGCTGTACGAAACGAAGCCACGCCTTCCTCGTGGCCTGCCACATGCCGGTTGGGGATGACCGATGCGCATGCGGGCAATTGCGACGCTACTCCGCTATTTCGGGGAATACAACAATTTTTTACGGACGGCTTTACGGCCATCAAGCCTATGCCCCCGGGCCGCCCGGGGTGCTAGAAGGAAAGAACCTGCGAGAGGCCCGACACGCCGTTCTCGTCGAACGCCTCCACCGCCACCACGTAGTGCACGCCCGTATTGAGCGAGCGTAGGGTAAGCGTGGTGGGCTGATCGGCGAAACGCTGGTAGGTCCAGTGCAGGCGGTCGGCCGTGAGGCCCCAGCGGACGTTGTACCCCACCGCCCCGGGAACGGGCTTCCACGCAATATCCGCATCACGCGTGTCCGCATGGCGATGCGCCGACACCAGCACCGGTGCCGCGGGAGATTCGCCATCGGCGCGTCCGAAGACGCGCAGATCCGCGATAGCCAGGTTCTTCGCTCCAACGTGCACGTGAACATAGCGAACGAAACGGATCCGGGCTGACTGCGCCAGCTCCACATAGGCATTGGCGTGGTCGCGGTTTTCCTTCGACCAGTCGGCAAGCGGCTTCCAGGTCTTACCGTCGAGGGACCCTTCCAGCCTGAACTGGGTTATCAGGTCGGCCGCGTCGCCGAATCGACCGGACTGATAATCGGCGTAGTTCACCTGGACAGCGCGGACCGTGCGGGGACCGCCAAGATCGACGGTAAGCGTCTGCCCGGGTTCATTGCGTGGAGCGACCCAGAAGGTCCGGGGATCTTCGTCGGTAACCGTGGAAGGGTCATGCCCGGCAAGGCTTCCCGAGGCCGAGGCTGCCTTGCGGTAGGAAAGCAGCATCCAGCCTGCGAAGGTGCTTTCGCCTTCGCGCAGGAGGTGGTCGGGCATGACCTGGGGAAAATCGCCAAAGCGGGTGTCCACCCACATCTGGCCATCGGCATGGAAGCCCGCGGGGAACATGTCGATGCGGCGCTCGAAGCGCCAGTTGATGCCGATCCATGCGGTGCCGGTATTCCAGTAGTTGCCGTATGCATCCTGGAAGGTCGACCCATGCCCTGCCCCGGTCACGTAACCGCCAGGCTTGTAGCCCACCGGGTTGTAGGGAGCGTAGGTGAATGGCCCCAGCGGACTCTTGCCGGTATACACGCCCGTGGCATAAACGTTGTATTCGGTGCCGGGCGCGGCGTACTGGTAGTAATAGGTATCGCCGTGGCGGTTCATCCACGAGCCCTCGATATACGAAGGCTTGTCGCCGGCGGTGTGGTCCTGGCCGAAACGCTCCCAGCCATGGTGGACCCGATCCAGGGAAAGGAATACCTGGGGCTTGGTCACGAAGGCCAGGCGTTTGCCCTCGCCTTCCGCGGCGTCGTCAAGCTTCAAGTCGATCTGCGCGCCGTGCAGCGGATACACATCGGACGATCCCCAATACAGATACACCTTGCCGTCGTCATCGGCGAATAGGCCTGGATCGGTAGGGCCGGGCGGCAGACGGCCGGGTGGCACGGCACTGCCCTCGAAGACCGCGCCTGGGACGTCCGGCAACTGGCGGGTCCAGAACTGCCATTTCCCGTGCGCGGGATCCGTGGAATACATCAGCGGCCTTTGCGAGACCGCCGACTGCATGAGGAAAAGCTTGCCGTCGGCCACCAGGGTGGCCGGTGCCACTACGCTGTCGAACGGCCAGTGGTCGGACTTGGTGAATTGCCAGTGCACCAGGTCGCGGGATTGCCAGTAGCCGTCGGCCAGTGTCTGGAACAGGAAGTAATCGTCGCCGTAGCGCACGATCGCGGGATCCGCACCGGTACGGTAGGAAATCCCTTCGTTCATCTGCTCGAAGTTGTAGCGGTAATCGATGTCGATCGGGTTGATCCACGTGCGGCCGGGAGGTACGTCCGCGGGGCTTGCGAGGGTCGACCCGAAGTGACCCAAAGCCAGGGCGAGGAAGAGGACCTGATGTACTGCGTGCTGTCTGGTCATCCACGAAGGATGCAACTATCGCCGCCGCCAGTGCAACTGGCGGCGGCGTCTTGCATGTCATGAATAGGACGATTGCCGTATCAGTAGGACAACGTCACCGAGGTCGGCGTGAAGTGCTGGGCATAGTTGCACTGTGGATCGATGCCCGAGGTATCGCTGCCACCCCACGGCGGATTGGCCACGAGGTTGTTGTTGCGGTCATACACCTGGATGTTATGGAAGGTGATTGGCCCTCCGGCGTATTGATTGCAACTGGCCACGCTATAGACCTCCAGCACGCCACCGAAGACCCAGTTGAGATCGGCATAGGGGTTGGTGCTGAGCGAACTGGTCTGCCCGGTGGTCAGGTTCTTCGAATCGATGTTCCAGGTGCCGCAGGAAACCCCGGCGCCGCACGTGGAATAGGTATCGCCCACCACTTCGTCTCCGGCGCTGGCGGCAATCGGATCGCTATGGAAGGTCGTGCCATCCACGCAGCAATTCCAGCTGGCGAGCGTCCAGGCCTTGTCACCGTAGCCATTCCAGCCCAGCACGGGTTGCAGGATCGACTGCACGTCAGGCAACTGTTCCAGGCCCGGGAAGAAGTAAATGGTCTGGTTGCCTCTTTTGGCCGGTTGCGCAGGAACCGTCCAGCTGGCCACGATGCGGTTGATCGGCGTGCTGGAACTGTAGTTGCCTGTTTCCACCCAACCGGTCTGCTCGGGCTTTCGGACGGGTGACGTCGAGCGCCTGCCGTTCGGCGACACCCGGACACCCTGCAAGGTAAAGTTGTCGCTGGTACACAACGCAGGTTTTTCCATCGCGCCGCTGGCACGTTTGATCATGCCGTTGGCTTGCAGCTGATCGCCCTTGTGCACGGTGGCAACGCAAGTGGGTGAGAAATATCCATTGGGTGTGATGACGTAATCATCCGGGACGCCCTGCGGACGTGCCTGGGCGTCAAGTTGTCCCACGCGGGTGAGTTGGCTGCTGGCAGCACTGGCCGCAACAGCAGGAAGGGTAAAGATACACCCAAGGCATAGCGCGATAAGCACGCATGCGACAGAGTGGAGTTTCGAACGTGACTTCACCATCGGTACGACTCCTTTGCCATGAAAGGGATGTCGTCCATGAGGCATGCCCGACCCGACTGGCCGGCATGAGCCCCCGCTCCGCCACTCTCGCAAGAAAGTGGACCTAGACCGTAGCGTCCGGCTCGCGCCCGTTTTGTGACACGGGTTTGAATCGAGGCAATTCGCAGGAACTAGCGATGAGCGAGTTCGGCAACTTGTTTCGCCAGCGTGTACGCGTCGCCTGATGGTGTTGCGCTGTACATCTGTTTCGCGTGATTGAACGCATTGCCCCGAGCGAACCAGTCGATATGCTCAGGTGGCTGGTGCGAAGCCAGCGAAGCGTCGAGCGTGGCGAAGAAGGCTTGCCAGCGCGGGCGATAATAATCGCGTGTCAGCCCTGACCAGTCCTTGTTGCCGTAATCGTGCAGGTCCGCACCTTCGCTAGCCTTGCGGTCGCCCCAGGTGGTCAGGATCGAGCGCGCATCGTAGTGCAACGCGGCATCTTCATCCGGGTTGGATGCCCAGCCCTTTACAGGGGCAAGCCACGTCCCCAGCATGAAGTCCGCATCGGTCGCCAGCAGTTTGTCCTGCACGTCCATGAGCGATAGCCAGCGGTCCTCGAGCGTTCGCAAGCCTTGTGCATCGCCAGCCTGGAAGGCCTTTTTTATCTGCGGTAATAGGCGTCGGCTTTCATTGGCCAGTACCTGGCGGGCGATATCGACCAGGTCGTATCGATAGGTCGGCGTGCCACGCAGAGCTGGTGCGACCTCAAGCAGTTCGTCCAGCGCGCCGCGGAATCGGGATGCGTCGTAACGCAAACCCTCCGGCGACCAGTTCGATGCACGATTCACCTCCAGCGAAGGCTGCGCGGCGAACAGCGACTCTTGCCCAGCGTCACGTTCGCTATGGAACTCGATTCCCTCCGGGTGGAGGTCATAGGCGGTATCCAGGAGGATTTTCCACGCGGCGCGCGCATGCGCATCGTCGCCGCCGTAGCGGCGCCGTACGTAATCCGCAGCCCAGGCCTGGCGGTCCACGGGCCCATCGTGCCAAGCCATTTCGGTGAAGAGGTCAAAGGCAAACGGATTGGAATCCATCCCTTCGGGAAAGACCGCAGTGCCCACCATGTTGGCGTTGGCCGCGCGCATGCGCGGCAACCGCTCGGTGTAGTTGCGGATGTTGGTACCCAGCGTGGTGCGGCCGCCGAACGCCCAGATTCCTCCGAACAGGAAGGGTGCGCCCTGGAAATCGTGCATGCGGTCGTCGCGAGGAACCTTGTCGTGGTCGATATCGATGATGAAAAGCTTCGAACGCATGACCCCAGCCAACAGGTCCTGGCGTGGATTGCCCTGCCAGGCCAGCATCATCCAGGCGGCTCCCGGATGCGCGGCATGCAGGGCGTCCTGCACGGCACGCGCTGCCTCAGGTACCGGTACATCGCCCGAGTCGCCGCCTTCCTGGAACACTTCCATGTCGTAGATCGTGCTGTCGCCGAAGAGCTCATGCTGATGCCGGTAGAACGACGCCGCCACTTTCGCGAACATCCTGTCCCGGGGGTCGAGCCAACCCGGCCGGGTGAAGCCGGCCCATTCGCCCTGGGGTACGACGTGGGCGCCAGGAAAGCGTTTGGTGAAGTCGGCAGGCACGATGCCGTAGAACCCGGGGAATACCGGCGTGATGCCCAGTTCCCGCAAGCGAGCCACGATGCGGCGGGCCGAAGCTGCCCGCTTGTCCATCAAGGCCTGGCTGATGGGGCCGTTGAAACAGCACAGATTACCCATCAGCTGCCAGTTCTGATGCGCCGGTTGGGTAATCCAGCCGCGGATCGCTGCATCGTCGTAGCCGAAATCGCTGAACGTGCGATACAGCACGGTGTCCATGCCGCGCTCGACGATCATGGCGTTGATGCCCGACAGGGCCAAAACGTCGATCTCTCGCTCCCAGCGCGGCCAATCCCAGTACGGCGAGCTATAGCCGTCGGTGTTCTGGTTCAGCGCGTAGCGCCAGGCGAAAGCCGATGTGCGCTCGATGGTCTGTGCGGGCAACGGCAGCCCGGGATCGAAGCGGCTGCCGTTGGTGGACACCTGGCCATGGGCCACGTACTTCAAGTACCAGTTCACGCCCGCAAGCAGCGCGCTGCTACTGGTGCCCTCCACTCGCGGGTGGCCTTGATGGTTGAGGATGCGAAAGCGCTCGCCGTCGCCCTTCATGGAAGCGAGCTCAAGCCCCGCGAACTGCGCCGGAAACAGACGCTGCACCACGCCTCGCGCCGGCGCCACATCGAAGGGCTTCGCCCACGCCGCCGGCAGTGCCAGCAGCAGGGCGAAAGCCACGCAGACCCGACGCATGACGTGCATCATTTACCTGCTGCGCGAATCTCGATCACCACCAGGCCCTGCGGCGGGATGTCCAGGTCGAGTTTACCGCCGGTGATGGTCACATCCTCAGCCGGAGCCATTTCACCAGCCTTGCGCAGTTGCACGATCTGTTCGCGGCTCGGGAACGGCGGACGTCCCATGGCGTCGAAGGCGGCCACGGCGTTGCCGTGCGTCTCGTCCAGGCGCCACACGGTGGCCTTGCCCCCGCCATGAGCCACGTCGAACTGGAAGTGGCGCGTCTCTCCCTTCGGCTTACCCGGCGTGTACTGGTCGGTGTTACCCACCGGTTCGGCGTAGTTCCAGGCGGCGATCACCACCGCGCCATCCTTGCGGCGTGTTACCAAGGCGCTGTCGGTTTTTGCCGGCAACCGTTCATCGCCGAGCTTGTGCAGCATCGCAAAGGCATTGAAGGCGGGCTTGGGGATGCGGTCGGCGGCGATCAGGCCGAAACCGCCGTAGAACGGCGTACGCACCACGCCCTGTTCCTCGAACACATCCGAGAACGACCAGTAGCTCATGATGTCGACCTTGCCCGCGCACAGGCGGATGGTATTGGCCATCCACGGACCCATGTACACGGTATCGGTGACATTGGGCAGGTTCGCATAGGAAGCGTTGAACTCACTCATGATGAACGGCAGCTTCGGGTAGGGCGAGGCCAGAATCTCCTTGTGTACCTTGTCCACCGCGCGGCACACCATGTCCGAACGTGGGATCTTCTCATCGGTCTTGAAGACGTTGTCGGCGGTATCGTCGCCGTAGACATGGGTGCTGACAAAATCCACCGGCACGTTTTCCCTCTTCGCGTGCGCCAGGAACGCGGGCACCATCGCCGCCTGCGCGGTGGACGGGCCACCCACATGCAGACGCTTGTCCGCCGACTTCAGCGCGCGCGCGGTGTTGTCGTAGAGCTCAAGATAGGTCGATTCGATCGGCCGACCGGTCCAGAAGCCGTTCGGCTCGTTCCACACCTCGAAATACCAGCTGGATACTTCCTCGATGCCGTAACGTTCGATCAGGTGCTTGGCGAACGCTTCGATCATGCCATTCCAGAGCTTGTAGTCCTTGGGCGGCGCGATATTCGGGTGGTCCCAGAAATCATGCAGGGCCTTCGGGTCGGAGGAAAATTCCGGCGGCATGAAGGACAGTTCGACGAAGGGCTTCACGCCACGCTCGAGCAGGCCATCGTAGATCTGGTCGACGTAAGACCAGTTGTACTGCCAGGTGCCGTCCTTGTTAGCGGTGATCACGCCGACATCGCGGTTGAAAATGCCGTGGAACCGAATGTGCTGGAAACCGGTCGCCGCCTTGACCTTCTCCAGGTCCTTCCGGTAGTCGTCGCGCAAGGCCAGCGAGGCGGTACCCGAGCCGTACATCTGTTCCCAGAAGTGCGGGAACGGCTCGGCCTTGGCCGAGGCGTCGACGCGGATCTGCTCTGGTTTTGTATCGACGGCCTGCGCAGCCACGGGCAAGGCAAGCGCGAGGCAAAGCATGAGGTGGCGGATCTTGGGCACGGTATTCACCTTCAAGAGAACGACAATTGGATATTGAGCCCCGCCTTGGCCTGCAATTGCAACAAGCCATCGGCGCCCGTCGTGGCATCACGGGCCTTGCCGTCCATGAAAACGGATGTAACTACTTGTCCCGGCGGCGCGCGCAGTTGCAAGGATTTTTTTTGCCGGCAAAGGATCGACGCCGACGTAACGCGCGAATCGGACCACGTCATGTCCACGATGAACCCTCCACGGGCGCGCAGGCCCCGTACCGAACCATCGGGCCACGACTTCGGCAGCGCCGGCAAAAGCGCCACTTCGTCGCCATGGCTTTGCAGCAGCATTTCGGCTATCGCCGCGGTGCCGCCGAAATTCCCGTCGATCTGGAAAATCGGGCCATCGTCCACGGGAAGGGTGTCGAAGAGGTTGGCGCTGGTGTGTTTCTGCAGAAGGTTCGCCAGCGACGCGAATGCCGCCTCGCCATCACCCAGCCTTGCCCACAGCGCCACCGCCCATGCGCGGCTCCAGCCGGTGGAGCCACCGCCATGGGCCAGCCGCCGTTCCAGCGCCACGCGTGACGCCGCAGCCTCCCTGGGTGTTCGACGCGGCGTGAACTCGCTCCCCGGGAACAACGGATACAGGTGGGACATATGTCGTTGCCCGGGCTGGCTTTCGGCAAAATCCTCCGCCCATTCCTGCAACTGGCCGAATCGGCCTACTCGATACGGTGGCAGCTTCCCGCGCGCAACCTTGAGCTTTTGTGCCAGCTCGTCGTCCACGCCAAGTATCTTCGCCACATCGATGCAGTTGGCGAAAAGTTCGCCTAGCAACGCCACGTCCATGGTGCAGCCGGCACTGGTCTGGGCCACTGTCCCATCCGGGGCGATGAAGTCGTTCTCGGTGGAATACGACGGGCACGTGGTAAGGCCACCTTTGCCATCGTCCACCAGCCACGCCAGGCAGAAGACGGCGGCGCCCCTCATCACTGGCCACGCCTTGTCGCGCAGGAAATCCACGTCGCCGGAGAATAGCCAGGCTTCGTAAAGGTGCGCGCACAACCATGGGCCGCTCATCGCCCAGTTCGCCCAATACGGATCGCCGATACCCTGCCCCACCGGATTCGCCGCCGCCCAGATGTCGCTGTTGTGGTGGCTAGCCCAGCCGGGCAGTTGATACGTTTCGCGCGCGGTGATGTGGCCAGTGTCGGCCAGCGTGGCCACGAAGTCATGCAGTGGCGTGGCGCATTCGTCCAGGCCGCAGGTATGTGCGGGCCAGTAGTTCATCTGCAGGTTGATGTTGGTGGTGTAGTTGGCATTCCACGGCGCGCGAACCAGGTTGTTCCACAGCCCCTGGAGGTTTGCCGGTTGCGATCCCGGCCTGGAACTGGCGATAAGCAGGTAGCGGCCGTAGTTGAAGTACAGCGCGAACAGCGACGGATCGGGCTGGTCGGCAAGCCCGGCGCGGCGGCGGTCGGTAGGATCGGTCGATGGCGCAAGCTTGCCCAGGCGCAAGCTGGTGCGCCGGAACAGCGCCTGGTGATCGGCGACATGGCGATCGGCGAGCACATCCTGCGAATGCTTGCACGCTTCTTCCACGGCATGCCATGCCCTGGCCGCTACCTGGTTGAGCGGTGTATCGGGCCTACTGCGCGCATTACGGAATCCCGTGGCGGCGCCGATCACCAGCGTTACGCTGTCGGCGCCGGTCACCACCAATTTGCCCCCGGCAACCGATAGCGTGCCGCCCTCATGCAGCAACCTGAGCGCCGTCGCGAAGAACATGCCCTCGCCCACGACCTGGCTTTTTTCCACGGGATCGGGCGTGACCGGACGGCCATTGCCGCCGATGTGCGAAGGCGCCTTACCTGTCAGCTGCAGACGCCCGTCGGCATACACCCCGGTCGATCCCTTGAGCGCCGCATCCAGCGTAACGGTGACATCGACGCTTCCCGCCCGGTCGGCGCCCAGGCGCACCACGATCACCTGGTCGGGTGCGGAGACGAAGACATCACGACGGTAGGCCACGCCGTCGGCGGTGTAGCGCACCGTGGCACAGGCGCGATCAAGATCGAGCTCGCGTCGGTAGCCCGAGACCACGGACGCCGCCCGCATGCTGATACGCACATCCGCCAGGGGCTGGTACGCCTCGGCGAAACGCCCCTGCATCTGCTTGGCGATGCGATCGCCCAGGTGGTAATCCGCCTGCTTGAGCACCGCATCGCGAAGCGGGTGCAAATGACCGCTGGCCTCGGAGTTATTCCCGTCTCGGGGATATCCCGACCATAGCGTGTCTTCGTTCAATGCCAGGTGTTCTTCCCAGGCATTGCCGTCCACGCCGCCATGGATCATCGCACCGAGGCGGCCATTGCCCAGGGGCAAGGCGTCGATCCAACGACTGGCGGGCTGAGCGAACCAGAGCAAGGTTTCCGCGGCATCGGCTTGCGGCGGCGATGCGGACGCCGGTTGGGCGATGCCACGGGGCACCAGGGGCAGCAGGCCAAGCGAACTGGCACCACGCAGGAACGCGCGGCGCGATAGGCGTGTCATGGAGGATTTCCAGCGGCAACGCAGCGCCCGTTCCGGGCAACCTGGGGATATTTGCACAAGAGGCGCGTCCGGGCGGACGAATTCGCAGGCTCGACCGGTCGCGTGGCGATCAGTTGTTCCGGTGCTTTACCCTGGGTTACCCAACGGTCCAGCGCCATCACGATGTCGTGGTCGGCATCCTGGGTCAGGGCCGCCGGCGGCACTTCCTCGTTACCGAAGGACGTCGCACCCGGACCACCCCAGCAGTGGCCCATGCCAGGCACCATGAACAGGCGTGCAAAATCATCCAGGTTCGCAGGTTCGCCGTGGCGACTCATGAAGTTGCCGACGTCCTGGACATACTCGATCGTGCCCCGCGGCGGTACGGCCGCATCGCCCCAACCGTGAAATAGCAACAGCTTGCCGCCATGCGCGCGGAATGCCCGAAGGTCCGGATTGAACGCGTCCAGGTACGGCGCCTCACGATCCTGCGCTGCCACCAGGTCACGATGGATGTCGCTCCCGGATGAGTCCCAGCCACGCCCCTGGTAGACCAGGTCTGCGAAATTGCTGAAGCCGAACTTGCGTTGCTCGCCACCGAGAATCCACAGCCGCCAGCTTCCGACGTCGTCTTCCATGCCTGGCTCAAGGCCGGGATGGATGCGCGCGCCGGTCACCGGATCGGCGGGGCCTGCGTAAAGCGCGCGCACCGTCGCCACCTGTTGGGCAGTCAGGCAATCATCGTTGTCACCAGCCTTGCACTGGATGGTGGCGGGGTCGAACCGGCAGCGCCGTGGGTCATCCACGATGCCATCGCGAACCCCATCGAGCGCATCACAGGAAGCAAGCGATGCCTTCTGGATCGCCGCCAGCTTCGACGCGGGTAGCGGAGCGTTGTCCAGCAGCCTCGCGTTGGCCACGAACGCCGTCATCAGGTGGCTCCAGCGCGCGGCCGGCGCACCGGCCACGATACCGTCGAAGTCGGCGGGGAAGCGCTGCGCCTGCATCAACGCCTCCCGTCCGCCATCGGAACATCCCACGAAATACGCCTGGCTTGCTGCGCGCTGGTAGTAGGCGGCAATCAAGCGGCGCGACAGTACGGACGTCTCATGGATGGCCCGATAGCCGAAGTCTCGGATCTTCTGTGGATGTCCCACGGTGAATCTGGCCGTGCCGTCGGCAACGTGCCCGTCGTCGGTGACCGCCGTGGCGTAGCCACGGTTGAGCGGCGTTACCAGCGCATAGGTGTACACCTCGCCACCCCAGCCACCGCTGCCCTTTTGCAGGTATTTGCCGTTCCACGCGCCCGCTGGCGGGAGCCAGAGCTCAAAGTGGATGTCCGAATCGGTCGTGGGCTGGCTGACTACCCGCACCGCGCAATGGGCGCCAGCATGCGTCGCCAGGCGATCTCCCTTGACTGGAAAATCAACACCTGGCTGCTCGGTTGCAGATTCAACCCTGGCATGCGCAAGCGCCACGCCGGCAAGAGCCCGGCAGGCTTCGTCCGCCTTCGCAGGCAACGTGATGAGTACCAGGAGGGCCAGCAAGGCCCATCCGGCCGCCCTGCCAGGGCGTCGCAGGCCAACCCGTCCAGGTGTTCGCACCATGGCCGGTGATGCAGGCACGGCGCTACTTGGCGCCCAGGCCGACCGCCACCGGCCCGGTCGCACCCACGCGTTCTGTCTCGCGCTTGAAGAAATGCAGTGCCAGCAGGACCAGGCTCATCGGCACCAGCGAAAAATAGAACGCAGTGATGCCATTGAAATGCGCGAACACAAGAGCGGTGATGCGCGAACCCAGCGTGCCGCCCAGCGCCGAGAAAATAATGATCAGGCCCGTCATCGACGCGTGGGCGTGCTTGGGCAACGAACTCAGTGCCACCGAGTTGATGACCGGGTAGATCGGCGCCATCAGCACGCCGATCAGTGGAATCAGGTACGCGGCAATCGGGGCGCTCAACCAGCCGACATGGCTGTCGATCACCACGCCGCGGGCCAGCGGCATCACCAGCAGCACCAGAAGGCCCATCCCTACCACCGAGAGATTCAGCAGCAGGTGCCAGTGCACGCGGCGCAACACCTGGCCCGCCACCAGGCGGCCCACGGCCGTGGCCCCGGCGAGGATGCTGGCCATCTGGATGCTCATCGCGTGCGGCAGCTTCAGCACTTCATTGTTGAAGGTGGGAAGCCAGGTACTGAAGCTCTGCTCGATCAGCACGTAGAAAAAGGCCGAGATCAGGAACACATAGACCAGCGGCTTGCCAGCCAGCCGGAACATCTCCATCGGTGAGCCGCGCACTACCTTCGACGGATCGGCATGCGCTGCCGATTCATCCAGGTGCGAGGTAGCCAGCAGTGCCACCACCAGCAGGCAGATCGCCGCCAACACCCAGTACACGTTCAGCCACACCGGGTTAGCCGGCGACGCGTCGTCGATGAAGGCACTGAAGAGCCAGCCGCCCAGCAGCACGCCGCCCATGAACAGGCCTTCGATGGTGTTGGTCAGGCGCGTATGTTCGGCGCGATCCTTGGTCAACAGGCCGATGGAGGAATACACCGCCACCTTGGCCAGGGCGAAGGACACGCCCACGCAGCAAAACATCAATTCCGTGGTATGGAACCCAGGGAACAGCGGCATCAGCACGCAGCCACAAGCCACCAGCGACAGGGAAAGCATCATGGCCCGCCGATACCCGAGCACCGGCAGCATGGAGGCAACCAGGAAGGACGTGACCGCGATCGGCAGGTCCTTGAAAAGTTCGAGCAGGCTCGCCGCGGGCTTGTCCACGCCGAAACTCGAGATCGACTGCAGGATCACCACGCCGACGCTGTTGAGCAGCACGGCGAACACCATGTAGATGAGCGCCAGGGCGACGAACATGCGGATGCGACTCATGGCGCCTCGACTCTAAGTGGCAAATGCAGCTGACGGACATCATCCCGTAAAAAACCCGGGCCGCCTTTGAGCGACGGCCCGGGCCATGCACTTCAACGCATGATCAGAACAGGTACTTCACCTGCGCGTTGATCTCGCGACCTTCCAGCGGTCGGGCAAGGATCACGCCGTTGCTACCTGCGGCCGTACCGAAGATACGCGAGTTGCTCTCGGTCAGGCCCAGTTCGTTGGTGATGTTCGTGCCCTGCAGGCGCACCTGCCAGTGTTCCTGGATATTCGCCACGATCGCGAAATCGAAGGTGTGGTAGGTACCCAGCTGCTGCAGGCCGGAAATATCCTGCGTGTGCGGACCGACGCGGGTGTAGGACACCTGCGCCGTGATATCACCCCACGGCATCGGGAAGTGGTAGCTGGGCGTAAGGATGTAGCGGAAGGTCGGCTGACGCTGCAGCTTCACGCCGTTGATGAAGGTACAGGTGGTCTGGCCGGTCACCAGGTTGGTGTTCTGGATACAGGCGTTGTAATGCGAGTACTTGCCGTCGAGGTAGTTGGCCACCAGCTGGACCTTGAAGTCCTTGGTCGGGCTGACCGCCGCGGCAATGTTCACGCCCTTGGAATCCGAACCGTATACCGCCTGCTGGCCCGTCAGCGGCGTACCGTTGACGTCCGTCGGGGTGAACAGCAGGCCGCTGAACAAGCGGTGGTAGACGCTCATGTCGAGGAAGAACAGCTCCGACTGGTACTTGAAGCCACCTTCGAAGTTCTCGAGTTTCTGCAGCGGCGGGAAGTTGTCGACCGGGCTCTGGCCGCGGATGCCGTTGTCGAAGTCCGAGAAGTGGTAGCCCTTGTTCGCGCGAACGTACACGCTCATGTTCGGAGCGATCTCGTAGTTGGCGCCACCGGTATAAGACGTATGCGTCTTATCGTAATGCGGCTTGGTGTAGGTGCCATTGCAAACCGGCACGGCATTGTCGTACTTGGTGGCGTCATTGCCGTCGAGGTTGACGTTCGTCAGGTTGCAGACCTTGTTCGTTGCGTCCTGGTTCTCTGTACGGGCGGACAAATCGAACAACCACGGCCCCACGCGCCAGGAATCGGACAGGTAGAACGCCTTATTGGTCGAACGACCCTGCTCGGTGATATTGAAGGCGCCGTAGTCGAGGAAGCCCTGGTTGTCCGTCAGCTGGTTGGTCACGCCATTCTGCTGGTAGCTGACCAGGATCGGCTTGGCATTGGGCGTGTTGGTCATGAGCATCGTGTTGCCCAGGTTCCACTTGTCATCGTCCCAAGATTTGGAAACGTACAAGCCAGCGGTCAGCGTGTTGCCTTCGAACAGCTCCTTGCTGATACGGAAATCGTTGTTCATGTTGCGCAGGTGCTTGTGGATGTACCACCAACCCTGCTTGATCACACTCTGGTTCGGATCGACCGCGGAACCGTTCTTGTAAGTCGCGGTGGCGGAGCCGGCGGGAAGCTGCAAGCCACCGAAATCGCCCGACAGGTTGTACAGCTCGTCGTTCAACGACGCCGGGTTGGTGCCTGAGAACAACGCGTTGGTGTCGACATCGCCTCCCATGATCAGGAATTTATCGGAGATGTTCCAGCCATCACCCAGGTCGTTGTCGAAGTTCAGGCCGGCGAAATTCACCTTCGCGCCGCGACCGTTGGCAAGATCGGCATGCGTGCCGCCGCCGGGATATCCCGGCAGCGTAACGTGCTGGATGTCCTTGCTGTAGTACGTATCGGTGAGCGGATCGAAGCCCGGATAAGAACGGAAATTATGCGTACCGTCCTGGATCAGCGGAATCGGCGTGATGAACTGGTTCTTGTCGTTCAGCGCGCGCGCCCAGAAGGTGAGCGTGCCGTTGTCCAGGTCATGAGACAACGTGGCGGTGAGCTGGCCGCCCTTGTCGGCGGCGAACTGTGGGTCGCGCACGCCGTCGGACTTGCGGTAGAAGCCGCCGATGCTGCCATACCAGCGGTCGGCCACCTTGAAGCCGTAAAAGCCGTCAGCACGCCACAGGCCTTCGTTTCCGTAGGTCAGGCCGATGCTGCCCGAAGGCTGCTCGGTACCGGTCTTGAGGATGAAGTTTTCCGACGCGCCCATCTGACCATCGGCGAACACCACCGCCGGGCCGCCCTGGATGATTTCCACGCGCTGGATGGTGTCATCGAGGCGGAAGATCGAGGTCTGCTCGAAGAAGCTCAGGGTGGGGAAGCCGTAAAGCGGCGAGCCCATCAGCTGCACCGTGTTGAACGGCGCGTCGCCACCGCCCGGGAAGCCTGCGATTTCGATGTTGGCGCCTGTTTGACCGCCGGTGGATTCCGGCCACAGGCCTGGGGAGATCTTCAGCAGATCCGCCGTGCTCTTCGGATTGGCAAGCTTGATGGCCTCTTCGTTGGCCACGGTGATGTTGTAGCTGGTATCGATCTTCTTCAGGCCGCCGTTGGCGGCGTTACCCGTCACGACCACCTGGTCGAGCTGCTTGGCCTGGGCCGCATCCGCCTTCGACGGCGGAGCCGGCGGCACCGGCTGGGACGAGTCGGCCGGGACAGGCGGCTGGTTCGCCGCGTTGGTGTCTTGCGCCATGGCGGCGCCGGAAGCCAGGGTTGCGGCAATGGCTGCCGACAACACGAGGCGGGTCAGTTTGGTTTGCGATTTCACGGTCTATCCTCCCCAGGGTTAACTACTTATGCGCTATATAGCCGGCGTCGCCGACGTTGCGCTCTCTTCCCGCCTGATATGTTTGATGAAGCTCAAGTCGAGTTCGGCGACGCTCGACAGCACCACGTGGGCGTCGGCCAGGACATGGGGTTGGCCGATGCCCACTGCCGCCATCCCTGCGGCGAGAATGCTGGCGATGCCAGCCGCGGCGTCCTCCACGCCGAGACACTCTTGCGGGTCCACGCCAAGGGCGTTTGCCGCGCTAAGGAATATTTCCGGATGGGGCTTTGAGTTGCCTATCAGGCCAGCGTCCACCACATGGTCGAACAGCTTGGCGATGCCCAGGCGATCGAGCAACAACGGCGCGTTACGACTGGCCGAGGCCAGGCCCACCTTCAGTCCCTGGCGCCGCGCCGCTTCGATCGCCTGCCGCGCACCGGGAAGCAGATCGTGCGGACCCATCACCTGCACCTGGGCCTTGTAGTAGTCGTTTTTGCGTTCGGCTAGCGCGAACTTCTCCTCCATGCTGAAGGCACGGCCTGCGTTCTCCAGCAGGATGTCGAGCGATCCCATGCGGTCGACGCCCTTGAGCCTTTCGCCCATGCCTTCGCCGAACGACACGCCGATCTCGCCGGCCAGCCGCTTCCACGCCGCATCGTGCACCACGGCGGTGTCGGCGATCACGCCATCGAGGTCGAAGATCACCGCCTTCAGCGGCCGGGCCAATGCCGGCGCAGGTGCCGGCACCGCCGGCAGCGCAAGGCGCACCGATTGCCCGGCCTGGAGGGTCTGCGGCACGCCACCATGGGCAAAAGCAAGATGCTCGCCGCGCGTGAGGGTATACAGCACGCCGGTGGCATCCACTTCCACGCGCAAGTGGCAGCCCTGCCAATGCAGGCCGAAGCGGTAGTAATTCCAGGCCTTGGGCAATTGCGGTGCCAGCCAGGGCTTGCCATGGCGCACGCGCAGTCCGCCGAAGCCCCAGGTCAGCGTCAGCTGGCTGCCGGCCATCGCCGCCATATGCACGCCGTGCGCCGCATTGCCATGCAGGTCGTCGAGGTCCACGCGCAGCGTGTCGAGGAAATAATCATAAGCCTTGTCGGCATGGCCGACTTCCGCGGCCATCACGGCGAATGTCGACGCCGAAAGCGTCGAGTCGTGCACGGTGACGCCTTCGTAATAGTCGAAGTTGCGCCGCTTGGCGGCCACGCCCACGTGCTCGCCGGCGAGCATCAGCGCCAGCAGTGCATCGGCCTGCTTGCAAACCTGGTAGCGGTAGATGGTCAACGGGTGCAGGCGCAACAGCAACGGCTGCTTGTTGGTGTGGTCCTGGAAGCTCGCCGGCAGGCGCGGCTTGTCGAGGAAGCCATCATCCTGCGGATAGATATCCAGCGACGGATCGGTGGGCAAGTACATCATGGCCGCCGCCTGCCGCCACTGGGCCACTTCGCCGTCAGTGAGGCCCAGACGCGCGGCCAGGGCATCGAACCGCTCCGGATGCGCCTGGGCCATCCAGCGCGCGGTACCGGCAGCGTCCGCCAGATGCCGCTGCGCCATGCGGTTGGTATAGAAGTTGTTGTTTACCAGCGCGGAGTATTCATCCGGACCGGTCACTTCATGGATGCAGAACGCGCCGTCGTGACGATCGCTGAAATGCCCGACGTCGCGCCACACGCGCGCGGTCTCGAAGAGTATCTCGGCGCCTTCATCCAGCATGAAGGGGTCGTCGCCGCTGACATCCCAGTAGTGGCGAACCGCCCAGGCCACGGCGGCATTGATGTGGTACTGCGCCGAACCTGAGGGAAAGTAAGACGAACACTCGTCGCCACTGATCGTACGCCACGCGTATAGAGCACCACTGGCGTGGTCCATCTCACGGGCATGGGCGCGGGCCCGATCGAGCGTGCGGTACCGGTAAGCCAGCATGTTGCGCGCGATCTCGGGCGCCACGGGCGCCAGCGCGGGCAGCATGAAGACTTCGGTGTCCCAGAAATAATGCCCCTCGTAACCTTCGCCGGTGAGGCCCTTGGCAGCGGTGCTGCCGCTGCTGTCACGGCCGGACGACTGGTAAAGATGGAACAGGTTGAAACGCAGGGACTGCTCCACCAGGGCATCGTCGCAGCCAAGGTCCACTTCATTCCAGAAGCGTTCCAGTGTACCGGTCTGCTGCACCAGCAACGCCGGGAAACCCATCGCCCCGGCGCGGTCAAGCACCGCTTCGGCCAGCGCGTGCAAACGTTCCGCCGCGCTTCCATCGCCCGGAGCGGTCCACGCATAGCCCACATTTTTCTCGATCGACACGCCCTGCCCGGGGGCCAGCGTGCCACTGAACATTTGCACCACGCCGCGCGGCGTGGGCATGCAGGCGCCGATGGCAAGGTCGCCTTCGATCACGCGGTGGCGCTGCGCGCACACCAGCGAAATGTCGCTATGGGTGGTCCGCTGCATCACCCAGGCCGATCGTTCGTCGGCATGGGAAGCAACCAGGTGCAAGCCACCTTCAATCTGTGCACCGATACGCGGGTCGTCGCCCTGCTCCACCGGGGCCTTGCCCGCGTCGATGGACGATTCCAGCGTAATGGGGCCCTGGTAATCGACCGAGATCACCTGGTATCGCATCGCCAACAGGCCCGGCTCGTCCATCGCGGCAAGGCGCTCGGCGATGAAGTCCAGGGTCTGCCCCGACGCACTGCGCCAACGCAGGGTCCGCCGGAAGAGCCCGCGGCGCATGTCCAGTTCACGGGCAAAGGCCAGCCACTGGCCCTGCGCCAGGTCTACGAGCGTGTCGCCCAGCCGCAGGCGGATACCGGTTCCGTCGGCCACCGGCACGCGGGTATCGGTGTGACGGGCAAAACCGGAAAAACGCTCGTGGTAGTGGATCGGCGAGCGTTCCCACACACCGGCAAGGAAGCTGCGCTGGCTATGGTTGCCGCCTTCCTCCAGGCCGCCGCGTACGCCCAGCGCGCCGTTGGCTACGGCGAACAGGCTTTCTTCCTGGGCGAAAGTCGCAGGGTCGGTACCCTGGCGACGCAACACCCACGGATCGCATTTCCCTGCGATGGGAATTTCTGCCAAGGGAGCGGTGGCGCTGATCGGCACGTTAACGGATTCCCGGCACGTCTGTTGTTATCGATATCATCGACCTGTAAACGATTGCATACCGCCTCAGGCGAGCGCACTGTGCCAGCGATTGTTATCGATATCAAGCCATCCGAACGAAGTAACTTCACGGTGGCGTCACACCGCCGTTACATATTGCAGTGCACAATTGTCGGTTGGCTGAATTCCGGGCGCCGATAAGGCACCATGGCCGCGGCCAGCCAGCCATGCAGGCGCCATGATTGCGATAGCACACAGGGGAACCGAAGCCGTTGAGCCGGACGACTAAAGCCACCGCGGGTCGCACGCCACCGTCCAGCCCCACCATGGCAGACCTGGCCCGCCTGTCGGGCGTGTCCAAGATCACCGTTTCCCGCGCCCTGGGCGACAGTCCACTGGTCAATGCGCAGACCCGTGACCGCATCCAGTCGATAGCCCGCGAGCACGGCTACAAGCTGAACGTCAATGCGCGCAACCTCCGGCTGCGCCGTAGCCACACCGTTGCCGTGATCGTGGAAATGAAGCCCACGGCGCAACGCGGCATGTTCGATCCCTACCCGCTTGCCCTGCTCGGCGGCATTTCACAAGAGCTCACCGCGGCCGGCTACAGCGTGCTGTTGACCACGCGCCAGGGCGCCACGGTGGCGGCGGTGCAGGCGGCCGATGGCCTGATCCTGCTCGGCCAGGGCGCGAACCAGGAAGCCGTGCGCCGCTTCGATCGCCTGGGGTTGCCGATGGCGGTATGGGGCGCAACGTCGGTGGCCGGTTCCCACGTCACCATCGGCAGCGACAACCGCGGCGGCGGCGCGCGCGTGGCGGAGCATTTCTTCCACCTGGGAAGGCGGCAACCAATCTTCATCGGCAATCCCAGCCATCCGGAAATCTTCGACCGCCTGAACGGTTTCGTCGACGCACTGGCCGCGCGCGGCATCAAGCCTTTATTGCTCAAGCGGGACGAATTCACTCCCGAATCCGGTGCCGAAGCCGTCCAGGCGTTGCATGCACGCGGCGTGGCCTTCGATGCCATTTTCGCGTGCAACGATTTGCTGGCGATGGGTGCCATCCGCGCCACCGTCGAACTGGGCAAGTCCGTCCCCCGCGAGGTCTCGGTGGTGGGCTACGACGACATGCCCGCGGGCGCCACGTTCCTTCCCGCGCTGTCCACCGTGCGCCAGGACTGGCAACTGGGCGGCACGCTGCTGGCACGCAAGGTACTGCGACTGATCGGCCACGACGACGCCGAATCGGAAAGCCTGCCCGTTGAACTGGTGATTCGCGGCACCTGAGATCGTAACGCCAGGAGAAACAATGCGTGCACGTGGCGAGCGTACCCATCCACGCCCCGGCGACCTACATTGAGAGGATGGACACCATCACTACCCATCCTGCCCCCGCCTTCTTCATTTCCCATGGCTCCCCGACGTTTGCGATGGAGCCTGGGCAGCTCGGGCCGGTACTGTCTGAAGCGGGACGGCGCATGGGCGCCATCAAGGCGGCACTGATCGTCTCGCCGCACTGGATGACACGCGGTGTGCGCGTGGGCAGCACGCCTGCACCCGACACCATCCACGACTTCGGGGGTTTTCCCGAGCCGCTTTACCAACTGCGCTATCGGGCGCCGGGTGCGCCCGACTGGGCCGCGCGCGCCATGCCATTGCTCGAATCGGCGGGTTTCGCCGTCGAGCCCGACGCCGTGCGCGGCCTGGATCACGGCGCCTGGGTGCCACTGCGTTACTTGTTGCCCGAAGCGAACACACCAGTGTTCCAGGTATCCCTGCCGCGCGACATGGATACTGCCGGAGCGTGGCGCATGGGCCGCGCACTGGCGCCGCTGCGTGCGCAGGGCGTGGCCATCGTGGGTTCGGGAAGCCTCACCCACAACCTCTACGAGGTGTTCCACGGCGGCAAGGATGCGCCCTATGCGCAGGCATTCGCCCACTGGGCAACCCGGACAGTATTGGGCGGCGACGCCGATGCGTTGCTGCATTACCGCACGCAGGCGCCGGCCGCCGAGCGCGCGCATCCCACCGAGGAACATTTCCTGCCGCTGCTGGTAGCCGCCGGTGCCGCATCCGACGGCGAGCAGGCCCAGTTGCTTCCTGGAGGCATGACCTACGGCGTGCTGGCGATGGACTCCTATGCCTGGGGACTGTCCCTTCCCGACGCCGCTTGAGCCACAATGATCGCCGGCCGCGTATCGCGGCGATCATGGCGAGTCGATGAAGGGAAGGAAGTGGATACAGGTGGGCCTGGCGCTGGCATTACTGGCGCTGGCCGTTGGGACCCTGGTGCACCTGTCCAGGACCATGTCCTGGGCGAGTCTGCACAAGGCCTTCGCCGATACCTCCTGGTCAAGCATGCTGATCGCGCTGGGCGCCACGGCGGCGAGTTTCACCGTTCTGGCAATGTACGAGCGCTACGCCACGCAGGCGGTGGTTCCCGGACGCATTCCCCTGGGGCAGTCGCTTTCGGTGGGCTGGATGGCCCATGCGCTGTCGAACACGCTGGGCTTCCACGCATTCACCGGCGGCGCGGTGCGCTACCGCGCCTATAAGGCGCGCGGACTCAACGCGATCGACATCGGCAGCATCGTCACCCTGGTCGGCATTAGTGTGGGCCTCGGTTCCGGCGGCCTGCTGGCGATCACCATGATCATCGCACCGGAAGATCCCTGGACCCATCGCGTGGCCGGGGCGATCATCGCCGTTGCCTTGCTTGCCACCATCTGGTGGCTGCCTGCGGCCAGCGGCAAGAAGCCGTTCCGTCACGTCACGGTACCGCGCATCCGTCGCGCCTGGCTTGCACAGCAGCTGGTGCTGGGGCTGATCGAAGCCACGGCCGCGGCGATCGCTTTCTACATCCTGCTGCCCGAGGGCGCGGTGCCAAGTTTCACTGGTCTGGTGCCAGTACTAGTCATCGGCGTGCTGATCGGCATCATCAGTCATTCGCCCGGCGGCCTTGGCGTGTTCGAGGCCACCGTGCTTGCCGCCCTGCCCTCGGTACCTGGCGAGGAAGTACTGGCCGCGTTGGTGCTTTACCGCCTGATCTACAACCTGCTTCCGTGCGCTGCGGCGGTAGTTGTGTTCAGTTGGCAGTACTACCTGCGCAAGCGCCTGGCCAACCAACCAGCGCCGGGCGAGGCGTAACGTCTAGTTCGACGGCGGATAGGTTCGCAGCAGGCGCCTCTGGCGAAGGAAAAGCGACGCCAGCCTCCACCCGCTTACCGGGGCGTTGCCACGCTTGCGGGCCATGGCACCCAGGCGGAACAGCATCCGTTGCTTGGCGAAGACGATGCGGTAGACATCGGCGATGCCGTAGCGGGGATCCCACGCATGCACCGCCTCGGAACCTGCGCCGTTGACTTCCATGATGGTGAATTCCCCTGCGGCCAGCGCCGGTGGCGTGGCGTAGCGGACATCGAAACGTCCCACATGGAAATCCCCCATGTCCCGGGCGATCTCGTCGATCCTGTCGACCAGCGCCGCCGTGCGCAGCCGGGCGCCGTCTTCATAGCCACCACCGACCCGCGTGGAGGCGACGGTTGCCACGCGCACCACCTCACCCTGGGCAGGAACGTATCCAGGATCGAACGACGATGCGTGCTGCGAATCGAGCAAGCCGCGCCGTGCGCGGATGTCACGCCGAACCAGCGTGCCCATGTCGTCCACGCCATTGCCGACCACGCAGGGGAATGCGCGCAGCAGGATGGCGAAGAGCTCGCCTCGCGATTGCCCTGGTTCGCGCACGTAGAACAGCCCGGCTTCGCCGGGCTCGTCCAAGTAACGCTGCAGGATGAAATCCTCGCCGACGGGAAATTGATCGAGGTAGTCGGCAAGCCCCGCATCGTCTTCGATGCGTCGCACGCCGAATCCGCACCAGCCGATCTCGGGCTTGGCAACGACCGGGTATTCCAGCCCGGCATCACGAAGTCTCGCTGCCAGACCCTCGGCGTCGCACTGGGGGGACTTCGTGCAGCTGATGTACGGCGCCGTTGCAGCGGTCGCCAGCGGCCCCATGATGCGGAAGTATTCGGATTTTCGCTCGCCGATCAAGCCACCGGCGGTGATGCCTGGGTTGAGCGCGGACGGCAAGGTCAGGCTTCGATACCTGATGCCGAGCCAGCACCACTGCGCCACCATCGGCACCAGGTTCAGCCATTTGGGCAGCCGCTCGAAGCGGCCCACGGGTGGAGCGGTCGCCAGCGGCCGGGCAAGGCGCTGGCTGAGCTCATTCATCGCCGTGCACCTGGTAATCGATGGGCTTGTAGGCGAAGTTGTTCGATTGGCCCGCCGAACAGGCTGTAAGCCCGACGATCATGTCCATCCATGCCTCGAAGACGGTGAAGTCACCGGCACGGCTAAGTGGCGGCTCCACCGTGATGCTGCCATCGGGGTGCACCGGTACATTCATGAACACGTTGAAGGCTACCGGGATCTGGTCGCCGCCGATGCCGTAGGGCGCCAGGGCGTGGGCGAGATTGCCGAAGCATCCGCGATGCGGTTGGGTATCGCCGTAAAGCTTGCGGAACATCTCCGCCGAGCAGGGCGTCAACAAAAAATCGTGCCGCCCGACGAGGTCTTCGCCGATACGGAACATGGGGCGGCTGCGGTTGGAATAAAGCTCGTCCCCGGTGGAGAGGTAGATCTTCCCCGCGTAGTCGATGCTACGGCCTGAGGAAATGACCTCCCGGGGATCATCCAGGCTGAAGGCAACAAGATCAGCCACCTGCTCGCCAAAGGGATCGGTGACCACCAGCCGCTGGCCGGCCTTCATTTCGAATGCAACGCCACTTCTTGGGGGGATTCGTGGCATGACGACCTGTGAAGGGGGATTCACGGCACATGCTAGATGCGCCCGGAGAAACTCCCCGTGAAAAAAACGGGCGCCCGAAGGCGCCCGTTGTGGTGGTCCCTCACCGCTTCCCGTCCTTGGGGCCGAGGCTTCCATGCCGCGGCGTTTCCCCGGGTGACGGATCAGTCACCCAATACGACGCCTACGCCCATGCGGAAGATCGGCGAATCACCGGCTGCGGCCGAGACGCCCGCGTTGAAGTTCACGCGGCCGGTGTCGTTCCAGCGCGACACGCCCACGCCCAGCGCGGACTCACCGCGATAGTTCGCGACGCCAGCGTTGAGCACCGTCTTGCCGGGCATGTACGGCGTGACGTTGATCAAGGCCGCGGAAGCAGCGATGCCACGGTTGGCCTGGCGCTGCACCTCGCCGATCCGGCGGTTCACGCCGTCGAAGCGATCGTCGGTGTAGCGGTTGGCCGTGGCCAGCGCGTCCTGCACCTGGCCCCAGTTGGCCGCGTCCGTCCGCTGCTCGCCGGCGGCAACGTTGCTCACCACACGCTCGTGGCCCACCGAGCCCACCGACACCGTGTCGGCGCGATCAGCCACCGACCCGGCACCAATGGCCACCGAGTTGTCGGCCGACGCCTTGGCACCGGTACCCGCCGCAACACTGTCCTTGCCCGTCGCCGTTGCCGGACCACCATCGCCATTGGCGGCAAAGGCCGGATCACGACCCTCCGGAGCCGGACCCGGAACCGGCGCGCCATTGACCTCGATGTTGGTGACGCGATCACCCAGCTTGCCCACCTGGTCCTGCAGGATCCACAGCTGGCTGCCGTTGACGGCATCGGTGCTGGTAGCCGAAACGATCCCAGCCATGACGTTGGTCAACTTCGTGCCGCCCAGGCCGCCAAAGGTGACCGAGCCACGGTTGGAGCCGGCGTCATAGACCACGGCGTCAAGCGTGCTGCCGTCGCCGCCCACCAGGCCCGCCTTCTTCAGCTGCCCGACGTTCACTGCATCGGTGTCGTCCGTACCTTCGGACACGCCCTTGATCTGACGCGTGCCGTCGGTGCCGGTGAGGTCAACGACCGTACCACCGGTCCCCGCCGCCACCGTGACGGCCGCATTCGCACCGGCCTGCCGAACCAGGCCCACCGAGCCACTATTGATACGATCGCCCAGGTTGATGATGTCACCTTCGTTCTTGGTGACACGGCCGTCGAGATTGATGATGTCGCCTTCGGTCTTGGTGACGCGCTCGTTGGTTGCGAACAGCTGCGAACCGTTCACCGCCTCGTTGCTGGTCGCCGACAGCTCACCCTCAGCCACACCCGCCAGCCTGCGAGCGCCCGCCGTGCCGGTGAAATCCACCCGCCCGCCGTCCGTACCCGCTGCCACCGTGATGTCACGGCTCGTGGCATCCTGCTGCACCAGGCCGATCGAACCGCTGCCGAGCTGGTTGCGGATGTCAGTGATGTCGCCTTCGTTGATCGTTACACGGCCATCGAGATTCGTGATACTGGATTCAGCGCCGGTCACACGGTCGCCGATGGTGACGATATCGCCTTCGTTCTGGGTCACGCGGCCGTCGATGGCGATGATGTCGCCCTCGTTCTTGGTCACGCGCCCGTTGGTCGCGAACAGCTGCGAACCGTTCACGGCTTCCTTGCTCGTCGACGACAGCTCGCCTTCAGCCACACCCGCCAGCTTGCGTGCACCGGCCGTGCCGGTGAAATCCACCCGCCCGCCGTCCGTACCCGCGGCCACGGTGATATCGCGGCTGGTCGCATCCTGCTTCACCAGGCCGATCGAACCGTTGCCCAGCTGGTTGCGGATGTCGATGATGTCGCCTTCGTTGGTCGTCACGCGGCCGTCGATATTGACAATGTCGCCCTCGTTCTTGGTAACACGTCCGTCGAGGTTGGTGACGTTGGTCTCGGTGCTGGTCAGGCGGTCGCCGATGGTGACGATGTCGCCTTCGTTCTGGGTCACGCGGCCGTCGATGGCGGTGATGTTGCCTTCGTTCATGGTCACGCGCTCGTTGGTCGCGAACAGCTGCGAACCGTTCACGGCTTCCTTGCTGGTCGACGACAGCTCGCCCTCAGCCACACCCGCCAGCTTGCGAGCGCCGGCCGTGCCGGTGAAATCCACCCGCCCGCCGTCCGTACCCGCAGCCACGGTGATATCGCGGCTGGTCGCATCCTGCTGCACCAGGCCGATCGAGCCACTGCCCAGCTGGTTGCGGATGTCGATGATGTCGCCTTCGTTGGTCGTTACGCGGCCGTCGAGATTGGTCGTATTGGCGTTGAGCTGCCCCAGCGCATCGCCCACGTTGTTCACGGTCTTGTTGCCGCCGTTGGCGATGTCCGCCACGGTGTACTCAGGCGCCTTGACGGTGCCGTCGGCATTGACCGAAGCGCTGCCGCCCAGGGCGGTGGCCACGCTCTGCGCCGTGCCCTTGAGCTGGCTGACATTCACCACGTCCGTGTCGGCCGTACCGGCCGCGACATTGATGATCTGGCGTTGGCCGCCAGCACCGATTTTACCTACCGAAACCGCACTTCCGCGATCGGCGACCGACCCTTGACCCAGCGCAACCGAGTTCGCGGCAGTCGCCGATGCACGTATACCGAAGGCAGCAGAGCCGCCACCGTCGGCGGTAGCCTTGTAACCTACCGCCGTCGCACCGTTGGCGCTGCGCGTATCGGTGCCGATCGACACGCCATAGTTTGCAGTTGCTACTTCAATACCTGCTGCGTCCACCCCGGCACGCGCGTTGTGACCGAGAGCTACGGAGCCGGCGTTGTAAGACTTGGCTGTGACACCCATCGCGACACTACCCTCATTGTCCACGCCGACACCGCCAGATTCAGCCTCGGCTCTGTCGCCGATGGCGATGGCGCCTCCGGTGTTTGTCATCTTGGCCTTGGCACCGCTGCCGATCGCGATGGCCTTTGAGCCTACCGCGCTGGCGTCGTCCAATCCGTCGTTCAAGCCGTTGGCCTTGAAATAGCGCGTAGCCGCGGTAACGCGACCATCGAGATTGGTCACGTTCGAGTTCAACTGGCCCAGTGCATCGCCCACGTTATTCACGGTCTTGTTGCCGCCGTTGGCGAGGTCCGCCACGGTGAAGCTCGGCGCCTTGACGGTGCCGTCCGAATTGACCGAAGCGCCGCCGCCCAGCGCATTGGCGACACTCTGCGCCGTGCCCTTGAGCTGGCTCAGGTTCACCGCATCGGTGTCCTGCGTACCGACGTCGACGTTGATGATCTGGCGCTTGGTCGCGCTGCTGCCCACCGAGACGGCGTTGTCGCGGTTGGCCACGCTGTCTTTGCCAATCGCCACACCATCGATGGCGCCCGTGGCAACCTGAGCACCACTGCCGATGGCGGTACCGCCCGTGGCATTGATGTCTGTGCCTGCGCCAAACGCCGTAGCATCATTCTGCTCTGCGCTGGCTCCGCGACCGAAAGCCGCCGTACGGTCACCTTTCGCCTTAGCCGAGTCGCCCAATGCTGCCGCGCCGTCACCATTGGCCTCCGCATGGGTACCCATCGCCGTTGCGCTCCAGGCTGCCACCAACGGATCATCACTCGCATAAGCCGTCGCACGGAAACCGATCGCCGTCGCCCCCGTCTTACCCAAGGCTTTGGCTTCCTGACCGATCGCAATACCGATGTTTGCCTGTGCATTGGCGCTCGTGCCAATCGCAACCTGATTGACGCCAACGGCATTGCCGTCGGCGCCGATACCGGCCAGGGCATTACTGCCAAGAGCGACCGAATTCATCGTCAAGGCGCGCGCCCCACTGCCAATGGCAACGGTGTCGGTCCGGCCGCCATCGTCCCCACCGCCGATCGCGAAGAACGGCGTGATCGTAAAGTCGCTCTCTTCAGCGACGACGGCTTTTTCAGTCTGTTCAGGCGAATCGGTTTCGGCCGCGAATGCGGCCGGGGCGCCCAGGCCCGCCAGGGCCAGCGCCAGTACGGCGATTTTCGCCGAAGACTTCTTCTTGCGGCCCTTGGCCAGTTCCGAGGCAACGACCCACTTACCCAGGGTCACGTTCCAGACGATGCGATAGATGGTGTTCATAGTGGTATTCCCGATTGCGATGAATGTCGTGCGCTGCACGGCGCACTGGCAATTCACAAGGGGGAGTCCGTCCTAGACGCCGGGGGTGCGCGTGGGCCGGTTCGAGTCCTGAGAGCCGGTTGATCCCACGTACTTGCGAAGGCGTCCGGCAGGGCACAAACCCTGTCGGCGAAGGCATCCTCACCGGCGGGCGCATCGGGACACATGGAAGAAAGCTCAAATTCCCCCGGGGACGGAAACGGGCCGGCGAGAACATCTCACCGACCCGCATTTTCCCTTCAAATTCAATTAATTAAACAATCAATCAGGGATTGGAATTTTTCTCAATCCGAGCGCCTGGAACGCACATAATCGAAGATCTGGGCGTCGCTGGTGAGCCCCAGCTTGCGCATGGCGCTGGTCTTCTGCTGGCTCACCGTGGACATCCCCCGGGAAGTGGAGCGGGCGATTTCGGTGACGCTCATGCCTTCGCTGAAAAGCTTCAGGATCTCCAGTTCGCGCGGGGAGAGATCCTCGAGCGAGGCGACCCGGATGTCCAGGGACCGCCGCCTGCCGGCGAGCGCGTCGACGTTTTTGCTTAGGTAACGGTCCCCACGGTGGGCGGCAAGGATCGCCTGCGGGATCTCGTTGACGTCGCTGGTCTTGTCGACGAGGCCGATGGCACCCGCGTCGATCATTTCCCGGTAAAGGGCGGCATTCATCACGGCGGTGACCACTACCACGGGCAAATCCGGCCATCCCGACCGGATATCGTCGATCAGGCCCAGGCCGTCGCGATGACCCTCCCCCGGCATGCGGTAGTCGGTCACCAGCACGTCGCAGGGCGTATGTGCCAGGAGGTCGAGCAGGCCCTGCGGGGTGGTGGCCTCACCCACCACCTGCCCTACCCGGGCCTGGCGAATGGCAACACTGATGCCCGCCAGGATGACAGGGTGGTCATCGGCCACGATGATCCGGATATCCATCTCTCATCCCCCGAACAAGCGTTTTTGGGTGAGCCGCATAAGGTCGGCGAGTGCAATTTTGCGCCTTAGCCCCTCCTCCTGCCACCGAAGCAAGCTCAAATAACGCTCCCTCCCGGCATCGGTTAGTCTCTACTATCGAAAGGAAAAACAAAGCGCCGATTCCTAAAATTCCTTAGATTATTCGGGCAGATGCCCATGGAGCCTCCCAAGGTGTCTGAAGAAAATCGCCGGGCGCTCTGGCAGCGCTTCCGCCCGCTTATTTGGCTGGGCGCATGTTTCCTGCTGATCCAGCTGGTTATTCGCATCGTGCTGCTGGTGGCGGCGCGCACCGACGTCTCGGCCGGATCCTGGCCCCGGGTGTTCGGCCTGGGCCTTGGCTACGACCTCATCGTGTTCCTCTACCTGGCGTGGCCGGTGCTGCTTTACCTATGGCTGGTACCGCGGCGGGTGTACCTGACGGCGGTGCAGCGCTGGCTCACCATCATCTTCAGCTTCGCCTGGCTCTACACGCTGATGTTCATCGCCTTGTCTGAATGGACGTTCTGGGGCGAGTTCGCCACGCGCTTCAATTTCATCGCCGTGGACTACCTCATCTATACCACCGAGGTGGTGGGCAACATCCGCGAGTCGTATCCCGTGGTCCGCTGGATGACGGAACTGGCGATCGTGGCGCTGGTGGTGGTGTGGTTTACGCGGCGGGCGCTTGCCCCGCGCGATGACGGCAGCCGTTTCGGCGCGCGGAGCCTGGTGGTGCTGGCGTGGCTCGTCGCCACAGTGGCGGTGTCGTTCGGCGTGACCTCCGCGGTGAAGAACACCTCCGGCAACGCTTACGTCGATGCGCTGTCGGGAAACGGCATCTACGAGTTTGTCGCCGCCTTCCGCAACAGCCGGCTGGACTACCCGCACTTCTACAAGACGCTGCCCGATGCTGAGGTCGCCGCCACCTTGCGCCAGCAGCTGAAGACCCCCGATGCCGAGTTCGTGTCGAGCGACCCGAACGACATCACCCGCAAGATCACCCACGAAGGTCCCGAGAAGCACCTGAACGTGGTGCTGATCAGCGTGGAGAGCCTTTCGGGCGAATACCTGCGGTCGCTGGGCGGCACGCGGGATGTCTCGCCCAACCTCGACGCGCTGTCCTCGCAAAGCCTGTTCTTCACCAATCTGTATGCCAATGGCACGCGCACGGTGCGCGGCCTGGAGGCGCTGACCCTGAGCGTGCCGCCGACGCCGGGCGATTCGCTGGTGAAGCAGAAAGGCAACGAGAACCTGCATTCGCTCGCCGACATCTTCAATGAGCGCGGATACGAGTCGAAGTTCGTCTACGGTGGCTACGGCTACTTCGACAACATGAACTACTTCTTCGCCAACAACGGCTACGGCGTGGCTGACCGCACGGCGATCGGCAAGGACATCACCATCCACAGCGAGAATGTCTGGGGTGTGGCGGACGAAGATCTCTACACCCTGGCTTTGCAGCAGATGGACAAGGCGCAGGCCGACGGCAAGCCGTTCTTCCTGCACATCATGACCACCTCGAACCACCGCCCCTTCACCTATCCCGAAGGACGCGTGCAGGGCAAGCAGGGTACGCGCACCGGCGCGCTGCGCTACAACGACTGGGCCATCGCCGACTTCATCAAGCGGGCCCGCGCCAAGCCTTACTTCGACGACACGGTGTTCGTGATCACCGCCGACCATTGCGCCGCCAGCGCGGGCAAGAGCTCGATCCCGGTAAACCGTTATCACATCCCGTTACTGATCTACGCGCCGAAGTGGATCACGCCGCGCCACGAAGACCGCCTGATGTCGCAGATCGACATCGGCCCCACCCTGCTGGGCCTGCTCAACTTCAGCTACACCAGCCACTTCTTCGGTTACGACCTGATGGCGCTGGAACCAGGCCGCGAGCGGGCGTTTCCCTCCACCTATCAGAAGCTGGGCTATATCCACGGCGACCGGATGACCGTGCTTTCCACCCAGCAAAGCGTGGAACAGGTCAATCCGGACTTCCGCACGGGTGAAGCCACGCCCGTACAGGCGGTGAACCAGGAGGACGTGACGAATGCCATCGCGGCCTACCAGGGGGCGGCTGAGATGTTCAAGGACGGCCGGATGCGCCACAAGCCTTGATAGCGGAAGGGTCAAGGCCTATTTATGCTCCAGCCGTGACCTACCCTATCGCCGACCTCGAAGCCTTCATCGACCGCCACCCGCGCCTGCTGGTTCTTACCGGCGCGGGGTGCAGCACCGATTCGGGCATTCCCGATTACCGCGACGCGGATGGCGCCTGGAAGCGCAAGCCGCCGGTGACCTTTCAGGCCTTCACCGGCAACGACACCACCCGCCGCCGCTACTGGGCACGAAGCCTGGTGGGTTGGCGCTACTTCGGCATGGCCGAGCCCAATGCCACGCACAAGGCGCTGGCCAGGCTCGAGGAGCACGGCAAGGTCAGCCGCCTGGTCACCCAGAACGTCGATCGCCTGCACCAGAAGGCCGGCAGCCGCGACGTGGTGGATCTGCATGGCCGGTTGGACATCGTGCGTTGCCTGGCATGCCGGCACACCATGGGTCGCGATGGTTTCCAGGCGCACCTTGAGGCGCTGAACCCCGACTGGGTTTCCCTCGACGCTTTGCGCGCGCCCGATGGCGACGCGGACCTGGAAGGCCTGGACTTCGATGCGTTTGCCATCCCACCCTGCCCCCAATGCGGCGGCATGCTCAAACCCGACGTGGTTTTCTTCGGCGAGAACATCCCAAGGCCCTGGGTCGACGATGCGCAGGCAGGGCTTGATGCCGCCGATGCAGTGCTGGTGGTGGGCTCGTCGCTGATGGTCTATTCCGGCTACCGCATCGTGCTGCAGGCATCACGGCGGGGCTTGCCGGTGGCGGCGCTCAATCTTGGACGCACGCGGGCTGACGAACTGCTCAGCCTTAAGGTTGAGGCCCCCTGCGGAGAAGGCCTGTCCTTTCTGATGAATTAGTTACTCTCATCAGCGTCTTGCGCGAAAGAACTCACGTAACATCGCGGATGCTTCGTCCGCCAGGATGCCGCCTTCCACGGTGACGCGATGGTTGTGGCGCTCGGAGACCAGGGTGTCGAACACGCTGCCGGCCGCACCGGTTTTAGGATCGGTGGCGCCGTAGACCACCCGCGCCACCCGGGCGTGGACGATGGCCATCGCGCACATCGCGCAGGGCTCCAAGGTGACGTAAAGCGTGGAACCGGGGATCCGGTAGTTGGCGAGCTTGCGACCGGCGCTGCGCAGGGCTTCGATCTCGGCGTGCGCCGTGGGGTCGTGGGTGCCGATGTTGCGGTTCCAGCCTTCGCCTACCGCCTCGTCGTTGAGGACCAGGACCGCGCCTACGGGGACCTCGCCTTCGGCATCGCGGGCGTGTTCGGCGAGAGAAAGGGCGCGGCGCATCCAGGATTCGTCGGTGGGCATGCGCGGGATGATACGGGGTGCTTCGTGGGTGGGTAAGAGCTTGCGCTTCGTTAGAGAGGTTAGAGCCTCGCTTCGTAGGTGGGGTCAGAGCACTAGCGCTTGGGGCCCTGGGGGTTGCCTTCGGGCCTTGCTGTGGGCGCTAGTGCTCTGACCCCGGCATCGCTGTGCGCTTCGCCTTCGCTGGAGGCTTAGCTTTGCTTTTTAGCTGGCGGCGATGTTGGGCTTGTCTGTCGAGGCTGGGGTGTCGCCCAGCATCCTGGCGACGATGCCGCCGAGCATGCCGCCGACGATGGGAGCCAGCCAGAACAGCCAGAGCTGGCTGATGTAGGCACCGCCTGCGAACAAGGCCGGGCCGGTGCTGCGGGCCGGGTTCACCGAGGTGTTGGTGACAGGGATGGCGATCAGGTGGATCAGGGTCAGAGCGAAGCCGATGGCGATGGGTGCGAAGCCGCCGGGCGCGGTGGGTGCGGTCGATCCCATGATCACCAGCAGGAAGAAGAAGGTGGCCACCACTTCCACCAGCAGGCAGGCCAGCAGGCTGTAGTGGCCGGGGCTCAGATCACCGTAGCCATTGGATGCGAAGCCGCCGGTTTCGAAACCAGGCTTGCCGCTGGCGATGAGATACAGCACGCCCGCCGCAACGACCGCACCGATCACCTGGGCCACGATGTAAGGAAGGATGTAGCTGGCGGGAATCCGGCGACCGGCCCACAGGCCCAGGGTCACGGCGGGATTGAAATGGCCACCGGAAATGGCGCCCACGCCGTACGCCATCGTCATGACCGTCAAACCGAAGGCCAGGGCCACGCCCGCGAAGCCGATGCCCAGTTCGGGGAATGCCGCGGCCAGTACAGCGCTGCCGCAACCACCGAAGGTCAACCAGAACGTACCGAGAAATTCGGCACCCAAGCGCTTGGACATCCCCATGATGAATCCTCCGAGAGTGGCGGCGGCCGAGGCGGCCATCGCCCAGGTAAAGAGGCTCCGGGGAATTTACCCCCTCATGAATAGGGGCGACACCGTGACGAAAGTTGTAGGGGATCGCCTACCTAGACGCCTGGCTGCTGCTTGTCGACAAGGCATCGTAGGCAGCCCGCGTGGCGTCTATGGCAGGTCGATGTGCCTCGGCCCAGTCCACCAAACCCCGCATCGGCCCAAGCAACGACTGGCCCCGGTCGGTGAGTCGGTACTCCACGCTGGGTGGCGTGGTCGGGAAGACGGTGCGGTCGACCAGGCCGTCGCGCTGCAGGCTGCGGAGGGTTTCGGTGAGCATCCTTTGCGAGATGTCGTCCACGGCCCGGCGCAACTGGCCGAAGCGCAGCGGGCCGTCGGAAAGGTGCAGTATCAGCAGATAACTCCACTTGTCGCCGATGCGATCGAGCACCCCGCGGATGGCGCAGTCGGCATGCAGCATGGGCCGCGGTGGTTCTCCCGAAGTAACCAGGGACGGTATACCTGCCTTCTTGCTGGCCATGGAGAGCTCTCTTACGATGTGTTTGTTACTAATAGAGACTACCACTACCTGTTGGAGTTCGTCCCATGAAAATCGCCATCATCGGCGCCACCGGCAATGTCGGCAGCCGCGTCCTTGCCGAGGCCGTGCACCGCGGCCACGACGTCACCGCCATCGCTCGCGATCCATCCAGGCTCCAGGGCCAGGACCATGTCACGCCCGTAGCCGTGGACGTTACGAATCCCGATGCACTTGTCCGATCCTTGCAGGGGCACGATGCGATCGTCAGCGCGTTGCACTTCGACGGCACCGATGCACAGGCGCTGTTCCAGGCCGTGCGCGATTCAGGCGTGAAGCGCTTCCTGGTGGTCGGCGGCGCCGGCAGCCTCGAGGTTTCGCCGGGCAAGGTGCTGGTGGAGCAACCCGGTTTCCCGCCCGAGTACAAGCCTGAAGCTTCCGCGGGCAAGCGCTTCCTGGATGCCCTGCGCCAGCAGGACGAACTCGAGTGGACTTTCCTCAGCCCGTCAGCGCTGTTCGTCGCCGGCGAGCGAACGGGCAACTTCCAGTTGGGCAAGGACACCCTGCTGCACGATGGCCAAGGCAAGAGCTGGATCTCCTACGAGGATTTCGCCATTGCCATGCTCGATGAGATCGAGCAGCCGGCGCATGTGCGGCAGCGTTTCACCGTCGGTTACTAGGTATCGGGTATTCCCCTTGGGGCGCAGCGCGGATTGGCTATGCTAGGTCGAATACTCCGGTCCCAGGGGAATCTGCATGACCTATCGCCGCCGCCCGCGCCTATGGTGCCAGGCCATCGCCCTCGCCCTCGCCGCCGCGATGTTCAACCTGTCATGGGCCGTGCAGGCGGCATCGCCCGGGAACGATGCCAGCGAACGTGCGCACGCGCTGGTCGCTCGCATGACATTAGCCGAGAAGATCGCCCAGTTGCAGAACGCGGCGCCGGCCATCCCGCGCCTTGGCGTGGCCGCCTATAACTGGTGGAACGAAGGCCTGCATGGGCTTGCCCGCAGCGGTCCAGCCACGGTGTTCCCGCAGGCCATCGGGCTCGCCGCCAGTTGGAACCCTTCGCTGATGCAGGAAGTGGGAGGGGTGGTGGCACGCCAGGCCCGCGAGCGCTATACCGCCGTGGGCGCAGGTAACGACCACCCGCAATACCAAGGGCTGACGATCTGGTCGCCCAATATCAATATCTTTCGCGACCCACGCTGGGGACGCGGGCAGGAAACCTACGGTGAAGACCCGACCCTCACCGCCACGCTCGCACGCGGATTCATCGGCGGCCTGCAGGGAAACGACCCGCTGCATCCCACGGTGATTGCAACGCCCAAGCATTTCGCCGTGCACAGCGGGCCGGAACCCGGCCGCCATGGCTTCAATGTCGATCCATCGCCGCATGACCTTGAAGACACGTATCTCCCCGCGTTTCGCGCAGCCATCGTCGATGCCCACGCCGGATCGATCATGTGTGCGTACAACGCCATCGGCGGCACGCCCGTCTGCGCCCTGCCCTGGCTGCTGGGCGAGCGGCTGCGCAAGGACTGGCACTTCCAGGGCTATGTGGTCTCCGACTGCGATGCCATCGACGACATGACGCAGTTCCATCGCTACCGTCCCGACAATGCGGACTCGGCCGCGAGCGCCCTGCAAGCCGGCACCGATCTTGACTGCGGCGATGCCTATAGTGCTTTGTCCAAGGCAGTGGCCGACGGCAAGGTCGACGCCCGGACCATCGATACCGCGGTAGAACGGCTCTTCGCGGCGCGCTTTCGATTGGGGATGTTCGATCCCCCCACGCAGGCCTGGCGGTCAGGCACGACCGAAACCACGGCCGACCGCCAACTGGCACTGCGTGCGGCGCTGCAGTCGATCGTCTTGCTGAAGAACGAGCACGATGTACTTCCGTTAAAGACGGGTGCACGCATCGCTGTGGTCGGACCTGATGCGGATGTACTCGATGTCCTGGAAGCCAACTACCACGGCACGGCGCGGAACCCGGTAACTCCGCTGGCCGGACTGGTGGCGCAGTTGGGCAAAGCCAACGTCCACTACGCCCAGGGTTCGACGCTTGCCCCTGGCGTTCCCGTGGTGGTGCCGACCACAGCGTTACGCGATATAACCGTTAACGGCGCTGCAGGCCTGCGCGGCGAATACTTCGCCACGCACGACTTCACGGCAAAGCCCATAACCGTGCGCACCGATCCCACGATCGACCTGGATGTGGACAATGCCGCGCCGGCGGCGGGACTGCCCACCGAAGGTTATGCCGTGCGCTGGTCGGGCGACCTGCTTCCACCCGGGCCGGGCGACTACACCCTGCGCGTCATGGTGGATCGCTGCTACGACTGCCAGGCACACGACAAGCTTCGCCTGTATGTGGATGATCATCTTCTCACGCAGATTCAGGCTGACGATGGCAGCGCGACTGCCACGCTGCATGTCGCAGATACGCACGCACGTGCCGTGCGCCTGGAATGGGAACACGGCCAGGATGAAGGGGTCCATCTCGAATGGATCGCCCCACCCGAGGCGCAACTGGCCGAGGCCAAGCACGCAATGGAAGGCGTCGATGCCTTAATCGCCTTCGTCGGCTTATCACCCGCCCTGGAGGGCGAAGAACTGAAAGTCGATGTCCCTGGCTTCGAAGGCGGGGACCGCACCGACCTTGAACTACCCGCCCCGCAACAACGTCTGCTGGAAACCGCTGCAGCCAGTGGCAAGCCTCTGGTAGCGGTGTTGATGAGCGGCAGCGCGGTGGCCCTGAACTGGGCCAAGGCACATGCCGACGCCATCGTGGTGGCGTGGTATCCCGGCGAGGAAGGTGGCGTCGCCATTGCACGCACGCTCGCCGGCATAGCCAATCCTGCTGGCCGCTTGCCGGTAACGTTCTATCGCAGCGTTGATGATCTTCCCGCATTCACCAGCTATGCGATGAAGGGGAGGACGTATCGGTATTTTTCCGGGAAACCGCTTTACGCCTTCGGCGACGGCATGAGCTATACCCGCTTCGCCTACGATGCGCCCATGCTTTCAACGGCTCATTTGAAGGCCGGGCAACCGCTGGATGTTAGCGTCACCGTACACAACACCGGGAAACGCGACGGCGAAGAAGTAGTCCAGGCGTATCTCGCCTACCCTGATGCCGCGGACGCGCCGCACCGAGCACTGGTCGGCTTCCAGCGTGTTTCCGTCGCGGCAGGCAAAAGCCGCGTGGCACACCTATCGATCAGCCCACGTGCCCTGAGCCTTGTCGACGCCAAGGGTAAGCGCCGCATTCGTCCGGGCCGTTACCAACTATACGTCGGCGGGTCGCAGCCAAAGCCTGGCGAACTTTCGAACGACTTCACCATCATCGGCGAGGCTTCTCTTCCGCGCTGACGGGCGGGAGTGGTTTGGCGCGCCTAAGGGGAAAGCCCACCATGCTCCGCGTTACCAACCAGTTTAAGACCCGCGACAAGATCATCTACGAGACATCCCTCAGTACGGATGGTGGCAAGACATGGCGTGTTGTCGGGACCGGCTCGGAAGTACGCGTCCCGGCGGAATCCATATTGCCGGTTCGGGTCAGGCGGCTGTTGTAGGTGCCAGGTCAATCCGGCCTGAGTGTGCCTTTGTAAGCTACGATCAATCCTACGAGCGGCGCCGAAATTTCAACATCAAAACAGAATTCCCCGCTCTCCTCGGTTTCGAAGCTCAAGCCGGTGGGCAACAGAAATCTTGGCATGGGGATACCAAGTAGCGACCATCGGTGGGGAACCAGGCCCAATCGGCCATCCTTTACGACAATCGCCAAGGCAAAAGAGGCCACGCCAAATCTCTCCATCAACAGACCTTCGTTCCTCCCGGTGCCGCGCGATTGCACCGAAGAGAAAACCTTGCCGTCGAAATTTCGCGACCATCGTTCGGCGCCCTCTTCCGGTGACAAGATCACCGTGACCGGAACCTTCGATGCCGCCTTCGGAAAGCCAAAGATCGCCCCGACGATACGAGCCATGATGCCACTGCCACGGCGTACTTCTGCATGGCCCTTCCACCGCCTCACGGTGGTGGTGCCATGCAATTCCTGGAGGCGGGGCGGAAGGGTTGCAAAGGCCGATCCGAGGATCTTGCGGTAGAGCACCGAGCCCGCCGGGTCGATACCGGCGGCGCCCGATATGTCGTCGATCAAGGCTCACGCCTCATCATCAACTTTTCTCCGGGAAGTCCGACATCTCATAGATCGGCCGGATTTCGATCTCGCTAGGCCCCGGCATCGGATTGGGGCAGCGCTTCACCCATGCCACGGCTTCTTCCAGGTCCTTGACCTTCCATAACCAAAAGCCTGCCACCAGCTCGCGGGCCTCGGCGAATGGTCCGTCGATGACGGTACGGCCGGGACCGTCGAATGCAACGCGCTTGCCTTGCGAGGAGGGTTTCAGGCCCTGGGCAATGGGCATGTCACCGGCAAAAACCATGAGACCTGCATCGACCAGCTCCTGGTTGAACTTGTCCATGGCTTCCATCATCTGGCTGGTCCATGGTTCCGGGAAATGACCCGTTTCGCTGAATTCGGTCGCTTTGACGAATACCATCGCGTACATCGCGTCTCTCCTGTCCGAAAAATGTGCCGCCCACGTCGGGCTGGCATTGATACGACGAACGGGTGCCCGGGAAATCGACACGACACCGGCATTTTTTTACCTCAGCCAGCCAGCCGCCACGTCCGCAGGACCTCATGGCGCGATAACCCGACGTGGCTTTTGACCAGGGCGAAGTCCTCGACTCGAAAGCCGATCGGCTCGATCTGGGTTCTCGCCAGACGATGCTTCTCGTCATAACACAAGGTCATGTGCGGCTCGTAGGCGCGCGGCGGCACAAAGCCACGATCGGCCATGGTGCAGCCCAGTGCTGTGCGTAGGTGGCGGACCTCATCCAGGCCATCGGCGCCCAGAAGCACGAGCGGACCGCCGGGGCCCTTAAACGTCATGGCGACCTCGAACCGGGCCTCCATGACGTGAAAGGAAACCGCATCGGCTGCGCGACAGGCGGCATCCACCACAGCGTCGTCGACGTCGTGCCCCACCAGCTCAAGGGTTATGTGCAAACGCTCAGGACCGATCCGCTTGCCCGGGATGCCATGACTTGAGAGCAATTCCTCGGCGAAAGCACGAATGCGCCGTGCATCCTCTATCGCAGGCCGCAACGCGAAAAACCAGGTGTGCAGTGGTGGCTGGCCAGGTTTGCGTACGTCCTGGCCATTCGTCGCCTGCGCTGGCGGCTCGCCAAACAGGTTCTGCTGGGTCACTCCTCACTCCCACTCATCTGGCCATACCATCGTCAATGGCCTTCTAGAATACCGCAGAGAAGGAGAACGGCCTGCCTTGCAGGCCTGCGTTACGCCAGCGCCAGAGCATCCGCACCCGCACGGAAGCGCAGTTGACTGGTGGTATCGCCAGCGGCCTTCCATACGGCTTCGGCCACATCGGTTTCCCGGGTCACCGCAGTGACATTGGCGTATCCGGTGAAAATACTGTGGGCGAAAGGTTCGTAGGCGGGGGGAATCAGGCCTTGCATGCGCTGCTGGCCATTGGAAGCGAAGCTGGTGGTGGGGCCGTAGCCGGGCTCAACCAGCTTGACCCGCACATCAAATTCCTTGAGCTCCAGTTCCAGTGATTCGGTAAACCCTTCGATAGCCGACTTGCTGGCCGTGTAGCAGGCAACCAGCGGATACGCGGCCAACGTGGCGCTTGAAGTCACGTTGACGATCGTGCCCGACCGGCGTGCCCGGAACTGCGGGATGACCGCCTGGCACATGGCCATGACGCCAAATGTATTGGTCTCGAAAACATCGCGCACGGTGGACATGGGAGTGGCCTCGAAAGCGCCGAGCAGGCCGATCCCAGCGTTGTTCACCAGCACATCGATCGGACCGGCGGCGTCCAGGGCTTGCGCGATGCTGTCAGGCTGGGTCACGTCCAGCGCCAGGACACACAGGTTCCCGGAAGCGGGAAACAGCCCTTCGCGTGGTGTGCGCATGGTGGCGATGACTTTCCATCCCTGTGCGAGGAAATGGCGGGCAGTCTGCAGGCCATAGCCGGAAGAACAGCCAGTGATCAGTACGGTCTTCATATCTAGCTCCGAGGTGTGAGTTGACTCGGAGAGGACGATAGCCGGGCAAAACCGGATGAGCGATGGTATAAAGTCCACATTTGTTTAGTCAGAGTCCAAACATGAGCGACCCGCTTTCCGAGGTGGTTCGACTACTTCGTCCACGCGCCGCCTTCGCCAACGTCATCAGTGGCAAGGGAAACTGGGCCGTACGCTATTTCGAATATGGCCTGCCCAGCTTCTGCATCATGCTGGAGGGCAGCTGCCTGCTGAAGGTGGATGGGCATGAGGCCATCACCATCAAGGCGGGTGATTTCATCCTGCTGCCCACGACGCCGGGGTTCACCCTATCCAGCTTCGTACCGGCTCCACCGATCTACCTGGATCCCAACAAAGTTGCGGGCGGCCATAACGAGCTGCGTTACGGCGAGCAGGAAGGCGCTCCGGACATGCGCTCACTGGGAGGCGCCTTCCTTTTCGATTGCTCCGATCCGGGTTTGCTGATTTCCCTGCTGCCCAAGGTGGTTCACGTCAGGAACTCAGTTCGCTTGTCGCAACTGGTGCAGATGGTGGGCGAGGAATCCGCCGACCAGAAGCCAGGCAATGAGTTCGTGCTTTCCCGACTGGTGGAACTGTTGCTCGTGGAAGCCATGCGTTCGGCAACGGCCGAGCATGCTTCTCCCGGGTTGTTGCGAGGTTTGGGGGATGAGCGATTGGCGCCCGCACTGAAGCAGCTGCACGCGCGCATCGATCATTCCTGGACCGTGGATCAACTAGCCAGGATCGCGGCCCTTTCCCGTTCGGCGTTCTTTGAGCGCTTCACGCGCACGTTGGGAGTGGCGCCGATGGAGTATCTGCTTGCCTGGCGCATGGAGATTGCGAAAGAGATGCTCAGCAACAACGAGCTGACGGTTTCACAGATCGCTGAACGCGTGGGCTATGGATCGACGAGCGCATTCAGCGTGGCCTTCAGCAGACATGTTGGCCAGCCTCCGAGCCTGTACGCACGGCCACATGCCCACTAGGCGGGTCCGCGGGCAAGGTCCTTTGCGCTCGCACCGACATAGGCCGGCGCCTACCAGCTTGCGTTCGATCTTCGCGATAAAGACCACTCGGATCTAATCATCCGCGACCGGCAAACTCATCCGCGCCACCGCTCCCCCCGCATCCTCACGCGGATGCAATTCCAACGTTCCGTCCTGTGCCTCCACGATCTGCCGCGACAACGCAAGCCCGATACCAGCCCCCTGAGGCTTGGTGGTGAAGAATGGCACGAAGAGATTTCCGCTGGACGGCAATCCCGGACCAAGATCGCTCACCTCGACCAGCACACACCGCCCCTGCCGATGCCATCCGAGCAGCACGTCGTTGTCGCCACCGGCTTCCACCGCATTGCGCAGGAGATTGATGAGCACTTGCTCCAACTGGTCGGGATCGCCCAGCAACTCCAACGATTCGCTCGGCAGCACGCGAATCCGCGCGTCGTCGAAAAGGCGCACCACACGCTCGCACAGACCGGCCACGTCGACCCGAATACACTGCGGTGGCGGCAATCGCGCGAGGCGCGCGTAGTGCCCGACGAAGCGCAGCAAGGCGGCACTGCGTTGACCGATCACATCCAACCCGTGCCGCACGTCGGCATCGAGCTCCGCATCGAGCGAATGACCTGCCCCCGGCAGCAGGCCCTGCAGCGTGTCCACCATGGACCCGATCGGCGCCATCGAATTGGTGATTTCGTGGCTCAACACGCGTAGCAACCGGCCAAACGCCTGAGCCTCTTCCTCGCGCAGCGCGCGCTCCATCGGTTGCACCACGAGCAATCGCCCTTCCTGACTGCGACTGCGCAGCGTGGCGTGTCCCACCTGCCAACGGCCCGACTGGCCGGGGAACCCGTGCGCGATGATCTCGCCCGACGCCACGTCGAATAACGGCGCGAGCCCCAACATCGACGCGTCGGCACCCAGCAACTCCACCGCGCTCCTTCCCAGCAGGCGCTCGCCGGCGGGATTGACCAGGCGTAGCCGACCGTCGCGCTCGAAGGCGAATACGGCGCCATCGAGGGCCGCCAATGTCTTGCTGAGCAGCTGCAGGGATTCGTGAAGGCCTCGCTGCTCGTCCTGCAGGCGCGCGGCGAGTTCGTTAAAGCGACGGGCAATATCGCCGAAGTCGTCGCCACGGTCTGCTCCGGAGGCGCGCACGCCGTAGTCGCCTTCACGCAGGGCTTCCAGCAGGTTCACCACGGTCTGCAGGCGACTCGGTCGTTCGCCCACGAAACGCCACATTACACCGGTAAGCAACACCACCAGCATGAACAACGCCACGGCTTCCGCCGGGTGGGGCATACCGGCGAGCATGACCCCCGCCAGTGCCAGCAGCGCCGGAAGGGCGACGAGAAGGTTATTCCGCCTCATCGCGCTGGAGTCCGTATTTCTCCATCCGGCGATACAGGCTCTGGCGCGTGATGCCCAGGTGCTCGGCCGCGCGCAGGAGATTGCCGTCATGGCGATCGATGGCCACGCGCAGCATCATCGATTCAGCATCGTCGAGGGTCATATCCTCCACGCCTTTGGGCTTCGCCGCCTTGCGTAGGCGCAGGTCGGCCACGTTGACCCGCTGGCCGCACAGCAACGCCGCACGCTCCATCGCATGGGCCAGTTCACGCACGTTACCCGGCCATGCATGCTCAAGCAGGACTCGCTCGACGGGGCCGTCCATGGCAGGCGGATCGCGACGGTAACGACGGCTGGCGGCCGCGAGGTAATGGCGCGCCAACGGCACGATGTCCTCGCGACGTTCGCGCAGGGGCGGTAAATGCAAGGGGAAGACGCTCAGGCGATAGAGAAGGTCTTCGCGGAAACGCCCAGCTTCCACCTCGGCATCGAGGTTGGCATTGGTCGCGGCGACGATGCGCACGTCCACACGCTGCGTGCGCGACGCACCAAGGCGTTCGAACTCGCCGTCTTCCAGCACGCGCAACAGCTTGGGCTGCTGTTCGAGAGGCAGGTTGCCGATCTCGTCCAGGAAAAGCGTTCCACCATCCGCGGTTTCGAAGCGGCCTGCACGATCCTGGCGCGCATCGGTGTATGCGCCTTTCACATGACCGAACAGCTCCGCTTCGAACAGTGTGGGCGCAAGCCCGCCGATGTCGACCTTGACGAAGGGCCGCTGCCGCCGCGGCGACCATTGGTGCAGGCGCCGGGCCAGCACGCTCTTTCCGGTACCGTTCTCACCCAGGAGGAGCACCGCCGCGTCGCTCAAGGCGATCTGCCTGACGTCGTCCAGCAACCGGCGCATGGCCGGCGACTCGGCCACGAAGGCATCGCCGTCGTCCAGCATCAGCGATTGCGCCTCGCGCAGACGACGCACGTCGCGCTCGCTGCGTTGCAATGACACGCGGGCCTCGATCACGCTGAGCAGGCGTGCGTTCTGCCACGGCTTCTCGACGAAGTCCACGGCGCCCTGGCGCATCGCCTCCACCGCCAGCTCGATGCTGGCCCAGGCAGTCATGGCGATGACGGGAAGGTCGGGCTTGCGCTTGTTCAGTTCGCGGATGAGCGCGAGGCCTTCTTCGCCGGACGTGGTGTCCTGACTGTAGTTCATGTCGACGAGCACGACGGCGTGGTCGTCGGCTTGCACCAGCGAAAGCGTCTCAGCAGGCGATGCCGCCACGCTGACGCGATAGCCTGAGTGCTTCAGCAGAAGGCGCAAAGCATCGCGCATGGCATCCTGGTCGTCGACCACGAGGATATGCGGTTGCGTGGCGTCGCCCGAGGAGGAATTTGCGGTCATGGGTCCGAAGTCTAGGACAGCTGGGCCGGTGCGGTCAGTCCAGGCATGTCCGTGGTCAATCCACCCGAAGCGCCTGCATCGGTTTCACCCGGGCGGCGCGCCACGCCGGCGGAAGGCTCGCGAGCAGGCCGCAGACGCCTAGAACGAGCAGAACCGAGCTGATCGCCAGGGGGTCGAACGCCTTGACGCCGAAAAGGAAGCTTGCCAACAGGCGCGACCCCGCCATGGCCACGGCGAGCCCGATCGCCAGTCCCAGGCCGACCTGGACGGAAGCCGAAGCCAGTACGGTAAGCAACAGCCGCTGCCGGGTCGCGCCGAGTGCAGCCCGCACGCCGTAGTCGTGACGATGGGCGGCCACGCCGACGGACATCACCGCGTAGAGGCCCACCGAGGCCAGTAGCAACGCCAGCCCGGCGAACAGGCCCACCAGCATGAGGTTGAGGCGTTGCGCATCCGTCGTCGAGGCGACCACCGCATCCAGCGACCTCACGTTCGAAATCGGTTGACCCGGCGCCACCTCCTCCACGGCATCTCGCAAAGCGCCGTCGTCGAGGCCCACGCCTGGATGCAGACGTACCGCGAAGCTCAACGGACCGAACTCACGCAACGCCGACCAGACCGCTGGAGGTGCCTGATTTAGCGCCGTATAGACGATGGGTGGAGCAAGTTCTGCAGGACCGAACTGCCGAACGTCACCGACGATGCCGACGATGCGCAAGGTCAATACCTTCTCCCCGACCGGCATCTTTACGGTGCGTCCGATGGGATCGCCGTTGAAATATTCCCGCGCGAACGTCGCGCTCACCACGCAGACGGGATCGGCATCGGAAGCGTCCGTTTCGGTAATGCCGCGCCCCGCCAGCACCGGTATGCCGACCGCGTCGAGAAAACCGGTGCTGATGATCCGATACTGCCCCGAGAGCATCGTATTGTTGGGCAGGACGACGGGCCAGTTCAGCTGCGATCCCGTCGGCAGGTTCGTGGAAGCGCCCGCTCCCTCGACGCCCGGCGACCGCATCAGCCGGTCGACCACGTTACGCGCCAACGTCGCCACGTCGCTGGAAGTCACGTAGCGTGCCTTCACCGGAGAGAGCGTAAAGGTCGTCACTCCATGACTGGTAAAGCCCATCGGTACGGATTGCAGTTCGCGCAACGTGCGGGTGAACAGGGCCGCCCCGACCAGCAGCACGACGGCCACTGCGATCTGGGCCACCACCAACACGCGACCCAGACGTCCATCTTCGCGGCTCAGGCCACCACGGCCACCTCCCACCAGTTGGCTACGCCATTCGCGACGACGGCCGCGTACGACGGCAACTAACGTTGCACCTACGGCAGCCCCGATGCCGGTCACCACAGCGAAGGCGATACTCATGCCGGTCAGCGACACGTCTTCGCCGCGAAGCCAGGCGGGTGGAACGAAACCGCCTAGCAAGCGCAGGCCGATCCACGCAAACGCCAGACCTCCCACCGCCCCGACGATACCGATGAGCAGGCCCTCGGCGAACGCAGGAAGGCTCAGGCGCCCCATCGACGACCCCAGTGCCGCCCGTACCGCGCTCGCATGAGTTCGCGAAAGCGAACGAAGGAAGATCAGGCTGGCGAGATTGATGACGGCGATTGACAGCACGCAGATCGCGGCGCCGAGGAAAAGCCATAACGTATTTCCCGTGCCGCTGAAAAAAATACCTCGCGCGATCGGAATGGCGGCCGGCGGTTGCGAATTGGCGAGGGCTTCGCGGGTCCGCTCTGGGTTGGACGAAGACGCGATGAGGATCGACGTCATGACGCTCGCCGTCTCGGCCGATGCGCCTGCAACGGAGGCTGCCGGCTTCAGGCGGGCCAAGATCAGTTGGTTCATCGAGGAGTCGGTGGATGAGAGGTCAGGCTGCATCGACACGATGAGGTCGAATCGCTGCGGCCACTGGAACGTCTTTGGCAACACGCCCACGACCTGCATGCCCTGCCCTTCGACCTGCAAGGTACGCCCCACCACCGAGGGATCCGCTCCGAATCGGGAGCGCCAGAACGCGTTCGAGAGGATCACCGCCTTGGGACCGTGCGGGCGGTTTTCCACATCGTCGAAGTTGCGCCCGATCGCCATCGGTAGGCCGAAGGTGGCGATGAAAGCGCGGTCGGCACGCCATGCGATCGCGACTTCCGGATGATCGTCCGGGGCGATATCGACGTCGGCTGGGCCTCCCATGGCCATCCCTGCCGATTCCACCGAAGAGATCGCTCGCAGGCGCGCGTAAAAAGCCGGCGCCACCGAGTTCAGGTTCGCACTCTCGCTGTCGACGAAGCCGAGCGTGACCAGGCGATCGGCGTTGGGAAACGGCAGCGGTTGCAGTAACGCCTTGTCCAATAGCGCGAACATCGCAGTGACCGTTCCCAGGCCGAGCGCGAGGGTGAACGTGGCCAGCAGGAAAAACGCGGGACGACGCAGCAGGCCACGCCATGCCTGACGGAACTCAACCGATATGACGGCGGCGATCGTCACGAGTCCGACCCCTGAAGCAACGGCATCATCTTGTCTTCTTCCCCGCGCAGCCGTTCGAACGTATCTTCGTCGACGACGCGTCCATCGAGCATCAGCACCACGCGATGCGCGCGGCGCGCGAAAGCCGGATCGTGGGTGACCATGCACAACGTGGCTCCCTCGCGATTGATCTGCTCGAGCAACTGCATCACCGCTTCGCCGTTGCGCGAATCGAGGTTGCCTGAGGGTTCGTCGGCGAGCAGGATGCGCGGCTCGCCCACCAGCGCGCGCGCCACGGCGACGCGCTGCTGCTGACCGCCCGACAGCTGCCCCGGGTAATGGCGATGGCGATGGCTCATGCCAACCTGATCGAGCACGTCGCGTACACGTCGCTGGGCGACGTCACGGCGGTAATCGCTACGAAAGGTCAGCGGCAATGCGATGTTTTCCGCGACCGTCAGGTCGGCGATCAGGTTGAAGGCCTGGAAGATGAAGCCGATCTTGGCGTTGCGCACCTGTGCCTGACTGCGCAGGTCCAGTCCGGCTACATCGGTGCCGTCGAGCAGGAAACGCCCCGAGGACGGTGAATCAAGCAGGCCCAGCATCGACAGCAGGGTAGACTTTCCACACCCCGAAGGGCCGGTGATCGCCACGAAGTCGCCCGCCGCGATGTCCAGCGACACGTCTGACAAGGCATGCGTTTCCACTTCGTCGGTATGGAATACCTTGCCCAGCCCTTCCAGGCGGATCAGCGGCTCATGATTCATGGGGCGGGTCTCCATATCAGCGTAAACGTAGGGTGTCATAGCCATTCCACTGGCTGGTATCGGAAAGGATGGCCTGGTCTCCGGCCCGCAGGCCATCGAGTATCACCGCCCGGTCGCTCGACATCGTGCCGAAGCGGACGGGCACGCGGTGGGCGGTGTTCTCGCCCGCATGAACCACGAACAGGCTTCCCGTCGTATCCGGTCCCACGCCGTAGGGCCGGCCGATGTTCACCACGTTGGACAGTGTTCCCAGCACGACGCGTCCATCCACCGAGAGATCGGGCCGTGCTCCGGCCGGCAGCGGTCCATCGAAGGCGACGTCGACGGCGACGCCGCCGTTACGCACCGAGGGATCCACGCGGATCAGGCGTCCGCGCGCCATGCCGTTTCGCGTGTCCACGTCCACGGGCAGGTCGAGCGTCAAGCTGCTGGCGAGAGTTTCCGGCACCAGAAGACGGGCGATGAGTTCATTAGGCCGGGCGACGCGCGCGAGCTTCGCCCCGGCCGCGATCTGCTGACCGGGCTCGACGTCCACCTGTTGAAGGATACCGTCAATACCGGCGCGCACGCTCATCGACTCCACTTGCTGGCGGGCGATCTCGAGCGCACTGGCCGCTTCTTCGCGCTTGGCCTCTTCCGCGTGCATCTGCGCGGCGGCGTTGTTGCGAATGGCCGCTACGCGCCGTGCCTCGATATCCAGGCGCTTGCGATCCTGTTCCACAGTGATCTGGCTCTGCTTGACCTCGATGGCCGCGGAAGCGCCTTTGTCGAAAGCGCGCTCGTTGGCGATGCGCTTGACGTCCGCCGTCCGCAGGTCGGATTCCGCCAGGGCTTGGACAGCCTGCGCATCGAGCAACTGGGATTGCAGGAGGGCCTGCTGCGCCAACACAGCCGCCTCGGCGCCAGCCAGGGCCGCCTTCTGTTTTTCGAAGTTCGCCTGTAATTCGGGATTGACCAGCTGAAGGATCACGGCGTCCGCCGCGACCCGCGCGCCAGGTTCGACGACCACCTGTTGCACGGTCGCCGTGGCGCCGGCGGTGATCCAGCGGATCTGTCGCGGTATGAGCGTGCCGTTGGCGCGGATCTCGCGCTTCATCTCACCCAGCTGGGCGGTGCCAATCCAGACGTCGGAGCGGAGCGCGGAGGGAGCGGCTTTGCCCAGCGCCATGGAGGCAGCGAGCACGACGACGAGGGCGGCGATGACGCCGGTCAGCCATAGGGTTCCTGGCCGGCGGAATATGGGAGCGGTGGGTTTGGCGATATCCATGCGGGTGCTACTGCACGGGGCATGCCAAGGCCGAAAGGGGCCTGCTGTCGCAGATCGCGAGCCTGCGAGTGTACGCAGGTGGACAGTGGGTGTCCGGCTTCGGACTTGTAGCGGACCGAGGCGTAAGACGCTCTGACGGTACCTACCCTACGCACTACTACGCCGCCTATGTACTGGATCCGGATGGGGAACGAGACAACTTCAGCGCTGCCTGCACCCCGTTTTCCAGAATTTCTTCGGCAAGTTGTGGGTCTGACACAGCGCGAGCAATCTGAATAGTACCGACCATCAAGGCAAAAATAGTTTCTGCCTGCCATCGGCTTTTAGCGGACTCAGGTTCAGGGAGCAACATTGCCAGGCCTTCAATGTAAGAGCGGTACGCTTTCTCATACATTTTCTTCGTCGATTCAGACTGACGACCAATCTCGGGCAGCAAAGCTGCGGAAGGACAACCCTCATCACAACCCAAAAGATGCGACTTATTGAGATAACGGCGAATAGCATCTTCAATAGAGCTTGGGCCGGTCACCTCATTCGTTAGTGCAGCATGCTGATCATTCAATGCGCTTGAAAGGGCCTCCTTCACCAAAGTCTCTTTGGAGTCAAAGTGAGGGTAGAAGGCACCGTTTGTCAGTCCTGACTCAGTCATGATTCCGGCCACGCCCGATGCCGCTATTCCATCTCGTCGAAATCGTTTTGAAGCGACCTCAATGATGCGCCTACGTGTACTTTCCTTGTGGCCTTTTTCAAAACGCATAAATTTCACCCATCATTTTGCCGCCGCCTCTTCCAGAACAGCACGAAGATCTTTATCCAACTGCATGGCAACTACGTCAATCTCCGGGCTTTCAAATTGTCCAAACATCGAGATGGGACGGTCATATTCGAAAGATACCTCTCCATTCGAGTCCTCACGAAGAAGAACACGAATGGGTGCATAAAGACCCGCTGATATATCGTGTTTCGACATTTTTGACGCAGTAAGCGGATTGCCAATATCGTACTGAATTGAATTCCGTCGCAGACCCGCAATTCCAAGTAATGCGCCATGATCTCGAAAGCCAAAGATCGACAGAGCGGGCAACGCCTCAAGCTCTTTCAATGCGCGCGCAGTTTCGCCATAACGCAGTAGCGTGAAGATACCATCATCAATACGGCTAACTAGCCCTTCCAACTTGGCCCTAACCACAGAAAACGAGTTTTCCGAACGAATAGTCACGTGCTCGACAGTAATCGTTTTTACTTCATAAATTTTCTTTGACATATCCATCCTTTAGATGACGCAGCCTTGAAGGCTTCGGAACTGGTGAGAGCTCTGTTTTAGAGCTGCGATTAGATAGGTGCGGACAACGTACCCAGCACCGCTTCCACGCGACGAGCAACATACAGAAGCGCTCTGTCTCGACCGAAAGGCCCGTCTAGCTCAAGGCCGATCGGCAGCCCCTTGTCGGATAGGCCCATGGGAAGACTAATGCCTGGAAGTCCGGCCGCGCTGGCGGGAACAGTGTTGTTAGCAATGACTAACTGACTCATCTCCTGACCACCCAGCAGTATCTTGTCCTCCTGCCCGATCATCGGCGCGGGAACCGGTGTCGTAGGCAGAATCAGCGCCTTGGCACCGGTACTCAAGAATGCCTGGGCATACCGACGCTTTATTTCTCCGCGTTCGCCCAACAGCGCAGCGTTATAGACCTCGTCGGAGATGTACCCTGGCCCGCCCGGGAGCACCAATTGAGTCCATGCATTCTTCAAGCCTGGCTTCAGGCCATCAACGATGTCGTCGAAGGTCGTGGGGATATTGTTTTGACGGATGAATTTTTCGACTGAAGCCTTGGTCTCACGGAAGAAAATATTCCATGTAGCAGACAAAGCACGGCTGGAGAAATCCCGTCCAAGATCGACCTCCACCACGGTGGCGCCAGCATCGCGTAACTGACGGATGGCTTCATTGAACCGCGCTGCTACTTCAGGAGAAACCAGCTCCAGATATTGATGTGGCGCATAAGCCAGCGTTACGCCCTTCAGATCAGAATGTACGTGGGAGTCGGGGGTCTCATCCCGGGTAACGACGCGATCGATCAGGATGCAGTCTTCCACGCTTCTGGCAAACACACCGGTGGTGTCAAGCGTATGGGAAATGGGTGCAACGCCACTACGAGGCCAACGGCCAGTGGTGGGTTTGAAGCCGACCACACCGCAGAACGATGCCGGCACCCGAATGGACCCAATGGTATCGCCGCCCAAGGCTGCCGGCACAATACGCGCTGCTACGGATACACCGCCACCGCCGGATGATCCGCCTGAGACGTAATCTACGTTATGAGGGTTCTTCGCTTGACCGTAGGTTTCGTTGTGACCGGTCAGTCCGAAGGACATTTCCACCAGATTATTTTTGCCGAAAACGATGCCGCCACCGTCTTTGATTGCCTGCACCGCATCGGCGTCATGATCTGGCACAAAACGATTCAGAGTCGACAGGCCAATGGTTGAGCGAAGCCCTTCCGTGAGATAGCTATCTTTAATCGCGACGGGCACGCCAAGAAGCGGCCCGGTTGCCCCCGAGGCAATGGCCTTATCGGCTTTCCTCGCAGCCTCCAGCACCGCATCTTCGTCAATCGTAATGAACGCATTCAGGCCGGCGTGATCTCGCGCCCGTTGCAGCAGCGCGCTTGCATATGACTCAGACGAAATTTCACCCTTTCCGATGGCCTGCGCTGCTGCGGCGACACCAAGCGAGGCAAGTGCTTCGGCCTTGGGTGTATTGGTCGCTTCATTTCTTTCCTGCATGGCATAACCTCACTTATCTAAAAACTCACGATGACTCAGCACCGCAACCCTTGATGCCATTGAATTATGATCATACTTCTACATTACGATCGTAATTTAAAATTTCAGCGGATGCAAGCGTTGGCATCGGTAGCGAGCATTAGAGATGCGGGAGCGGCCCCTGGCCTGGGCAGACGCTCACCCTCTACCCCATCAGACTCATAGCCCGGACGAGTGAGGGATAGCCATTTCAAGAACGACTAAGCGATCCTGACGACATGCACGGTCTAAAGCCTGACACCTGCTGGACGACTAAGCGTCGAACTGGCCGTACTCACCGATAGCTGTCGTGATTTATATTCTTTTAAATCAAGATGTTATGACCGGTCTTCGGTAGACGGCGATAGTCCCCGAAGCACCCAGTTTCACTCCCACTCGATCGTAGCTGGCGGCTTCCCACTGATATCGTAAACAACGCGAGAAATGCCGGGTAACTCGTTGATAATACGAGTGCTGACAGCATCGAGGAATGCATACGGCAAGTGCGCCCAATGCGCCGTCATGAAATCGATGGTCTCCACCGCGCGCAGCGCGATCACCCACTCATACGCCCGGCCATCGCCCACCACGCCCACCGAGCGCACCGGAAGGAACACGGCGAACGCCTGGCTCACCCGGTCGTAGAGGTCGGCCTTGCGCAGTTCCTCAATGTAGATGGCGTCGGCGCGCTGCAGCAGTTCGACATATTCAGGCTTCACCTCCCCCAGCACGCGCACGCCAAGACCGGGACCCGGAAACGGATGGCGGTAGACCATGTCGCGCGGCAGGCCGAGCTCCACTCCCACGCGGCGCACTTCATCCTTGAACAGCTCGCGAAGCGGTTCGACGAGCTTCAAGTTCATTTTCTCAGGAAGCCCCCCGACGTTGTGGTGGCTCTTGATCACATGGGCCTTGCCCGTCTTGCTTCCCGCCGATTCAATGACATCGGGGTAGATCGTGCCTTGGGCCAGCCATTTCACGCCTTCAAGTTTCTGCGCCTCGGCGTCGAATATCTCCACGAACAGGCGGCCGATCACCTTGCGCTTGGCTTCAGGGTCGGACACGCCGGCAAGGCCCTCGAAGAAGCGGTCGCGCGCATCCACGCGGATCACGTGCACGCCCATGTGCTCGGCCATGGTGGCCATCACCTGGTCGCCTTCCTTGAAGCGAAGCAGGCCCGTATCGACGAACACGCAGGTGAGCTGGTCACCGATGGCCTTCTCCAGCAGGGCCGCGACCACGGAGGAATCCACGCCGCCGGAAAGGCCCAGCAACACCTTGTCGCGGCCCACCTGCGCGCGCACGCGCTCCACGGCGTCGTCGATGATGTGCGCCGCCGTCCATAGCGTGGCGGCGCCGCAGATGTCGACGATGAAGTGGCGCAGCAATTCCAGGCCGCGTTGGGTATGGGTGACCTCCGGGTGAAACTGCAGGCCGAAGAGCTTGCGCGATTCATCGGCCATGCCGGCCAGCGGCAGGCTGGGCGTGCTGGCGATGGCATGGAAGCCGGCTGGCAACGCTGTGACACGGTCGCCATGGCTCATCCACACGCCCGACATGTCGCCTTCGTTCACCACGCCGTCGAACAGGCTGCAGGCGCCGAACTTCAGGTCCGCATAGCCGAACTCGCGATGATGGCCGCCCTCGACCTTGCCGCCCAACTGCTCGGCCATGGTCTGCATGCCGTAGCAGATGCCCAGCACCGGCACGCCAAGATCGAACACCTGTTGCGGCGCGCGCGGGGAATCTTTTTCCGTCACCGACTCGGGGCCGCCGGAGAGGATCACGCCGCGGGGCGCGAAGCCGGTGATCTCTTCCGGCGCGTGATCCCAGCCCCAGACCTCGCAATACACGCCGATCTCGCGGATGCGGCGGGCGATCAGCTGGGTGTACTGCGAGCCGAAATCGAGGATGAGGATCTTGTCGCTGTGGATGTCGGTCATGGCGCGGTTACTCATGATGCGGAAGCCTGAAAGAAGAACCGCCTCATGCGAGGCGGTTTTCGTGGGGTGCCTAGTCGAGGCGGTAGTTGGGCGCTTCCTTGGTGATCTGCACGTCGTGGGGATGGGCTTCCCGGACGCCTGCGGATGTCACCTTGACGAACTGCGCCTTGTGCCGGACGTCGTCGACGGTGGGCGTGCCCAGGTAGCCCATCGATGCGCGCAGGCCACCGATCAGCTGGTGGATGATGTTGCGCAGCGGACCACGGTAAGGCACGCGCCCTTCGATGCCTTCGGGAACCAGCTTGTCGGCGTCGGCCTCGTCCTGGAAGTAGCGATCCTTCGAACCCAGCTGCATGGCGCCGATGGAGCCCATGCCGCGATAGCTCTTATAGGACCGTCCCTGGAACAGCTCCACCTCGCCCGGGGCTTCTTCGGTACCGGCGAACATCGAACCGAGCATCACCGACGAGGCACCTGCCGCCAGGGCCTTGGGGATGTCGCCCGAATAGCGGATGCCGCCGTCGGCGATCAGCGGGATTTCATCCTTGAGCGCCGTGGCGACCAGGTCGATCGCGGTGATCTGCGGCACGCCGACACCGGCGACGACGCGCGTGGTGCAGATCGAGCCCGGACCCACGCCCACCTTCACCGCATCCACGCCAACGTCCAGCAGCGCACGCGCCGCTTCGCCGGTAACGATGTTGCCGGCCACCACCTGCACCTGCGGGTAGTTCTTCTTCACCCAGCCGGCGCGGTCGATCACCGCCTGTGAATGGCCATGGGCCGTGTCGACCACAATGACGTCGACACCGGCGTCGACGAGCGCGGCGACCCGCTGCTCGGTGTCGCCGGCCACGCCCACCGCCGCGCCGACCAGCAGGTGTTCCTGCGCGTCCTTGGCAGCGTTGGGGTTATCCGAAGCCTTCTGAATGTCTTTGACCGTGATCAGGCCGCGAAGCTGGAAGTCGTCGTTCACCACCAGCACTTTCTCGATGCGGTGGCGATGGAGCAGCTCGAGCACGGCCTGGTGGTCTTCGCCTTCGCGCACCGTGACCAGGCGACCTTCGCGGGTCATGATGTTGCGCACCGGGTCGTCGTGCTTGCGCTCGAAGCGCAAGTCGCGGCTAGTGACGATGCCGACCAGCTTTTCGCCGTCCACCACCGGCACGCCGGAGATGTTGTGCTTGCGGGTGAGCGCGATCACGTCACGGATGGAGGTGTTCGGGCCCACCGTGATGGGGTTGCGTATAACGCCGGCCTCGAACTTCTTCACCAGGCGCACTTCGGCAGCCTGTTGTTCCCACGAAAGGTTCTTGTGGATGATGCCGATGCCGCCGTTCTGCGCCATGGTGATGGCGAGCCGTGCTTCGGTGACCGTATCCATGGCGGCCGAGACGATGGGGATGTTCAGGCGAAGGCCGCGGGTGAAGCGCGTGGAGGTGTCCACGTCGCGCGGCATGGTCGTGGAATGACCGGGTACCAGATAGACGTCGTCGTAGGTGAGAGCCTCGGCGAGGATGCGCATGGCGAGTGTTCCCGCGAGTAAATCACGCCATTATACGATATTGCGGCCCCACTTGCCGCAGTGCGTCACGACAGCGGCGGAGCCCCAGTCCCGTCGCGGGCTTCAGCCGCCTCCAGGGTGTTTTCCATGAGCGTGGCGACCGTCATCGGCCCCACCCCGCCGGGCACGGGTGTTATCCATGAGGCACGCCGGGAGGCCGGCTCGAACTCGACGTCGCCCACCAGGCGGCCGTCTTCCAGGCGATTGATGCCCACGTCGATCACCACGGCCCCTTCCTTGACCCATTCGCCCTTCACCAGCCCCGGCTTGCCGGCGGCCACCACCAGAATGTCTGCCTGGCCGACGTAATCGGCCAAGCCTTGGGTGAACTTGTGGCAGCTGGTGGTCGTGCAGCCGGCGATCAGCAGCTCAAGGCCCAGCGGGCGCCCTACGTGATTGGACACGCCCACGATCACCGCGTGGCGGCCGCGCACGGGGCGGTCGGTATGGCCCAGCAGGGTCATCACGCCACGCGGCGTGCACGGGCGCAGGCCGAAGCGGCGCAGGGCAAGGCGCCCGACGTTCACCGCCTGGAAGCCATCAACGTCCTTGCCCGGATCGATGCGGTCGACCAGGGCGTCCTCGTCGATATGCCTGGGCAGCGGCGACTGCACCAGGATGCCGTGCACGGCCGGATCGGCGTTGAGGTTGTCGATCAGGGCAATGACTTCTTCCTGCGTGGTGTCGGCGGGAAGGTCATAGGCGAAGGAATGGAAGCCGACCTGCTGGCAGGCCTTGCGCTTGTTGCGCACATACACGGCGGAAGCGGGATCTTCGCCCACCATCACCACGGCCAGCCCGGGTGCGGGACGGCCATCGGCCACGCGGCGGGCGACGCGCCGGCCGATATGGTCGAGCAGCTCCTGGGCGATGCGCTTGCCGTCGAGAATGCGTGCGGTCATGGGCGCCTGGCGAATACGGAAGAGTCGCGCATTATCGCAAATACCGGCGTATTGCGGGTTGGTATCCCACCGGAAGTCAGGTCGAGGCGCAAAAGGCTTCGATGTCGCGGTAGCCGGCAAAGCCTGCATCGGCGCCACAGCCTGGGCACATCGGGTCGCGAGGCAGGACGATCTGGTGAAACCGCATGGCCAGGGCATCGTAGGTAAGCAAGCGGCCCACCAAGGATTCGCCGATCCCAAGCAGTAGCTTGAGCACCTCGGTGCCCTGCAGCAGGCCGATCGTGCCCGGCAGTACGCCAAGGACACCCGCCTCGTTGCAATTGGGTGCATCGGCCGCCGCAGGTGGATGGGGAAACAGGCAGCGGTAGCAGGGGCTGTCGTCACGGCGCGGGTCGAACACGCTTACCTGGCCTGAAAACCGCTCGACGGCGCCGTAGACCATCGGGATCTTCAATCGTCCGGTGGCAGCGGCAAGCAGATAACGCACGGAAAAATTATCCGCGCCATCGAGCACCACGTCGTGGCCCTCGATCAGGCTTTCCACGTTCGCTGCCTGCAGTCGCTCGGCCCTCGTCGTGACGATGATCGATGGATTGAGCTCAAGCAATTGCGCACGCGCGGATTCGACCTTGGCCATGCCGATGCGGCTGTCAGCGTGGACCACCTGGCGATGCAGGTTGCTGCGTTCTACGAGGTCGTCGTCGATCAGGGTGAGATGGCCCACGCCCGCACCGGCGAGATAAAGCATGGCCGGCGCTCCAAGGCCGCCGGCACCGACGATGACCACCTTGGAGGCCGCCAGGCGCGCCTGGCCGGCTGCGCCGACCTGCGGCAGGATCACCTGCCTGGCGTAGCGGTCGGCGGCATCGGTATCGAGCAGCCCCGCGGTCGTCGGCAGGCCCTCAGCGCTCCAGCGAGCAAAGCCGCCGGCGACGGATGCGACATCCTGGTAACCCATGTCGAGCATCGTGGCCGCGGCCAGGCGTGAGCGAACGCCGCTGCCGCAGATCAGCAGGACTGGTGTTCCCAGGTTCGATACCAGCGTCGCCGCACGCATCGGAAGAAGGCCACGTGGAACCCCCAGGGACCCTTCAGGCACCGAGGCGCGTTCGTCGTCTTCGCGCACATCGATGAGTACCGCGCCCTGCCCTAGCCGAACCTTGGCTTCGGCCGGCGTCACCTCGCGCACGTCGTTGCGCGGAGCAGCGGGCGACGATGGCAGGTGGCTCATGATGTCTCCGGAGGGTTACTTCTCGCGGCGCTTGGCGTTGCGGATCATCCGCTGGCGCTTTTGCTTCTGGCTGTCGGTAAGCACGTTCTTCTTGCCGGCGAACGGGTTCTCGCCGTCCTTGAAATCGATGCGCACGGGCGTGCCTTCCAGCTTGTAGCGCTTGCGGAAGAAGCCTTCAAGATAGCGGCGGTAGGCCGGCGCGATGTGCTTGGTACGGCTGCCGTGGATCACGATCGTGGGCGGGTTGGAACCGCCCGGATGGGCATAGCGCAGCTTGGGCGCATGGCCGCGTACCAGCGGCGGCTGGTAGCCCTCGTAGGCCTGCTCGAGCGTACGGGTGAGGTCGCTGGAGGTGAGCTGGCGCGTGGCGGCGGCATGGGCCCGGACCACGGCGCGCATCAGCTCGCGCAGGCCCGAACCGTGAAGCGCGGAGATGAACACCGTCTTGGCCCATTCCACGAACGACAGGCGGCGCTCCAGCGCGCGCTTGCACTGCTCGCGCGCGTAGTTGTCCATGTCGTCCCACTTGTTCACGCAGATCACCAGCGCGCGGCCTTCCTCGATGGCATGGCCGATCAGGGTGAGGTCCTGGTCGGCCAGGTTCTCGCGAGCGTCGATCAGGATGACCGTCACCTGGGACGCAGCAATGCTTTGCAGGGTCTTGATAACGCTGAATTTCTCTACCGCCTCTTCGACACGGGCACGGCGGCGGACGCCGGCGGTGTCGATCAGGGTAAACAGCTTGCCGTCGCGTTCGAGCGGTACCCGAATGGGATCGCGGGTGGTGCCGGCAACGTCGGAGACGATCAGGCGGTCTTCGCCCAGCAGGCGGTTGATCAGGGTGGACTTTCCCGCGTTGGGGCGGCCGGCGATGGTGACGCGGATGCCCTCGTCGGACAGGCCCGGGTCGGCATCGTCCTGGTCGGGCGGCAACATCGGCAGCGTGGCGATGATCAGCGCATCCACGCCACGCCCGTGCGCGGCAGACAGCGGCAGCGTGTGGGCGACGCCAAAGCGCGAGAACTCGGACAGGGCCGTGGGTTCATCCACGCCGTCGATCTTGTTCACGCCAACGATCACAGGCTTGCCGGAACGGCGGAGCTCACCGAGGATCGCAGCGTCCTGCGGCAGCAGGCCATCGCGCGCGTCGACCACGAACACCAGCACGTTGGCCTCGGCCACGGCCAGGCGCACCTGCTGCGCCGTCAGGCCCTCGATGCCTTCGTCGCTGCCGGACAGACCACCGGTATCCACCAGCACGAACGGTCGCTCGCCCAGCCGGCACACGCCGTAGTGGCGGTCCCGGGTAACACCCGGCATATCCGCCACGAGGGCATCACGGCTGCGCGTGAGTACATTGAAGAGGGTCGACTTACCAACGTTCGGACGGCCGACCAGGGCAACGACAGGCAACATGGCGGCGCGTTTCCGAAGGGATCTTAAGGTGCGGCGATGCGATAGGCGCCGATATGACCCTCGACATCTTCCACGTAAACGATATTGCCCACGACCACCGGCTGCGAACGGATAGCCTTCTTCGACAGGCGCTCGCGCGCGACGAGCTTGCCGTCGGAGCCGGCCAGCCAGTGCACGTAGCCTTCAAGGTCGCCCACGACGATGTAGTCGTTCTGCGCGGCCGGGCCGGTGAGCCAGCGGTACTTCAGCGCATCCTGTTTCCACATGTCCGCGCCGCCGCTCTTGTCGAAGGCCCAGAGGTTGGATTGCTCATCCACGCCATACACGGCGTTGCCATGCACGTCGATCGAGACATAGCTGGAGAACGGGTGGTTCCACAGCGGGCGGCCGCTGGGGCCATCCACCGCGGTGAGCTGGCCATGATAGGCCGCCGCGAACAGCGTGTTGCCGTCGAGCACCACGGCGCCGTCGGCGTCGTTCAGACGATCTATCTCGGTACGACCTTCACCGCTGGAGAGACCCTGTTCCCAGAGCTTCTCGCCGTTATCCATGCGCAGCGCCACGAGCTTGCCGTTGTCGCTGCCGAAGAACACCACGCCGTTGGCCACCAGCAGCGGGCCGTTGCCACGCAGGCTCAAGGTGGGCACGGCAGTCTGGTCGTAGGCCCAACGGCGTTCGCCGGTGGCCGAATCCAGGCCGTACAGGCGACCGTCGGCGGTGCGCACCACCACCAGGTTGCCGACGATGGCAGGCGGGGTGATCACCTCGGAGGTGACTTCGGCCGACCAGCGCTTGGCACCATCCTTCGCACTCAGGCCATAGACATGGCCGTCGAGCGTGCCGACCACCAGCAGGTCGCCTGCCACGGTGGGACCGCCCGCCATGAAGGCGTCCGGACGCTTCTTGTCGCCCCAGCCGAACCAGCCATGGGTGCGCGACTTCTGGCGCCACACGGTTTTGCCGGTATTGGCATCCATGGCGATCAGGTCGCCATCGGCGCTGGCGGCGTAGAGCACGCCATCGACCACTTCAGGCTGCAGGCGCACGCCTGTCTTCACCGCGCCATCGCCCACGCTCGACTTCCACAAACGCTCGACCTTCAGCGTTGGCGTGAGCTCGGTGAGCTTGGTCGGCGGCTCGATGTTTTCTTTCTTGGCGTTATGGCAACCAGCCAGGACGGCGACGGACGCCAGAGCAGCCACTAGGAGGAACCGTTTCATGCACCCTGCTTCCCGGCCACGGCCAGATCGTCAATCTTGAGTTTCACCACGCCGCGTTGCGGCGCGCTGTCGTCCATCGAGGCTATCGCAGCCTGATAAGCCTTGCGGGCCTCGTCGATGCGTCCAAGCTTGACCAGCGCATCGCCGCGTAGTTCCTGCACAAGGGAAATGTAGGCACCCTTGGGCATCGTATCGAGGGTGGAAAGTGCCTGGTCGGCATGGCCGGCGGCCAGTCGCACCTGGGCGGCGCGCAACTGCACGAGGCCCTTTACGGCGTCGTCGGTGGCGTGGGCCTGGGCCCAGTCCAGGGCCACCTGAGCCTTGTCGAGCTGGTTCGCCTCGGCCGCCACGCGCGCGCGATCGGCGGCGGCGAACACGGCATAGGTGGTATCGGTGAACTGCGTCTGCAGGCGGTCGATGCCGGCATCGGCCTCGGCGGACTTGTTCGTTGCCAGGGCTACCTGGACCTGTTCATACAGGGTGGCGGCCTCAGCTTCGTGGTCGGCGCGGTGGCTCTTCCACTTCTGGTAGCCGAAGATCAGCAACAGGCCCAGGACAATGCCAACGATGATGGAGACGCCGTTCTGACGCAGCCACTGCTGGATGCGTTCGCCCTGTTCGTAGTCGTCGTATGAATCGAAAGACATGCATGCACCGTGGAGGGGGCTCATCGAAGCCCCGCGCGCCCGACGTGGCGGGCAGGAATACCCGCCGGAGGCGCAAAAGTCGCGTCCGGCCAGGTGAATGAATAAGGATACCTTAAAAGCCGGCGACGCGGCCGGGGGCCGCGCGCCAGGGGTTAGTTGTTGGTCGGCGTCGGCGCCGGCGGCGTGCCGCCCACGGCCTGGGCCTGGCCATCACGGACATCCACCTTGAAACGGGCAACGTTCGCCCGGCGGAAGCTGTCCAGGGCCACCGGCTTGCCGTCGACCGTGGCCTGGGCGCCGGTGGCGTTGCCGATGCGCACGTCCATGTTGCCGTCGCTGTGGTAGCTGCGCGTGGTACCGGCCGGAAGAAGGCCGTACTCAAGCCGCGAACCATCGGCGGCAAGGACCTCGACCCAGCTGGCCGAAGGCACCGTGAGCGACAGCGTATGGCTGCCCTGGCCCGCCACACTGCTGGCATCGGGGGCTGGGACATCCACCTTGGCCGCGGCGACGCGGTTGTCCATGTTCGGGAAAAGCGCCATGGAGGCCAGCAAAGGCTGCTGGTCGTCCACAGGCGTGGCTGCCGGCGGCCGGGCGACTGGAACCGCGGCGACAGCCTTGGCGCCGGCGCTGGTGCCGGAAGTGGCAGGCGCGGCGTCTTGCTGCGCCACCGGCGAGGCGTCCAGAGGCGCCAGGCGGGCCAGGTCACGGTCGAACGTGCCGCGCACGCCGAACCAGATCAACGGCACCACGATCACGGCCGTGAGCACCACGTACTGCGCTGCGGTCATGTAGCGATCGAGCAGGTAGCGCGAATGCGAGATGCCGCCGGTCACCACCAGGGTCGGCTGCTTCGACTTTGTCCGTTCGATTTCCTCGGCGATGGCGGCTTCGTCCACGCCCAGGAAACGGCCGTACTTGCCGAGGTAGCCGGCCAGGTACACCTGGTAGTCGATGCCGCTGTATTCACCCGCTTCCAACTGGCGCAGCAGCCTCGAAGGCAGGCGCAGCTGATGGGTACAGGCCTCGATGTCCAGGTGCCGTGCCTCGCGCGCCGCGCGGAGGCGGTCACCGAAACGTGGGGCGAAAACCACCGATTCCTCAAAGCGATGCTCTGCCACGGCAGGCACGTCCGGGGCGGCCTCGACGGGCGTCTCCGGTGCCGCTTCGCCGTCTGCCGCCCCCGCGGCATCGGCACGGAACAGGTCTTCGTGATCCTGGTTACCGTTCATATTGGGCTTTTTCGTGTTCATTGACGTGCTGTTGCGTCCGTGGCGCGCGCCTGTTCCGAATCCGGGAACTGTGTGCGTAGCCGCCTGATGTAGTCCTGGGCACCCTCGCCATTGCCCAGACGGAGCTCGATGTCGTGACCGAGCTTCAATGCATCCGGGCTGCTCTGGCCTGAAGCTTCATAACGCTGCAGGAAAGCGCGTGCGCGGAATGCATCATTCTTAAGGTACAGCACATGCGCAAGCTGATACAGCGCCTCGTTGTTGCGGGCGTTGCGAGCCAGCGCCTTGCGGAAATCGATCTCCGCGGTGTCGTACTGATTGGATTTGAGCTGGCACGTGCCTGCATTGGTCAGGGCCACGTCCGGCGTGTCGTAATAGGGATCAAGCACGGCCCGGTCGAAGTAGACCTGGGCCTCGGCGGCCTTGTCCGACTTGCACAGGAAGACGCCGTAGTTGTTGTTCGGGGCGCCCTTCTTCGGTTCCAGGTCCACCGCGCGCTTGTAGTGGATGGCAGCGTTCGCGTCGTCGCCAAGGCGCTCGTAGAGCACCGCGATCACCGTGTGCGCCGGGGCGTACTTGTCGCTGAATTGAAGCGCCTTGGTGAGCTTCTCCATCGCATCCTGGAACTGGCCGTTCTGCATGTACTGCTGGCCCAGCTCGGTATGGATGCGCGCGCCCTCAAGCGCCCGGTCTTCCTTGGTGCTCTGCTTGAGGTTCAGGTGATCGGCGTTCAGGGGGTCTTTCGGCACCGGCGGCGGCTTCGGCTGCGAGTGGCACGCGGCCAGCAGCAAGGTTGCGCCGAGCATCCATGAACACTTACGCAGCATGGTCGACCCCGTCTTCCAGACGTTTGCGGAACTCCGCCTGCCGGCGGGTGCGGTCCAATACCTGACCCTTCAGCTGCCCGCAGGCGGCGTCGATATCGTCGCCGCGGGTACGACGCAGCATGGTCAGCACGTTGGCACTGAGCAGCTGCGTCTGGAAATTATGGATCGCGTCCGGCCCGGAACGCTCGAAACGCGTACCCGGGAACGGGTTGAACGGAATCAGGTTCACCTTGTTGTGGCCGGGCAACCGGCGCATGAACTTGATCAGCTGGCGAGCGTGCTCGGGCTGGTCGTTCACGCCCTTCATCAGGGTGTATTCGAAGGTGATGTGCGTGCGCGGCTTGCGAGCGATGTAGCGCTCACATGCGGCGGCAAGTTCGGCGATCGGGTAGCGCTTGTTGAGCGGAACCAGTTCGGTGCGAAGCTCGTCGTTGGCGGCATGCAGCGACACCGCCAGCGATACGTCGCTGACCGCCGAGAGCTTGTCGATCATCGGCACCAGGCCCGCGGTGGACAAGGTGACGCGCTTGGACGCCAGGCCAAAGCCCAGGTCGTCGCGCATCAGGCTCATCGCCGCCACCACGTTGTCGAAGTTGAGCAATGGCTCGCCCATGCCCATCATCACCACGTTGGTGATGCGGCGCTGTTGGTGCGGCACGTTGCCCAAGTGCTTGGCCGCCACCCACACCTGGCCGATGATCTCGGCAGTGGAGAGGTTGCGGTTGAAGCCCTGCGTGGCGGTGGAGCAGAACTGGCAATTTAGGCCACAACCGACCTGCGAGGACACGCACAGCGTGCCTCGCGTGGGCTCTGGAATATAGACAGTTTCCACCGCATTGCCGCCATCCATGCCCAGCAGCCACTTGTGCGTGCCGTCGATGGCGGCCTTGTCCAGCAAGGTGTTCGGCGGACCGATGTAGCAGGCTTCCTCGAGCTTGGCGCGCAGCGCCTTGCCGACGTCGGTCATCTTGCCGAAGTCGTTTTCAAGATGGTGGTAGATCCACTTCATCACCTGCTCGGCGCGATACGGCTTCTCGCCCAGCTGCGCGAAGAAATCACGCAGGCCCTGGCGATCGAAGTCGAGCAGATTGACTTTGCCTTGGTCGGTCACGTCGATACTCAGCGGGAAAGGACTTCCGTCGAAGCGAAGAAGTAAGCGATCTCCACCTTGGCGGTATCAGCTGCGTCCGAACCGTGAACGGCATTGGCATCGATCGAATCGGCGAAGTCGGCACGGATGGTGCCGGCCTCGGCCTTCTTCGGATCGGTGGCGCCCATGAGGTCGCGGTGCTTCAGGATGGCGCCTTCGCCTTCGAGCGCGGTGATCATCACCGGGCCGGAGATCATGAAGTCGACCAATGCCTTGAAGAACGGACGCTCCGCGTGCACGGCGTAGAAACCTTCAGCTTCGGCGCGCGAGAGCTGCTTGAACTTGGCGGCCACGATCTTCAGGCCGGCTTTCTCGAAACGGGCATAGATTTCGCCGATGACGTTCTTGGCGACGGCGTCGGGCTTGATGATGGAAAGGGTGCGCTCCAGCGCCATACGGGTACTCCGGGAAAAAAGTTAAGCCAGCCCCTAGGGGAACGATGTGTCAGTAGCTTGCAACGAAATACATAAGTAATTACGTACTTAGCTCACGAAATGTTGACAGATTCTAGCTGATTCGCAAGGGGTTTCCATGGCGGTTCCATGACGTTTGACCCAGATGGGGCCAGGGGCGTATTCTCAAACGATCGTTTGATTCGAACGCTTGGGATCGATCCATGAACTCCTCGCCCTTCTCCACCAAGGAACGCATCCTGGGCGCGGCGGAGAGTTTGTTCGCCACCCATGGTTTCGCCGGGGCCTCGCTACGGCAGGTCACGGCCGCCGCCAAGGTGAACCTGGCGGCGGTGAATTACCACTTCGGCTCGAAGGACAAGCTGATCGAGGAAGTGTTCCGCCGGCGCCTGGACGAGCTCAATACCCGCCGCCTGGGCGCCCTGGGCCGCCTGGCCCAAAAGCCCGACACTACCCTTGAAGCCGTGCTCGAAGCGTATATAGGCCCTGCCCTGGACCTGTCGCGCACCGGCGGCGGCGGGGCCGCCTTCGTCCGCGTGCTGGCCCGGGCCTATGCCGAGCACAACGAAACCCTGCGCAAATTCCTCTCGGAGAACTACGGCCACGTCCTGCGCCAGTTCGCCGCCGAGTTCCAGCGCCTGTTGCCGTCCTTAAGCAAGGAAGAGCTCTACTGGCGGCTGGACATCGTCACCGGCGCCCTGACCTACGCGATGGCCGACTTCGGCATCATCCAGCGCAAGAACGAGGTGGCCGAGCAGGCCCACCGCGAGCAGGCGGCCGACCACCTGGTGCACTTTGCCGCCGCGGGCCTTCGGGCTCCCTCCCCCCATCCGGCGCCCCGGGGCTGAGTTTTCGCCCCGGTCCGCCTTTGCCTTGAAAACGCATCACCGGAGAACACCATGACCGCAACACCATTACGCATCCGCAAGGCCGCCGTGCTGGGCGCGGGTGTCATGGGCGCGCAGATCGCCGCGCACCTGACCAACGCAGGCGTCGAAACCGTGCTTTTCGACCTTGCCGCCAAGGAAGGGCCCAAGAGCGGCATCGCGCTCAAGGCCATCGACAACCTCAAGAAGCTCTCGCCGGCCCCGCTGGCCGTGAAGGATTTCGCCGCGGCGATCATCCCGGCCAACTACGACGAGCACCTGGCCCTGCTGGCTGATGTGGACCTGGTGATCGAGGCGATCGCCGAACGGATGGACTGGAAGCTTGATCTCTACAAGAAGATCGCTCCCCACGTATCGGCCACCGCGGTACTGGCCAGCAACACCTCGGGCCTGTCGATCAACGAACTGGCCTCGGCGCTGCCTGAGGAAATGCGCCACCGCTTCACCGGTGTGCATTTCTTCAACCCGCCGCGCTACATGCACCTGGTGGAGCTGATCCCGACCGAGCTCACCGAAAAAAGCGTGCTTGAGGGCCTGGAAGCCTTCCTGACCACCACGCTCGGCAAGGGCGTGGTGTACGCGCGCGACACCCCAAACTTCATCGGCAACCGCATCGGCGTGTTCTCGATGCTGTCCACGATGTACCACACCGATAAGTTCAAGCTCGGTTTCGACGTGGTCGACGCCCTTACCGGCCCAGCCGTGGGCCGCCCCAAGAGCGCCACCTACCGCACCGCCGACGTCGTGGGCCTGGACACCATGGCTCACGTGATCAAGACCATGGCCGACACCCTGCCCGACGACCCGTGGCATTCGTACTTCAAGGCCCCCGCCGTACTCGAGGCGCTGATCGCCAAGGGCGCGCTGGGCCAGAAGACGGGCGCGGGCTTCTACCGCAAAGCCGGCAAGGACATCGTGGTGCTCGATCCTGCCAAGCAGGATTATGTGCCCAGCGAAGCGAAGGTGGCCGATGACGTCGCCGCCATTCTCGCCATCAAGGACCCGTCGGAGAAGTTCGCCAAGCTCCGCGCATCGAGCGATCCGCAGGCGCAGTTCCTGTGGTCGGCCTTCCGCGATCTCTTCCACTACAGCGCCTACCACCTGGGCGACATCGCCGAAACGGCGCGCGACGTCGACCTTGCCATCCGCTGGGGCTACGGCTGGAAGCTCGGTCCCTTCGAAACCTGGCAGGCCGCCGGCTGGCAGCAGGTGGCGCAGTGGATCGACGAAGACATCAAGGCCGGCAAGACCATGAGCAACGCGCCGCTGCCGGCGTGGGTCACCGATGGCCGCAAGGGCGTGCACGGCAAGGACGGGAGCTGGTCCGCCGGCGCCAAGGCCGACAAGCCCCGCTCCTCGCACCCGGTGTACAAGCGCCAGCTGTTCCCCGATCCGATCCTGGGCGAGTCGGCCGACAAGGGCACGACCGTGTGGGAGAACGACGGCGTACGCCTGTGGACGCTGGGCAACGACGATGTCGGCATCGTGTCGTTCAAGACCAAGATGAACACGGTGAACGACTTCGTGCTCGACGGCGTGCAGGAAGCCGTGCGCCAGGCGGAAGCGAAGCTGCGCGCCGCCGTGCTGTGGCAGACCGGCGAGCCGTTCTCCGCCGGCGCGGACCTCAAGGGCGCGCTAGGCCTGCTGAAGGAAAACAAGATCGCCCAGTTCGAGGCCATGGTGTCCAACTTCCAGGCCACCAGCATGAGCATCAAGTATTCGCTGGTGCCGGTGGTGGCGGCCGTGCGCGGCCTGGCGCTCGGCGGCGGCTGCGAATTCCAGATGCACTCGGCCCGCACCGTGGCAGCGCTTGAAAGCTATATCGGCTTGGTCGAGGCCGGCGTGGGCCTGTTGCCCGCCGGCGGCGGCTTGAAGGAACTGGCCGTGCGTGCCGCGCGCCTGTCGCCGGAAGACCCGTTCGAAGTGCTGAAGAAAGTGTTCGAGACGATCGCCATGGCCAAGGTGTCCGGCAGCGCGATCGAGGCCAAGCAGATGGGCCTGCTGCGTCCGGACGACGTGGTCGTGTTCAACGCCTATGAGCTGCTGTATGTGGCCAAGCAGCAGGCGATCGCGCTGGCGGAGTCGGGCTACCGTCCGCCGATGCCGGGGCGCGCCATCCCCGTCGCCGGCGACGTGGGCACGGCGACCTTCAAGGCTTCGCTAGCCAACCTCGCCGAAGGCTACTTCGCCTCGCCGCACGACATCCAGATCGCCTCGGCGATTGCCGACACCCTGTGCGGCGGCCGGATCGAGCGCGGCTCGACGGTGGATGAAGAGTGGCTGTTGGCGCTGGAGCGCAAGCACTTCGTTGCCCTGGCGCAGACGGAAAAGACCCAGGCGCGCATTGCGCACACCATGACGACGGGCAAGCCGCTGCGGAACTGATGCGCTTCGCGCACGCCGCCTCGACCTTCCCCTTTTTCCAGGATCAAGACCATGAGCAAGCAAGTCCAGGACGCCTACATCGTCGCCGCCACCCGCACACCGGTGGGCAAGGCGCCGCGCGGCGTTTTCCGTAACACCCGCCCCGATGACCTCCTCGCCCACGTGATCCGCGCCGTGATCGAACAGGCCCCGGGCATCGACCCGGCGCTGATCGCCGACGCCGTGATCGGCTGCGCGATGCCCGAAGCCGAGCAAGGCATGAACGTGGCGCGCATCGGCGTACTGCTGGCAGGCCTTCCCGATGTGGTGCCCGGCGTCACCATCAACCGTTTCTGCTCCTCCGGCGTGCAGGCCATCGCCATGGCCGCCGACCGCATTCGCCTGGGCGAAGCCGACCTGATGCTCGCCGGCGGTACCGAGAGCATGAGCATGGTGCCGATGATGGGCCACAAGATCGCGATGAACCCGGCCATCTTCGAGAACGACGAAGACCGCGCGATTGCCTTCGGCATGGGCATCACCGCCGAGAAGGTGGCCGAGCGCTGGAAAGTCAGCCGCGAAGCCCAGGATGCCTTCGCCCTGCAGAGCCACCAGCGCGCCCTTGCAGCACAAGCCGCAGGTGAGTTCAACGACGAGATCACCCCGTTCCAGCTCGACGACCGTTACCCGGACCTTGCCAACCGCAGCGTCAAGGAAGATCGCCGGATCATCACCATGGACGAAGGTCCCCGCAAGGATACGAGCCTGGACGTGCTCGGCAAGCTGAAGCCGGTGTTCCGCAACGGCCAGTTCGGTGGTTCGGTGACGGCGGGCAACTCCTCGCAGATGTCCGATGGCGCCGGCGCCTTGCTGCTGGCCAGTGAGAAGGCCGTGAAAGACCATGGCCTTACCCCGCTGGCCCGCTTCGTCGGCTTCGCCGTGGCCGGCGTGCCGCCGGAGATCATGGGTATCGGCCCGAAGGAAGCGATCCCGCGCGCACTGAAGCAAACGGGCCTGTCGCAAGACCAAATGGACTGGATCGAACTGAACGAAGCCTTCGCCGCGCAAGCATTGGCGGTGATCGGCGACCTTGGCCTGGATCCGGCCAAGGTGAACCCGCTGGGCGGCGCCATTGCCCTGGGCCACCCGCTGGGCGCTACCGGCGCCATCCGCGCCGCCACGCTGATCCATGGTCTGCGCCGTCGCAAGCAGAAATACGGCATGGTCACCATGTGCATCGGCACCGGCATGGGCGCCGCGGGCGTGTTCGAAGCCCTGTAAGCGAGCAAGGGGGCGGTTGACACCGTAACCGCCCCCGCTTTGCTACCCTCGGGGTCTATGGGAGAGGGAACGCATGAATAACGAGCTGGGCATTTACACCATCGACACCGGCTTCTGCCGGGATATCTTCGATGCGGCCTACCTCGTCACCCACGGCGGCCGCGGCGCCTTCATCGACAGCGGCACCAACCATTCCCTGCCCCGCTTCATCGACGCCCTCGACCGTGCCGGACTCACCGTTGGCGACGTCGACTGGCTGATCCTCACCCACGTGCACCTGGACCACGCCGGTGGCGCCGGCAAACTGCTGGCGCAATTGCCCAACGCGAAGCTGCTGGTGCATCCGCGCGGCGCGCGGCACATGATCGATCCTTCGGTGCTGGTGGCCGGTGCGACCGCTGTCTACGGCGCGGAGGAGATGGAGAGCAGCTACGGCACGCTCGTGCCGATACCACCGGAACGGGTGGTCGAAGCGCACGACAAGCACGAGATCGACCTCGGCGGCCGCAAGCTCGTCGCCGTGGAAACACCCGGGCACGCCAAGCACCACATCGCCATCTGGGACGAGATGACCCGCTCGTTCTTCACCGGTGATGTGTTCGGCCTGTCCTACCGCGAGTTCGATTCAGCCAAGGGGCCTTTCGTCCTGCCCACGACCTCGCCGGTGCAATTCGAACCGGAGGAACTGCATGCGTCGATCGACCGCCTGCTTTCCTATCAGCCACAGGCGATGTACCTCACCCACTACGATCGCGTGGAAGACGTCGAGCGCCTGGGTGAAGACCTGCACGAACAGATCGACCAGATGACGCAGATCGCCCGCGACCGCCACGGCCGCCCCGATCGTCACGCCGCCATCGTGCATGCGCTGGGCGAGCTGTACACCGCCCGTGCGCGCAAGCACGGCGCACCGCTGGATGCCGCGCAGGTGCGCAAGCTACTGGCGAACGATATCGAGCTCAATGCGCAGGGGTTGGAAGTCTGGCTCGATCGAGTGAGCCGCTAACGCGCAGCCAGAGCAGCATCGATCCAGCCGGCGCAGCCACTGCGCGACAGCCAGCTGGCAAAAAATTGTTCGGAAAAATACCTACGAACTTCGTCGTTATAGCGGCACAGCTTCCTAGAAGAGTCGCCCTACTCTGATGCCCCTTTGCACGGCATAGTTGTCGAAGCATTGCAGTGTCATCTTCACGACGAAGGGAATCACGTGAAAAAAGCCCACCATCTTTTAGCATTGTTTTCGCTCCTTCCCCTTGTGCCACTGGCGCATTCCACGCCCAACCTGGTCGCAACACTAAGCACCCCAACCGACCCTATTCAGGCCGCAAGCGGATATGTCACGCTAACGCTAGCTAATACTGGAGATTCCGTCGCACATGTGTTTTCGTATTCGACGCCATTCTTCAATAGCAACGACCCTCGCCTTGCGGGGGATCAGTTTAAAATCACTCCATATTTTCCAACTCCGGATAGGCAATTCCCCAGGGTCCCATACAGTGGAGAAACTGTAGGCCCTCTGCAGTCGCAGGCGAGCAGTTTCCTGTTACTGCAACCGGGTCAAAGTATGTCCGTCACTGTAAGTTTGTACCCGGACTATCAAATAAAGGCCGGGCAGCACTTGCTGGTCACGTTTTCGATGATGACCGGCTGGCCACCCGAGGTGTTTGATGTTGGCAGTCCAGCAGACTTTGCTCTAGAAACACTTCATGAGGTGAAGAGCAATACCTTAGACATCACAGTCTCGCAGAAGCCGCCTGGAAGTCTGGCTCGTGCCGATGCGAGCGAAGGTACTTCGCGAACGCTCCTTCCAGGTGAACTTCCGCCAGGCTATCCCCGGTGCACCGAGGATCAGCTAACCGCCCTGGACTTTGCCAGTGACCAAGCATCGCAGTTGGCACGAAACGCATACGGGAAGTCGTACGCATACATGTTCGCTCCCCATGGCTACGACCCCGCCTCAGCGCAATCTCAGCTGTACAAAAATTATTTTGGAGCGTACGCGTTACCGATCGGGTCACAGATGATGAAAACTCATAACGACTTTAATAGTGGTGGTCTGGACGGAAGGATAGCGATGACGTTGCGGGCCATTTCGATTCGCAGGAGCTCGGCCTCATACACATGCGGATGTGACGACCCAACGGGGCAGGACAGGTACAAGTTGACTGTGGCAACGGCTCAACAAATGCACCCTTACCTCGTACAAATCTGCCCAAAGTTCTGGACACTTCAAAGAACTGGAAAAGCATCTCAGGCGGGCACACTACTGCATGAATTTAGCCACTTTATGGACACCTTCAGTTTCAACGATGGACGCGTACCTTATCCTGTCCCCGCAACTGCCGATCACGGCTACTACTCGCCTGCAGCTAAACGATTCGCTCTACAAAGTCGCGATAAAGCGGCAAGCAACGCGGATAACTACCTCTACTACGCAATAGACGCAGCCATTGCGACGCAATTGCCAGGATATTGATCCAGCGCATCAATGTGGCCCTGAGCAAAATTTGAGCATGCTTCTATCGAAATTGGCGTCGAACTTTACGACCATTCCGATGGAACCGCGCATCTGCTTTGTGGAACATATGCGTGTTGCCGATGCATCGGCAACCGGGTTTAAGACCCCGTCATAAAGCGCAAAAAATCGGGCACCGCAGGCGCGCGACTGCGGCACTCGAGGTTCCCCGTGCCATTCCGGCGGGCGACCAGGCGGACGCAAGTCCGACCGTTTGCTTGTGACGGGTCTTAACCTGGCTCGCCCGCCACCTTCTCCATGATCCAAGGGTGGCACCCTCCCCCTGGCGCGCCAATGCTGGGCGGATGAACGCAGCGGATGAGTCGAAGCATCCCGACCATCTACCACGTGACGCCCCACGGCCGGTCGCGCGGGAGTAGCAACCCGCCTCGTTCATCCGCCTGGATCCGCCAATTGCTATTAGCCGGGCGTAGCGTGTCACCAATCGTAACTTCTACTCCCCTTGGGGTATTTCCATCTCCCGCTTGTCGCGAATACGCGAGGGGTAGCACCAGCGCGCGATAACCGGTGCACCAAGGATCAGGACAAGACCCATCAGTAGATGGACAACTGACTGGTTCACGTAGGCCATGGCCAAATAACTGGCATTGGAGGCGTAGCCTTCATGGACGTCGAACCAGGTTACAGCCATTCCAATCCCCTCCACGAGCTGCCACACGCCAATGCAGCGAAGCACCAGCGCAAAAATGACCAACGGACTCATGTTTCTTCCCCCGGATGAATGAGGGCCGAGCGTACTTGGGCGACTGCGGCGGAGACAAGCGCAACTTGCTATGCGAGCCGCGTGCCGTTGGGCACGGGCCGCTCAACGGCTGTCAGCACCACGCCTTCGTCGGTGGGAAATCCGGTGAGAAGGAACTGCGAGCGAAACGGGCCGATCTGCTTCTCGGGGAAATTGACCACGCCCACTACCTGCCTGCCAACGAGTTCTTCAGGCGTATAGAGCGAGGCGATCTGCGCACTGGTCTTGCGCTCGCCGTAGGGGCCGAAGTCGACCCAAACCTTCAGCGCGAGCTTGCGTGCTTCCGGGAACGGTTCGGCACGCACCACGGTGCCGGCGACAATCGCGACCTTCTCGAAGTCGCCCCAGCTTATTTCTTCCATCATCCCTCCAAGCGTCGTTTGAGCCAGTCGCGCGACTGTTCATACCAATACGTGGCCTGGGCGCCGGCATAACCCATCGGTCGCCATGCGCGTTCCAGGCCAAAGGCGGCGTGGTCATCCACTACCTTCTCACCGTCAACGATCGCCTGCGCCAACCGCTCGCCTGCCGCGCACGTGGGCGCCAGGCCATGCCCGCCGAAGGCCTGCGCGTACCATAGGCCATCCGGTTGCCGCCCCACTTGCGGCATCTGGTGGCGGGCGTAGCTCATCAGGCCCGACCAGGCGTAGTCGATACGTGCGTCGGCCAGCTGCGGATACACGTGCAGCATGTCACGGCGCAGCAGTTTCTTCACCGCCGCGGGCGAACGGTCTCGTACCGAGATGCGGCCGCCCCACAGGAGGCGCGTGTCGTTGAGCGGCCGGTAGTAGTCGAAGGCGAACCGCGTGTCGTACACGGCCGCACGCGTGCGGATGCAATCGTTCAGATGATCGCCCAGGGGCTCGGTGACCATCACATAGGTGGCGATGGGAAGGATCGCGCGGTCGATGCTGCGGCGCAGCCCCGCCAGGTATCCACCGCAGGCAAGCACCACGTGCTCGGCGCGCAACTCGCCCTCCGGCGTGCGGACGATCCAACCGGTGCCGTCGCGCCTGATGGAGCGCACGCGGGTGTCTTCGTGGATGCGCACGCCGCGCGCGGCGGCTGCATCGGCCAGGCCACGGGCATACGCCAGTGGATTCAAATGAAGTGCGTTCGCCTCGTACAGGCCGTCGTGGTAGCGGCGCGTGCGCAGCCACTCGGAAAGGTCGGCCGCGGGCAGCCAGTGCCACTGGGCGTTGAAGGTGGATTCAAGCAGGCGTTGGCGGCGGCGAAGCACGTCCGGATCGCGGAACCAGTTCGCCCAGACCACGCCCTTGTCCACCATGTCGCAATCGATGCCGTACTGCCCCACGCGCTGGCGGATCAGGTTCACCGCGTTGACTGTGCGCTCGTAAAGTCTTGCGGCCTGCTGTTCGCCAACCCGCCCGATCAGCGATTCCTCGCCCAGGGAATAGCCTGCGAAGACGAAGCCGCCGTTGCGGCCGGAAGCACCGAAACCGATGTGCTGGCTCTCGAGCAAGGCCACGTCGGTCACGCCACGCTCTGCCAGACCGAGTGCCGTATTGAGCCCGGCGAAGCCGCCGCCCACGATGGCTACGCGCACGTCCACGCGTCCACGCAAGGGTGCCCGCGCGGGTACTTCGCCAGCGGCAACACGGTAGTAGGAGGGTGGCAGTGCAGGCATCGCCGACGAGCATACCGCGCTATGATCCAGCTGGCTCAACCGCTAAGGAATGCACCGTGCGCTATCCGGCCCTTACCGCTGCCCTCGTCTTCGCAGGCCTCGCCATGACCGCCAACGCCGCCGAAACCGAAGTCCATGTCGATAGCCCGATCGGGCCGCTTGCTGGCTCACTGGTACAGCCAGCCAAGGGACCGGCCAAAGCCGCGGTGGTGATCTTGCCGGGCTCGGGTCCCACCGACCGCAACGGCGACAATCCCATGGGTGTTAAGGGCGGGCCTTACCGCCAACTGGCCAACGCCCTGGCAGAGCAAGGCATTGCCAGCGTGCGCGTGGATAAGCGCGGCATGTTCGGCAGCCGCCATGAGGGTTTCGACCCGAACCACGCCACCATCGACGTCTACGCCGACGACACACACGCCTGGGCTTCGTTCCTGGCCACCACTACAAAGCAACGCTGCGTGTGGTTGCTGGGCCACAGCGAAGGCGTGCTGGTGGCCGAGGTGGCTGCCCAGAAGCCGGAAGGCATCTGCGGACTCATCCTGGTATCAGGCGCCGGCCGCAAGGCGGCCGACATCCTGATCGAACAGCTCAAGGCCAATCCTGCCAATGCCCAGTTCCTGCCGCAGGTGCTGCCGGTGATCGAGGACTTAAGGCAAGGCAAGCTCGTGGAAGCCTCGAAGATTCCGGCGCCCTTCCAGCCGCTCTTCAACCAGGACGTGCAGCCCTACATCATCAACTGGTTCCAGAAGGATCCCGTGGCGCTGCTGAAAGCCTACAAGGGCCCGGTGCTTGTGGTGCAAGGCGACAACGACCTGCAGATCAACATGACCGACGCTCATGCCCTGGCGGGCGCACGGGCAGGTGTGGAACTAAAAGTAATTCCCGGCATGAACCACGTGTTGCGCCGTCCCGCGGAAGGCCAGGCGGCGAACATTGCCAGCTACGGCGATACGTCCATGCCGCTGGCGCCGGGGCTGGTGGACGGCATTGCTGGCTTTGTTGCTTCGGCCAAGCCTTAGCGTCGAGTTGGGGGTCAGAGTAATGACTCTGACCCCGCATCGGCCAAGCCTTAGTCGCCCAGGCGAATGCGTCGGTCGTACTGCTGCTTGCGGACGATCGACGCCTTGATCCGCCGGGCGTCGCGGTGCAACGGATTGATCAGGATGTTCCATTCTTCCGGCACGATCACCGAGGGCACGCACAGGAGTGCGCTGGCGCCGCCCTTGGCCCACGCCTCGCCCAGGTCCAGCGAGGTGAGGCTGGCAGGTTCGGCGTCCCACCCTTCCGGAGGGTCAGCCACGATCGCGGCATCGAGCAGCTTCTGGGGAATATCCAGCGCCACGATGTAGCGATTGAGCGGTAGGCTGCCGCTGCCCAGGTGGGCCATGGTTTCGAGCACCGCGAGGGAAATGGTGGACGAGGCGTAGACCATCGGCGTTCCCACGCGATTCCATCGGCCACCCACGGCCGCCGCACCGGCGCCGGAAAGATCAGTGGCGGCGTAGTCTCGGGTATGCGAGGCGATGCGAAAGGCGTTGCTCACGCATAGACGCCCGCTTGCGCCTGGCGCAGCAACCGGGCCACTTCCTCCTGGCCGGCCGCGGTATCGAGCATGTCCGCCGGGGTGCGGCCACCGAGGGCCGGCACCGGGATCTGGATCCATCGGCCCAGCCATTGGGCGGCGTCGAAGCCCTCCGGCTCGCCGCTTTCCTCCACCATCGACTGCACCAGGCCCACCAGGCGCGCCACGCCCATCACGCGCTCGCTTTCCAGGCGGCCAAGCAGTTCATCGTGCTGCGCCTTGCGCTTCATGGTGGAGTGCGGCAGCCCGAGGTTGTCGAGCAAGGTGGTTTGCGGAAGACGCAGGGAAGCTGCCAGGTTGACGAACACCCGAGGTGAAAGCCCGTGACGGACGCTCTCGGCACGTTCCAGGCTGCCCGCACGCTCGATCACCATGAAGGCGCTGCCGTCCAGGTCCATCTGGCCGCTCATCAACCGGGCGAACATGGCCTGCTCCGCGCCGGCCGTGCGCTGTCCCGAGCGGCGTGTTGCACGCAGCGGTGCAGCGGAGGCGGCAAGGCTGCCGCGCTTGCGGCGGTTTTCGGTCGAGGCCATGGCGTAGCTCCTTTGGGCTTTTATATTAGACCAATCAAGCCATACGGCGCAAACCGGCCGTTCTACTGCGTCACCGCCACGTCGAGTGGCCGGCTGTCGCTCCGCCCATGGTCGTCCACTACGCGCACCAGGAAGTGCCCTACCCGTTCGGGCTGCCACAGCAGCGCGTCACCCGCCTTGGACTTGCCGAGGTAGGCATCGTCGACGAACCAGTACAGCTCGTGGGCATCGGCATCGCTGGTGGCCGAGAAACTAATCTGCTCGGTGCCCAGCCGCGAGACACGCATGGTGTAGGTGGTGCCGCGCATCGGCGAGGTGATCCGTGGCGGCGAGCCATCCGCTTGCCCAGCTCCCTGGCAGACGGGCAGCGCCGGTGGCTGGCGGCGAGGAATGCCCGCCTGGGCGAATACCCGCTGCAGATCCGACGGCCAGTATTCGAACACTTCGGTGCGGATATGGCGCGGATCGTATGGCGGGCATGCCGGTTGGTTGGTGGTGGTGTCGAACACCACCGCACGGTGGATGGTGCTTACCTTGATCGGCGACTTGCCCGGGATGAACCAGGTTGTTCCGGTTTGCGGGCACCAAGCATTGGGCAGGTCGCCGCTGGCGAGGCAAATCGACACCTTCGCAAGGTTCGTGGGATTGCGCCGGATCGGCTCGGCAAGCGCCGGGTTCTCTGCGCGCAAGGCGTCGGCGATCTGGAAGAACAATGGTGCCGCCGCATCCACGCCGACGAAGGCCGGGTTGCCTTGGCCGTCGAAGTTGCCGATCCAGACGATCAGCACATACGGGCCGAAACTCCCGGCTGTCCAGGCATCGCGAAAACTCCACGAGGTGCCCGTCTTCCAGTACACCGGCAGGCGCGAGGGCTGCGCCGTCACCACATCATCCGGACGCGGGTTCTGGCGCAGGATATCCATGACCATGAAGCTGGCTTCGTCGCTCAGCATCCGCGTGCCGGGCGACATCGGGTCAGTCGACAGCGTACGTAGGGCTTTCAGTTCACCCCGGTTGGCGAGCATCGCGTACAGGCCCGCCAGTTCCTGCATGGTCACTTCGCCGCCGCCAAGCACCAGCGCCAGGCCGTAGTGCTGCTCGCTCGCCATGCGGCTGATGCCGGCATCCTTCAGGAACTGGTATAGCGTGGGGTTGTTCAATCGCGAGGCCACGTACACCGCTGGAATGTTGCGGCTGCGGATCAGCGCCTGCGTGGCCGTGACCGGACCCAGGAATCGTCCATCGAAATTCTCCGGCGTATACGGACCGAACGCCGACGGCACGTCGCGCAGCACCGTCTGTGGATGCAGCACGCCCTGGTCGAAGCCCAGGCCATAGATGAAAGGCTTTAGCGTGGATCCCGGCGAACGCTTGGCCTGCGTGCCGTTGACCTGTCCCTGGATCGACGAGTCGAAGTAGTTGGCCGAGCCAACCATAGCCTTGATGCCCATGTCGCGGGTATCCACCAGCAGCGCCGCCGCATTGCGGATGCCACGGTCGCCGCGATGGGCCACGTAGCTGCGCAGCTGGCGCTCCAGGCTGTGCTGCAGGCGAAGGTCCAGTGTGGTGGTCACGCGCATGTCCGAGCCACCGGTCATGCGTCGCGTGGCCAGCACTTGTTCAACAAAATGCGGCGCTTCGAACGGCAACTGCGAAAGCGGCCGCAGGGCCAGCGGCAACGCGAACAGCGGCCGTTGCGCGGCGGCCTCGGGATGGTTCCTCACCCACCGCTCGAACAGGCGGTTGCGCGATACGCTCAGCCAGCGATTGATCACCGCATCGCCGCTTTCGCCCGTGGCCTGCAGGCGGCGCGTGGGGTCCTGCGGGATCACGGCCAGGGCCAGCGCTTCTGGAAGGTTCAAGGCGGAGGGCGACTTGCCGAAGTAGGCCAGGCTCGCCGCGCCCACGCCTTCGACGTTGCGTCCGTAGGGCGCGTAGTTGAGGTACGCCTCGAGGATGTCGTGCTTTGAGTAGCGCAGCTCCAGCATCATGGCGGCCCACGCCTGGTGCAATTTGCCGCCGGGTGTACGCGTGTTGAGCCCGTACATCAGCCGGGCCAACTGCATGGTGATGGTGGAGCCGCCCTGGGGGTTGCCATGGCGAACGTAGGTCACCCACGCGCCGCGCGCCAGGCCCCAGGCGTTCACGCCAGGATGCCAACGGAACCAGCGGTCTTCATGCAGCAGCACGCCTTCGACCACGGGTGGCGCGATGTCTTCCAGCGGCACCCACAGGCGATAGCGCTGGTCGCTGGCAAGCGTCAGGCGAAGCAGGCGGCCGTCGTGGTCATAGACCGCGGTGGAGGAAGGCAGCCATTGGCGAAGCGGGTCGTGCGGCCACAGCCGGAAACCGACGGGAACGGCACAGATCAGCAACAACGCCACCAGGATGTTGTGCCAACGAGGAAGACGCAGGCGTTTCATCGAACTTCATCGCGGGACTGCGGAGGTAAGGGGTCAGAGTAATTACTCTGACCCCTGCCCGCGGACACCCGCATCACTCCTATTTGTTTCGCACCACGTCGATGGTCGTACCGCCGGCCGAGCGTGCCTGCACGCTGCGGTCGTATAGCGATTCACCATAGGCCGGCGGCACGATGTAGTGGCCGGCGTTGGTGGCCTTGATGCGGTAGACGAATTCGCGCACATCCGTGGTGGCCGTCCCATAGATCACCACGCGATCCTCGCGGATATCGGCGTACTCAGGCTTCCAGGTGGAGCTGGCAAGGCCGATCGGAGCGCGCCAGGCGGCCGGCGCCGGGGTGCTATCGGCGTCGGAACTGCCCTCGTCCTGCGAGGCATCCGCCGCGGGTGCAGCATCGGCCGGCGGCGGCTCGATCACCGGCTCGAAGCCACCGGGCAACAGGTCGACGATGGCAAGGTTGCCGATGCCGTCCTTGCCGGTGGCGCGGATGCGCACGTGCACATCCACTTCCTCGCCGATGGTGACCTTGTCCAGCGTCTTGCCGTTGGTGTCGGTGTATTCGCGCACCACCTCCAGGCCATCCTTGATCGGTGCGCCGGGCGCCGTGCGATCGAAGCCGGTCTGGCTGGCGGCGTACCACGCGGTGCCATCGCTGTCGTTCACCAGGCGAAGGCGTGGCGCGGCTGCCGACCAAGAGCCCTGCAGCACGCTGCCGTTGGCGCTGCCGATCGACTTCACGGCACCGCTGGCGGCCACTTCGTCGATGGTGAGCTTGGACAGGTCGCCCGCGGCGTTGGTGGCCCAGGCGTCCAGGGCGAGGATGGTCATGGCCGAGGACAGTGTGTTGTAGTGGCCCTTGCCGATCGGGCGCACCAGGTTCTCCACCGCTTGCGGCGGCAGCGCCTTGGCGCGGTCCGGGAAGTGCTTGGCCAGGATGTACAGCACCGAGGCGTCGCGGATCACCGGGTCGTAGTAGTAATCGTAGCTATAGGGCTCGTCCGCCGGGGCGCGCGTGAGCTGCTTGAGCGGGCCAGCGATCAGCTGCGCGGCCTGCTTGTCCTGGTGCAGCTGCTGGTAGCTCGCCGCCAGCCATGCCGCCGTGACATCGGACTTCCACTGCGGCGCGTACGCCTCTTCCAGGCGCCGCTGTACCGACGCCAGGTAGTTGGTGGTCACCGTGCCCTGCCGGGTGAGCAGGTAGATCGCATAGGCGCGCTGGCGGAGCGAGGCCAATGAGTCCTCGCCCTCGTTGGCGGCAATCTGACGCAGGGCCGCATTGCCGGCATCGAGCATGTCCTGTGGAACGGCTACGCCCCGGTCGCGCGCTTCGATCAGGTAATGCACGGCGTAGTCGGTGATGAAGCCGTTGGTGTCGGGCGTTGCCGCCCACAGGCCGAATCCGCCCTGTGCATTCTGTCGCGCATGCAGGGTGTCGAATAGCGCCGCTACCGGGTCTGTCGTGGACACGCTGCCATCCGCATTGCGTGCGCGCGTCACCTTTCCGAACTCCGGCCGCTTGCCCAGGATCAGGGCCGGCATGGCGCTGGAGATCACCTGCTCGGTGCAGTAGTGCTGGAAGTCGACCAGGTACGCGGCCAGGCCCTGAGCCAGCACCACGGGCACCGTGGCGACCGACACGTGGCGCTGGGCGAAGGCGTCGTACATCTGACGCAAGCCCGGCAGGTCGATGCGGGCATGGGCATCGATGTGGCCGATGTCCACCTGCGTGCGCATGGGCGATGCCGGACGCACCGAGGCATCCACGCTTTGCTTGGCCGACTTGTCACCGTAGCTGGCGGTGAAGGTGAAATTCCCCGAGCCGAGCAGGTCGGTGGCCTTCACGCGGAACAGCGCCATGCCCTCGCGCATTTCGCCCAGTGACACCTGCTGGCTTGCCGGGCCGACGACCTGCAGCTGAGGACCGGTCTTGAGCGATACCGTGACCGGCACTTCCTTGCCATTCAAGCCTGTAAGGTTGTTGGCCACACCCACGCTCACCTCCACCTCGTCGCCCGGGGCGATGGTGGTGGGTACGTTGGGCGACAGCACGAAGTCGCCACGCACCGTGGTGGATCCTTCAAACGTACCGATGCGGTCGGCGGCCACGCTCACCGCCATCACCCGCAACTTGCCGTTGAAGTAATCGGGTACCTGGTAGGTGAAGTCGCGGCTGCCGTCCACGTCGACGATGCCCGACCAGTACGCCACGGGCTTGTCGCGCTTGCGCTTGAAGGGATTGAGCTGCCGCCCGATGCCGCCGTCGGCGTCGCCACCCGGAGCCGCCATCGACATCACCTTCTCGAAGTCCGGGATGATGAGGTCGAGGATCTGCGAGGTATTCACTTCCAGCATGCGCTTGGCGAAGAAGAAGGTAAGTGGATCGCCCAGCTTGTAGCGGGCCACCTGCAGGATGCCTTCGTCTACCGCGAACACCACCGCCTTGGTCGGCGCGGGCGAAGTCAGGTGGAAGGTCACGGTCTGGCCAGGTTTCACCAGAGCCGGCGTTTCCACCTTGATGCCGTTGCGGCGGGCGTCCAGGTTCACCGAGAACGGCACCACGCCGAAGCTCAGGGGGCTCATGAAGATCTCATCCGAGGCAGGATCCCGGATGTACTGCACGTTGATGTAGCCGTTGCCCTCGAAGTCCGCGGGCACAGTGATGTGCTGCACGGAGCTGGTGGTATCGGCATGGAACCAGGCGTGCGCGTAGACCTTGTCGCGCTCGATGGTAATCAGGCCGCTGCCCGCGTACGGCGCACGGATGGCGATGTCCACCGCCTCGCCCGGGGCATAGTCCTTCTTCGACAGGGTGAGCTGAAGCTCGGCATTGCGCTCGAGCGACCGAGAGACGTTGGCCTCGCCCGCTACCGAATATTCAACCCGGTTCAATTCCTTGCCTTCGGCATTGCGCACGACCAGGGCGAAGTTGCCCGGCTTTCCGGTGGGCAGCGTGACATCCAGGCCCGTGGCGGGAATGGTCAGCGCCTCTTCGCTCACCGTGGACTCGCGCTTCTTCGACTCGTACTTGAAGACGCCCGAGTCCTGCTTGGTCAGTACCGACACATAGCGTGTCTCGACGATGGCCTTCTTCAGATCCTTGACTTCGGTCTTCTTCGCCGAAGGATCGATCGCCACCAGTTTGACGCTGCGCGCGGCGTCGCGGGTGACGTATTCAAGGTTGTCCACGGCCTTGTAGCCGACGAGGAAATCGTTCGACGACACCATGCTCTGCGTGGCGGCGGCGACGCTACGGCCGCCCTCGGCCTCGTAGGCCTTGGCCAGGAAGTACAGCTGGTAGGTGGCGTCGGCGTACTTGGTGAGGTCCAGTGCGAACTCCGCGTGGCCCTTGTCGTCGGTCTTGCCGTCCTGCAGCGATTCCTCGTAGCCCTCCTTGGCCCGGCGGATGTCGTAGAAGTGGTAGTCGGGATAGGAACGGAACTGCGGGAAGGCCGGACGCAGGGTAAGCGTGGCTTCCACGCGACGGTCGGCGGCCGGCGTGCCGAACAGGTTTTCAACATCCACCATCGCTTTAAGCTGCGTGGGCTTGACCCAACCCTCGGCGACCACCTGCGAAAGCTTCGCGGCGACCTTCATGCGGTCAGGCTGGAATTCCTTCACCTGCACGCTGCCGCTACCGATCTGGGCGCCGGGCTTTCCGTCCTTGGCGATGTAGAGGTTCACCGTCCAGTTGCCGGTGGGCGCGGTCTCGGCCGGGGTGTAGCTCATCTCGGCGAAACCGGCCTCGTTCATCGCCACCGGTTCCTGGCGCACGCTGGTGCCGCGTGGATCCACCACCTCGGCAAGCAACGGGATACCCGCCACGCTGCGCGTCCAGGTGGCGGCGCGGACGATCAGGCCCATGTGGAAGGTGTCGCCCGGGCGATAAATACCGCGGTCGGAGAAAAGATAGGCGGTGAGCTGGCCCTGGCTGCGGGCATTGGGCTCGCCGCCGATGTCGAAGCGGGAGTAGTCGAGCTTGCGGTCGTAGGAGCCGATCGGCAGGAAGGAAAGATCCTCGCCCGAACGCACCACGTACATGGTCGGCTTCTTCTCGCGATCGAAGCCCTTGAGGCTGGCGAAGTGCACCATGCCGTCGGCGGCCGTGGTGCCGGTGAAGAGTTCCTGGCCGTTCTCGGCCACCACCGACACCCGCGCGCCCGGCACCGGCGAACCGGTGCGGATGGACTGCACGAAGACATCCTGGCTGCCATCGACGGACTGCTTGGCCAGCACACCCAGGTCGGTGACCACTACCAGGCGCTCGTCGATGATCGAATTGACGTCGGCCGTGTTGTCGTTGCTGGCGTCGCCCTCGCCCTCGGTGTCGTCGCTGCCGTCGGCGGGGTCAGAGTCTTCACTGTGACCCCCAGCGCTATCATCCCCGGGCGCCTTCGTACCCACGGCGCCGTTCGCGGCTTCCTCTTCCGCCTTGGCCTTGGCGGCTTCGGCCTTCTTCTCGGCCTTCTCGTCGTAGCCGGTGAGCTTGAGCAGGAATACGCCCTTCTTGCCTGAGGCCAGGTACTTGCCCAGGTCCACGCCCTCGTAATGAGCCTTGCCGGGATCGCCAGGCGGGAACGAGGTCTTCTGTTCGAAACGGTCGACGATGTGGTCGGAGGTGAGGCCGTACATCTGCGGCTTGGCGTAGGTGCCGCCGTTGAGGCTCACCAGGTGCTGCAGCTGGTCCGGCAGTACGCGGCCGATCTCCAGCTTCATGCCTGGCATGTTGCGCGATACCACCGACACCCGCTTGGCGCCGGACATCGACAGCAGCGCGCCATCGGCCATGAAGCGCAGCAGGCGCGGGTAGTCGGGCACGGTGACCACCTGGGCCACGGGCTGGCCCAGTACGTAGCCGCCGAAGGAGGTCAGGCCGTTTTCCACGCGCACGTAGATGCGCTGGCCAGGCTCCGCCTTGAAGCGGAAGCTCTGAAGTTCCGCGTAATCGTTCTCGGTGGGAATGACATCCAGCTTCACCGCGTTGGCGGCCTTGAGCATCTTCTGGTCGACCTGGTCGATGGACCAGTCATCCGGCGGGGCATCCTCGTCGTGCTGGCCGCCCGGCTGGTACTTCGGCAGCACCCAGGCGCGCACGCGCTTGGCCAGGTCAGTGTCGCTGACGGCGCCGCCAACGTTGATCACCATCACCTGCTCGGGTTCGAACTTCTCGTTGTCGACCAGGCTTGCCGAGATGTCGTCGATCTTCAGGCTGTACAGGCCCGGTACCTTGACGTCGGTGGTGAGCTCCTTGTCGGTGCCATCGCCGCCGCGCACGCTACGCGTGCCCCTGTCCAGCACCAGGCGCACCGCGCTATCGTCGCGCGGCAGGTCCAGCGGCTGTGAATGCACATAGGCATTGAGCTTGCGCTCGTCGTAGGTAACGGTGAACTTCAGGTCGCCGTCCTTGCCACCCTTCGCGTTCAGGCGCTGCAATGCAACGTTCTTTTCGAACTGTGCCGGGTCCACCGGATAGTTGAAGGCCACCTGCACGATGGTCTTCTTCATGGTCGGCGTCTGCGGGTCCTGGTAGAACTCGCCGCTGGCGATGCGCGCGGTGAACGGCGCGGTATCGAAATCGAAATGGTCGTCCGCCAGCGTGATCTGCGGCGCGAACAGCTTGACCTTGTCCAGGCGCACTTCCACGTGCTTGCCTACCGGCCAGTCCTCGGCCGGTACGAAGCGCAGGGCGCGGTCGTTGTCCCAGGTCCAGGTGCCGGCGAGCTTCGGCGACATGGCGATGCCGTCCGTCACGGGCTTATGCAGGGCTTCGATCTTCGCGGCGGAACCGGAAAAGCGGACCAGCAACGGATGGATGGTTATCGGCGTTTCGTCGTAGGCAGTGACCGCCGGGGCGACGACCTGAAAGGTGATGCGATTGGGCTCGACGGGCTTGGGGCGGTTTTGCCACCAGTGCCAGCCGAACCAGCCGCCCACCAGCACCACGATGACGGCAGCGATGGTGCCCGCGAACTTCAGCGGATGGCTGCGCGCGGCGTTGCCCGTGGCCGGTACCCAGGCTGGGGCCGACCAACTCATCTGGCCGAATACCGGCCGCAGGATGAGGGCCAGCAACCAGGCCAGACCGCGCGCCAGGCGCAGTGGGAGGGAAGCAAGAAAACGCAGCAAATCCATGATCGGTCCTGATCGATGCCCAACGTCATTCGCGGCGCCGCCGCGTCCCGGACGGGTACGCCCCCGTCCACCGCGGGCACTGGCCCACGGCGGTTTGATGCGCTACTCCATTCCCCGACAATCCTCGCCGAAAATTATGGCAGGACCGAGGCCCCATTCTGGCATAGCACCCATGCCCTTGGGCATGCAATGTACGCGTCACGACCCCGGCTGGATTTCAGGAGCGTCCGGTCATCGACAACGCCACCGCTTCGGCCACGCGGATGCCATCGATGGCAGCGGACATGATGCCGCCTGCGTAGCCAGCGCCTTCGCCCGCCGGATACAAGCCCCGCGTATTTATGCTCTGCAGGGAATCGTCTTGCCGGCGGATACGGATGGGCGAGGAGGTGCGCGTTTCAACGCCCGTAAGCACCGCGTCGGCCATGGCGAAGCCACGGATCTGCTTGTCGAAGGCCGGGATGGCCTCGCGCATGGCAGTGACGGCGTAGTCGGGCAACGCGGTGGAAAGATCGCCCAGGCGCACGCCGGGTTTGTAGGAGGGTTCCACGCTGCCAAGGGTGGACGAGGCGTGGCCGGCCAGGAAATCTCCGACCAACTGGCCTGGAGCGTCATAGTTACCGCCACCCAGTTCGAACGCCCGCGATTCCCAATGCCGCTGGAAATCGACGCCAGCGAGCGGACCGCCTGGATAGTCTTCCGGGGAAATGCCCACCACGATTCCGGCGTTGGCGTTGCGCTCATCGCGCGAATACTGGCTCATGCCGTTGGTCACCACCCTGCCCGGCTCGGACGTTGCCGCCACCACCGTGCCGCCCGGACACATGCAGAAGCTGTAGACCGAGCGGCCATTGGCGGCGTGGTGGACAAGCTTGTAGTCGGCCGCGCCCAGCACTTGGTGCCCCGCGTTGGGGCCGAAGCGCGCGCGGTCGATCAGCGACTGCGGATGCTCGATGCGAAAGCCGATCGAAAACGGCTTGGCTTCGACGAAGATGCCGCGCTCGTGGAGCATGGCGAAGGTATCGCGGGCACTGTGGCCGATCGCCAGCACCACGTGGTCGGAGGCCAGCTCCTCGCCGGACTCCAGGCGTACGCCCTGCATGCGGCCTTCCTCGAGCAGCAGGTCGGTGACCTTCGTGCCGAAGCGGAATTCGCCGCCGAGGGAAATAATGCTGGCCCGCATGCTCTCCATCATCTTCACCAGGCGGAAGGTGCCGATGTGCGGCTTGCTGACGTAGAGGATCTCCTCCGGCGCCTCGGCCTTGACGAACTCGAGCAGCACCTTTCGGCCGTAGTGCTTGGGGTCCTTCACCTGGCTCCACAGCTTGCCGTCGGAGAACGTACCTGCCCCACCCTCGCCGAACTGCACGTTGGACTCGGGGGTAAGGGTGCGGCCACGCCACAGGCCCCAGGTGTCCTTCGTGCGCTCACGCACGGCCTTGCCGCGCTCGAGCACGATGGGCCGGAAGCCCATCTGGGCGAGCAGCAGCGCGCACATCACGCCACAGGGGCCGGTTCCGATCACGATCGGGCGGCGCTGTTCACCGTCGGCCGCGTGGGCTACGAACTTGTACGACGTGTCGGGCGATCGGTTGACGTGCTGCCCCGCGTGCCGGGCAAGCACGGCGTCCTCGTCGGCGATATCCACGTCCACCGTGTACACCAGCGTGATCGCCGACTTCTTGCGCGCATCGTAGCCGCGGCGAAATACCGTGAAGCCACGCATCTTCCCCGCGTCCGCGCCAAGGCGCTTGCCGATCGCACGCTCGAGGGCGTCGTCGGAATGGTCTAGAGGGAGCTGGATGTCCGTGAGGCGAAGCATGGGCGACAACGTGGAGGCTGGCCGGCAAGTCTACCGCCCAGGCCCCATGGCTTCATCCCTTCCGTCCGATCAGGCCCGGCCGGCAGCCACCGCTTCGTGCACGGCCGCTGCGAGTTTCGGGTCTTTCAGGGCGAAATGAATGGTGGCCTTCACCAGGCCCACCTTGCTGCCGCAATCGAAGCGGGTGCCCTCGAAGCGGTGGGCCAGGACCTTGCCGTCGCCCTTGAGCAGGCGGTCGATGGCGTCGGTCAGCTGGATCTCGCCGCCCGCGCCAGGCGTGGTTTCTTCCAGCAACTGGAAGATGCGGCCAGGCAGCACGTAACGGCCGACCACGGCCAGGTTCGACGGCGCATCGGCCGGCTTGGGCTTTTCCACCATGTGGTGGATGCGGACGCTGCGGCCCTTCGCCTCGTCGGTGGCGACGATGCCGTACTTGTCGGTGTCCTCGTGGGGGACTTCTTCCACCGCGATCACGCCGGCGTCCTCGTCGTGGGCCACCTTGGCCATCTGGCGCAGCGCACCGGCACCTTCGTTCCAGATCAGGTCGTCGGGCAGGATCACACCGAAGGGCTCGTCGTTGCCCACCACGGGCTTGGCCATCAGCACCGCATGGCCCAGGCCAAGGGCCTCGGGCTGGGTCACGAACACGCAACGCACATGCTTTGGCAGCACCGTCTGCACCAGGGCCAGCAGTTCGTCCTTGCGCTTCTCCGCCAGCTTGGCTTCAAGCTCATAGGCCTTGTCGAAGTAATCGGCAATGGCGTGCTTGTAGCGGTTGGTGACGAAGATCAGGGTGTCGGCGCCGGCATCCACCGCCTCGTCCACCGCGTATTGGATCAGCGGGCGATCGAGCACCGGCAGCATTTCCTTGGCCACTACCTTGGTGGCGGGAAGGAAGCGCGTGCCGAGCCCGGCAACGGGGAAAACAACTTTGCGCAGCGGTTTGGTCATGCTTGTTCTCCGTGATCGGTCGCGCGCAACGGTACGACGTTGTCCGTTAGAACGGCGTCGTTCCATCGAAAGGAAGGCAACAGCGCGGCAATCGACCGCTGCAAGGCCTCGTCGTCGAAATCGGCCGCAGCATCGCGCGCGCGCGCCAACTGGGCCTGCAACAGCTCCCACGATACCTGGCGATGCTGGGCCAGGAAGATCTTCGCGTGGGCGGTACCGGTGTAGTTCTCCAAAGGATGGAACAACTCCTCGAAGAGCTTCTCACCCGGGCGCAGGCCTGTGTACACGATGGGAATCTCGGTGCCCGGCTTCTTGCCGACCAGGCGGATCATCTGTTCGGCCAGGTCGCGGATCTTCACCGGATCGCCCATGTCCAGGGCGAAGATCTCACCGCCCTTGCCCAGGCTTGCCGCCTGCAGGATCAGCTGGCAGGCCTCGGGAATGGTCATGAAGTAGCGGGAGATCTCCGGATGCGTGATGGTGACCGGACCACCCTGCTGGATCTGCTGGCGGAACAGCGGCACCACGGAGCCGGCAGAATCCAGCACATTGCCGAAACGCACGGTGATGAAGCGCGTGCGCACCTGCGCTGAAAGATTCTGGCACCAGATCTCGGCCAGGCGCTTGCAGGCGCCCATTACCGAGGTCGGGTTCACCGCCTTATCGGTGGAGATCAGGACGAAGCATTCCACCCCAGCCGCCACCGATGCTTCCGAGACGATGCGCGTTCCCAGCACGTTGTTGCGGAAGGCTTCGCGCAGTTGTCCCTGCAGCATCGGCACGTGCTTATAGGCCGCCGCGTGGAAGGCCACGTGCGGGCGCACGCGAGCGAATACGCGGTTGATCGCGACCTCGTCGCGCACGTCGGCAAGCACGCCTTCGAAGATGAGTTCCGGATAGGCAGCGGTGAGTTCCTGGCCGATGCGATAGAGGTTGTACTCGGATTGATCGACCACCGTGAGCGACTGCGCGCCCAGTCGCGCGACCTGCCGGCACAGCTCCGAGCCAATGGAGCCGCCACCGCCGGTCACCAGCACGCGACGGCCGGAAAGGCTTTCGCGGATGGCCGTCCAGTCCAGCTCCACCGTGTCGCGGCCGAGAAGGTCCTCGATCGCCACTTCCTTGATCTCATTGAACTGCGCGCGGCCTGCGACCACGTCTTCAAGGCGCGGCACAGTGCGGAACGGCAGCCCGGTCTCCTCGCACAGCGCAACGACATTGCGCATCTCCGAGGTGGTGGCCCCGGGCAAGGCGATCAGCAACATCTGCACCGCAATCTCGCGGGCGAGCTCCGGCAACTGGTCGATGCGGCCAAGCACCGGCATGCCGTTGATGCGGGCGCCGCGGAGCGCGGGGTTGTCGTCGACGAAGCCGATCACCGAGTAGCGGCTGTCGCGGCGCAGGTCGCGCGCCAGCGCCTCGCCCGCACGCCCGGCACCCACCACCAGCACGCGACGCGTGGGCATCGACTGGAAGAGATCCAGGCGGCTGTCCTTCCAGAAACGGTAGGTCAACCGCGGCACACCCAGCAGCACCGACAGCACCACCGGGTAAACCAGCAGTACCGAACGGGGCACGCCTTCAAGGCGCCCATAGAGAAACATGGCAAGGCCGATCGCCAGGGCACCCAGGCACGCGGCGCGCAGGATGTTCCACAGGTCCGGCAGGCTGGCGAAACGCCACACGCCCTTGTAGAGGCCCGTCCAGGTGAAGATGGCGCCCTGCACCAGCAGCACCACGGGGAATTCCAGCGGAAGGTATTCCACCGCCGACTGCTCGGGCATGAGTGCGTAGCGCAGGGATTTGGCGATCCACCAGGCGAGCGCGGCCATGCCAAGGTCGTGGGTGACGACCGCCGAGCGCGGATGGATGATGCCAATGAGCTTGCGCAGGAACATGCGTGGGGAAATTTTTGGTGATCCTGAAATCATATAAGGCATCTGTCACATATGTGCGACAGGCCGTCCTTTTGTTCAGCCATGAGCCACGGAGCGCAGTATGGCCCGCTTGCCCGCCACCCAGGCCATCATCGCCAGGCCATAACCCACCACGCAGCATAGCGGGGCAAGGCGGGGCCAGGCCATCGCGGCCGCGGCCAGCGGAGCCGCCACGCAGAGGTTCCAGGCCAGGTAGTAGCCGCCGACGCGGGCGTGCCCATGCCCTCGCCTCACCAGCCACTGGTAAAGATGTTCACGGTGGGCGCTGTACCAGCGCTTCCCCCCCCGCATCCGCGATAGCAGGGTGAACGTGGCATCAACCGCGATACTGCTGGACAACAGCAGGGCCGCCCATAGTGCGGGCGCATCGACCAGCCAGACCAGGGCCGTCAGGGCGAAGACGATGAAACCCACTGCCCCACTACCGACGTCGCCCATGAAGATCCGCGCCGGCGAGCGGTTGAACCACCAGAAGCCCAACACGGCCATCGAAAACGCGCCACCCGCGGCAAGCAGCACCGGCGATCCGATGCCAGCTGCGATGCAGGCGATGCCCACGCCGACGAAGATGCACTGCTGGGCCAGCAGGCCGTCGATGCCGTCGATGAAGTTGTGCAGATTGATCGACCAGGTGCCGGCCAGTACCAGCAGCGGCCACCACCACCATGCCAGCCCATAGCCGCACGCCGCGGCCGCGAACATGGCACAAGCGGCCAGCTGTACCAGCAACCTCGGCCGCACGGGCAGATCACCGTGATCGTCGAGCCAGCCGATCAAGGCCACGCCAAGCGTGCCAACCACGAGCGCCGCCAGCAACGGCCATGGCAACGATCCGGGCAGCACCACCAGCATCGCCAGCACCCAGGCCACGACAATCCCAAGGCCACCACCCCGCGCAGTCGGCACGGTATGCGAACGCCGCTGTCCCGGCTGGTCGAGCATGCCGCGCTGATGAGCATAAGCGATGCATCCGCGCACCACGACGAATGCGACGGCAAGCGTCGCAAGCATGGTCCAGGCCATCAGCGGCATGCCGCGCTCACTCGTTGGCCACGCCGTGGATCGGACGCACCGTACCCCAGCTCTTGCAGCCGGGACATTGCCAATGATGCGCCTTGGCACCGAAGCCGCAACGGCTGCAGCGGTACATTGCCTGCCCTTCGATCAGCTTGCGGGTGAGGTCGCGCAAGATCAAATAGTTCTCGCGAGCCTCGCCGGACACCTTGTCCATGGTGGCGTCGATCAGAGCCATCAAGCCACGCACCGAGGGACGCTTGCGCAACTGGCCGGTAAGGAAGTCGATCGCCGTGCGTTCGCCATCGCGCCCTTCGTACAGCCGGGTAAGCGCCAGCACCGGCGAGATGCCGTGGTAGCGTTCCATGATCTGGCGCAGGAAGGACTCGGCCCGCTCCATCTGCTGCGAGCGTGCGTAGCAGTTCAACAGAGGAGGGAGGATCTCCGGCACGAAAGCGATATCGGCATCCACGGCGTTTTCGTAGGCATCCACCGCGCCGGCGTAGTCGTCGCTCTCGGCCAGCAGGCGTCCGGTAAGCATGTGCGCGCGCACGCAATCGGTCTGGCAGCGGAAAGCTTCAGCCAGGTACTCGCTGGCCTCCACTCGCGCACCATGCGAACGCGACTGCTCGGCCAGCTCGCAATAGAACTGCGCGATCATCGGCGATTCGTCCTCGCCCGTCATGGTTTCTAGGCGCCGGGCATGATCGATCGCCTTGTGCCACTCGCGCTCGTGCTGATAGATCGCCACCAGATGCCGAAGCGCCGACGGCGCAAGAGCGTCCATGGCGACAAGATCGGAGAAGAGGGTTTCGGCGCGATCAAGCAGACCCGCACGCATGTAGTCCTCACCCAGCTCCAGCAAGGCCACCGTCTTGGTTTCCTCGTTCAAGCCAGGACGCGACACCAGGTGCTGGTGCAGCCGGATGGCACGATCCACTTCGCCCCGCTTACGGAACAGGTTGCCCAGGGCAAGGTGCGTCTCGACCGTGTCGCGGTTGTACTCGGCCAAGCGCAGAAACACCTCAAGCGCCTTGTCCTGCTCTTCATTGAGCAGATAGTTCAGGCCCTTGAAATAATCGCTGGAAAGCTCGTTGACGCGCGCACCCGACCGCCGCGCGCTTGTGCGCCGTGCCAGGTACCAACCACTGTAGAAGGCGGCCGGTGGAACCAGCGCCAGGAGCCAGATGGCATTCATGCGTCCGCCGCGCGAGCCACCTTAGCTTGCCGGCGGCGCTGTCGGCGATCCCCCATGCGCGTGCCCAGCCAGGCCGTAAGCCCACCCAGCACCCAACCAACCAGCAAGGCAACCAGCAACGCCGCCCCCTTGGGCAGATTGACCCGGGCAAACCCAAGGTCATAAGGAACGGCATCAGCATTAAGGGCGCCCAGCACAACGCCGGCGACAAGAAAAAGCACTAGGACAATCAAGGCGAGTATTCGCATAAGCCAACTTTAACGCAAAAGACGCTCGCCTTCGGCATTGCCGTGTTGGGAAACTCGGACGTGTCGGGGGAGCCGGGGGCCAGTGCCCTCGTCGCTCCGGTTACACCGGCGCTTGGGAGAAGAGGCCGCTACGCGGCTGTGTTTAATGGCTTACGCCCCGGCGCGCCCGCGCTGCGGGCGGGGGTTTTCGAGGCGGCCTGCGGCCTTAGCGAAAACGGCCGGCCAAAGCCGGCCCCCTTCGGGCCTTTTCCGCCCGCAGCGCTCGGTTTCACAAGTCGCTGACGAGGGCACTGGCCCCCGGCTCTGGACACGTCCGAGGCGGGATGTCGGAAAAGCACGAGGGCGTTCGGGCGTGGCGGGCCGAGCGGCTGGGGCCGGCGACGGCGCTCCCTGCGAAGGCGAAGGGCTTCGGACGGATCAGGCCCGCAGGGGGCCGGCCATGGATGGCCGGCCGTTTTCGCTGAGCCATGGATGGCGAATCGAAAACCCCCGGCCGAAGCCCGTCCCGAGGGGGGCGAAGCTATAAGACACTGCCGCGCAGCGGCCTCCTTCCCCCGAGGGTCGTCGTAGCCAGGAGCGCCGTCGCCGGCCCCAGCCGCTCGGCCCGCCACGCCCGAACGCCAGCGACAGCTGCAAAAAAAAGCCGCGCAGTGCGCGGCTTTGAGTGTGTTAGGCCTGGGCGTCGTCGACGAGGTTTACTCGTTCGCGTAGTTCCTTGCCGGGCTTGAAGTGTGGGACGTGCTTGCCGGGCAAGGCTACCGCTTCGCCCGTTTTGGGGTTGCGGCCCATGCGGGGTGGGCGGAAATGCAGGGCAAAGCTGCCGAAGCCGCGGATCTCGATCCGCTCGCCCGATGACAATGCCTGGCTCATCTGTTCAAGAACGCTCTTGACCGCCATCTCCACGTCGCCGAAGGCAAGGTGGGTCTGGCGCCGTGCGAGCGCCTCGATCAATTCGGATTTCGTCATGGTTCCCCAGGATTCCCTGACTGGCTGCGTGCAACGTTAGCAGGTCGCGGGACGGTGAGTGAGACCGTCCCGCTTCCCGATACGCTTTAGTCGGCCTTGTTGAGCTGCTCCTTGAGCAGCGCGCCCAGCTTGGTCGTGCCACCAGCAGCCGAGCCGTATTCGGCCATGGCTTCGGCGACGTCTTCCTCGTCCTTGGCGCGGATCGACAGCTGCAGCTGGCGGCCCTTGCGGTCCATGCCGGTGAACTTGGCCTCGACCGCATCGCCCACCTTCAGGTGCTGCGTGGCGTCGTCGATGCGCTCCTTGGCGATGTCGTTGGCGCGGAGGTAACCCTCGACGCCCTCGCCCAGGTCGATCACCGCACCCTTGGCGTCCACTTCCTTGACGGTACCGTTGAGGATCGTGCCGCGGGGGTTGGTGGCCATGAACTGGCCGAACGGATCCTGCTCCATCTGCTTGATGCCGAGCGAGATGCGCTCGCGCTCTGGATCGACCGCAAGCACCACGGCCTCGACTTCGTCGCCCTTCTTGAAGTTGCGGACGAGGTCTTCGCCCGACACCTGCCAGGAGATGTCCGACAGATGCACCAGGCCATCGATACCGCCTTCCAGGCCGATGAAGATGCCGAAGTCGGTGATCGACTTGATCTGGCCGGAAACCTTGTCGCCCTTCTTGTGCATGGCGGCGAAAGCTTCCCACGGGTTGGAGCGGGTCTGCTTGATGCCCAGCGAGATGCGGCGACGCTCTTCATCGACGTCCAGCACCATCACTTCGGTTTCGTCACCGACCTGCACGACCTTGGCCGGGTTGACGTTCTTGTTGGTCCAGTCCATTTCGGACACGTGCACCAGGCCTTCCACACCAGGCTCGATCTCGACGAAACAGCCGTAATCGGTGACGTTGGAGACCTTGCCGAACAGGCGGCTGCCGACGGGGTAGCGGCGGGCAATGGCGACCCACGGGTCGTCGCCCAGCTGCTTCAGGCCGAGCGAGACGCGGTTGCGCTCGCGGTCGTACTTGAGCACGCGGACGTCGAGCTCGTCGCCGACGTTGACCACTTCGGACGGATGACGCACGCGCTTCCACGCCATGTCGGTGATGTGCAGCAGGCCGTCGATGCCGCCCAGATCCACGAACGCGCCGTAGTCGGTGAGGTTCTTGACCGTACCCTTGACCACTGCGCCCTCGGTGAGGCGCTCAAGCAGCTTCTCGCGCTCTTCGGAGAACTCGGTCTCGACGACGGCGCGGCGGCTGACCACAACGTTGTTGCGCTTGCGGTCGAGCTTGATGATCTTGAACTCGAGGTCCTTGCCTTCCAGGTAGACCGGATCGCGGACCGGACGCACGTCGACCAGCGAGCCCGGCAGGAATGCGCGGACGTCCTTGATGTCGACGGTGAAACCGCCCTTGACCTTGCCGGAGATCTTGCCGGTGATGGTCTCTTCCTTCTCGAAAGCCTGCTCGAGGTCGTCCCACACCATCGAACGCTTGGCCTTCTCACGCGAGAGCTTGGTCTCGCCGAAGCCGTCTTCGAGCGCGTCAAGGGCAACCTTGACCTCATCGCCCACTTCCACTTCCAGGACGCCCTGCTCATCGCGGAACTGCTCGATGGGGACGATGCCTTCGCTCTTGAGGCCGGCGTTGATCACGACGACGTCGTTACGGATCTCGACCACGATGCCGGTGACGATGGCACCAGGCTTCAGCTTGGAAATGGCCTGCTGGCTCTGTTCAAACAGTTCGGCGAAACTTTCAGTCATGTGGATTCCAGGGTTGTACGAGGTCGGGCCCGCCACGGTTTTGATGCGTGGATGAGGCTTGCGACCCACCGGTCATGGGCGGCTGGAGGTTATTTGAAGTCCCCGGCCACCGTTGGCTAAACCCATGCCGCGGCATGGGCGTTGATGCCAGCGTTCGTTCCCGCTAGGGACGGACGATGGCGAATACTTTTGCTACGACGGTGTCGATGGACAGGCCAGTGGTGTCGATGGTGATGGCATCATCGGCGGCCCGGAGCGGCGCAACGGCGCGGGAAGCATCGCGCTCGTCGCGCGCTTCGATCTCGCGTAACAGGTTGCCAAGTGTAACGCCCAGCCCCTTATCCTTCAACTGCTTATAGCGTCTTTTCGCCCTTTCGGCCGCGGAAGCCGTCAGAAACACCTTAAACGCGGCTTCCGGGAAGATGACAGTGCCCATATCCCGGCCGTCAGCCACTAGCCCGGGTGCCTTTCGGAACCCCAACTGCAGCTGTACCAAGGCCTGGCGGACCGCCGGGATGGCGGCAATGGCCGAGGCAGCGGCGCCAGCGGTCTCGGTGCGCAGCTCATCCGTGGCGTCATGCCCGTTCACCATGACCCGGGCGGGGTGGCCCTTGCCGGCCGCGACGAAACGGATCCGGGTGGTTTCCGCGCATCGGGCGATGGCCTCGGCGTCGGACAGGTCCAGGCCCTCGGCCCCGGCGGCGTAGCCTACTGCCCGGTAGAGGGCGCCTGAATCAAGCAGGTGCCAGCGCAGTTGCTCAGCCACCAGGGCGCTGATGGTGCCCTTGCCCGAGCCTGAAGGACCGTCGATCGTGAGTACGGGGACGGTCTTGGCGGTGGACATGGCAACCTTCGGTGGATATCAACGTCGCATGATATCGCGTTCGGCCGCCGGCAGGCGCGGATTCAGGCCACGGGCCGGCCGGTGGCGGCCGTGGATGTCCTGCCTATCCGGGCTCCACCCTTGGCTTTCCGCTCGAATACGGCCACCACGGCGTCGCCCAGTATCTCGCCAGCCCCTTTGAAGCCTCCGCCATCCAGGCGCCGACCCGAAAACACCTCCTTCCATGCCCCCGCGGGCCAGGCAAGGGTGGTTCCAGACCAGCACCCAGATTCCAGCCGGGGAGCGTCCGCATCGTTCAGCCAGTGCGCGAGGTGGCGCCCCACCACGACCACCACCGCATGCCGGGCATCGTGCCGCTCGAAAGCCACCACATGGGAGGCCCCAGGGCCTGAGGCCGGTAATGCCCGATAGCCGCCGCGGGCGAACAACCTCGGCCAGCGCGCGCGCAACGCCAGCAGCTCATGCACGACATGCTGCTTGATGCGGCCGTCCCGCCAGTGCGGCAGGAGGTCGGCATAACTGCCCTGCCCCAGGCTCGCGCGCCGGGCCTGGTAATCGACTGGACGGCGGTTGTCGGGGTCGACCAGGCTGAAGTCCCAGTACTCCGTGCCCTGGTAGATGTCCGGAACCCCGGGCGTGGTGAGATGAAGCACGGCCTGGGCCAGTCCGTTGGCGGCGCCTGGCACCGCCAGCGAGGTCGCCGTTTCCTCAAGTTCGGCCACAAATTCCTCGTCGGCCATCACCGCGGCCAGGAACGCCTTGCAGGCTTCCTCGTAGGGTTCGTTGGGATCGGTCCAGCGGGTACGCCGTTTGGCCTCTCGCAACGCCTTCATCTGCCAGGCCTCGATGCGGCCGATGAATGCCGCACGATCATCGCCGGCGAGCCCACCAAGCGGCCACGCTCCCAGCAGCATCTGGTACAGCATCAGTTCGTCCACCGGGGTTGGCGCCAGCCGGCCGTCGACGGGACGCTTGTACGCCACGTGCCGTTCGCGCCAGGCGGTGGCTTGGCCTTGCCACCACGATGCGCGTTCGGACAGCACGGCAAGGCGCATGCGAAGGTCCGCGCCGCGCTTATGGTCGTGCGTGGCCGTGGTGATCATGTTGCGCGGGAACGATTCGGCGCGATGCTGGCAGCGCGCATGGAATGCCGGCGTTTCGATGGCGATGACGTCGGGGTCAGCGCCCACTTCGTTGCGCGATAGCAGGCGTCCATAGCGATAGCCCGCGGTGTCTTCCACCGCTTTGGCGGCCACGGGCGATGTCGCCTGCTGGAACACCGCGATCGCCTTTTCGCGTGCGCGCCGCACGGCGCCTGGCGGGAGTTGCCGCGGCGCCTGGCCACCAAGCCATTGGCCGACCTCCGCCAGCAAGGCGTGGTCTTCCGGTCGCAACACGCGCACCGCGCCTTCGATCGCGCGGGTGAACACCACTTCGTCGATGGCATCGCGGCCCGCACCGCCGGCATAGGTGCGGTACACGGGAAAGTGCACCAGCAATTCGCGCAACACGCGGCGGATCGCCGCCTCGCTGACATCTCGCGTCGCGAGGGTAGCGCGCGCGGCGGAAAACAGCGCGCGCGAAGTTCGCGCCAGTTCCGATTCGAAGCTGTCCACAAGGATCTGCCGCCGCGCCGCGTGGGCATACCGGGCGAAGCCCGCGGTATCGCCGCTGGCGGATGTCCACAAGGCGGTGAGGTCGGCGCGGCCGGTCTCGTCGTGCAGCAACGCGGACACTTCATCCATGAATTCATAGCCGGTGGTGCCGTCCACGCGCCAGTCCGGGCGCAGGTCCTCATCCATCGCCAGGATCTTCTCCACCACCAGGTACGCCGTGCGCGGCGCCTCCGGCGGACGCTGCCGGCGCAGCAGGTCCAGGCGATTGCGCAACTGGCGGCAGTAGCGGCGGGGGCTGGCCAATCCGTCAACGTGATCGCAGCGCACGCCATCGATCAGGCCTTCGGCATACAGGCGAAACACCAGCGCGTGGGTATCTTCGAACACGCGCACGCTCTCCTGGCGCAGGCCGGCCAACTCGTTGATGTCGAAGAAGCGCCGGTAATTCACCAGATCGCTGGCGAGCTTCCACAAGGCCAGGCGATAGTGCTGCCGGTCGATCAATGCATCCAGTGCCCGGCGGCCTTCATCGGTGCCATGGTGGTGCATGGCCAGCGCATCGCCCTGGATATCGTTCAGGCGCTTCTGGTCACCCGGCGCTATGGGAAGTTCGGTGTCGTACACGCGCAGGGCGAAGGTATCGCCATGCCGTACAAGTCCGATGTGGCCACCCTGCAGCACCTCGAAATACGCCTCGCCCAGGATCGGCAGCAGCACGCGACCACGCACGAGCGGATCCGGCGCCGTCCATTCGATGTCGAAATATCCGGCGTAGCGGCTTTCCCGACCCTTGGCCAGCACATCCATCCACCAGGCGTTTTCCGGCCCCACGCCCATGTGATTGGGCACGATATCCAGGATCAGTCCCATATCCTGCGCGCGAAGCGCCGCCACCAACCGGCGCAATGCCGGCTCACCACCGATCTCGGGGTTGATCGCATGGCAATCGATCACGTCATAGCCGTGAGTGGATCCCTTGCGGGCGGCAAGGATCGGCGAGGCGTAGAGGTGGCTTATGCCAAGGCTGGCGAAGTAGTCCACCTGGGCTGCCGCATCATCGAGGGTGAAGCCTGCATGGAACTGCACCCTGGCGGTGGCGCGCGGCGTGGTCATCCGCCACGCCTGCTGCGCGCCGCGGCGGCGCAGGTCGCCTGTGCGATCGGTTCGGCGAACACCGTGGCGGCATCGCCCGGAAGGCGTCGACGCCAGTTCGGATGCGTTGCGTCCGTCGGGCCTGGAAGGTTCGGCTGGTCGGGCAAGGCAAGGATGTCCTCGATGGGAAACATTGCCAGCGGCGCAGGCGCCCTGGCGACATGGGCGACGGCGGCGACAACCACCGGCCAGGTATCTTCCGGGGGCGGCGGCGCCCATTCGTCCTGTGCCGCGCCCGAGGCGCACATCGATCGCCACAGGGCACCGCGCTCGCGCGAACGCTGAGTATGTTCGTCGTTCACCGGATCGCCAAGGCCCGCCATTTCGCGCTGGCGGATGTCGTTGCCGCCCCACCAGCCCGACACGGTGGGCACGTCGTGGGTGCCGGTGGTCGCTACGGCCGATTCGGACCAATAGGAGGGTGCAATGAAGCCGCCATCGGCGGCACGCTCGAACCACAGCACGCGAAGGCCCATCACGCCGGTGCCGGCAATGCGGCTGCGGAAATCGCTGGGTACGGTGCCCAGGTCCTCGCCGATCACGATGGCGCGATGCAGATGCGATTCCAGCGCCACCAGGCGCAGCATGTCTTCCAGCGGATAGCGTACGTAGGCGCCCTCGGTGGCCGCGGCGCCATGCGGCACCATCCACAGTCGGCGCAGGCCAAGCACATGATCGATGCGCACGCCGCCGGCGCTGCGCAAGGCCGCGCGCAGCAGGCCGATGAATCCGGCGAAGCCCTCGCTTTGCAGGGCGAGCGGCGAGAAGGTGGTCAGGCCCCAATCCTGGCCCAGGCGGTTGAGGGCATCCGGAGGCGCGCCGACGGAAAGCCCGTGGATCATTTCGCGGTGATGGCTCCATGCCTGGCTGCCACCGCCATCCGTACCCACGGCAAGGTCGGCGATAAGCCCGATCGACATGCCTGCATCGATCGCGGCACGTTGGGCGTCATCAAGGCCACGCCGTGCCAGGTATTGGCAGAAGGCGTGGAAGGCTACCTCGCGCGCATGGTCGCGGGCGAAGGCGGTGACGGCGGGCGATGCCGGATCGTGGAATTCCTCGGGCCATGCCTGCCACCCGCCCGGCCGCCCCTCGCGGTGGAAGTGCGCCTGCAAGGCTTCGAAGCGTGCATGACGTTCCAGGGGTTCGCCCTCGGCGCTGCGAAATGTCTCCAACGCCTGGCCCATGGCGACATCGGTCGAGGCCCATTCGAACACCGAACGCAACAGCGTGTTGCGCACGCGCGCAGCGCGCGGCCAGTCGACCAGGTCTTCCGCTTCCAGCGCCGCCATCTCCGGTACCAGTTCGTGCGATGCGATCAGCGATCGCAACACGTCGGGGCCGCAGGCTGCGCCCGGATCCACGTGCAGGGCATTCAGGAACAGGCGGCTCGACGGCGCGTAGGGGCTGTAGCGCTCGGGGGACGCGGCGAACATCGCATGTACCGGGCTGATCGCCATGGCATCGGCGCCCTGCCCCCGCGCCGCGATGGCCATCTGCTGCAGCGTCGTGAAGTCGCCCAACCCGCCATCGCCCGCGCGCCTGAGCGAACCCATCTGCACACCGATGCCCCAGGGACGCGGCCGGCCGCGGGTAAGGTTGGCCACGCCAAAGGCGCGCGGCGGCGACACTGCCACCGTCACCTCTTCCCCGCCCAGGGCAAGGGTGTAGTAGCCAGGTTTGTCGGGTGCGGTGAGGCCACCCCTGCCGGCGGGAAGCGAACCTTCCGCTTCCTGGAGGTCTTCACCGTACCTGGCCTTCAGGCGCCAGGAGCGATCCACGCGTGCTGAAGGCACGGCGATTCGGCCGCCAACCTCGACGGTAAGCAGCGGGGGCAGCTGATCGCTGTCGCGCGCCGCGCGCAAGCGCTCGCGGCTGTCGCGAATGTCTGCCAGGGTGTCCGCCGGCACGCCGAACGCTGCAAGGACGGTACGCAAGGTATCCACCTGCACGCGTTGCGGCATGCCTTCGGCGTCCTGCCAGCCGATCACCACATTGGCTTCCTCGGCAAGGGCGGCGAGCTCGGGATCGATGGGAGTGCTGCTCATGGATTTTCCAGATAAGCCAGGGTGCTGCGGGCGGGGAGCTGGCCGCGGCTCAGTGACGAGCGCGCCCGGTCGTTGCCCTCGAGCCAGATGGCGTCATCGCCCGCGCGTATATCGCAGGGGATCGCGTCGCCCAGGTTGCAGACGATCACAAGGCGGCGCGCGCCCAGTGTCCAGCGTGCCGCCAATGCGCGCTCGCCCAGCGCCTGTGCGCCCAGCGAGGACGCCGAGGGGAGGTCCGGCACCAGCCATTCGTGGCGCAGACGAAGAAGGCGGCCGATGTGGCCTTCCACAGCCCGGTCGCCGTCATCGAGCAGGCTGTCGTCAAACGTTTGGCGCTCATTGGGATCGGGCACCGGCACGTGGTCGCCGTATTTCTCGAAGCGGGCGAATTCCCGGCGTCGGCCTTCACGCACGGACTTGCGCAGTTCTTCGGTCTGGTGGTCGGTGAAGAACAGGAACGGCGCGCGGCTACCACGCTCCTCGCCCATGAAAAGCAGCGGCACAAAGGGTGACAACAGCAGCAGCGCCGTGGCAGCAGCCAGCGCTTCGGGGTCGGCAAGGCGCGTAAGACGCTCGCCGTGGGCGCGGTTGCCCACCTGGTCGTGGTTCTGCAGGAAGTTGACGAAACGCAGCGGCGAAAGGTGCTTGCTCGGCTCGCCGCGCATCTTTCCTTCCATCTCCTCGCCCTGGTAGGCAAAGCCCTCGCCCATGCAACGCACCAGAAACGACATCGGATCGTTGGCGTACGACGCGTAGTAACCGTCGGTCTCGCCGGTCAGCAGCACGTGGGCCGAGTTGTGGAAATCGTCGTTCCATTGGGCGTCGAACACGCCCTCGGCGAGGAAGCCCACCTGGTTGGCTTCGTTCTCCAGCACCAAGTGCACATGGCGATCCGCCCTGACGTGAGCGCGGATACGCGGACCCAGTTCATGCAGCCAGGGATCGTTGTTGATCGAATGCACGGCGTCGAAACGCAGCCCGTCGAAGCGGTATTCATTCAGCCAGTACAGCGCGTTGTGCATGAAGTAGTCGCCCACTTCCCGTACCGCCACGTCAATGGCGGCACCCCAGGGCGTATGTGCCGAGGTATCGAAGAAAGGCCGAGCAAAGGCGTGCAGGTAGGCGCCATCGGGACCAAAATGGTTGTACACCACGTCGAGGAACACCATCAGTCCGAGGGCGTGGGCCTGGTCGATCAGCTGTTTGAGCTCGTCGGGTCGGCCATAGGCAGCGGCCGGTGCGTAAGGCAGCACGCCGTCGTAGCCCCAATTGCGTTCGCCGGGAAATTCAGCGACCGGCATCAGCTCCACCGCGGTGATGCCCATGCGCGCCAGGCGTGGAAGTTCGGCGGCAACGCCGGCAAACCCACCCATCACCCCCACGTGGATCTCGCAGAGCACCGTTTCATGCCACGGGCGTCCGGCCCAGTCCGGATGCTGCCACCGGTAACTGCGCGTATTCACCACCACGCTCCAGCCATGCACGTCGCCCTCGTGCTGGGCCCGCGAGGCAGGATCGGGCACGGCCATGCCATCGGGCAGCACGAAGCGGTAGCGAGTGCCCGCACCCACCGGCATGGCCCGTTCGTACCAGCCGTCACCGATGCCGTCCATCGGCACGACGCCCTGTCCATCGATAGCCAGTTCCACGCTCGCCACGTCCGGTGCCCAGAGACGGAAGCGCGTGCTCGCGCCATCGTCCGCCAGGGCGGCGCCGTAAGGCATGTCGTGTCCAGCCAGCATCAGGCAGGTTCCGGTTTCACCGTCGCCGACAACAGCGCCACGCATTCGCCTTCGATGGTGATCGACGGCTCGGTAATGGCGCGTTCTGGTTCGTCGGGATCGGCGCTCACCAGGCGCAGCCACCATGGCAAGGCCGGGGTGGGCAGCACGAACTCGTGCGGCGCACTGTCGCCGTTGATCAGGATCAGCGTGACGTCCACGCGCTTGCCGTTGTCGCTGGGCGTGGCGCGGCGGACGACCAAAAGGCGGGCCACGGCGAATCCCCAGTCGTCCTGGGTCAGTTCCGCGCCGCTTTCATCGTGCCAGGTCACGCCCGGGATGCCCGGCAACAGCGGTTCGGTGCCACGGCCGTAGGCCGGCGCGCGAAGGCTCCGATGGCTGGCGCGAAGACGTGTCAGCCGGCCGACGTAGGCCGTCATCGCCTTGCCGCGCTCGCCGGTGGCTTCCTTCCAGTCGTACCAGGAGATCTCATTGTCCTGGCAGTAGGCGTTGTTGTTGCCACGCTGGGTACGGGCGAACTCATCGCCGCCGAGCAACATCGGCGTGCCATGCGAGAACATCAGCGTGGCCAGCATCGCGCGCATGGTCTTGTCGCGCGCCTGGATGACGGTTGGGTCGTCCGTGGGGCCTTCGACACCGTGGTTGTTACTTTCGTTGTCGTTGCCGCCATCGCGGTTGTCCTCGCCATTGGCCTGGTTGTGCTTTTCGTTGTAGCTGACCAGGTCGTTGAGGGTGAAGCCATCATGCGCGGTGATGAAGTTCACCGACGCCCAAGGTTTGCGGCCCTGGTGATCGAAGAGCTCTGACGAACCCTGCAGCCGCCCGGCGAGCGCGCCACGGAGGCCGATCTCGCCCTTCCAGAACGAACGCACCTCGTCGCGGAACTTGCCGTTCCACTCGCCGAACCCGGGCGGGTGGTTGCCGATCTGGTAACCGCCCGGGCCAAGGTCCCATGGTTCGGAGATCATCTTCACCCGCGCCAGCGCCGGGTCCTGCCGCATGGCGTCGAAGAGGCCCGCGTTGGGGTCGAAGCCATGCGCCTCGCGCCCCAGGCTCACGCCCAAGTCGAAACGGAAGCCGTCCACGTGGAAGGTGCGTACCCAGTACCGCAAGGAGTCCATCACCAACTGGATCACGCGTGGATGCGCCGTGTTCACCGTGTTGCCGCAACCGGTGTCGTTGATGCAATAGCGTGGATTGTCCGGCAGCAGCCGGTAATAGCTGGCATTGTCCAGGCCGCGGAAGCTCATGGTGGTGCCAAGCTCGCTACCCTCGCAGGTGTGGTTGTACACCACGTCCAGGATCACCTCGATGCCCGCCGTATGCAGCGCCTGGATCGCCGCGCGGATCTCGTTGAGGGTGCCTTCGGACAAGTACTGCGGCTCCGGTGCGAAGAAAGCCAGCGTGTTGTAGCCCCAGTAGTTGCGAAGCTTCATCTCCGCCAGCCGGCGGTCCTGCACGAAGGCGTGGATGGGCAACAACTCGATCGCGGTAATGCCGAGCTTCAGCAGGTGATCGATGAACCACGGATCGCCCAGCGCGGCGAAGGTGCCGCGTTCGTTGGCGCGTACCCGCCGGAGCGACCGCGTGGCGCCGCGCACGTGGGTTTCATAGATGATGGTGCGGTCCCAGGGGATATGCGGCCGCCGGTCACGGTCATTGTGCATGGCTTCGTCCACCACCACCGCCTTGGGCATGGCAGCGGCGCTGTCGCGACGATCGAAGGAAAGGTCCGCGCGCGGCGAGGCCACACGATAGCCATGCAAGGCATCGGTCCAGCGCACCTGGCCGTGCAGCAGGCGCGCATAGGGGTCGAGCAGTAGCTTGTTCGGGTTGAAGCGGTGGCCCTGCTCCGGTTCGTAGGGACCATGGGCACGGTAGCCGTACAGCTGCCCGCCGCGAACTCGCGGCAGATAGCCGTGGAACACCTGGTCGGTGCAGTCCGGCAGATCAAACCTGGCGATTTCGCGCCGGCCGGTGGGATCGAACAGGCACAGTTCGATCCGCGTCGCGTTGGCCGAGAAGACCGCGAAGTTCGTACCGATGCCATCGCAGGTGGCGCCCAGGGGATAGGCGGCGCCAATCTGCATGCGTTCGGGGAGTGCGGGCATGGAAGGCCTTTATGCGGATAGTGTGGTTGGCGTCCGGGCGTAGGGTTTAGCCATCCAGGACGAAGATCACCGTGGACAACGGCGGTACGGTGAGCGCCACGGAATCGGGATAGCCATGGGCCGGTTGCGGCGATGTTTCCACGCCACCGCCGTTGCCCGCGTTGGAACCGCCGTACTGTGCGGCGTCGCTATTGATCACCTCGCGCCAGCGCCCGTGATGCGGCACGCCGATGCGGTAATCGTGAATCAATGCCGGCGTGAAATTGCATACCACCAATGCCGTCGGCGCCCCGTCGGCCATGCGCAGCCAGGCAAACACGCTATTGCCCGCGTCATCACCCACCACCCAGCGGAATCCGGAAGGCTCGGTGTCCTTCGCATGCAGCGCAGGCAGGCTGGCATACGCACGGTTCAAGTCACGCACCAGCTTCTGCACGCCTAGATGAAATGGCTTGTCCAGAAGATGCCAAGCGATCTGGTCGTCGTGGTTCCATTCGTGCGGCTGGCCCAGTTCGCCGCCGTTGAACAGCAGCTTCTTGCCCGGGTGCGCCCACATGAAGCCGAAGTAGGCGCGCAGGTTCGCGAACTTTTGCCATTCATCGCCCGGCATGCGCCCGAGCAACGAGCGCTTGCCATGCACGACTTCATCGTGCGACAGGGGCAGCACGAATTTCTCCGAGTAGGCATACACCATGCCGAAGCTCATTTCGTTGTGATGCCAGCGGCGATGGATCGAATCGCGCGACATGTATTGCAGCGTGTCGTGCATCCAGCCCATGTTCCATTTGAACGAGAAGCCCAGGCCGCCCTGCTCCACCGGCGCGGTTACGCCGGGCCACGCGGTGGATTCCTCGGCGATGGTCAGCACGCCGGGGTGCTTCTCGGCCACTACCTGGTTGAAGCGCCGCAGGAAGGCGATCGACTCGAGGTTTTCGCGGCCGCCGTAGATATTGGGCACCCACTCGCCCGCGTTACGGCTGTAGTCGCGGTAGAGCATCGAGGCCACCGCGTCCACGCGCAGGCCATCGATGTGGAAACGCTCCAACCACGCCAGGGCGCTGGCGATCAGGAACCCCGACACCTCATGGCGTCCGAGGTTGTAGATCAGCGTATTCCAGTCCTGGTGATACCCCTCCAGCGGATTACCGTGTTCGTAAAGCGCGGTGCCGTCGAACTGCGCCAGGCCATGGGCATCGGTCGGAAAGTGCGCCGGGACCCAGTCGATCACCACGCCGATGCCCGCTTCGTGGCAGCGATCGACGAAGCGGGCGAAGGCCTCGGGTGGCCCGAAGCGCGATGTCGGGGCGAATTGCCCCAAGGGCTGGTATCCCCACGAGCCGCCGAAGGGATACTCCGATATCGGCAGGAGCTCCAGGTGAGTGAAGCCCATGCCCGCCACATACGGAATCAGGCGTTCGCCCAGGCGGTCCCAGTCGGGCACGTCGTTGGCGTGCTCTCGCCACCAGGACCCGGCATGCAGTTCGTAGATCGACAGCGGCGCGCTGGCGGACTGCCGCGCGGCGCGGCCGTGCATCCAGTCTTCGTCCGTCCAATGGAACATCAGAGGATCGGCGACCACCGAGGCAGTCGCCGGCGGCTGTTCGGCCGAGAGCGCCACCGGATCTGCCTTCTCACGCACCACGCCATCGACGCCACGTACCTGGAACTTGTAGCGCGCGCCGGGCATCAGTCCGGGGACGAACAGCTCCCACACCCCCGCTTCGCGGCGCAGCCGCATCGGGTTACGCCGGCCATCCCAGCCGTTGAAGTCACCGATCACACTCACCGAACGTGCGTTCGGCGCCCACACGGCAAAACGCACGCCGTCAACGCCATCGATGGACTTGGGCAACGCGCCAAGCACGTCGTACAAACCAAGATGCTTGCCTTCGGCAAGAAGATACAGATCGAAATCAGACAGCAGCGGGCCGAACGCGTAGGTATCGGCAATGTCCTGGGTGCCGCCAGGCCAGCGGATGCGCAGCCGGTAGGGACCGTCCTGGCCGAGGGTGCCGCTGAACAATCCGCCCTCGCCTTCCGGACTCAGTTCCGCGATCGCCTCGCCACGCCCGTCGATCGCCTGCACGCTTTGCGCGCCGGGTTGCAGTGCACGCAACACGCGCGTTTCGCCGCTGCCATGGGCGCCAAGCACGGCGAAGGGATCGCCATGGGTGGCATTGAGCAGGCTGGCACGCTCGGCTTCGTCGAGCGGCGGCGCGTGTGGTCGGAAGGGAGCGGTCATGCATCCAGCTCCCGCGTAAGGTCCGCCGCTTCCAGCCGCTCCACGATGCTATGCAGTCCCGTCAGCGGTACCGCCAGCCAGTGCGGACGGTTGGCCGCCTCATAGGCCACCTCATAGGCCGCCTTCTCGATCAGGAACAGGTCGAGCAAGGGCTCGATCGCCTGCTCGTCGATCCATGGAAATGGCGATGCCGCCAGCTCCGCGCGGTAGGCGGCCAGGAAGTTTTCCGAGGCGCGATCGCGAAAAGCAGCGAGGTAAGTCTCAAGGCGCTCATCGACCACGGGCGCTACGCCATCCTCGCCGCGGGCGGCCACGGCGGCCGCGTAATCGAGCGAGCGCAGCAGGCCCGCCACATCGCGCAGCGGCGAGGATTTCAGACGTCGTTCGGCAACGCTGCGCGCCGGCTCGCCCTCGAAATCGATGATGTACGCATCGTCCTGCACCACCAGGATCTGGCCCAGGTGGAAGTCGCCATGGTGGCGGATAAGCAGGCCCGTGGCTGCCAGCGGCGCAATCTGGTCCACGCGCGACTTCAGTTCCTCGCGCTCGTTGCGCACCCGCGCGACACGCCTTGCCAGTTTCGCATCCTCGCCGGCATCGAAGCCTTCGATGGCCGCGAAGGCATGATCGATCTGTGCGTGGGCGGAAGCCGCCCAGCGCCGGGTATCGGCCTCGGTCACTGGCGTCGGCGCAAACGCGACGTCATCGGTGGGCCGCGCAAGCGCCGCGTGCAGCTGGGCCAGGCGCGTACCCATCACCGCGGCAAAGGCGTCATAACCGGCCAGCAGTTCGGTCTGCCGGTCGGTCTCGCTGGCATGGGCGAATTCATCGAAGCTGCGATGCAGGTAATCGAGCGTCCAGCGCCAGGCGTCACCCTGGTTGCGCAGGAAGCCCTGCAGCACAGCGAGCGTGGCCTCCTCGCCATCGCCAGCTACACGGCGCACCTCTCCAAGCAGGGGCGCAGTGTTGGCGTAGCCTGCGTGGGTGAGGTAGCGGCTTACCTCCACTTCCGGATTGATCCCCGGGGTGATCCGCCGTACCACCTTCAATACCCCCTTGTCGGCGATGATCATGGAGCTGTTGGATTGCTCCGCTGCCAGCCAGCGGTTTTCAACCTCGGTGGGGAAATCGATCGCGGAAAGGCCCGCTTCGGGGATGAACCGAAGCTGCGCCTTCCCGGCCTGCACGGTTTTGTCGGCACGCAAGCCGCGAATCACGCCCGAGGCGAAGGCATCCAGGGTGAAGCCATCGGTGAGGTACCCGACGCGGCGTCCGCGGCGCACGCGGGCCAGGGCCAGTTGCGTGGAGCGCACCGGCGTGGGTTCGTCCTCCCAGACGATGCCAAGCGGCAAGACATAGCTTTCGTGCTCGCCGCTGTTCAGTTCGACGTCGAGCTCGGTGAGGACAAGATCATCGCCGCGATCGGGCCACTCGGCGACGTACTTTACGTGCACCGAGGCGATGCCCCTGTCCTTGGCGCCGAACCAGCGACGCATGGCAAGGTACGTGGGCAGGATGTCGCGCTCGACCACCCCCCGGTGATGGGACATCACCGGTCCCTCGGCGATGGGTCCGCGCAAGACCAGCGTCTCGAAGTCGGGCATGGTCTCCGGCGTGGGCTGATGCCACTCGGGAAGCGCGGCATTGGCGCACAACTGGAAGGAATAGAAACCATACGGAGGTATGGTCAACAGGTACGGCAATACACCCACCGGCGGGAATGACGAACCGCCCATGATCTCCACCGGCACGTGGCCGTCGAAGGCGGCAAGGTCAAGCTCCACCGCCTGCAGCGAACGAGAAAGGTTGGCCACGCAGAGCACCTTCTCCTCGCCCAGGATTCGCAGGTACGCCAGCACCTTGCGGTTCCCCGGATAAAGGAATTTCAGTTCGCCACGGCCGAACGCCTTGTAGCGCGAGCGCACCGCCAGCATGCGGCGCGTCCAGTTCAGCAGCGAATGAGGATCGCGCGACTGTGCTTCGACGTTCACCGCCTGGAAGCCGTAGAGCGGATCCATGATCGGCGGCAGCACCAGGCTTGCCGGGTCGGCGCGGGAGAATCCACCATTCCGGTCCACCGACCATTGCATCGGCGTGCGGACACCATCACGGTCGCCCAGGTGGATGTTGTCGCCCATGCCGATCTCGTCGCCGTAGTAGAGCACCGGCGTGCCGGGCATGGACAGCAGCAGCGCATTCATCAGCTCGATGCGGCGGCGGTCGCGCTCAAGCAGCGGCGCCAGGCGACGGCGAATCCCCAGGTTGATGCGCGCGCGGCGATCGGCGGCATAGGTCTGCCACAGGTAATCGCGCTCGGAGTCGGTCACCATTTCCAGGGTGAGTTCATCGTGGTTGCGCAGGAAAATCGCCCATTGGCAATTCTCCGGGATCGCCGGGGTCTGCCGCATGATGTCGGTGATCGGGAACCGGTCTTCGCGGGCGATGGCCATGTACATGCGCGGCATCAGCGGAAAATGGAACGCCATATGGCATTCATCGCCATTGCCGAAGTAATCCTGGGTATCTTCCGGCCACTGGTTGGCCTCGGCCAGCAGCATGCGGTCGGGGTAGTGCTCGTCGATCTCCTTGCGGATGATCTTCAGGATCGCGTGCGTCTCGGGCAGGTTCTCGTTGTTGGTGCCCTCGCGCTCGATCAGGTAGGGCACGGCATCCAGGCGCAGCCCGTCCACGCCGAGATCCAGCCAGAAGCGCATCACGTCCAGCACCGCCTTGATCACTGCGGGGTTGTCGAAGTTGAGGTCGGGCTGGTGCGAGAAGAACCGATGCCAGAAATACTGGCCGGCCACCGGATCCCAGGTCCAGTTCGATTTCTCGGTATCGAGAAAGATGATCCGGGTACCGTCATAGGCCTGGTCCGTATCCGACCAGACGTAGAAGTTGCGCGCCGCCGAGCCCTTCTTCGCCGTCCTCGCCCGCTGGAACCATGGATGCTGGTCGGAGGTATGGTTGATCACAAGCTCGGTGATCACGCGGATGCCGCGCTCGTGCGCCTCGGCGATGAAACGCTTGGCATCGGCAAGCTTGCCGTAGTCTTCGTGCACCGCCTTGTACTCGGCGATGTCATAGCCATCGTCGCGCCGGGGGCTGGGGTAGAACGGCAGCAGCCAGAGGGTGTTCACGCCAAGCTCCGCGATGTAGTCGAGCTTGTCGATCAGGCCCTGGAAATCCCCCACGCCGTCGTCGTTGGCGTCGAAGAACGACTTCAGGTGCACCTGGTAGATCACCGCGTCCTTGTACCAAAGCGGGTCGTCGGAGAACGCGACCTTCGGTGCGCCATTGCTTTTTGGCCGTCGTGCCATCGCTCAAGTTCCTTGGAAGGTGATGTGCCAGATCGCGTACGGCATGCCCAGTCCCAGCCAAACGTCCTGGCGTGCGCCCGTCCAGGTACCGAAGCCCTCGTGGATGAGGTCGTGCACTTCGACCGTGCCGCCATCGGGCACGCCCCAGTCGGCCAGCGGCAGATGGAAGTCGGTCAATTGCGCGGCGTGCGGATCCAGGTTGATTGCCACCAGCACGATGTCGTCGCGATCGGCGGTGGTCTTCTCGAACACCAGCACCTGATCATTGCCCGAGGGCAGGAAGCGCACATGTCGGTGGCTTTGCAGGGCCGGATGCTCGCGCCGGATGCGGTTGAGCTGGGTGATCTCGGCCACGATGTTGCCGGGCATGGCGTAGTCGCGCGGGCGGATCTCGTACTTTTCCGAGTCGAGGTATTCCTCTTTGCTCGGAATCGGCGTGCCTTCGCACAACTCGAAACCCGAATAGATCCCCCACAAGCCCGACAACGTCGTCGCCAGCGCCGCACGTATGAGGAAACCGGGCCGTCCGGAACGCTGCAGGAAGTAGGGGTTGATGTCCGGCGTATTGACGAAGAAATTCGGCCGGAAGAATTCCTTCGGCTCGGTGGTGGTGAGTTCGGTCAGGTACTGGATGAACTCTTCCTTCGAATGGCGCCAGGTGAAATAGGTATACGACTGGCTGAAGCCGGCCTTGGCCAGGCGGTACATCGGCTTGGGCCGGGTGAAGGCCTCGGACAGGAACAAGGTATCGGGGTATTGCGTACGCACGCGGCGGATCATCCATTCCCAGAAGGGAAAGGGCTTGGTGTGCGGGTTGTCCACGCGGAACGTGCGGACGCCCTCGCCTGCCCAGTACAGCACCACATCGCACAGGGCCTGCCACAGCGAGGGGATGGCGTCGTCGGTGTAGAAGTCGACGTTGACGATATCCTGGTATTTCTTCGGGGGATTCTCCGCGTACTTGATGCTGCCGTCAGGGCGGTAGTCGAACCAGCCGGGGTGTTCCTTCAGCCACGGATGGTCCTGCGAACACTGGATGGCGAAATCCAGTGCCAGTTCCAACCCATGGGCAGCGGCGGCATCGCGCAGCGCGCGGAAGTCATCGATGGTGCCCAGTTGCGGGTGGATGTCGGTATGGCCCCCCTCATGGGAGCCGATGGCATAAGGACTGCCGACATCGGTGTCGTCGGGTGTGAGGGTGTTGTTCCTGCCCTTGCGGAAGGCCTTGCCGATCGGATGGATCGGCGGGAAGTACAGCACGTCGAAACCCATCGCCTGGATGTCCGGCAGGCGCTTGATCACGTCGCGAAAGTTGCCGTGGCGGTTGGCGTCGTCGGTGGCCGAGCGTGGGAAGAGTTCGTACCAGCTGGCGAACTCGGCCGCTCGACGATCTACTTCAAGCTTGAAAACCTGCGACTCGAGTGCGAAGGGACGTGGGTCCGCCGCGTGCATGATCTCTTCGGTGCCGTGATCCAGGAGTCGCTCCGTGCGCTCGGGATCCGGCGCCTCGTTCAGCGCCGCCAGAAGGGCCTTCAGCGGCCTGGCTTTCGAACCCGTGGCAGTCAGCAGGGTTTTCTCCACCAGGCGCCTGCCCTCTTCCAGCTCCAGCGGCACGGCGACGCCGGCATCCACCTTCGCCTTCAATTCATGGTGATAGGTACCGAAGGCATCGCGCCAGGCCACCACGCCGTATTCATAACGTCCTACGCGCGACGGGATGAAGCTGGCGGTGTAGCGATCGTTATTCACCAGTTGCATCGGCGTTTCGCGCCATTGGCGTTCGTCGAGCGCACGCCAGCGCACAACCGCGGCAAGCTGGTCATGGCCATCCATGAAGATATCGGCTTCGACGGTGACCGACTCGCCCACCACGCGCTTGGCCGGAAAGCGGCCACCGTCCACCTGCGGCGTGATCGCTTCGATGGCGATGCGCGGCATCGTGGTGGCGTCATCGAGTTCGCGCCTGGCAGTGGCGGCGGCGACCTTTGCCAGGACCGGTCGAGTGGTTTCGAGGGTGAACTCGCGCACCTCCCCGGGTTTCAGCTCGATCACATCGCCACGGTCTCCCGCGGGCATGCCGAAGCCCGATGCCGGGCCACGCAACACTTGCGCCACGGGCAGGCAACGCTCGTTGACCAGGTCGGCATTGGCCAGCACCACGCGGGCCTGGCTCGCCGCGCCTACCGGCAGGCGATCGACGAACACCCATGCCGACACGTCGTTGGTGGTGCGCGATTGCACCCGCTCGTCGCAGCGGTGGCTGGCCATCCGGCGGTTGGCGGCTTGGATGGCCTCGTCGATGGCAAGGGTGTTTCCCGCGCGCATGGCCGCCGGCGTGACCGCATCGCCGCGGCGCGGATCCAGCACATCGTGCGCACCCATTTCGAACCCCATCGGCATCAACCAGCCTGCGGCATGCGTGGCGGCGAAGTCGATGGCGCGCCGATGCGCGCGCTCGAACGGCCCGAACTCCCCGCGATCATCGGCAAGGCGGTTACCGAAAGGCACTTCCACCGAGGCAATGGGCGGGGCGATACGCTCGAGCCGGGCGTTCTCGGCCAGGTACCAGCGATCGCGGTAGTTCCACCACGGCGTGGAGGCGAAGGTGGCATCGAACGGCGCACCGACAAGGCGCTCAAGCTCGGTGGGCGACAGGCCCGGAGTCCAGGCCAGGAACAGCGCATGCTTTTCGCCCCGGACACGCTCGATCAAGCCGGTCCACTGTGTCGCATCGAACACCGCGGGTGCCAGGACGCGGAATCCATCCACGCCATCGGCCACGTGGGTGCTCAAGCGGTCGGCCCACCACTCCAGCGCCGATGCCCGTACGGCCGGGTCGTTGTAGCGCCACAGCGCCGCATCGCCTTCGCTCGGGGTCCAGCGTGGATCGGGCGTGCCGTGTTCGGTGAAGACCGGTCGAAACCAGTCGTCGTGCTCGCGATGCACTGGAGCATCGGTGGACAGGCGGTCCATCACCACATCGAGTATGAGCTTGAGCCCATGCTGATGCGCAGCTTCCGCAAGTTCCGAAACACTCGGACTGCCATCGCGCGCGATACGGTGATCGGCTGTCAGAAAAATGTCATCGCTGCTGCCGGAGTCGAAGGGCGGCGCGATGGCCACATGGGTAAATCCCAGGCCCTTGACATGCGCCAGCCACGCTTGCCAACCCGCGGCGTCGCCCGTCAGGCGCGGATGAAGGTAATAAAGGGCGAGCGCAAGGTTTGAAGGTGCCGACATCTACCGCGATCTCCGTGCAAAGGGACGATCCGGCAGAGACGCGGGCACGCACGCCAGTGCGCCATGCGCACCGTTCACCGACAATCGTGACCCCTACGATGCCCGATGGGGTCGTTTGCACAGCGTGAAACGCTTGGGAAACCGCTTGTTCAAGGGCGTTCGTTGAACGGGGTCAGAGTAAATACTCTGACCCCGACTGAAACTTTCCCTACGCGCCGAACTTGATCTCGACGCCTTCGTGGCCGCGGTCCCATCCACGCAGTTCGTCGCGGATGTGCGCGATGCGCTGGCGGCCGAGGGCGTTGCGCTCCTCGTCCAGGACCAGGCCATCGAGCAGCTCCGCAAGACGTTGCGCTGCCGGCAACATCGTGTCCCATGCGTCGAGTGCCGGCACGGGGCCAGGCAAGGTCATGAAGAACGAAAGGCCCGGGGTCTGCATGGCCTCGACGCGCTTCAGATCGAAATTGCCCGGCTTGACGAGATTGGCCACGCTGAAGATCGGCCCGAGTTCGCGACGGCCATCGACCAGGCGATGGAAGATGCCCATGTCGCCGAATTCGAGGCCCGCCTTCTCCGCTGCCACGACCAGGTCCGTGCCATTGAAAATATGATCGTCGCGCGAGACCACGTACAGGCTGACGATGCGCTCGACGGGCCGTTCGACGGGCCGGCGGCCCACATCGGAACGCGGCGGTGGTTCGGATGGTGCAGATGCCGCGCGGACCGGCTCGGCGGGTTGCGTGGCGCGGGACGGCGTCGGGGCCGGTGGGGCCAGGTCGAACGGCGGTGCATCGGATCCTGCGGCAGGTGTCGGCTCGGTCCGGCGTGGCGGGGGCGCCGACTGGCGCGCGGCGCCCATGGTGGATGCGGTGGGCTCGGTCGGCAGCGGCGAGCGCAGGATGTCCTCGATGGACGCGGAGGACACCACCGGCGCGCTACGGTCACCGGCAAGCGTGGCGCCCAGGCGGTCGAGTTCGTCCTGCATGTCCATGTCCAGCGTGCCCTGGCGCGGCGCACGGGAGTTGGGTGGCGGGAAGTCGAACGCGCTGTCGGGGTCGGCAACCGGATCATCGCCAAAGGTCGGCTCGCGCCGCTCGGGCGCGCGCTGCGGGGCCGGCGGCTGGGGCTTGCGGCGGCCCTGCTCCTTCTTCGGCTGGCCGAACAACCAGATCAGTCCCAGCACGATCACGGCCACGATCAACAAGGGAACCCCGACGGCGGGGTTCCAGGCCAGGGCAACGACAGGTTCGTGCGTCATCACGGGTTCCTTCAAGCGGCGCCAGCGAGCTTGGCGGCCTCGGCGAGGTCCACCTGGACCAGGCGGGACACGCCCGGCTCCCGCATGGTAACGCCACAAAGCTGGTGCGCGGCCTCCATCGTTGCCTTGTTGTGGCTGACGAAGATGAACTGAACCTTCTCGCTCATTTCCCGCACCATCGCCGAGAAGCGGCCGACGTTGGCCTCGTCCAGCGGCGCATCCACCTCGTCGAGCAGGCAGAACGGTGCCGGGTTCAGGCCGAAGATGGCAAACACCAGCGATACGGCGGTCAGGGCCTTCTCGCCGCCCGAGAGCAGCGTGATGTTGCTCACGCGCTTGCCCGGAGGCCGGGCCATGATCGCAACGCCGGTGTCCAGGAGGTCTTCGCCGGTAAGCTCAAGGTAGGCATGGCCGCCGCCGAACAGGCGCGGGAAGAGTTCCTGCACGCCGGCATTGACGCGGTCGAAGGTCTCCTTGAAGCGCTGGCGCGTTTCCTTGTCGATCTTCTTGATGGCGTTTTCCAGCGTTTCCAGGGCGTTGGCAAGGTCGGTGAGCTGGGCGTCGAGGTAATCCTTGCGCTGGGACTGCTCGGCGTGTTCCTGGATCGCGGCAAGGTTCACCGGCTCCAGGCGGATGATCTTCTGCGAAAGCTCCGCCAGCTGGGCCTGCCAGCGGGAAGGCTCGGCATCCTCGGCAAGCTCGGCCAGCAGCGGCTCCAGTTCCAGGCCCGACGCTGCGATGGCCTCGGCGAGCGTCGCCGCGCGCATCTGGATCGACTGCGCCGCCAGGCGCTTTTCGGTGACACCTTCGCGTACCTGGGTCAGCTGGTGTTCGATGCGCTGGCGCTCCTGCTCGAGTTTGCGGAACTCGGTATCGAGGTCTTCGAGCGCGCGGCGGGCATCGACCAGCTGGCGGTCCACCAGCAGGCGCTGGTCGAGGTAGGTCTGGCGTTCGGCTTCCAGTTCCGCGATCGGATCGCTACCGGCGGCCAGTTGTTCGGCGATCTCGGTACGGCGCGACTGGATCTGCTTCAGCTGCGCGTCCATGCGGCCCAACGCCTGTTCAAGGCCTGTCAGCGCCGATCGCTTCGATTCCATGCTCAAGGCCAGCTGGTGCGACTGCTCGGCCGCCTCGCGGGCGTTGATACGTGCTTCCTCGCGCGCTTCAAGCAGCTCGCGGCGCTCGTTCTCCAACGCGCGGCGCTGGTCTTCCATGTCGCCCATGTTGCCGACCGATTCGTCCAGGCGCGCACGGGCCTCGCGCGCCTGCCCTTCCATTTCATCGAGCTGTTCGAGCACGGTGGACAGCTCGGCGCCGACTTTCTCGCTGCGCGCGCGTGCCGTTTCCATCTTGCCGCGGTGGCTCTGCAGCTGGCCGGCCAGTTCCGACAGCCGGCGGTGCGCGGCGTACAGGTCGCGCTGGGCGTCGTCGCGCGCGCGCTCGGTTTCGAACTTTGAGGTACGCAGCGCTTCGAGGCGCTCGGTGCCTTCCTCGCCCTGGGCCTCGAGGGTTTCGAGCTGGGCGGAAAGCTGGCGCATATCGCGTTCGCGCGCCAGCACACCCACCTGATTGCCCTGGGCACGGCGAACACGGGCGAAGCCCGGGCCCATCCACGCGCCGTCGCGGGTGATCACCGACTCACCGTTGGCCAGCGACCCGGCGATATGGCGTGCCTGGTCGATCGAATCGGCCACGCGGATACGCGAAAGCATGTGGGTGATCGAGGCGGGTCCCCGGACATGGGCGGCCAGCGTGCCGGCCGGGCCATCGCCACCGGCGGTCGAAGCGATCAACGCGATGTCGGCGTCGGTCAGCTCACCAAGTTCGGTGGCAAGCGCGAGTGGATCGTCCACCAGCACGCCGTCGAGCAGGCCGGCCAGCACCGTTTCCGCTGCGGCTTCGAAGCCTGCATCGACATTGAGCGATTCTCCCAGGCGACGCGCGTTGGCGAGACCCAGGCGGTCGAGCCAGCCGCTGGCGGCGCTTTCTTCCTGGCCCAACGCCGCGTGCTGCAGCGCCTCGAGCGAAGCATGGCGGCCGCGCGCGGTCTGCAGCTGCTGGCGCGCTTCGTTCAGCTGGGCTTGCACCTGGCGCTCTTCATCGAGCACCCGCTCGTGCGCCACCTTGTGCTGGTCCAGCAGGCCGCCCAGGGTTTCCACGCGCTCGCGCTGGGTATCGTGTTCGGTGTCCAGGGCTTCGGCGGCGGCGTCGAGCGCTGCCACGTCGAAGGCTTGCCGTTCGCCCTCCAACGCCTCGCGGCGACGGGAGAGGTCGATGGCCTGGCGGTCGAGGTAATTCAGGCGCGTGCGTTCGACTTCCGCGGCGCGTGAGGCTTCCGAGGCGCCACGGGTGTGCGTATCCCAGCGCGACTGCCAGTCGGCCAGGCGGGTTTCGGTGCTGCGCTGCTGCTCGGCGGTGTCGTCCTGCATCTGCTGCAGCGCTTCCAGCCGCGGCTCGCCTTCGGCCAGCGCCGTGCGCAGGGCCTCGATCTGTTCCTGGTCGGCGGTGATGTGGCCCTGCAGTTCCTCGAACTCGCGTTCGGTCTCGCCCTGGGCGCGGGTCAGCCGCTCGGAGGTTTCACGGTTGTGCCGTACCTGCTGCTCGACGCGGGCGATCTCGGCGCCGACCTTGTACACATCGGCCTGCACCGCGTTCAGATGCTCGCTGGCGCTGTGGTGGGTATCGCGGATGCCTTCGAGCTGGGCTTCCACTTGCCGCTGCTGGGCCAGGTGGCGTTCGATCTCCAGTTCCGCCTGGCGCAGCGAATCGCCCTCGCCATCGCCCTGGCGCTGCAGCGCACGGTATTCGAGCGCACGCATCTCCGCCTCGCGGCGGTTCTGCTCTTCCTTCAGCGCCTTCCAGCGCTCGGCGGCGCGGGCCTGGCGGTTCAAGTGGTCCAGCTGCTTGTCGACCTCGTCGCGCACGTCCTTCACGCGGTCGAGGTTCTCGCGGGTGGACTTGATGCGGCTTTCCGTTTCCTTGCGGCGCTCCTTGTACTTGGAGATGCCGGCGGCTTCCTCCAGGTGGGTGCGCAGTTCATCCGGGTGGGCCTCGATGATCTGGCTGATCATGCCCTGCTCGATGATCGAGTAGCTGCGGGGGCCCAGGCCCGTACCCAGGAAAAGGTCGGTGATGTCGCGGCGGCGGCAGCGCCCGCCATTCAGGAAATACGACGACTGCCCGTCCCGGCTGACCACGCGCTTGACGGAGATCTCCGCGTATTGCGCCAGCTCGCCCTGGATGGTGCCGTCGGCGTTGTCGAAGATCAGTTCGACCATCGCCTGGCCGACCGGCTTTCGCGACGTGGAGCCGGAGAAGATCACGTCGGTCAGCGAATCGCCGCGCAGGCGGCTGGCCGCGCTTTCACCCATCACCCAGCGGATGGCGTCGATGATGTTGGACTTGCCGCAGCCGTTCGGGCCAACGACGCCCGTCATATTGGTGGGCAGGTGCAGCGTGGTCGGGTCGACGAACGACTTGAAACCGGCCAGCTTGATGGTGGTCAGGCGCATTGATTCTTGTATCCAAGGAAAACGGCTGGGTCAGGCGGCGCCCCCGCGCCGCCTGACGGACCACTGTGCCAAACGCCTCCCCGCGACGCAACGCGCCGCAAGGAAAGATTCCAGGCGAGGAATGTCAGGCAAGTGTCTATTTCTTCGACTCTTCTGGTGCCCTGGCATCGATTGCCAAGGCATGGATGCCGTCGGGCAGCATGCTATCGAGGGCTGCGTAGACCATGCGGTGGCGCTTGATGGGCGACTCACCGGCAAAGGCCGCAGCCGTAATGGCCACGTGGAAATGGCCCTTGCCCTCGCCCGCGTGCCCGGCATGCTTATGCCCTTCGTCGGTCACCACCAGCGCTTCAGGCGCCAGGGCAGCCGTCAGCAGCGCATGGATTTGAGCGACTTTCGCTTCCGTCACGGCCTTCTTCGTCCCTAGGGAAAGTCGGCCATCTTAACCGACCTGCCCCCGCCCGGCGCCTAATCGACCTTATGGAAAAGGCCCGCCGGTGGGTCGGTGGCGTCGGTCTGCATGGCGCCTGACGCTTTCACCACCTGGTAGGTAAACAGGCGCGGTGAGGTCGCCAGGTCTCCCCCGCAGGCGCCGCCATGGCGTTCGTGGACATCCACCACGAAGTTCTGGGCGTCCGCCTCATAGGGGATGTAGCTCAGGCAATCGTCGGTGAGCGTGGTGAATTTGTTCTTGTGCAGCGAGGCGCTGACGCGGGCGACCGCCGCGGCCTCGTCCGGCACCACCAGAGGTGGCGGCAATTCGCTCTGCGGTGCGTTGGCGCCAGCCTTCTCGCTGTCGTCCTGGCCCGAACAGGCGGAGGCCGCCGCCACCAGCAGCATGGCCACGATGGCCCGGCTCAAGGTCCGGCGGAGGCTCATGCTTCCGGCCTCATGTAGGGGAACAGCAGCACATCTCGGATCGACGAGGCATTGGCCAGCAGCATCACCAGCCGGTCGATGCCCACGCCCAGGCCGCCGGTGGGCGGCAGGCCGACCTCCAGCGCGCGGATGTAGTCGGCATCGAAATGCATGGCCTCGTCGTCGCCGGCGTCCTTGGCGTCCACCTGGGCCTGGAACCGCGCCGCCTGGTCCTCCGGATCGTTAAGCTCGGAGAACCCGTTAGCCAGTTCCTTGCCGTTGACGAACAACTCGAAGCGGTCGGTGATGCCGGGGTCGGCGTCGCTCTCGCGGGCCAGCGGGGACACTTCCACCGGATGGTCGGTGATGAAGGTCGGCTGCACCAGGGTGTGCTCCACCGTCTTTTCGAAGATCTCGAGCAACAGCTTGCCCCAGCCGTAGCCGGGCTTGACGTTCACCCCCAGGCGCTGGGCGTGGGCAGCCATCGCCTCGCGGTCGCGCAGTTCCGAAGGCTTGATCTCGGGATTGAGTTCCAGCACCGCGTCTTCCATGCGCCAGCGGCGGAAGGCCGGTCCGACGTCGATGGCCGCGCCATCCCATTCAAGCTCCGTCGTACCCAGCACGTTGCGCGCCGCCTCGCGGATCATGCCCTCGGTGATGTCCATGATGTCGTGGTAGGTCGCGTAGGCCTGGTACAGCTCGAGCATGGTGAACTCGGGGTTGTGCCGGGTGGATACGCCCTCGTTGCGGAAATTGCGGTTGATCTCGTACACGCGATCGAAACCGCCCACCACCAAGCGCTTCAAGTAAAGCTCCGGTGCCACGCGCAGGTACAGGTCGATGTCCAGCGCGTTGTGATGGGTGATGAAGGGACGCGCCGCGGCGCCGCCGGGGATGATGTGCATCATCGGCGTCTCCACTTCCATGAAGCGGCGCGGCGATGCCTCAAGCCACGTGCGGATGAAGCCGATGATTTTCGAACGCAGCGCGAAGGCGCGGCGCGATTCCTCGGTCACGATCAGGTCGACATAGCGCTGGCGGTAACGCTGCTCGACGTCGGAAAGGCCGTGGAACTTGTCCGGCAGCGGGCGCAGCGACTTGGTGAGCAGGCGCAGGGCATCCACCTTCACTGACAGCTCGCCGGTCTTGGTGCGCATCAGCACGCCTTCGGCGCCGACGATGTCACCCACGTCCCAGCCCTTGAAGGCTTCGTACGGCTCACCCAGCGTGCCCTGGTGGATGAACAGCTGGATGCGCCCGGTGCCGTCCTGCAACTGGACGAAACTCACCTTGCCCTGGATGCGGCGCAACACGATGCGTCCGGCCACGGCCACGCGCCGGGGCTGGGCCTCGATGACCTCGGCGGTCCACTTCTCCGCCTCGGCGTAGTCGGCCTGCAAATCGCCGGCGAAGCTGTCCACCCGGAAATCGTTCGGGAAGGCCACGCCGGCCTTGCGCAGGGCGCCGAGTTTTTCGCGCCGCTCGGCGATCAGGCGATTTTCGTCAACGGGCGGGTTGGGAGGCGTGGTCTCGGTCATCGGATGGCTACTGTGTGCTCGGAAATTCCCCAGGCCGTACGCCCAAGGACAACCCGGCACTCTAGCTGCTGCGCTGCGGCATGGGCAAGCCGCCGTTATGCTCGCTTCGGCAGCATCCGCAGGCGCACGTCCTGCCCGAAGCAGGCGATGTCCGCAACGTTGAACCTGATGGCGGCGGCCAGTGACGCCGGGCCCGGCACGTCGAACAGCGGACGGCCTTCGCTTCCTAATATGCAAGGTGCGATATACAGCAGCACTTCATCGACGAGCCCTGAGGAAAGCCAGGCGCCGGCAAGCCGCGGGCCGGCTTCCACCTGCACTTCCCTGAAACCGCGCCGCCCCATGTCCTGGGCCACCCATGCCAGGTCGATTCGCGTGCGACGCACGGGCGCGCGCACCCACTCCGCGTCGAGCGGCGGATCGTCGGGTACCTGCCGGCCCTGATATATGATCGTCGGGGCAGCCCCTTCGCCGAGCCGCGCGGTAGCCGGCATGCGTCCTTTTGAGTCCAGCACGATGCGTGTGGGTGGAATAAAGGACCCGGGCGCGACATCCCGGACTAGCAGCGCCGGATCGTCCGCCAGGACCGTATCCACACCGGTAAGAATGGCGCAGCTACGCGCGCGCCAATGCTGCACATCGGATCGGGACAGAGGATTGGTGATCCACTTGGACACCCCGCTGGACAAAGCGGTGCGTCCGTCCAGGCTGATGCCCGACTTCAAGCGGATCCATGGCCTTCCCCGCTTCAGCGCAAAAAAATAGCTGCGATTTTGCTCCGCGGCCTGCTCGCGCATCAGTCCAACGTCCACTTGCACGCCATGGTCGCGCAGGTGCTCCAGGCCCCGCCCGTCCACCGCGTGGAAGGGATCCTCGTGAGCCACCACCACGCGCGAGATGCCAGCTGCCAGCAGAGCGTCGGCGCAAGGTGGCGTGCGGCCTTGATGTGCACAAGGCTCCAGCGTCACGTAAGCCGTTGCGCCCCGGGTATCGCCGCCAGCATCGGCCAGCGCGACTACCTCGGCATGCGGGCCACCTGCCCTTTCATGCCAACCGCGCCCCAATACCCGGCCGCTGCGGGCGATGACGCAGCCCACTGCCGGGTTGGGCCGGCACGTCCTGGCGCCGCGCTGTGCCAGGCTCAAACTTTCGGTCATGAACTGCCGGTCGGTGTCGTCGAAGGCCGAATGACCCATCGGCTCGTTCACAGCACGCGCTCCGCCCGCACGACGGGGGCGACCGTGATCCGGTAAACATGCCCATCGTATCCACCGGCCAAGTAGCCTTCGCCATCAAGGACAGGTGTCAAGGACGAAAGTCCTCCGCTACTGGCCCTGCATGTGCCCACCCACGAACGCGTTGATGTATCGAATACGGCAATGGTGCCGTCATAGCCACCGGTGGCGAGCGTGGTACCGCCTGCCGAGGCGGCCATGCATTTGATGGAATGCCGATGCGGTGTTTCGTAGTGCTCCATGCCGTGCGGTGTCCACAAACGCAAGGTCAGGTCACGGCCGACGCTGGCAAAGATTCCCTCCTCGATCGCGCAGCAACCATTGGCGATCCGGTCGTGAGCGTGCGCGATGTGTTTGAGCGGTTCGAAGGTCTCGACGTCGTGCCAGGCCACGCTGGCGTCGGCACAGACGCTGAAGATCGTTTGCCCGTCGCAAGCCAGGTCCTTGATAGCGTTGGCATGCATCGGGATGGACGCCACGACGCTCATGTTCCCGTCGTCCGAACGCGCCACCACCAGTCCTTCGCCGGTGTAGGTCCCGATCACAGCATGCGGTTGCCCTTGGCGCATGAAGGTGGCGGCACAGTTGAGTGGGGAGCGATGACGGACGATGACCTTGCCACTGCGTGCATCGAACAAAGCGCCCATCTGGCCACCGGTCAGCAGGCTGCCATCGAAGTCCGCCAGGAAATTGCACAGGCTGCCCATGCTACCTGCCGCGGTGCCGTCCAGCCTCCACAGACCCGCGTCGCCTATGGTGTGCAATCCGTCAGGCAGTTCAAGCACCGCGTTGACACCGCCGGTGGGTCCAACGTTGCTCACGTCCCACCGGTTGCTGGCAGGAGTCCACGTGGCGAAGGAGGAACCGAACGTGGCGAACACCACGGTTTCATCGCTCCTGAAGGCTGCGCTCCGAGGCCAGATCTCGCTGGGCAACTGGCCTTCCGCGTGGGGTTCGAGGGTGCCGCCACCAGTGTATCGCCAGAGTCTCACCGTCCGGTCGTAGCTGAGGCTAAGCAATTGACGGGACGATTCGTCCCACACCACGCGCTTGACGCCTGCGCGATGGGCTTGCACTCGATGGACGTCGTCGCCTGTCAGGATGGAAAGGCGCCCCTCGTCATCGCCGGCGAAGATAGTCCCTGATCGCGCGACGCAGAGCGTATCGGTCTCGATGCCGCCGGTGTCGATTTGTGCAACCTGCCGCGCGCCGGCGACATCCCAGCGGCGCACCGTACCGTCGTCGCTGCTGGATATCAGTTCCCGGCCATCGGGTGACCAGACCACGGAAATGACATCCGCTGCATGGCCTTCGAGCAAAGCCAGCTCGCGGCCGTCGATGCCATGCACACGCACGGTGCGGTCCCTCGAACACGTAGCCACCATGGTTCCATCGGGCGAGAAGGCAGCCATTTCGACATCGTCCTGGTGGCCCTGCAACAAGGCCACCAGGCGCATGGAGGGCACCGACCAGATCCGGGCGGAATAGTCGCTGCTTGCGCTGGCAAGCAATGTGCCGTCGTGGTTGAACATGCACTGGTTGGCCAGGTGATCGTGCCAGCCCCGGGCGACCGGCGCGCCCGAGGCGTTCCAGAGGATTACGCGATTGTCGTATCCGGCCGTGGCCACATAACCCGAAGGATGTGCCGCTATACCGCTGATGGGAGCGTCATGCCTCATGGCGCACCTCCACGTCATTGCCGATGACCATGGTGTGGTTTTTCTTTTGGATCTTTGCCTCGATGTACCGACGGTTATTGGCATTGATGTAGACGCCGGTGGACTGTGCCATGGTGTCGATGCCATGCATCTGCAATGCGGCCACCTTGTCGGGATTGTTCGTTAGCAAAAGGCACTTCTCCACGCCCATGGCGCGCAGCATGGCCGCGGCGCAGCTGAAATCTCGCGCGTCGTCGGGCAAGGAAAGCATGCGGTTGGCCTCGAACGTATCGGCGCCCCTGGCCTGCAACAGGTAAGCATCGAGCTTGGCGTACAAGCCGATACCCCTCCCCTCCTGCCTCAGATACAACAGGTAGCCGCCGTCCTCACTCAGGCGGGAGAGCGCTTCATTGAGTTGATCGCCGCAGTCGCAGCGCCGCGAAGCGAAGACATCGCCGGTGAGGCACTCAGAATGAATGCGTACCAGCGGTGCACCGGCATAGGGGCCGTCTATCCGGATGGCGACATGCTCGGCGCCATCGGGAAGGCCGCGGAAGGTGATGAAGTCCGCATCGATGTCTTTGGTTCCAAGGGGAATCCTGACGATCGAACGTATCGTGAGATCTTGCATGAGCTGACACTCCGTTGCTATTTTTTGGGTCATTCCAGGCCGTCAATGGCCACGCGGAAGCCCATGACGTAGATGTCCCTGGCAAACCGGCCGTGTCGCCGCCTGGTACGCGCCAGATCCCGGCACCGCGTGAAACTGCCACCCCGCGCGACGTGGTGGGGCCACTGGCAGGTGGCTAGATCGTCATCGATATGCCTCCCGCCGGGGTAAGGTCGATAGACACCACTCACCCATTCCTCCACATTTCCCGCCATATCCAGGCATCCAAAAGGTGATGCTCCACGGACAAATGCACCGACGGGAGTGGATGCGAACAGACCCGACTCAAGTGTGTTGGCATGATCTGGGAGGAAATCATTACCCCAAGGGAATTCATGCCCCTCTGGGCCACGTGCTGCGTATTCCCATTCCGCTTCGGTGGGCAGGCGCCAGGGTTGTCCGGTGACCGAGGCTAGCCAATTGGCGTAAGCCACCGCATCGTCGTAGGTCACCGTATGCACAGGATGGTTGGATAGCCAATCAGGCAGGCGGCCCTGCGGCCAAGCTGACGGAATCCCTTCGTATCCAGTGTCGGCGACAAAGGCCGCATACTGCCCGTGGGTGACGGGATAACGGCCGATGCGGTAGTCATCTAGGCGCACCCGATGTGCCGGACGCTCCTTTTCTATCCATTCAGGCCGCAGCCCCAGGCCTGCGTACCTGCGTAGTACGTCCTCAGTGCTAGCCTCGAGGCCGATCGTTACCTCAGCTGCAGGTATCGGTTGAGTGACCGGTGACAGCGGGTCCAGTCGCCTATCTCCTGACATGGCCAGGAAATGGCCGGCGAGGATCCTTTCGTCGGTCCGAAATTCCACGCCTTCGATCACGGCAATCCACTGATCGACCGACATGACCGCCAGGCGCGACCAGGTCGATGGGTGCGCGATGCGCGGACTGGCCGCATGGCGCGCGGACATACCCATCAATTCTCGATCACTGGCCTGTGCGCTGAGGTACCCCTCGAACACCGGCCAATGCCCGAATCCAGCGGGCACTCCGAATGGTCCCGGCGCCCCTAGCGCGAGCATTCGAACGCCGCCTGCAGGCAGTTGGCTTCAAACAGCGTCCAGTAATCGCTATCGCGGCCCAGGCGATCGGCATCCCGCACGCTAGGCAGGCGCCACGCAGGCGAGGAAAAACCTGCCGCGGCATACGCGTCGACCGACCAGCGATGGAAGGTAAATGGATGAGGCGATTCGGTCATGAAATGGCCACGATGACGGGCCCCGCCGTCGACGTGCTGCTGATCGGCCACATGGACCCCGTACGGAGTGAAATTGCCCTTGGCCAGGTCAAAGTCTGGGTTGACGGTATACGCGATAAGGCGGCCTCCTGGCTTGAGGTTGCGCGCCACTGAGGCGAACATGCCGCCAAGTTGAGCCTTGTCTTCGGCGTAATTGAACAGCCACGCCGCGCTCACCACGTCGAACTGGCCTAGCCGTGGCAGAGCTCTCGCGTCGCCGAGCTCGAAAAGGATGTCGTCGCCGCGCGTGAGCGACTGTGCCTTCGCCAGGCGGATCATCTCCGGTGAGATGTCTATACCGGTCACCCGACGCGCGCCCTGCTCGTGGATCCGCCGGCTGAAATCACCATGGCCGCAAGCCAGGTCCAGTACGGCGAGTCCGGTCAGGTCGCCCAGCAAGCCCATAAAAGTACGGACTTCGATCGGACGTTGGGAAGCGCTCGAAGTGAAATCCTCGAACTTGCTGCCAATGTCGTCATAGACAGGTTTTACCTGTGCATTCATGCCTTGATCCTTAGTCAGTGCTTGCTATAAATGATGAATCCCGCGAGGACGCACGCCGCTCCGATCAGCTTGCGTAGGCTTACCGGCTGGACTGCGAGACCGGCCAGACCGAAATGGTCCATGAGCATGGCGCCCAGCACCTGGCCAACGACGACGGCGAGGATGAATGTGCTGACTCCCAGGCGTGGAGCCATGAAAAGGGCCGTGCTCACATAGATCAGGCCAGCCAGGCCGCCGAACCAGATCCATGCCGGAGCGGTAAAGGCCTTACCCCACTGAGGTGCCGGGATACCTGACAGGGTGAGCAGGGGCACCAGGGCTAGTACGCCCACCATGAGCGACACCAATGTGGCCCAGAGCGGGTGACCGAGGGCTCGGCCAAGCTGGCCATTCGCCGACGCCTGGTAGGGCACGACGGCACCGGCGACGGCAGAAAGCAGGAGGAGGAAAAATTGCGTTGCCTGTCCCATGGTGCTTGCTCGACCCGACGTTCGTTGGAGTCAGAATGGCAGCCAGGCTTTGGGTCAGATATCAGGTTTACCGCTGTAACGATGTAAGATTTTTCATGAGCTCTCGCCCACAAAAAAGCCGGGCATTGCCCGGCTTTACTTGAACTCATCAGGGCTTCGGCGCCAGCTATGCATCTACTCGCTTGGAGCCCGCTTCCAACCCTGACTTAAGGCTGGCCTCGATGAACTCATCCAGATCGCCGTCGAGCACCTTCTGCGTATCGGTGCGTTCGATGCCGGTGCGCAGGTCCTTGATGCGGGACTGGTCCAGCACGTAGTTGCGGATCTGGCTACCCCAGCCGATGTCCGACTTGGTGGCCTCCAGGGCATCCTTCTCGGCGTTGCGCTTCATCACCTCAAGTTCGTACAGCTTGGCCTTGAGCATCTTCATCGCGCGGTCGCGGTTGGCGTGCTGGCTTCGTTCGGTCTGGCAGGCCACGACCGTATTGGTGGGCACGTGGGTGATGCGCACGGCCGATTCGGTCTTGTTGACGTGCTGGCCGCCGGCACCCGACGAGCGGTAGACGTCGGTCTTGAGGTCGGCCGGATTGATGTCGATCTCGATATCGTCGTCCACTTCCGGCGACACGAATACCGAGGTGAAGCTGGTATGGCGGCGGTTGTCCGAATCGAAGGGACTTTTGCGCACCAGGCGGTGCACGCCGATCTCGGTCTTCAGCCAGCCATAGGCGTAGTCGCCCTCGACGCGGAAAGTGGCCGACTTGATGCCCGCCACTTCGCCAGCACTCGCTTCCATCAGCTCGGTTTTCCAGCCGCGCGCCTCGCACCAGCGCAGGTACATGCGCAGCAGCATCTCGGCCCAGTCCTGGGCCTCGGTGCCGCCGGCACCGGCCTGGATATCGACGAAGGCGTACGAGGCATCCATCTCGCCGGAGAACATGCGCTGGAATTCCAGCTTGTTGACGCGGGCGTCGAGCTTGGCGACATCGGCCTCGATGGAAGCCACGGTGGCTTCGTCACCGTCGGCGGCAGCCATTTCCAGCAACTCACCGGCGTCGGAAAGACCCGAGGAGAGCTCGTCGATGCCGGTGACGATGGTGTCGAGGCTGGCGCGTTCGCGGCCCAGTTCCTGGGCCCGCTTGGGTTCGTCCCACACCGTGGGACTTTCCAGTTCGCGGCCGACTTCCTCGAGCCGCTCTTTCTTTACAGCGTAGTCAAAGATACCCCCTGAGCGATTCCACCCGGCCGGCAAGGTCGGTGATACGCGCAAGGATGGGATTGGTCTCGATCATGTCGGGCCCGGGAAGGTGTTGGCAATAGCCTTCCATCATACCAGAGCCTGCTGGTGCACCCCCGCCACGGCGCGGCCGGAGGGGTCGGCGGCGGCTGCAAACGCTGGGTCCCAGGCCAGCGCGGCCGGTGAGGAGCAAGCGATGGACTTGCCGCCGGGGACGGTGGCGGCACAGGCTTCGCCCGGGAAGTGCTGCTCGAAGATCCGGCGGTAGAAATAGGCTTCCTTGGTGGCCGGCGTGTTGTAGGGAAAGCGCGAGGCGGCGGCGGCAAATTCACGATCGCTCACTGCGTGTTCGGCATGCGCCTTGAGCCCGTCGATCCAGCCATAACCCACCCCGTCGCTGAACTGCTCCTTCTGCCGCCACAGGATCGAATGCGGCAATGCGCCTTCGAAGGCTTGGCGCAGGATGGCCTTTTCCATGCCGCCGGCAGGCACCATCTTATCCCGTGCATCGATGCCCATCGCCGTGTCGATGAACTGCAGGTCCAGGAACGGCACGCGGGCCTCGACGCCCCAGGCGGCCATCGACTTGTTGGCCCGCAGACAATCGTAGCTATGCAGCGCATCGAGCTTGCGCACGGTTTCCTCGTGGAATTCCCGTGCCGAGGGCGCCTTGTGGAAATAGAGATAGCCCCCGAAGATCTCGTCCGATCCCTCGCCGGACAGCACCATCTTCACGCCCATGGCCTTGATTCGCCGCGCCAGCAGGAACATCGGCGTGGAGGCGCGGATGGTGGTGACATCATAGGTTTCGATGTGGCGGATGACTTCGGGCAGCGCATCCAGGCCTTCGTCGAAGGTGTAGGTGAAGCCGTGGTGCACGGTATCGAGCGCTTTGGCCGCCACCTCGGCAGCAGCAAGGTCGGGGGAGCCTACAAGACCGATGGCGAACGAATGCAGGCGGGGCCACCAAGCTTCGGCGCGGTCGTCGTCCTCGACGCGGCGACGGGCGAACTGTGCGGCCACGGCCGCCACCAGCGAAGAATCCAGCCCTCCCGACAGCAGCACGCCATAGGGGACGTCCGTCATCATCTGCCGGTGCACGGCGGCCTCGAAGGCCGCGCGCAGCACCTCGGGCGCGATGGACCTGCCCTGCGTGGCTTCGTACTGGCGCCAAGGCGTTTGCCAGTACTTCACCGTGGTTTCCGATGCACTGTCGTGGACGTGACCTGGCGGGAATTCGGCAATGTCCGTGCACAATCCCACCAGGGATTTCATTTCCGAGGCCACGCATAGCCGGCCCTTCCCGTCGTGACCCCAGTACAGCGGACACACGCCAAGCGGATCTCGGGCAACCAGGTAGCGACGGCTGGCTTCATCCCAAAGTGCGAAGGCGAAAATGCCGTTGAGCTTCGACAGGAAGTCGGCCCCATGGTCGCGGTACAGGGCGTTGATCACCTCGCAGTCGGAGCCCGTGGTGAAATCGTAGGTGCTGTCAGCGCGCAGTTCCCGATGGTTGTAGATCTCCCCGTTCACGGCCAGCGCCAGTTGACCGTCGCGCGAGCGCAGCGGCTGCGCGCCGCTAGCCGGGTCCACGATGGCCAGCCGCTCGTGCACCAGGATCGCCCCGTCGTCGACGAACACGCCGCTCCAATCGGGGCCGCGATGGCGCTGACGCTGCGACATCTGCAAGGCAAGGCTGCGAAGCGCGGGAAGGTCGTCCCCGGCGGCAAGGTCGAACATGGCGAAGATGGAACACATGGCTGGTGGTCTCCAAGGTTTTCAAGACTCGAAAACGACGAAGGCCCGCTTTGGGCGGGCCTTCGTCGTTGCATGGGGTGATGAATCTACCGCCTACACGAGGGCCCGCCCGGCTTCCCGGGGATTATTCAGGCCATTATTCACCACGACACCGGGCGCGCGCTGGGCACGTGTCGGCGAAACGGCAGGCTGGCGGGTCATCATGTTCACGCACCGACTTAAACAGACTTCGCACGGATAAGCAAGCGGCAAATCGTTACAGTTGATGGATGGTTCGGGCGCCCGTTTCCGGATCGATCTCAACAAATTGTGACAGGCCCATGGCGGTGAACTGCAGCCGCCGTTCGATATCCTGGCTTGTTCGCTCATCAGCTTCCGATGATGTGGATGAGTCCACAGCGCGGGCGGAGGGGCCTGCCAGGACCCACGTTAGATGGCCCGTTGCCATGCGACCGACGGCGCCGTTCACTTCGCCCGACGTCAGGCCTTGCAATGCCCGCGCCGTGGCGTCGATATAACTACCGGGCCGGCCAAGATCCACCGCCGCGATCAGGCTTGACTCAACTTCCAGGGGATCCTGGGAGTCTTTGGCAAGCTGCCGGCGAAGATTGAGCAAGTGCAGGTTGAGTTCCTCTTGCGTCACCGGACTGCGGCCTTCGACCAATGCAGACACCACGCTTCGGGCAGTCGCCAGCGCCTGAAAGCGCCGGGTGCTGTCCACCGGCATCATGAAACCGCCCATCCGCACGGCACGTGTTGAAGTGGCCAGGGAATGTACTCTGTAGGCAAGGCCCATTTCTTGTCGCAGGTTCTTTTTTACGCGATGCTGGATGATCCTGTCGATACATTCGACGAGCACGTCGGCCGTGCTGCCATCACATGGCACGGGATAGCCCAGCATCACATGCGATTGTTCCCCTTGGCCGACCGGAAGCTCGTGCACGCCCGGATGTCTCGACTGGATCGGCACAGGAATCTCCACGCGGCTACGCACCCGGGCACCATCAACGGCAGCAAAGGCCTGGGACAATCCGCTGGACAATTCGTCTGAATCGAAGGACCCCACCGCCACGACGGTGGCATTGGATGGATGAAGGTATCGCTGGGTCCATTGCAGAAGTTGCTCCGACGTCATTGCAGCGAGCGATGCTTCGGTACCCTCGCCCAGGGGATCGGCAGCGTAGGGATGCTGTTCACCTAGCACCAGTTGCCTCATGAGGACGCGGCTACGATGGGCCGGGTCTTCCGCGAGCGATTGCACGACGTCGAGCGCGCCGTCGCGTGACTGGTCAAGAAGGTCTGCCGGAAAGCGCGTATCGATAAGCATGTCCCTGACGATACCCACGCCTTCGACCAGCTTCGCCGACGGCCCCTCCAGCGTAAGGGTCGAGTACCCGGGCATGGATCGTGCCGTGACGGTCAATTCAAGGTCATCGAGTTTCTTATTCAATGCCGTGCGTTCCAGTGGGGCGGCGCGCTGGGTAACTATGCGCAAGGCAGCCTTCGCAACACCCCCGCCGATGTCCGGATCCAAGTCACCTGCGCGCCCCCCGTCGAAGCTGAAAACGACTCGTGCCTTCTTGCCCTTGCCCATCGGTGCAAGGATCACCGGCAAGCCATTGGCAAGCTCCGTCCGCGAAACAACGGGGAAGTTCAATGGCCCGGGAGGCGGGACCGGTGGCGGCGCGCTACGATCGACGCTTGCCGCGGCTGCCCGGAGGCCAGGATCCGGTACGCCAGCGTCCCATGGAACATGGCGTACCGATCCTGGCAGCTTCAAGGGAGCACGAGGACGATCGCCCGGAGTCACCAGCAACGTATGCGACCCCGCGGCCAGCCAGTCGCCAGCGAGTTGTTTCGCGCGTTCAGGCGTCGTGTCATGCCATGCTTGCACGTCAACGTTGAGGCAGTCCGGACGACCGCCTCTGTCCACGCAATGGACGACGGCAGTGGCGGTGCCATCAGAGGATGCCTGCGTCCAGGCACTGCCTGAAATCAACGCACGGCGTGCGCCCTCAAGTTCACCCTCCGTCGGCCCTTCTTTGAGGAATTGCGCAGATACGCTGTCCAGCGTTTCCCCGACCCACCCATGGTCGTCATTGTCATCGTCGTCGCGTAAAAACAGGACAATGTGAAACTGGCTGCCCAGTTGCCGCGGCTCGACATAGGCGGCGCCAAACGTGACGGCGTCTCCAAGCTCATCGTTCAGCCTGCGGGTAAGTACGCCAGCGCACAGCATCAATCCTGGCAAGTCGGCATGGCCGTCCTCCGGAACGTTCCACGAACGGTAAAGCCTGGGTGTGGTTACGCTATCGAATATGACCTCTCTTGTGTCTTCCCGTCGCCGCTGCACGTCCGGTGTTCGTGGCGGAAAGGCATTGCCGGGCTCGATACTGGCAAAGTAATCCGTTACCAGGTCGCGGACGTGGTCTTCGTCAACATCGCCGCTGATCACCAAGGTAGCCAGGTTCGGCCGCTGCCGGGCGCGCATGAAATTTTCCATGTCGCCCGCCTGAAGTGAAAGCAGATCCTTCGGACGTCCGCCTACGGAAATTCTATAAGGGTGACCAAGTGGGTACATCGCCCGGGAAAGCACGCCATAGGCGCGCGACGACGTGGTGTCCCGCAAGTCAATCTCATTCAGTACGACGCTGCGTTCCGTCTCGAACTCGGCGGGCGAAATCGGATCGGTCGCGCGCGCCAGTCGGTAACTCTTTTCAAAAAGGATAAGTGGAAGGGCATCGACCGGACCCTCGGCGAAGTAGACCGTAGTGTCGTGGGTGGTGTAGGCATTGTCCTTGACACCCGCCGCCATGTAGCGATCGTCAAATGACTGCGCGCTTTCAAGGTTCCGCCTGAACCAAAGATGCTCGGCAAAGTGCACGGCCCCGCGCTGGCCATGCTGCTCGATCCCGCTGCCATCGCCGAAGCGAAGCTGGACACTCGCCATGTCGCCCTTGCCGGGCGTCAGGATCACGCGCAAGCCATTGGGCAGTGTCCAGTTGCTCCATGTCATGTCCACGCCCCCGGAGGGCACCGGGTCGTCGAATACCTGCTTGATCAACCAGCTTCCGAACTCGATATCCAGATCCGCTTCCACGAATGAAAGGCGATCGGAGCGTCCATGGCGTTCGATCTGCCATAGCTGCCTGACACCTTCGGCAGCCGGGCCAAGTGACTGCACAGCACGCCGTGCCCGCTCATCGGCGTCAAGCGATGAATCGCCATGGCGGACTTCGTTGGCCAAGCTCTCAAGGATGTCCGGCGCGACCTTACCCGCCAATGCAGCAAGGGGCGCGTGGCTCAAGCTGTTTTCATGATGTTGGGAGCTTCTCGAGATCGTGTACAACACAGTGCTCAAAGCAGCCACGGTCGTTCCTGCCAACGTAGCCAGGGCCGCGCGCGGGTACTTCATGGCAAGCGTTGCTGCTGGGGCCAAACGGCCGGCCATAGGAGCCACGTCAACCAGCCTCTGGGCCAAGAGCGGACTCCAAAGGCTGTCTTCGCGAGCGCCCCAAGCACTGGGCAACCCTCCAACCATCAATCCACCCAAAAGGGCTGCATGCCATGGATTGCCCGAGCCGTTCCGCACCGGGGCAGCGTCATCCAGCGCCGCGTCGCGCGATACGCGCACTAGTTGCATGACACGGGAGCTAACTGTTGGCTTCGCTGGAAGAACGTCCTTCCACGTTTTTCCCCCCAGTGTTTTTTTCTTTAGTAATTCATGAAGCGCCTTCAATGTTTGCGATTCACTGGAATCTACAAGCTTGAGCTGCAAATCAAAGTACTGCCTGTGCCATTCTGACGGATCGTATATGAGGGCACCAGCGATCACCTTCGCCCAGACTTTGCGTTCGTCCTCCGACGCCTTCGGTAGTAATGCGCACAGTGCATTTCCAATCAATCGCTCAGACAAGGTCCCCATTAGAGGCGTGCGGCCAACATCGTTGGCAATGAGCGTGGCCAGTTCCGAACCTGTCAGGGGCCGAGCGCTTAGGTGCTGGCCGAGTTCCCGGAGAGCCTCCTTTGGAACGCCCTGCACGGGAAGATCAACGGGATTGCCAGCGATAGCATGCGCTCGCTCGCCCCGGCCGCCGCAGACCCTGCTCTGTCCCGGAAGATTACCTATTCGGTGCGGCAGCGAACGCTGTGCGACGGCCGGTACGTGTACCGACGTGGCGGGGGTCGATTGCAACCTTGGCGCTAAGCCGCTCATGGGCATGGCAGTCTCTCCGACTTTAGGATGAGACCGATCCTAGGCATGCACCTACACGCCCGCTTTCGCGTTTACGTCATACCTCCCCACCGCTCCACGGCTGCTCGGCAATCCATACCTTGGCTTTCCCGAATTCGGCATCGGCAAAAAGTCGAAGTTCCGCCGGCACGAAAATCTTCATGGCGCCGGCAAGGCCTCGCAGCCAGGCCACGTCGGTGACCAGTGCCACGCGATCCCAGCCGCTGAAATGACGAAAGCCAAGTTTGGCGTCGTCCCACATGGCGCCAGCTTCGAAGGACTCGAAGCCTGGAGCCACGTGGTAGAGCAGTCGCAGCTTGCGGTTGACGGCGAACGCCGCCTCGATATCCGGTACCAGCACGGTTTCGTAGTCGACCGCGGTAACCGTACCGGTGACGCGGAAACCAAGGGTACCGGCGGGAAGGTCGGGGATCTGTTCGATCATGGCGCTCTCCTGGAGACGGTGCCCAGGCTAATGCATGCCGCGTGTGCGCCGTGTTGTCGCCATCAGGGGTGGAGCATGTGCTGCACGAGCAGTTGCAGGCTGTCGCTGCCCTGCCAGTGGTTGATGTCCAGCTCGTATACCAGGCGCAATTCCCGTGCGGGCGCCTGACGGGTGTCGACATTGAACATCACGCCCTGGTGGCGCCTGCCGTCGCGGGGGTCGACCAGGTCCAGACGCCAGTGGCGGCCAGCCATAAGTCTATGACCCAGGCAAAGGAAGACATCGTCGAAGCACGGTGGGGGGAAGGCCTGGCCCCATGGGCCGCCCTGGCGAAGCTGCAGGGCAAGCTCGATACAAAGGTCGCCAGGTTCCAATCCGCCATCGGAATGCACCCGGGCCGCCAACGCCGATTCATCCAGCTGCTCACGCGCGACGCGGTCGAAGGCTTGCGCCAGCACGGGAAAGTCCACCGAGCGCAGGCTCAGTCCCGCTGCCATCGCGTGGCCACCGAAACGCAGGATCAGTCCGGGATGCCGGGCATCGATCAAGGCCAGCGCGTCGCGCAAATGGAAGCCTGCGATCGATCGACCAGATCCGCGCAGTTCGTCACTGGCGTCACCGGCCGGCGCAAAAGCCAGCACCGGGCGATGCAGGCATTCCTTCAGTTTCGACGCCACCAGGCCTACGACGCCCGCATGCCAGGAGGGATCGAACAGGGCCACCCCGGCGGCATCGCCGGACACCTGGGTACGCGCCACCATCGCTTCGGCATCGGCCACCATATCCGCCTGCAACTGACGGCGCTCGCGATTGATCGCGTCCAGTTGCATCGCCCAGCCACGTGCTTGGGATCCATCATCGGTCAGCAACGCCTCCACGCCCAGGCGCATGTCTTCCAGGCGCCCGGCGGCATTCAGTCGTGGCGCGATGGCAAAGCCAAGATCAACGGCGCTCAAGGTATCCATGCTGCGCCCGCTGGCCTCCACCAGCGCCACGATGCCTGGACAGGCGCGCCCCTGGCGCATCCGCCGCAGCCCCGCATCGACCAGCACGCGGTTGTTGAAATCCAGGGGCACCAGGTCGGCCACGGTGCCCAGGGCAACCAGGTCGAGCAAGGTGGATAGATCAGCGTCGGCGGCCGCATGACCGGCTTCGCGCAGGTGGGCGCGCAGCGCCAGCAACAGGTAGAACACGACGCCGACACCCGCCAATGCCTTGCTGGGAAATGCATCGCCGTCGAGGTTCGGGTTCACCATCGCATCGGCGGCCGGCAGCGATGGTCCCGGCAGATGATGGTCAGTCACGATCACCACGCTGCCTCGCGCTCGAGCCGCCGCCACGCCATCGATGCTGGCCACGCCGTTGTCCACGGTCAGCAGCACATCCGGTGCCGTCGGCATCGATTCCACCAGCGCCGGAGTCAAGCCGTAGCCGTGCAGGAAGCGGTTCGGAATGACGTAACCCACCTGCCGCGCGCCGAGCATGCGCAGGCCGCGTACGGCCACCGCTGTGCCGGTGGCGCCGTCGCAATCGTAATCGCCGGCAACGACGATGCCCTGCCCTTCGACAATCGCCTTCGCCAGCAACACGACTGCCCGATCGATGCCACCGAGGGCATCGAACCCGAGCATGCGGGCTAGTCGATGGTCGATGCCGTCGGGCCCGGCAATGCCGCGCGCGGCATAGATACGCTGCAACACCGGATGCACTTGCATGGGCCAACCCGAAGGCGTTGCCTGCCCTTGCCTCCGACGGATATCCACCATCAGCCGCGTCCGCGCCAGAAGCGGAGGCGCTGCCCGCGGGAAAGCTGCCAGCGCTCGCCGCCGGCGAAATGCAGCCGCAAGCGGCGGGTGCGGCCGGCAAGGAGGTCCTCTTCCAGCCGCGGCCACCAGCGGCTGGCGATCACTTGCTCATCCTGCGCGGAGAGATCAATCAATTCGAAGGCACTGCCCGGGCCCGGCCACGCTTGCAGGCCATCCACGTGGACATCGGCGCGGGCACCAAGCGCCCACACCAGCAGATCGTCGGCGAAGGCGTGGGTCAGGCCGGACTCCATCCCATCAGGCAATGCACCGGCGCCCCAGAACCACACGCTGTTCACCGGCACCGCCCCGCGTTCGCGGCGCAGCTGGTTCACCGGGTGGTTGTGCAACACGATTTGCACCTCGCCCAACACCGCGCGCCAGCGGCGACCCTCCGCGCCTGGAGGCAGGTGGTCGAAAAGATCCGCGCCGCGTGCTTCATCGGGGCCGGCAAAGCGAGGCAGTTCGGCGAAGGCGGCCAAGCGCAACTGCCAGTGGGAAGCATCGGCCATCTCGAAGGTGAAACCGTGCGCGGCAAAAGCCTCGACGAGATCGCCGCGCAACGCATCGGCTTCACCGGCGCTGAGCCGCAACTCATCGCCACAGGCCAATAGCCTGGCACCGTTGACCTCCGGCTGTACCCAGGCCGGATCGGCGCAAAGCCACTGGTGACCCTTGGCATCGCCTGCCACCAGTTGGCGAATCAGGGCAGCAACCGGAAGATCACCTTCGGTGCGAAAGTACGACGACAACGCCGGGATGAATCCTGGCGCGGCATCGGCTAGGCGGTTGCCACGGGCAAGCCAAGGCGCCATGGCGGCAACACCGGCCAGACGCGTACGCGCCGGCATCAGTACATGGCGCTCGGATGCGGCCATCACGCCTCCAGTTGCTCCATCAGCTCGAGCCATTGTGCTTCGAGTGTTTCCTTTTCCTGGCGCCAGGCGCCCTGCTTCTGGCTGAGGGACATCAGCTCAGCCGTCGGCCCTTCATAGATCTTCGGATCGGCCAGCTTTGCCTGCACGGTGGCAAGCTCGCCATCGAGTTCACCCATGCGCGACTCGATCTTCTTCAGCTTAGAGCGCAACGGCTTTTCGCGCTCGCGTGCCTGGGCGTCGGCCTGGCGGCGTTCCTTTTCCATCGCTGCCGCCGCTGCCGCGGCCACGGCGGCCGAAGGCTTGCCCTGCGCGTTATTGCGCGAACGCAGCCAGCGGGCGTAATCGTCCAGGTCGCCGTCGAAGGGTTCGACCACCCCGTCGGAGACGCGCCAGAATTCGTCGCACACCAGCCCAAGCAGGTGGCGGTCATGCGAAACCAGCACGATGGCGCCACCGAAATCGGCCAGTGCATCCGCCAGGGCTTCGCGCATGTCCAGGTCAAGGTGGTTGGTGGGTTCGTCCAGCAGCAACAGGTTGGGCTTGTCCCAGGCAATCAACGCCAGCGCCAGTCGCGCGCGCTCGCCGCCGGAAAAACCGTCGACCGATTCGAATGCGCGGTCGCCGGCGAAATTCCACGTGCCGAGGAAATCGCGCAGGCTCTGCTGGCTGGCCGTCGGTGCCTTGTCCATCAGGTGCTCGATGGGACTGGCGCCTTCGCGCAAGCTTTCCACCGTGTGCTGGGCGAAGTAGCCGATGCGTGTGTCCTTGTGCCCTGCGCGCTCGCCAGATAGGGGAATCAATTCCCCCACCAGTGATTTTACCAGCGTGGATTTGCCCGCGCCGTTGGGACCGAGCAGGCCAATCCTATCGCCGGCCTCCAGCCCGAAGCCGACGTTGGCCAGCACCACCTTGTCGCCGTAGCCAGCGTCCACCTCTTCCAGTCGCAACATCGAGGTCGGCACACGGTCGGGCTCGGCGAACTGGAAGCGGAACGGGCGATCGGCTCGGACGGCTTCGGTGCCGGCAAGCTTCTCCAGCCGCTTCATGCGCGACTGCGCCTGCTTGGCCTTGCTGGCCTTGGCCTTGAAACGGTCGACGAAACTCTGCAGATGCGCGCGCTCGGCCTGCTCGCGGTCATGAGCGATCTGCTGCTGGCGCAGCTGTTCGGCGCGTAGGCGCTCGAAAGCTGAATAGTTGCCGGTATAAAGCTTCGCCTTGCCATCGTGCAGGTGCATCGTATGCGTGATCACCCCATCCAGGAATTCACGGTCATGGGAAATGATCAGCAGCGTACCCTGGTAGCGGCGCAGCCATTCTTCCAGCCACAGCACCGCGTCGAGGTCCAGGTGGTTGGTTGGCTCGTCCAGCAGCAGCAGGTCCGAAGGCGCCATCAGCGCACGCGCCAGGTTCAGGCGCACACGCCAGCCGCCGGAGAACGAGGCCACGGCGCGTTCATGTGTCTCGGCCGGGAATCCAAGGCCATGCAGCAGCCGGCCGGCACGGGCGCGGGCGTCGTAGCCGTTCAGTTCCTCGATGCGGTGGTGGGCCGCGGCCACGCCATCCATGTCGTTGGCGTCGAGGGCGTCGCTTTCGGCCTTGAGCGCCGCGGCGATCTCCACATCGCCACCCAGTACGTATTCGATGGCGGGATCCGGCAGCGCAGGGGTTTCCTGGGCCACCGAGGCCATGCGTGCCTTGCCGGGCATGTCCAGTTCGCCCGCATCGGCCTCCAGCTCGCCTTTCAATGCGGCGAACAGGCTGGACTTGCCGCAGCCATTGCGACCGATCACGCCCAGGCGCCAGCCACTTTGCAAGGTAAGGTCAATATCCGAGAGCAGCAGGCGGCTGCCCCGGCGAAGAGCGAAACGTCGGAACGAAATCATGCTTGGAAGTCCAGCCGGCAGGCACAGACGCACCGGCAAAAGCGCCATGATAGCGGCTCGTCGTCACGAATCGACGCAATCGACATGGCGCGGGCGCCTGGCATCTGCTAAAACGACGTCGGGAAAGGGGATACCACCAATATGAAGAACACCACCACCATTCTGGCCCTGGCCGCGGCACTGCTTATGGCAGGACCGACCATCGCCCGTGCCGAAAGCCTGCTGCTGAACCGCGTGCAGCAGGAAAAAGGCATGAACCTGCCTAAGAAAGGCATGAGCATGGAGCAGGTGGAGCGCCAGTTCGGCGCCCCCACCGCCAAGCTCGACCCCCGCGGCGGCGATACGCCCAAGCATCCGGTCATCCACCGCTGGGAATATCCCGGGTACATCGTGTACTTCGAGCGCAGCCACGTGGTGCATACGGTGCTCAACACCCCGGCAGGCAACAACACCAATCCGGCGGCGGCGAAGTAAGCCGCCCAAGGTCGCCCGCCTGACCGGCGGGCGACGGCACGGTACAATCGGCGGCCCCGACATGGCCCGCCCGCGATGACCCCCAAGTTCCGCCTCCCCGCCGAATGGGAACCCCAGTCGGCCGTGCTGATTGCCTGGCCGCACGCGGGCACTGATTGGGCCGAACGCCTGGCCGAGGTGGAAACCACCTACGTGGCCCTGGCCGCGGCGGTCACCCGTTTCGAACCCCTGGTGATCGTGGTCGCCAACGAGGCGGTCAAGGCCCGTGCGATTGAACTCCTCGCCGAGGCCGGCGTGGACGTGGCCAGGCTGCGCCTGGTCCAGCGCGACTACGACGACACGTGGCTGCGCGATTCAGGCCCGATCACCCTGCTCGACGACTCAGGTGGCGCCCAGCTCACCGATTTCCGCTTCACCGGTTGGGGCGGCAAGTTCGGCGCCGAGCGTGACGACGCCCTGGTGGCCGGCCTGGTGCACGATGGCGTGTTCGGCAAGGCAAGCCACCGGCGCATCGACTGGGCGCTGGAGGGCGGCGGCATCGAGAGCGACGGCGAAGGCACCGTGCTCACCACCTGGAAATGCCTGGCCCAGCGCCATCCCGGGGAGCCACGCGAGGAAATGAGCCAACTCTTGCGCGAAGGCCTGTCGGCCCAGCGCATCCTATGGCTGGACTCCGGCTACCTGGAAGGCGACGACACCGACGCCCATATCGATACCCTCGCCCGCTTCGCCCCGGGCCATCGCATCGTCTTCCAGGCTTGCGACGACCGCAATGACCCCCATTTCAATGAACTGCAAAGCATGGCCGACGAACTGGCCGCGCTGCGCACGATGGATGGCAAGCCCTATGCGCTGTATGCGCTGCCATGGGCGAAACCGATTCTGGACGAAGGACGGCGGCTTGCCGCTTCCTATGCCAACTACCTCATCGTCAACGGTGCGGTGCTGGTGCCGGCCTATGGCGACGCCGTCGACGACGACGCCGCCCGCATCATCGGCGAGGCCTATCCCGGCCGCATCGTGGTGCAGGTGCCGTGCCGCCCGTTGATCTGGCAGAACGGCAGCCTGCACTGCATCACCATGCAACTGCCCGCCGCGCTTGGAAACGACCACGCATGAAGAAGAAGACGCTGAAAGTCGCCCTGCTGCAGGAAACCGAACGCGGCAGCCGCGATGCCAACCTCGACGCCATCGAAGCCGGGTTGCGCGAAGCCGCACGCGCGGGCGCCGAACTGGTGCTGCTGCAGGAACTGCACAATGGTCCCTATTTCTGCCAGAACGAAAGTGTGGATACCTTCGACCTAGCCGAGACGATTCCCGGCCCCGGCACCGATCGCATCGGCAGGCTCGCCGAGGAACTGAAGCTCGTGGTGGTGGCGTCGATCTTCGAAAAGCGTGCCGCGGGCCTGTATCACAACACCGCCGTGGTGTTCGATCGTTCGTCGGCGATCGCCGGCCGCTACCGCAAAATGCACATCCCCGACGACCCGGCCTTCTACGAGAAGTTCTACTTCACCCCGGGCGACCTGGGTTTCGATCCGATCGAAACCTCCGTTGGCAAGCTGGGCGTGCTGGTGTGCTGGGACCAGTGGTATCCAGAAGCCGCACGCCTGATGGCGCTCGCAGGAGCGGAGCTGCTGCTTTATCCCACCGCCATCGGCTGGGATCCGAACGATGACGATGCGGAGAAATCCCGCCAGCGCGAAGCATGGATAACCGTGCAGCGCGGCCACGCGGTGGCCAATGGCCTGCCGCTGCTATCGGTCAATCGCACGGGCTTTGAACCGGACACGGCCAACGTCGGCAACGGCATCCAGTTCTGGGGCTCGAGCTTCGTGGCCGGTCCCCAGGGCGAATTCCTGGCCCAGGCCCGCACCGAGGGGCGTGAGTTGCTGGTGGTGGAGATCGACATGGAGCGCAGCGAGAACGTCCGCCGCATCTGGCCGTTCCTGCGCGACCGCCGCATCGACGCCTACGGCGACCTCACCAAGCGTTTCCGCGACTAAGGCCGCCGATGACCATCCCCGAACCCGCAGCCAGCCTGCCCGCCGCGCTCGACGGCCAGCCGATCGAACGGATCACGCGCGACGGCGTGGAGTATGTGGTGCTGGGCACCGCGCATGTCTCGCGCGCCTCAGTGGATGCGGTGGAAGCACTGTTGGCGCATGAAAGCTTCGATGCCGTGGCGATTGAGCTTTGCGATAGCCGCGCGGCCAGTGTGCGCGATCCGGAAGCCTTCAAGCGCATGGACCTGTTCCAGGTGATCCGCCAGGGCAAGGCAGGCATGGTTGCCGCCAGCCTGGTGTTGTCCTCGTTCCAGCGCCGCATGGCCTTGCGCCATGGCATCGAGCCGGGCGCCGAGATGAAGGCGGCCATGGAAGGCGGGCACGCGCGCGACCTGCCGGTGTGGCTGGTGGATCGCGAAGTGGGCACCACGCTCAAGCGCGCCTGGCGCAGCGTCGGCTTCTGGCAGCGCTTCGGCTTGATGGGTGGCCTCCTGGCTAGCGTCTTCGACAAGGACGACATCGCCGAAGAGGACATCGAGAACCTCAAGCAGAACGATATCCTTGAAAGCGCCTTCAGCGATTTCGCCAAGGGATCGCAGCCGCTGTATCGCGCGCTGATCGGCGAACGGGACGAATACATGGCCGCACGCCTGCGCGAAGCGGCCATGCGGGCGCCCGGCGTCAAGCGCGTGCTGGTGGTGATCGGTGCAGGCCATCTGAAGGGCTTGGTCGAACAACTCAAGACCCAGCAGCAGGATCCCGCCACGCTCGCTGACACGCTTGCCATCGTGCCGGCGCCCGCGCGCTGGCCGAAATATCTTGCCGTGGGCCTGGTGCTGGCGGTGTTCGGCCTGATCGCCTACGCCTTCACCCGCAATACCGCGGTGGGCTTCGCCGCGCTGCGCAGCTGGATCCTGTTCACCGGTTGCCTGGCAGCCCTGGGCGCTTTTGCCGCAGGCGGACATCCCTTGAGCGCATTGGCCGCGTTTATCGCCGCACCGCTCAAACCCTTCCGCCCAGGCATTCCCGCCGGCGGCATCAGCGCCATGACCGAAGCCTGGGTGCGCAAGCCGCGCGTGGGCGACTTCGAGACATTGGCCAACGATGTGGCGCACTGGAAGGGCTGGTGGACCAACCGCGTGGCACGAACGCTGCTGAATTTCTTCCTGGTCAGCCTCGGCACCCTGGCCGGGGAGTACCTTGCCGGATTCCACATCGTCAAGGCGCTGCTGTAGAAAACTAAGGATTGTCGGTTATCCAGACCGCCCCCTATAATCGACGGGATTTTAATCCCGGTCGCAGGCCGGTCTGACGGGAATCCCTATGAAGCGATTGCAAGTGCTTGGCCTGGCCGTGACGGCTGCCCTCCTGGCAGTCGGCTCCGCGCATGCCGCGGGCGACAAGGCCAACGGCCGCAGCCTGGTGTACACGTGTGCCGGCTGTCACGGTGTTACCGGCTACGAGAACGTCTATCCCACCTACCACGTGCCGCGCATCGCCGGCCAGAACGAGCAGTACATCATCGCCGCGCTGCACGCGTACAAGTCCGGCGACCGCAAGCACCCGACCATGGGCGCCCAGGCGCAGAGCATGTCCGACCAGGAAATCGAGGACATCGCAGCCTACCTTTCCAGCATCACCAATAAGTAAAGCGCCAAGGACCCAAGCATGAATCGTTCGATCAGTCTGCTCGTCGCTGGCGTTGCCCTGGCCGCTTCCGTCCAAGCGTTTGCCGCCGGTGACATCGAAAAAGGCAAGGCGAAAGTCGCCACCTGTGTGGCCTGCCACGGCCAGGATGGCAATTCCGTCGATCCGCAATATCCCCGCCTGGCCGGCCAGTACGCCGACTACCTCGCCATGGCCCTGCATGAATACAAGGATGGCCGCCGCGGCAATGCCATCATGAAGGGCTTCGCCGCCCAGCTGTCGGACGAAGACATCAACGACGTCTCGGCCTACTTCAGCTCGCTGCCGACCAAGCTGGACGACCTGCACAACCATATCCAGGGCGCGAGGTAAGCGAACGGATGTGGCCATAAAAAAACCCGCCTCGAAGGCGGGTTTTTTATGGCGTATCGAGCGAGACGCGCGGTGCCCTTGCCGGGGTCAGAGTAATTACTCTGACCCCCAACCCTGGGCCCGGAACGCCCGGGATCACACTGCCGCTGACGTACCTTTTGCCGAACCGGCGTAGTAAGGATTTTCGCCTGTCGCATGATCGGTAGCGTCTCGCACCTCGGTCACTTCCGGCACCCGCGCGCGCAGGGTTTTCTCCACGCCCTGCTTCAGCGTGACGTCCACCATGCCGCAACCGTGGCAGCCGCCGCCGAACTGCAAGACCACCACGCCCTCGGCAGTGACTTCCTTCAGGCTGATCCGTCCGCCATGCGAGGCCACCATCGGGTTGATCTCGGTGGCCACCACGTACTGCACGCGCTCAACGAGGCCGGCACCTTCGCCAGGCATCTCGCCCTTGATGCGGGGAGCGCGGATGTTCAACTGGCCGCCCGTGGCGTTGGTTTCGAAGTCGATGCTGGCCGGATCAAGCCAGCGCACGCTTTCGCCTTCCACGTAAAGATGGAAGCCCTCGCACTCGACGGTCCATTCATCACCGGTAAGCTCGGAAGGTTCGCAAAATTCAAGGTCGCAGGTGGCCGAAGGGGTGCCGGCATCGACCACGCGCAAGCGGATGCCGAGGCCTTCGATGTCCTGCTGCGCGATCAGCCGGCGGAAATGGCCCTGCGCACGTTCGGTGATGTCGATCATGGAAACTCCGTGCCGCCGTGGGGACCCGGCGGGGATACCCGACCATTTTAGTACGGATTCGATCCGGGCGCACATCGCCGGTGCTTTACTTTTAACGGCCGACCTTCGACCCTTTGCGCTTTACTTGCCAGAAGGGAACTCTCCATGTCGATCACCCAGCTCGCCGAAGCCTCCTGCCAGCCACGCAAAGGCGCCGCCGACGCGCTCGACGACAAGGCAGTATCGACCTACCTCACCGACCTGCCCGGCTGGGAGAAGACCGCCGACGGCAAGGCCATCGTCAAGGATTTCCGTTTCAAGGACTTCCACCACACCCTGGGTTTCATAAACGCGGTGGGTTTCATGGCCAACACGCAGGACCACCATCCCGATCTGGAAGCCGGCTACGGGCATTGCAGGCTGTTGTGGTCCACCCACGACGTAGGCGGCCTTTCACTGAACGATTTCATCTGCGCGGCTCGCGTCGAACGCCTGCTCGCCGGCTGACATGGGCTCGACCTCGCGTCGCGTCCTGGCGGCTGCCGTTTTCCTCGGGGCCGCGGCCCTGGCGCTCACCCTGCTGCCGGGGTTGTCGACCTGGCTGACCTGGCGGGAACTGGCACAAACGGCCCAGGCTGATGCCGCCAGCTGGAGCCGCCAGTCATCGCCCTGGCACTGGACCGTCCGCCGTCCCGAAGACCTCGTCGCTGGCCGCGTTTTCGGCGATGTCAGCCAGGCGACGAGCCCAGATGGCCTGGTGCTACGCACTGAAGAGAGTTCGCCTTTTGAGATGGGGCTGCCTCTGGCTCGCACGGCCGACCTGGCGCACGCAGGCCGGCTGCAGATCCTGATGAAGCCCGAAGCGCCGGTGTCGGTGCAGCTGGTGGTGCGCGAGCACCTGGACGGTCCGGCCTTCGTCAGCGATCCCGTTTTCGGCGCAACGGATCTGGCGCTGGACACGCCAACGCTCACCTGGTCGGCCGACGGGCATCCGTCGGTGCCACCGACGCGGGCAGCGATGCTTCGGCTGCGGCTGCAACTACAGCCGGGAAAGGCGGTGGTTTTCTCCGGTGCATCGCTTGAACCGATGCTGCCGATTGTCCGGCCCGTGCCCGGTACACCTGCCCGCACCCGTTCGCTAGGCGCATGGATCGACGCCGCCGGCCACCTGGACGCGCGTCAGATCCCCTGGCTGGTGCCAACGGCTAGCCTGCGCGCGGAAAGCCTCCTGCACTGGCGCGACCGCGCCCGCGATGCCATTCCGGCCGCCATCGTCGGCAGCGGCGCACCGCATCCTGGCCTGCCCGCCTGGGCCAGCCAGCGGCTGGCGGCCGTCCTGGTCATCTTCTACGTGCTGGGCCTGATCTGGCTCTGGCGCCGTCCGCCCGCGCGGCCGGGGCTGCGCGCCGGACTTGAAACCGCCGGCCTGCTGGCCGGTCCCTTGTGGCTGGTGGCCGGGCTCCATTTCGGCACGACCGACATTCCCCTGCCCGCCGTCGCCTGCGTGGCAGCACTCGCCTTCGGAGCCTTGCTGGCCTGGCGAGACCGGCACGCGCCTTATGGACTGCGGCCGGCCAGCGGCGTGGAGCGATGGCTGGTGCCCTTCATCTTGTTGCCGGTGGCCATCGTGCTGGCGATGGGAGCGGAACGCACCTGGACCACACCGGACCAACTGCGCGTGCTCACCTACATTGCCTGGGCGTTCATCCAGCAATGGCTGCTGCTGTCGCTGGTGGGCCGGCGCCTTCACCGCCTCATGCCGCCCGCGGCGGCGATGTTCGTCACTGCGCTGGCCTTCGCCCTGCTGCATACGCCCAACGGTGCGCTGATGCAGATGTGCTTCATCGCTGAGCTGTGGTGGGCCTGGTGCTACTACCGCGGGCGGACGCTGGTACCGATCGCGGTGGCCCACGCCGCCTGCGCCCTGGTGCTCGAGGCGGGACTCGCCGGTGGCTCCTATCTGCGGTCGCTCGAAGTCAGCGCGAGGTTTTTCCTCTAGGCCGGAGCTTGTCCAGGAAGTCCTTCAGTTCATCCGGCAGGGGGGCCGAGAACCCGTAGGCCCGGCCGTCCAGTTCGAATGACATGTGCGAGGCGTGCAGGAACATCCGCTTCAGGCCCTTCTTGCGGAAGCGCTGGTTGGCCTCGGCGTCACCGTATTTCGGATCGCCCGCCAGCGGGTGCCCCACGTGCGCCGCATGCACGCGGATCTGGTGGGTACGACCGGTACCCAGGGTCGCTTCCATCAGCCTGGCGCCCGGATACTGTTCGATCTCGCGGAAAAAAGTGAGCGAGGGCTTGCCGTTATCGGACACTCTTACCATCCGTTCTCCGCCCTGCAGGATGGATTTCTGCAGCGGCGCGTTGACATCGAACTTCGCCCGCGAGGGCGTGCCGGTCATCAGGCACAGGTACTGCTTGGTCACCTCGCCACCACGGATCAGGGCCTGCAGGCCCGTCAGCGCGGGGCGGGTACGGGCGAACACCAGTACACCGCTAGTATCGCGGTCCAGCCGGTGGACCAGCTCCAGGGATTCCTTCGGGCGGGCCGCGCGCAGCAATTCGATCGCGCCGTGGCTCACCCCGCTGCCGCCGTGGCTGGCCACCCCGGCCGGCTTGTCGATCACCAGGAAGTGCTTGTCCTCGAAGATCACGGCATCGGCGACCTCGGCCACCTGCCCCGCCGGGGCCACGCCCGTCTCCCGTTCAGCCACCCGAACAGGGGGAATGCGCAGCATGTCGCCGGCCGCAAGGCGGGTGTCGGGCTTGGCCCGCTTGCCGTTGACGCGCACCTGGCCGGTGCGCAGGATGCGGTAGATCAGGCTTTTCGGGACCCCCTTCAGGATCGTCGCCAGGGCATTGTCGATGCGCTGGCCATCGCGCTCCGCGCCGACCTCCAGCTGTCGCACGCCGTGCGAGCCGTCTTGGGAAGTTACCGTCTGCATTGAAAAAATCCGAATTAGATAGGATACTCGACCGGCGCTACGTAGCGCCGAAGGGCTTGCCCCGGAGGCAATACGCCCGCCCGTCACGCCGGCGAGGATTGCGTCGGCAGGCCATCAGTCAGGCGGCCGGTCGCCATTCCCTTTCATCGTAACGGTTCGGGTCGCGGTTGTCCGGTGCCTTGTCAGGTATGGACTTGATCGTGCGTTGGCGCGAGATGCCAAGAATCACGCCGGAGCCAGCGACGGCCCCGGACTTTTGCCGCTTTACCGCTGCGGCGCGATCCCCGGCAGGCCGCCATGTGGCGCCACCGAGGCACGCGACGCGCGGCAAGCCAAGGAACCCACAATGAAACGTATGTTGATCAACGCGACTCAGCGTGAAGAGTTGCGCGTGGCCATCGTCGATGGCCAGAACCTTTACGATCTCGACATCGAGATCCCGTCCCGCGAACAGAAAAAAGCCAATATTTACAAGGGCCGCATCACGCGGGTAGAGCCCTCCCTGGAAGCCTGCTTCATCGACTACGGCGCCGAGCGCCACGGCTTCCTGCCCCTGAAGGAAATTGCCCGGGAGTATTTCAACCCCCAGGCCGAAGGCAAGTCCAACATCCGTGACCTCCTGCGCGAAGGCCAGGAAATCATCGTCCAGGTCGAGAAGGAAGAACGCGGCAACAAGGGCGCAGCCCTCACCACGTTCATCAGCCTGGCCGGCCGCTACATGGTCCTGATGCCCAACAACCCCCGTGCCGGCGGCGTCTCCCGCCGCATCGAGGGCGAGGACCGCCAGGCCCTGAAAGAGGCCATGGACCACCTGAACGTCCCCGACGACGTGGGCCTGATCGTCCGCACCGCTGGCATGGGGCGCGACGCCGAAGAGCTCCAGTGGGACCTGGACTACCTCCTGCAGCTGTGGAAGGCGATCTCCGCCGCCGCCAGCAGCCAGAAGGCGCCCTTCCTGATCTACCAGGAATCGAAGCTTTTCATCCGGGCGCTTCGCGACTACCTGCGCAACGACATCGGCGAGATCCTCATCGACGAGGAATCCCTTTTCAACGATGCGCGCGAGTTCGTCCAGCAGGTGATGCCCAACAACCTGCGCAAGCTCAAGCTCTACCAGGACCCCACCCCGCTGTTCTCGCGCTACCAGATCGAAACCCAGATCGAGAACATCTTCGCCCGCAGCGTGCGCCTGCCCTCCGGCGGCTCGATCGTCATCGACCAGACCGAAGCCCTCACTGCCGTGGACATCAACTCGTCCAAGGCCACCAAGGGTTCGGACATCGAGGAAACGGCGTTCAACACCAACTGCGAAGCCGCGGTTGAAATCGCCCGCCAGCTGCGCATCCGCGACGCCGGCGGCCTGATCGTCATCGACTTCATCGACATGGACAGCCCGCGCCACCAGCGCGAGGTGGAAGAAAAGCTCAAGGACGCCCTGAAGAACGACCGCGCCCGGGTCCAGATCGGCCGCATCTCGCGCTTCGGCCTGCTGGAAATGTCCCGCCAGCGCCTACGGCCGAGCCTCGGCGAAGCCACCCAGATCGTCTGTCCCCGCTGCGAGGGCCACGGCCACATCCGCAGCGTGGAATCGCTCTCGCTCAGCACCCTGCGCCTGATCGAAGAACACGCCATGAAGGAAAACACCGGCCAGGTGCTGGTGCAGGCGCCGTCCACCGTGGCCAACTTCATGCTGAACGAAAAGCGCGCTTCGATCGTCGAAATCGAGCTGCGCCACAGCGTACATGTGGTGGTGGTGGCCGATGAACAGCTCGAAACCCCGCACATCGAGATCCAGCGCATCCGCGAAGCGGACATGGGTGAGCACAGCAAACCCAGCTACGAGCGCACCGTCACTGTCGAAGCCGCGGCGCTGCCCAAGATGGGCCAGGCGCTGGGCAGCGGCGAGCAGCCGCTGGTCAGCGGGGTGGTCCCGGCAACGCCGGCACCCGTACGCGACGATCTGCCCGAGGCTGCTTCCGTGCCGGCGCCCGCGCCGCGCAGCGCCGCACCACGCGCTTCCGCTCCTGCGGCGGCCACCGGTGGCGGCGTGCTCTCCCGCATCCTCGGCTGGTTCCGTGCCGCCCCCGCGGCACCCGCCCAGCCCCAGCCTGAATCGCGCCAGGGGCGCGGCGAACGTGGTGAGCGTGGCAATCGCCAGGGCTCCGAGCGCCGCGACGGTCGCGATGGCCGCGGCGGCCAGGGTGGCAATCGCCAAGGTAGCGGCGGCCAGCGCCAGCAGCAGCGGCGAGAAGGCGGAGGCACGAAGGACGTCTCCGCTGCCAATGCCGGTCGCCAGCAGCAGCCCCAGCAACAGGGCCGCAACAAACAACAGCCCCGGCCCGATGCCGCTCCGCCCCGTGACGGCCGCCAGCCGCAGGCCGGTGGCCGCGGCAGCAACGCCGGCCGCCAGGGTCCGATGGAAGGCCCGAAGGACGATCCGCGCAAGCAGCAGGCCGTGGCCGATAAGGCCGAGCGCCCAGCGCAGCCGCCCCGTCAACCCCGTGCCGAGAAGCCCGCAACGCCAGGCAGCGCGGAAGACATCCAGCTGAAGGTCGCCCCGATCCCCGGACAGGATGGCGACGCCGCGGTGGTCGCCCAGGATGCGTTTGCCGCGCAAGCGCCGTCAGGCTCCGAAGACGCGAAGGACGCCGAAGGCGGCCAGCGCCGTCGTCGCGGTCGCCGTGGCGGTCGCCGCCGCCGTCGCCAGGACGACACCCAGGCCGGTGCCGTCGCCGGTGCGCTCGATGCAGACCAGGGCGACGAAGATGCCGACGGTGACGACGTTGCTGCGGTAACGGCCGTTGTCGCCGAAGAAACGACCGTCCGCGCTTCCCGTGCCGATGAGCCGGCGCCGGACGCCGCACCCGTCGTCGACCGCCCTAGCCACTCCGACGTCCGGCCCGCGGCTGTGCTGCAGACCGCCCTTGACGCCCCGGTATCCGTGGCCGAGCCAACGCCGCAACACCATTCGACGAACGCCTTCAACCTGCCGCCGTTACCGCCGCTGCCGGATCTTCCGCCCGTGGCCGCGCCGGAACGTAGCATCGCCGCGTCGCACGCGAGTTCCGTTTCCGTCCCCCGTGCTCCCTCGCCCGTCGTCGAGGCGACCCACGAGCGGTTGGAAGCCATTCCTCCCGTGCAGGTGGTATCGCATGCCGAAGTAGCGAAGCCGGAAGTGAACAAGACCTTCGAACATGGCGACCGCAGCGACCAGGCAAACGTCGACGTGGACGCCGCGGCACTGGCCGCGCGCATCCCCGAGCCGACGCCTGAACCCGCTGCCGCGCCCGCGCCGGTGGTTCCGACCGTACCGCCCGTTGTTGCAACGACGCCCGTTGTAACGGCTGAGCCCGTAGCCACGCCGGCACACGTATCCGTCCCGGCACCGATGGCCGAGCCCGCGCCGGAAGCGCCTGCACCGGTAGCTGCCGCGGAACCCGCCATCACGCCGCCCGCTGACGAGGCACCCGCAGAACCTGCACCCTCGACGCCGTGGATCAACCCGAGACAGGGCGACCTGCTTGGCCGTGCCCCAGCATCATCGGCGCCCTCTAGCGACAGCGAAGGTACCCATGGAACCGACGGCAAGGACGAGGAACCGCCTCTTCCCCGTGCCCAGGGCGACGATCCCCGCCACTAAGACCGGCGAACACAAAAAACCCGCCAGATGGCGGGTTTTTTGTGTCTTCCCCGATGACCCGGCGACTAGCTGCCTACGTGATGGTTGCTGGTGTCGAGCAACGAATGCACCGTCATCATGTGGGCAAGCCCCACGATGTGATCGACACGAAGCTTTTCCATCAAGCGCTGTTTGTAGGTGCTTACGGTCTTTGGACTGAGGTTCAACCGCTCCCCAATGGCCGTGAGCGGCATGCCCCGTACCAGCATCATCGCTACCTCCATTTCGCGGCTGGACAGGGCATCAAACGGTGAATCGGTGCCATCAAGCGTGGCCAGGGCAAGCTGCTGGGCCACGGCGGGTGCGAGATAGCGGCGCCCCTGTGCGACCTGGCGGATGGCAGCCAGGAGTTCGGCGGCCGAACAACCCTTGGTGAGATAGCCCAGTGCACCGGCGTCGAGCAGGCGCTTGGGAAAGCGCGCGTCGTCAACGACTGTCAGGATCACCACGTGGGTACGGAGCTTGGCGCGGATCACTCGCTCGGTCAGTTCCACGCCGCTCATGCCCGGCATGTGGACATCGACCAGGGCGATCTCGGGCTGCAGGTTGCGAATCAGGCGCAAGCCTTCTTCTGCGGTGCCGGCCTCGCCCTGCACGCGCATGTCCGGCTGCTGTTGGAGGATCATCTTGAAGCCGGTGCGAACCAGCTCGTGATCGTCGATGAGAATGATGTTGATCATGAAATCCTTCCTGGATGCTTCGTCCCTGAGGCGACAACGCGAATCATGGGTGGGCTCGGGTCACGAACCTACAATGCCAGATTCCTTTGAAGCTTCGCCACTGCGCAGTCATTGATCCTTTGCAAGCTGAAAGCGTTTTCTCGATAGCCAAATGAGCAACAGAGCAAAAAAGAGCAAGGATTTCTGTCTTTTTCCGCATTGGATTACGCCCTGCAGCAATCACTAGAAATCAATATCACAGTCGAGCAGGATCGTTCCGTAACGACACCCACATTTATCCTACAAACATTTCGGACTTTGACGGGAAATTACGCCCCTCCGACGTCGAATGCCTACGAACGATATGACAAACGTCGTTACAGTCGCTGGATGAGCCCCAGCCCATGGGGTGTGCCCGGAGTCGGAATCGAACCGACAAAGTCTTTCGACTGAGGGATTTTAAGTCCCTTGCGTTTACCAGTTTCGCCATCCGGGCCAAAAAAGAAGGCGCCGCCAGCATACGCCGGAGCGCCTTTGAATCGAGCGATGGAGGCCTGGGTCGGAATCGAACCGGCGTACGCGGATTTGCAGTCCGCTGCATGACCACTCTGCCACCAGGCCATCGCTGTTGCGCATCGCCGAGAGGGTATCCTCACGGCCTTTAAAAAACAAAACCCCGGGGACCCGAGGTTTTGATTCGAATATGGAGCGGGAAACGAGACTCGAACTCGCGACCCCGACCTTGGCAAGGTCGTGCTCTACCAACTGAGCTATTCCCGCGTCGAAGTCCCGCTATTCTAGAGGAAAGCGACCATGTGTCAACCATCTTGCAGCAACTTTTTCAGGTGTCTTCGCGGGCCCGGCGATCGTCGCGCAGGCTTGGCCACGCCGCGCGCAGGTAGCCCAGGCCCGACCAGATGGTCAGCACGCCGGCGACCACCAGCAAGGCCTCGCCAATGTGGTACAGCCGCAAGGTTTCCGCATCGTGCTGCAGCAGCAGTACTACCAGGGCGATGATCTGGGCCAGCGTCTTTACCTTGCCGATGAAGGCCACCTTGACCTTGCCGTGCTCGCCGATCTGCGCCATCCATTCGCGCAACGCCGACACGCTGATCTCGCGGCCGACGATGATCGCGGCTGTCACCGCCATCAGGATGCCCGACCAGTTCCCCAGCGGACCATCGGTGGAGCTGCGATGGGATTCCACCAGCAGGAACAGCGTGACCGCGACCATAAGCTTGTCGGCCACCGGGTCCAGGAAGGCACCGAACGCAGACGTCTGGTTGAGCCGGCGCGCCAGATAACCATCGAGCCAGTCGGTGAACCCTGCCAGCAGGAAAACCACCGCGGCAGTGAGATTGTGCCCACGGAACGGCAGGTAGAACACGATGACCATCACCGGAAGCAACATGACCCGGAAAAGGGTGAGCCAGGTCGGCAGGTTGATGCGCATGGACAGTTCCGGATGACAGGTGGTGAGTGTCTCACATCACCGGGGGGTGTTAGGGATGAAGCGTGGCGTAGATGCGCTCGGCGAGGCTGCGATCGATGCCCTTGACCTGGGTCAGTTCCTCCACGCCCGCGGCCTCCACGCCTGACAGTCCCCCGAAGGCCTTCAGCAGCGCCGAGCGGCGACGGGCGCCCACGCCCGGCACATCTTCCAGCGTGCTGCGTTCACGCGCCGCCTCGCGCCGCTTGCGATGGCCGGTGATGGCAAAGCGATGCGCCTCGTCGCGCACCGCCGCCACCAGGTGCAGCGCCGGCGACGCATGGCCCGGGTGCAATTCGCGCCCGCTCTCGGCGAGGATCAGCGTTTCCTCGCCGGCACGCCGGCCAGGACCCTTGGCCACGCCCACCACGCGGATGTCACGCACATCGAGCGACGCGAGCACTTCCATCGCCTGGGCCACCTGCCCCGCGCCGCCATCGATCAGCAGGATATCCGGCCGCACGCCGCCCTCGACCACCTTGCGGAATCGTCGGGTGAGTGCCTGGTGCATGGCGGCGTAGTCGTCGCCCGGGGTGATGCTGGTGATGTTGAAGCGGCGATAATGCGATTTCTCCGCGCCTTCCGGCCCGAACACCACGCACGACGCCACGGTAGCCTCGCCCATGGTGTGGCTGATGTCGAAGCATTCGATGCGCCGCGGCGGCGCATCCAGCCCCAGCAGCTTTTGCAGGTTGTCGAAGCGCGCACCCAGAGTCTGCCTGCTGGCCAGGCGCGAGGTCAGCGCCGCCACCGCATTGCGCTCGGCCATCTCGACGAAACGCGCGCGCTCGCCGCGCACGCTCGACTTGATCGAAACGCCATGGCCTGAATGTTCGGCCAGTACCTGGGCAAGCGTGTCGGCGTCTTCCAGGGCAACGTCCAGGATCAGTTCGCGCGGCACCTGCCGCTCGAGGTAATACTGGGCGATGAATTGCTCGACGATATCCGCGGTGGTGGCGTCGATGGGCAGGCGAGGGAAGAAATCGCGTGAACCCAGGCTCACGCCATCGCGGAAAAACAAAACGCTGACGCAGGCAATCCCGCCTTCCACCCGGCAGGCGATCACGTCCATGTCCGCACTGGCGCCCTGCACGAAGTGCTGGGCATGCAGGCGGCGCAGGGCCGCCACCTGGTCACGCAACTGTGCCGCGCGTTCGAACTTCAATTCCGCAGCTGCCTTTTCCATCGATCCTGCCAGCTCGTCGATCACCGTGCTGCTGCGGCCCTCCAGGAACATCTGCGCATGGCGCACGTCGACCTGATAGTCGTCCACGCTGATCAGCTTGACGCAGGGCGCGCTGCAGCGACCGATCTGGTGTTGCAGGCAAGGGCGCGAACGGTTGCGGAAATAGCTGTCCTCGCACTGCCGTACGTGGAACAGCTTCTGCATCAGGTTCAGGCTTTCGCGAACGGCGAACGTACTCGGATAGGGGCCGAAATACTTGCCCTGGCCCGTCTTGCCGCCGCGATGGAAGGCCAGGCGCGGATAGTCTTCACCGGCGGAAAGGTAGATGTACGGGTAGCTCTTGTCGTCGCGCAACATGATGTTGTAGCGCGGCTTGAGCGATTTGATGAGCTGCGATTCGAGCAGCAGGGCCTCGCCCGCCGTACGCGTGAGCGTGACCTCGGCGTGGGCGATCTGCGACACCATGGCCGCGATGCGCGGCTCCATGCGGGGCTTGAGGAAATAATTGCCCACGCGTTTCTTCAGGTTCGCTGCCTTGCCCACGTACAACAGCTCGTTGTCGGCGTCGAAGTAGCGGTAGACGCCGGCCGAGGTAGTCAGGGTGCGGACGAAGGCCTTGCCGTCGAACGGCGGATGCGATGCAGGCTCCATGGCCCATTTTACCCTGTCCGGGAACCAGTTTCCTGAAACCGCTCAGTTGTCCGTCAGCCCAGCAAGGAAACGATGGGCACGCTCCAGGTCAGCCGGGGTATCGATACCGGGCGGAAAGGCCTCAGGAGACAACCGCACGGCGATGGCGTGGCCGTTCTCCAGCACGCGAAGCTGCTCGAGCGACTCGGCCTGCTCCAGCGGGGTCTGCGGCAGGGTCGCATACGCCCTGAGGAATCGCGCCCGGTAAGCGTAGATGCCGATATGCCGCAGGAAGGGAATGTTGGCTGGCAAAGCCTCAGGCCCATTGGCGAAGGCATCGCGGGCCCAGGGCAGCGGCGCGCGGCTGAAGTACAGCGCATGGCCGTGGGCGCCACGCACCAGCTTGACGGCATTGGGATCGAATAATTCCTCCAACGAGGTCACCGGCGTGGCGAGGGTGGCCACCGGAGCATCGTCCAGGGCCAGGGCCAGGGCCCTGGCCACGGCCTGGATGCCTGCAACCGGTGCGAAGGGCTCGTCACCTTGCAGGTTCACCACGATGGTGTCGTCGGCCCAGCCCAGCTGGTCGACGCATTCGGCGATACGGTCGCTGCCGGAAGCGTGATCGCTGCGGGTCATGCACACCGTCACCGGCAGCCCCTGTAATGCGTGGCCCACTCGTTCATCATCGATCGCCACGGCCACCTGCCCTGCCCCGGCCTGCAGCGCACGGCGCGCCACGTGCCTGACCATCGGCTCGCCGGCGATGTTCGCCAGCGGTTTGCCAGGTAGCCGGGTGGAGGCGTAGCGCGCGGGAATGACCACCACGAACGGGAAGTCGACCATTGTCAGCGCACCTGTGCCAGGTTGAAGCCGCACTCGCGGGCAAGATCCATGAAATTTGGAAACGACGTGGCAACATTCTCGCAATCGCCGATGGTGACCGGTGCCGCTGCCACCAATCCCGCCAGCACGAAGCTCATGGCAATGCGATGGTCGCCCAATGCTTCCACGCGGCCACCGCCAAGGCGCCCGCCATGGATGGTGGCGCCATCGGGTGTCTCATCCACGGTGACCCCAAGGATGCGCAAACCGGTTGCCATCGCAGCGAGACGGTCGGATTCCTTCACCCGCAATTCGGCAGCGCCGGAAATCGTGGTCACGCCATCGGCCACCGCCGCGGCCACGAACAGGGCCGGGAATTCATCGATCATGTCGGGCACCACGGCCTCCGGGATCACGGCTCCACGAAGCCTAGCGTAGCGGACGACGAGATCGCCCACCGGCTCTCCGCCGCTTTCTCGACGGTTCTCGATGGTGATATCGGCGCCCATCAGGCGCAAAGCCTCGAGCAGGCCCGTGCGTCGGGGATTCAGGCCCACCGAATGCAGGCGCAGGGTCGAGCCTGGCACGATGGATGCGGCGACGATGAAGAACGCGGCGGATGAAAAGTCCGCGGGTACGTCGACATCGGTGGCGCGCAACCGATGACCGCCGGTAAGCGTCGCTTTCCCTGGGGAAAATTCGATCGGCCAGCCGAAGGCGGCCAGCATGCGTTCGGTGTAGTCGCGGGTGGGATGCTGCTCGATCACGCAGGTCTCGCCGGCCGCATAAAGCCCTGCCAGCAACACCGCGGATTTCACCTGGGCACTGGCCACGGGCGGCGTGTAGCGGATGCCCTTGAGTTTCGCCCCGCCGTGGACCCGCAGCGGCGGTTTGCCTTCGTGGGTGTCGATGCGCGCGCCCATGCTCGCGAGCGGGTCGGTGACGCGGCGCATGGGTCGCGCGGACAACGACGCATCGCCCACCAGGGTGGAATCGAAGGCCTGGCCGGCCAGCACGCCAGCCATCAGCCGCATGCCCGTGCCCGCGTTGCCGCAGTCCAGGTCGCCATCACTGGCTCGCAAGCCGTCGATTCCCACGCCATGGACGATACGCACGCCGGGCGCGGGTGTTTCCATGCGCACGCCCATGCTTGCGAACATCTTGGCCGTGGCGCGCGTGTCCTCGCCTTCGAGGAAGCCGCGGACCGTGGATGTACCATCGGCCAACGCGGCGAACATCATTGCGCGGTGAGACACCGACTTATCGCCTGGGATGGCAAGCTCGCCGGTCAGCGGCGCGTGCACCGGATGGCTGGTCCAATCGATCAAGCTCACTTCAGGTGCTCCAGCAGGTGATCCAGTTCCGCGCGGCTGCCGATGCTGATGCGCACCGTCTGTCCCAGTCCATAGCCCATCATCGGCCGCACGATCACACCGGCGGCGAACAGTCGGGCCTCCAGGGCAGTGGCATCATCGCCCGTGTCCACCAACAGGAAATTGGTCTGCGAAGGAAACACGCGCAGGCCGCGGGCGGTGAGTTCCCCGGCAAGCCACGCACGGTCGCTTGCATTGGTATCGCGCACGCGACGCAGGTGGGCTTCATCACCCAGCGCCGCTTCCGCGGCAGCCAGCGCGATGCCATTGACGTTGAACGATTCGCGAAGACGCTCAAGGACTGCCGCGATGGATGCATCGGCGGCGAGGTAACCCACGCGCAGGCCCGCCAGCGCATAAGCCTTGGAGAACGTACGCGTGACCACCAGGTTGCGATACCGGTCGAGCAGGTGCATCGCCGTGGAAAGCCCCGGGCGGTCGACGTACTCGTGATAAGCCTCGTCCACCACCACGATCACATGACCCGGCACGCGAGCCATGAAGGCCTCCAACTCGACGTCGCTGAAGGAGCTTCCCGTCGGATTGTTCGGATTGGCCAGGTACACCAGCCGCGTGTCGGCGCGAATCGCCCGGGCCATGGCGTCCAGGTCGTGGCCGAAAGCTGCGTCGGGATGGTCGGCAGGCAACGCGGGGACCGCAATGCCCTGGGCACCCGCCGCCGCCGTGGCGATCGGAAACACCGCGAAACCGAACTGCGAGTAGACCACCGAGTGCGCCGCATCGGCGAAGCATTGCGCCAGCAGCATCAACAGCTCATGCGAGCCGTTGCCCAGCACCAATTGGCCGGTGCCCACGCCCAGTCGCTCAGCCAGCACTCGCTTGAGGGACGCCCCGACCGGATCCGGATAGCGCCACATCGCGGCCATCGCCTCGCTTGCGGCGACGATCGCCGCCGGGCTTGGACCCAGGGGGTTTTCATTGGAGCCCAGTTCCGACAACGCGGTACCGAACCGCTGCCTCAAGGTCGGCAAGTCGTGCCCGGGATCGTAAGCGCGAAGCGCCGATACAGCCGCATTGGCAAGCAAGGTAGCGTCGAAACTCACGGCAGGGCCACCGGGTAGGCGCCCAGCACGCGCACGTCCGCGGCGGAAGGTTCCATGTCCTTCAGAGCTTCCTGGATGCCTTCGTCCTCGACGTGGCCGCTGATGTCGATGAAGAACGCGTACTGCCATTTGCCAGTATGCGAGGGGCGCGACTCGATCCGGTTCATGCTGATGCCGCGCTCGGCCAGCGGACGCAGGATGTCGTACAACGCGCCGGGCTTGTCGCGCACGCTCACCAGCAGCGACGTGCGGTCGTTGCCCGACGGCGGGAAGATGCCGCGGCCGATGACCAGGAAGCGCGTGGTGTTATCGGCGCGGTCCTCGATCGGGCCTGCGATGGTCTTCAGGCCATAGACGCGCGCGGCCGTCTCGCCCGCGATTGCCGCCGCGGCTTCGTCGCCACGGGCCATGCGCGCGGCTTCCGCATTGCTGGACACGGCGATGCGTTCGGCCTTGGGCAGGTTGATGCGCAACCACGCCTGGCACTGTTGCAAGGACTGCGGGTGCGAGTACACGCGCTTTACCTCGGTAAGCTTGCCACCCAGCGACAACAGGTTTTGATGTACGCGAAGTTCCACCTCGCCGCAGATCGTGGCCTTGGAGGCCAGGAACATATCCAGGGTGACCTGGATCATGCCCTGGCCCGAGTTCTCTACCGGCACCACGCCGAAATCGGCATTGCCCGAGGTCACTTCCTGGAACACTTCCTCGATGCTGCCCAGCGGCAGGCCGTAAGCGGCGTGTCCGAACTGCTTTCGCACGGCCTGTTCGCTGAAGGTGCCCTCCGGGCCGAGGAAACCGATCTTCAGCGGCTGCTGCTGCGACAGGCACGAGGACATGATCTCGCGGAACAGCCGGACCAGCTCACCATCGGGTAGCGGACCGTCGTTACGGTCGATGACCCCACGCAACACCTGGGCCTCGCGCTCGGGTCGGTAGTACTCCACCGCCGCCTTCAGCGGGCCCTTGGCCCGCCCCACCTGCTGGGCCCAGCGCGCGCGCTCGGAGATCAGCTGCTGTAGTTGGTGGTCGATGCTGTCGATGCGCGTACGCGCCTCGGCCAGCGTGGCCTGTTTATCGGTGGTCGGCTTGCTCATGAGATTCCTTCCTGCTTATTGCTAACCGTGGCGTCGAGCGAAGTCGCTCATGAAAGCCACGAGGGTTTGAACCGCGTCAAGGGTGACGGCGTTGTACAACGAGGCGCGCATACCGCCCACGGCCTTGTGGCCCTTGAGCGCCAGCAGGCCCGCCTCGAGCGACTCGGCAAGGAACGCCGCGTCGAGCGAGGGGTCGTGCAGGGTGAAAGGCACGTTCATCCGCGAACGCGCCGAGGGTTCGACCGGGCAGCGGTAATACCCGCCCGAGCTGTCGATGGCGGCATAAAGCGTGGACGCCTTGCGCTGGTTGGTGGCGTCGATAGCCACCAGGCCACCCTGCTCCTTCAACCACTGGAAGGTCAGACCCGCCAGGTACCAGCCCCAGGTGTTGGGGGTGTTGAGCATCGAATCGTTCGCCGCGTGCTCGGCATAGGAGAAGATCTTCGCCATCGGCTGCGTAGCGCGCGAGAGCATGTCGTCGCGGATGATGGCCACCACCAGGCCAGAAGGTCCGATGTTCTTCTGCGCGCCGGCGTAGATCATCGCGAAGCGCGAGACATCCACCGGGCCTGAGAGGATGCTCGAGGACATATCCGCCACCAGAGGCACGTCACCGACATCGGGCACGTCGGGGAACTCAACACCGTGGATGGTCTCGTTCGGCGTGTAGTGCACGTAGGCCGATGAAGGCGACAGGTCCCAGCGTTCGCGCGGCGGCAGCTTCAGGTAGTGGTCGTCCTTGGAGGAAGCTGCCACGTGCACGTCCGCATAAGGCGCCGCCTCGCGCACGGCCTTCTCGCCCCAATGCCCGGTCACCACGTAGTCCGCGCGCTGGCCGGCCCGCGCAAAGTTCAGCGGCACCAGCGGGAACTGCAAGGTGGCGCCACCCTGCAGGAACAGCACGCGGTAGTTGGCGGGGATCGCCATCAATTCGCGCAGGTCCGCCTCCGCTTGGGCTGCCAGGGCGATGAAATCCTTGCCGCGATGGGACAGTTCCATCACCGAGGCACCGGTGCCGTTCCAGTCAAGCAATTCGGCACGGGCACGTTCAAGCACGGGTTGCGGGATGGCGGCGGGGCCGGCGCTGAAATTGAAGACCCTGGACAAGACGCCAGTCTCCTTGGAAGAGTGAGTGGACTTAACCGCAGTCCTGCATTATGCCGCCATGCAGCATAACGACAACCAGGAAATAACTGGTTTCGTCAGAAACGAACCAGCAGCACCAGTGCGATGCCCAGCGCAAGCAACGCCGCGGTAAGAATCAGCCACCACACCTCGCCACGCGGGCCCGCGGTTTCCTCCGGCAGCGGTGGCTCTTCGGCCTCAACAGGCGCAGCGACCGGATCGGGCATCCAACCAGGAGCGTCGATGACGAAACGGTGGGCGCCTACACCGATGTGGTCGCCCGGCTGCAGCACGGCGCGACGAACCGAGATGCCATTCAAGCGAACCACATAACGGGTGGGTACGCGTTCGGCGTCCAGCAGCAGGCAACTGCCGTCCCAGCCGATGGTCAGGGTGCCGGCATCGCCTTGTGGAAGTTCCAGCGGGTGGTCGCCCTGCGGCCCAAGGATGAGCCGCGCGCCGATACCCAGCACCCGTCCGGACAGCGGCCCGGCGAGGGCACGCAAGGCGGCGGCACCGGGACGGACGTCTTCGGCATCGATGCACGTGCGCCCGGATACATCCTGATCGGCGCGCAACAACATGCGGCACTCGCCCACGCCAAGGTGATCGCCCTCGCGCAGCAGCGCGCGCTCGCGGACGGGACGTGCGTTCACGTAGACGCGGCCGGCGCCGGGAAGGACTTCCAGTACGAGGCCACGGCGATCGGCGTGGATCACCAGGTGGTGGTCGGCCACTTGCGGTTCGGCCAGCACAAGGTCGTTGTCGTCGCTGCCGCCGATGCGCAACACCCCTGCCGACCAGTGAAAATCCCCGCGGGCCGAATTGGCGAACTCAATGCGCATGCGTGTGTCTGGATGGCGTGGTGGGGATCGTAGCAGATGAGCCGAACCTCATTTGCTACGATGTGCGGCCTTACGTTCACGACGAAGCTTTCAAATCCATGGCACGCATCGACATCCAGCGCGATCACCACCTCGACGCCACCCAGGCCCGCGCCGTCGTCGACAAAGTCGCCGCACGCCTGGGCGAAAAGTTCGGCACCACCTCGCGCTGGGAGGGCGACACCTTGCGCTTCGAGCGCCCGGGCGTGAAGGGCGGCATCACGCTCGAGCCCGCCCTCGTGCGCGTACAGGCCGAGCTGGGCATGCTGCTTAGCCCCATGAAGGGCATGATCGAGCAGGAAATCCGCCAGAAGCTCGATCAATACTTCGCCTGACTCCCTCAAGGCTTTGACCTAAGCCGCCTTCGTGCAATAATAGTGGGCTATTGCGACCACTTCGGCCGCACATCGAACCGGGTCACATGGCAAAAGACGACGTCATCGAAATGGAAGGCACGGTCCAGGAGACCCTGCCCAACACCATGTTCCGCGTGCAGCTGGAGAACGGGCACGTCATCACCGCCCATATCTCGGGCCGGATGCGCAAGCACTACATCCGCATCCTGACCGGCGACAAGGTGAAGGTGGAAATGACACCCTACGACCTGACCAAGGGCCGGATCACCTACCGCATGAAGTAACCCACGGCCCATCCCACCGGCGTTGCCGAGGGGGCGGTGGTCAAAAGAAAGGCCGCGCATTGCGCGGCCTTTTTCGTACTCCGGCAAGGGGACGGGACCTAGCGGCCACCGTCCCTATGTCGCCTCAGGCTTCCGCCGGCACCGGCTCCGCTGCCTCGGTGGCGACGGTAAGCTCGCCATCGACGACATCCAGACTCACCTTGCCGCCGTCGGCAAGCTTGCCGAACAACAGCTCGTCGGCAAGCTTCCGCTTGACCTTGTCCTGGATCACGCGTGCCATCGGACGGGCACCCATCTGCGGATCGAAGCCGTTCTCCGCCAGCCAGCGACGGGCATCGGAGGAGACGTCGACGCTGACGCGCTTCTCGCCCAGCTGGGCTTCCAGCTCGATCAGGAACTTGTCCACCACGCGCAGGATGTGCTCGAAATCCAGCGGATTGAACTGGATCACCGCGTCCAGGCGGTTGCGGAACTCCGGCGTGAACAACCGGCGGATCGTCTCCATGGCATCGAGCGAATGGTTCTGCTTGACGAAGCCGATGCCCCGACGCGCCGCCTGCTGGGCGCCGGCGTTGGTGGTCATCACCACGATCACGTTCTTGAAGTTCGCTTCGCGGCCGTTGGTGTCGGTAAGGACGCCACGATCCATCACTTGCAACAGGATGTTGTACACATCCGGATGCGCCTTCTCGATTTCATCCAGCAGCAGCACGCAGTGCGGGTGCTTGGTGATCTGCTCGGTGAGCAGGCCGCCCTGGTCGAAGCCGACGTAGCCCGGAGGCGCGCCCACCAGGCGCGACACCGAATGGGCTTCCATGTATTCGGACATGTCGAAGCGGACCATCTCAATGCCCAGCTGCATCGCAAGCTGGCGGGTGACTTCGGTCTTGCCCACGCCCGTGGGGCCGGCCAGCAGGAAGCTGCCGATCGGCTTGGCCGGGTCGCCCAGGCCCGAGCGTGCCATCTTGATCGACGAAGCCAGGGCCTCGATCGCCGCGTCCTGGCCGAATACCACCATCTTGAGGTTGCGTTCGAGGTTGCGCAGCACGTCGCGATCGGAGGCCGAGACCTGCTTGGCAGGGATCCGCGCCATCTTGGCCACGATGTACTCGATCTCCGACACGCCGATCTGGGTCACGCGCTCGCCTTCGGGCAGCAGGCGCTGACGGGCACCGGCCTCATCGATGACATCGATGGCCTTGTCCGGCAGCAGGCGGTCAGGGATGTGCTTGACCGCCAGGTCCACTGCGGCCTTGAGCGCATCGGCACTGTATTCCACGCTGTGGTGATCTTCGAAACGGCTCTTCAGGCCCTTCAGGATCTCAATGCTGTCGGCCACGGTGGGCTCGACCACGTCGATCTTCTGGAAACGGCGGGCCAACGCGCGGTCCTTCTCGAAAACGCCGCGGAATTCCTGGAAGGTGGTTGAACCGATGCAGCGAAGCTCGCCGGCGGCCAGCATCGGCTTGATCAGGTTCGAGGCATCCATGGTGCCGCCCGAAGCTGAACCCGCACCGATGATGGTATGGATCTCGTCGATGAACAGGATGGAATTGGGCTGCTTCTTCAGCTGCGCGATCACCGCCTTCAGGCGCTTTTCGAAGTCGCCGCGGTACTTTGTACCAGCAACCAGGGCACCCAGGTCCAGCGCCCAGATGGTGCAGTCTTCCAGCACCTCGGGCACGTCGCCTTCGACGATGCGCTTGGCCAGGCCCTCGGCCAGGGCCGTCTTGCCCACGCCGGCCTCGCCCACGTAAAGCGGGTTGTTCTTGCGACGGCGGCAAAGCACCTGGATGGTGCGCTCGACCTCGTCCTTGCGCCCAATCAGGGGATCGATCTTGCCCTGCATGGCCAGTTCGTTGAGGTTGGAGGCGTATTCGGCAAGCGGATTGGACTTGCCTTCGCCGCCTTCCTCGCCCTCGCGCTCACTCGCGGCCGGGGCCACGGTGGGGTCGTCACCGATCTTGGCGATGCCATGGGAAATGTAGTTGACCACGTCCAAGCGGGTGATTTCCTGCTGGTGCAGAAAATACACGGCGTGGGAGTCCTTCTCGCCGAAGATTGCGACCAGCACGTTGGCGCCGGTCACTTCCTTCCGTCCGGAGGACTGCACGTGGTAGACCGCGCGCTGCAGCACGCGCTGGAAGCCCAGGGTGGGCTGCGTGTCGCGCTCGTCGCCGGGGGCGAGTACCGGAACCGTCTCGGCGATGATGCGCTGCAGGTCTGCGACCAGGCGCGGCAGGTCCACGCCACAGGCCCGCAACGCGGCCAGCGCGGAGGAGTTCTCAGACAGGGCAAGCAACAGGTGCTCGACCGTCATGAACTCGTGGCGCTGCTCACGGGCTTGCTTGTAGCAATGGCCAATGGTGACTTCGAGATCCTTGCTGAACATACGGAACGTCTCCGCTGATGTCTTGGGCGGCCATGCAAAAGGGATGCCGCATGCCCGGTAGATGGGGCTCCCTTACAACTTTTCCATAGTGCACAACAGAGGATGCTGGTTGCTGCGCGAGTACTCGTTCACCTGAGTTACCTTGGTTTCGGCCACTTCGCGGGTAAATACCCCGCAAACACCCTTCCCCCGGGTGTGGACGTGGAGCATCACCTGCACGGCGCGCTCCTGGTCCATGCCGAAGAAGGACCGCAACACCTCGATGACGAAATCCATCGGGGTGAAATCGTCATTCATCAACAACACCTGGAACAACGGCGGTCGGGCTACTTCCGGCCGCGCGGTATCGAGCGCAAGGCCGTGTTCCTGGCTGTGTTCTTGTTCGTTTTCGGTCGGCATGGGCACGTGGTTCAGCTTTGGTCCAAGTATATGCCGCAAGCGCTGGTGCGCGCCGCGTGAATGGGTCAGGTGATGGCACAATAGGCGTTTTTCCAGTGGCTAGAACTTCCGATGACGTCTTCCCCGCCCGGCAACGATGTCTGGCGTCCCCATGTGACAGTCGCCACCATCGTCCATGACGGTGAGCGTTTCCTCATGGTCGAGGAACGGGTAAACGGCAAAATCGCCTACAACCAGCCGGCCGGCCATCTGGACGAGGGCGAATGCCTCACCGCCGCCGCCTGCCGGGAAACGGTCGAGGAAACCGGCTGGACAGTCGAGGTGGAGCATCTGGTGGCCATCGACCAGTGGCGCAGCCATGAGCATGGCGACCAAGTGTTGCGGTTTACCTTCGCCGCACGCGCCCTTGGACACGACGACCGTCCCCTCGACACCGGCATCGAGCGCGCGCTGTGGCTGACGCGGGCCGAAATCGGCACCCTGGGCGCGCAACTGCGCAGCCCGCTGGTGGAATCGAGCATCGACAAGTGGCTCTCAGGCGCTCGCCTGCCCCTTTCGATCATCGGCAACCTGCTACCCGGGCAGCCAGGATGAAAGTGATCCTGGGCATTTCCGGCGGCGTGGACTCTTCCGTGGCGGCCCTCCTGCTGCAACAGGCCGGACACCAGGTCGAAGGCATGTTCATGCAGAACTGGGAAGAAGACGACCGCCAGGGTCCATGTACGACCGACCAGGACCGAAAAGACGCCGTCGCCGTCTGCGGCCGGCTGGGCCTGCCTTTCCATGCCCGGAACTTCGCCGCTGAATACTGGGACGGCGTGTTCGAGCATTTCCTGGCCGAGTACCGGGCCGGACGCACGCCCAATCCGGATGTGCTGTGCAACCGCGAGATCAAATTCCGCACCTTCCTGGACCATGCCCGCGCCCTGGGAGGCGAGAAGATCGCCACCGGCCACTATGCCCGCGTCGATTTCCACGACGGCCGCTACCGCCTGCTTCGCGCCGTGGACCGCGCGAAGGACCAGACCTACTTCCTGCATGCGCTGGGCCAGGAACAGTTGGCCGCCACCCTGTTCCCCGTGGGCGAAATCGAGAAGCCCCGTGTCCGCGAGCTGGCGCGGGAGGCAGGCCTGGGTACCGCGGCGAAGAAGGACTCCACCGGCATCTGCTTTATCGGCGAGCGCGATTTTCGCAGTTTCCTGGCCCAGTACATCCCGGCAAGCCCCGGCCGCATGGTCACGCCCGACGGGATGGACGTCGGCGAGCACCAGGGCGCGATGTATTACACGCTGGGCCAGCGAAACGGCCTGGGCATCGGTGGCCGGCGCGAGTCCGGCGGCGAGCCTTGGTATGTGGTGGGCAAGGACGTAGCGGCAAATACGCTGATCGTGGCCCAGGGCGGCAGCAACCGTTACCTGGCCTCGCACCGCCTGGAAGCCAGCGGCGCCACCTGGGTGGCGGGCACGGCCCCGGCGGAAACATTCGCCTGCACCGCCAAGACCCGCTACCGCCAGGACGACCAGGCCTGCACCGTCCGCGTATCGGGCGACCATCTGTTCGTCCAGTTCGACCAGGCGCAGCGCGCCGTGACTCCGGGCCAGTCGGTGGTCTTCTACGATGGCGACACCTGCCTGGGCGGCGCCGTGATCGAAGCGACCGACGCCGCCTACGGCGGCCTGGCCACCATTTCGCAAGCTAAGGTTTCCGCATGAACGAAGAACGCGTCCTGGCGCTGGCCGGCCTGTTCCAGGCCACCGCGCTGGTACAGCAACTGGCCACCGAAGGCCGGGCCGACGATGCCGCCATGGAGGCAAGCCTTGGCAGTGTGTTCCACCTGGACGCAGATACCGTGGAGGCGATCTTCGGCGGTGTCAGCGGCGTACGGCTGGGCCTGCGCACGCTGGTAAGCCAGCTTGAAGATGCCAGCACCCGCGACATCGCCGTGATGCGCACCACGATCACCGTGCTGCGCCTGGAACGCACGCTATCGCGCCGGCCGGAACTTCTCGCGCGCCTGCAGGAAGGCATCGTCGCCGCGCGCCGCCAGGTGGAACACTTCGGCATGTCCCACCCGAACGTGGCAGCCCGCCTGGCCGAGCTCTATGCCAGCACCTTGTCCACGCTCAAGCCGCGCGTGATGGTGACCGGCATGCCCTCGCATCTGCAGCAGAAGGCGGTGGTCGACCGTGTTCGCGCCGCGTTGCTCGCGGCCGTGCGCGCGGCGGTGTTGTGGCACCAGCTCGGTGGCCGCCAGTGGCACCTGGTGCTATACCGGCGCCGCGCCAGCATGATCGCCCGCGGCATGCTCACCGGCGCTACCCTCGACAACGGGGGTTAAACCGGGCATTCGTCCGGCCAGATCCACCAGCAGGTCGCCCAGCCCGGCCAGGTCTTCGCCCCAGGCCGTGGCACTGCGCCAGTACAACGCCACCTCGCGCCCCGGAGCCTGCCCTTCCACGCTAACCAGCGATACGTTGGGAATGGATGCCAGGCGGTCATGGGCCAGCACCGGCACCAGCGTGTAGCCACCCCGCACGGCCACCAGGGTCGCCAGGCTTTCCAGGCTCACATCCTGGATGCGCTCGCCGCCCTGGGCGCCGGCATGGCTCTCGGCCATCAGGGTGGCCTGGGCCGGGTCCAGCGTCGCCAGCGACACGCTGGCCCTGCCCGCTGCCGGATGGTCGGCATGCATCAGCAGTTCGTAGGGCTCGAAGAACAGCGTTCGCTGCGATAGGCCCGGGACGCTCGTTCCAGGAGGCGCCAGCACCGCGTCGAGCTCGCCCTCGGCCAGGCGCCGCAACAGGCCCCGGGGCTTGCCTTCGCTGATGGTGAGCCTGGCTTCGCCGAAGCGCTGCGGGAACGGCTCGATTAGCTGGGGCAACAGGTATGGGCCCAGGGTAGCCGGCACGCCCAGCCGCAACTCGCCGCCAAAAGCGATGCTCCCGGCCAGTGCCCCGGCCTGCAGGCGTTCAGCGCCGGCCAGTACGTCGTCGATCAGGGCAATCACCCGCGCGCCGCCGCCAGCCAGGGCCACGCCGCGTCCGCCACGCTCGAACAAGGTGATGCCCAGGGCCTGCTCCACCTTCTGCACCTGGTGGGAAAGGCCCGAGGCGCTGATGTTCATCAGACGCGCGGCCGAGATGAAACTCCCCTCGCGCGCCACCGCCTGCACCAGCGCCAGGTCGCGCAGCGATACCGCGGAAAGTGCCGTCGAAATCATCGAACGCTGCATGCCATCAAAACCGTTTGTGCCCGGGGGCCCAGGGCCCCATCCTTCGCCGCGGAAAATCACGACTCTCCCAAGGCGGGCATCTTAGCCGCCCCGGGGCCAGGGTCGGTGGCGCCTCCCTCACGTCCAGTCATGGTTTTGGGCGATAATTACCAACTTTGACGGGCCGTACGCCCACGGCGTCTCCCCAGCCAGCATCAAGCCAGGAGCAAGCAATGAAAGACTCGTTCTCCGTCCGGGACAGCATCGAAGTCAACGGCAAGCGCCACGCCATCGCCAGCCTTACCAAGCTGGGTGAGCGATTCGACCTCAAGCGCCTGCCCTACTCCATGAAGATCCTGCTGGAGAACCTCCTGCGCGCCGAGGACGGGGTGAACGTCACCTCGAAGGAAATTGAGGCGGTGGCCAACTGGAACGCCAAGGCCGAGCCCGATACCGAGATCTCCTTCATGCCCGCCCGCGTCGTGCTGCAGGACTTCACCGGCGTGCCCTGCGTGGTCGACCTTGCCGCCATGCGCGATGCCGTGGTGAAGCTCGGCGGCGACGCCACCCAGATCAATCCGCTGGCGCCGGCGGAATTGGTGATCGACCACTCCGTGCAGGTCGATGCCTTCGGCACGTCCAGCTCGCTGGACACCAACGTCGAGATCGAATTCGAGCGCAACCAGGAGCGCTACAGCTTTCTGCGCTGGGGCCAGAAGGCCTTCAACAACTTCAAGGTGGTGCCGCCGCGCACCGGCATCGTCCACCAGGTGAACCTGGAGAACCTCGCCCGCGTGGTGTTCACCGCGGATGTGGACGGCGAGAGCTGGGCCTATCCCGACACCGTGTTCGGCACCGATTCGCACACCACGATGATCAACGGCATCGGCGTGCTCGGCTGGGGCGTGGGCGGTATCGAGGCCGAGGCCGCCATGCTGGGCCAACCCTCTTCGATGCTGATCCCGCAGGTGATCGGCTTCAAGCTCACCGGCAAGCTCGCCGAGGGCGTCACCGCCACCGACCTGGTACTCACCGTCACCCAGATGCTGCGCAAGCTCGGCGTGGTGGGCAAGTTCGTCGAATTCTTCGGCGACGGCCTGGCCGCCCTGCCGCTGGCCGACCGCGCCACCATCGCCAACATGGCCCCGGAATACGGCGCCACCTGCGGCATCTTTCCCGTCGACCAGGAGTCGCTGAACTACCTGCGCCTGTCCGGCCGCGACGAACACCAGATCAAGCTGGTGGAAACCTACGCCAAGGCGCAGGGGCTGTGGCACGACGCCAACACCCCGCATGCCGAGTTCACCAATACGCTGGAACTGAACCTGGCCGACGTCCGCCCATCGATGGCCGGCCCCAAGCGCCCGCAGGATCGCGTACTGCTCGAAGGCGTGCAGCAGAGCTTCCTCGATGCCGTCGGTCCGCTCACCGCCACCCGCAAGCCGAAGAGCGAATCCACCGAGCGCTTCGCCAATGAAGGCGGCGCCACCGCCATCGGCAACGAGGCAAACAACGTCGGCAACGGCGGCGTCACCGTCGAGAAGGACGGCAAGAACTTCAAGCTCAACGACGGCGCGGTGGTGATCGCCGCGATCACCTCCTGCACCAACACCTCCAACCCCGCCGTGATGATCGGCGCCGGCATCCTGGCCAAGAAAGCCGCTGCACGCGGCCTCACCGCCAAGCCGTGGGTCAAGCCCTCGCTCGGACCGGGTTCGCTGGTGGTCACCGATTACCTGAAGAAGACCAACCTGCTTGCCGAGCTGGAAAAGGTCGGCTTCTACGTGGTTGGCTACGGCTGCACCACCTGCATCGGCAACTCAGGTCCCCTGCCGGCGGAAATCAGCAAGGGCATCGCCGAGGGTGACCTCGCCGTCGCCTCGGTGCTGTCGGGCAATCGCAACTTCGAAGGCCGCGTGCATCCGGAAGTGAAGATGAACTACCTGGCTTCACCGCCGCTGGTGGTGGCCTATGCGCTGGCCGGCACGCTGGATATCGACCTCACCAACGACCCGATCGCCAATGGCAGCGACGGCAAGCCGGTGTACCTGAAGGACATCTGGCCCTCCAACCAGGAAATCTCCGACGCCATCGCCAGCTCCATCAACGCGGACATGTTCAAGGCCAACTACGCCGACGTGTTCAAGGGCGACAGCCGCTGGAACCAGATCGCCTCGCCCGATGGCGCGTTGTACAAGTGGGACGATTCCACCTACATCAAGAACCCGCCCTACTTCGACGGCATGAGCAAGGAAGCCGGTGAAATCCAGGACATCCATGGCGCCAGCGCCCTGGGCATTTTCGGCGACTCCATCACCACCGACCACATCTCCCCGGCAGGCTCGATCAAGAAGGATTCCCCCGCCGGTGCCTTCCTGATGTCACGCGGCGTACAGCCGAAGGATTTCAACTCCTACGGTTCTCGCCGTGGCAACGACGATGTGATGGTGCGTGGCACCTTCGCCAACATCCGCATCAAGAACCTCATGCTCGACGGCGTGGAAGGCGGCTACACCCGCCACGTGCCCACCGGCGAAACCATGCCGATCTACGACGCGGCCATGAAGTACAAGGCCGCCGGCACGCCGCTGGTGGTCCTGGGCGGCAAGGAATACGGCACCGGTTCCTCGCGTGACTGGGCAGCCAAGGGCACCCTGCTGCTGGGCGTCAAGGCGGTGATCACCGAGAGCTTCGAGCGCATCCACCGCTCCAACCTGGTCGGCATGGGCGTGCTGCCCTGCCAGTTCATGGACGGTGAAAACGCGCAGACCTTGGGCCTGACGGGCGACGAGACCTTCGACATCACCGGCCTTGACGGTGGCAAGAGCACCCGCGCCACGGTCACCGCCACCTCGAAGGACGGCAAGAAGAAGCAGTTCACGGTGAAGGTGCTGCTGCTGACGCCGAAGGAACGCGAGTTCTTCCGCCACGGCGGCATCCTGCAATACGTGCTGCGCCAGTTGGCCAAGCGCTAAGACCAAGAGCCCCGCGAAAGCGGGGCTTTTTTCATGGCGCTAGCGCGACCACGTGGCCGAATAGCACAGCCATCGGGAGCCTTCCCGGCGCCAGGCCGTTTCCACGCGATAGATTCCGCCTTCGTCGGGAATCAGGCCGGTAGAGCTGGTCAAGGTGACGGTGAAGGAGGCCACCTGGCGCTCGCCTCGCTTCTCCACGCTCACGGGCCCCATCGTCACGCCAAGACGAGCTTGCCGAAGGGCAGCCAGGCGAACCATGCCTTCCAGGCGCCGGCGGTCGAGTTCGCCGCCGTTGCCGTCGAAATCATCGGTGAGCGCGGCCACGGTGTCGCCGGCCTTGCCCGCTTCCACGGCCGACTTCGTGGCGGCGATGGCCTGGCGCACCTGTTCCTCGTCGGACCCGCGGTGGCAGGCGGCCGCCAAGCCCACCAGAACAAGGACGACGAGCGTCTTCCAGAACCTGCCAGACATGAGGCATTCCTCGTTGCAGTGCGGCTTGCCGCTATACGCGGGCGTATGCTCCAATGCCTTGATACTACGACGGCACCACGCCGCGAGCGCAACCCCATGGAGAGCTGGACCAAGCATGAGTAACGACCGCCCGTGGCTGGACAACTATCCCCCCGGCGTGCCGGCCGACATCGACATCACGCAATATCGTTCGATCGTCGACGTGCTCGAGGAATCCTTCGAGAAATACCGTGATCGCCCGGCCTTCACCAGCTTCGGCAAAACCGTCACCTATGGCGAGATCGACGAACTCAGCAACCAATTCGCAGGCTATCTCTCCGGCGAACTGAAGCTGGCCAAGGGCGACCGCATCGCCATCATGCTGCTCAATGTCATCCAGTACCCGGTGGCGCTGTTCGCGGCGCTCCGCCTGGGTCTGGTGGTGGTCAACACCAACCCGCTGTACACCCCACGCGAACTCGAACACCAGTTGAAGGACTCCGGCGCGAAGGCGCTGATCGTCCTGGACAACTTCGCAGCCACCGCGCAGGAAGCGCTCAAGCACGTGCCGGTACCGCACGTGATCACCACCGGCATCGGCGACCTGCTCGGCATCAAGGGCACGGTGATCAACTTCGTGCTCAAGCATGTGAAGAAGATGGTGCCGGCGTTCCGCATCGACGGCGCCGTGCGCTTCGGCGATGCGCTCTCGAAAGGCGGCCGCCACGAGACCACCTCGCCGGATGTCGTGCGCGAGGACATCGCCTTCCTGCAATACACCGGCGGCACCACGGGCGTGGCCAAGGGCGCGATGCTCACCCACGGCAACATGGTAGCCAACATGCTGCAGGCCGGCGCCTGGTTCGGCAAGCAGATCCGTCCGGGTGAGGAAACCATCATCACCGCGCTGCCGCTGTACCACATCTTCGCGCTGACCTGTAATTGCTTCATCTTCCTGCGCTTCGGCGGCCGGAGCGTGCTGATCACCAATCCGCGCGACATGCCCGGCTTCGTCAAGGAGCTCTCGCGCGTGCGCTTCACCGCCATCACCGGCGTCAACACGCTGTTCAACGGACTGGTGCACACCGAAGGCTTCGACAAGCTGGACTTCTCCTCCTTGCGCATGAGTTTCGGCGGCGGCATGGCCGTGCAGCGCGCAGTGGCCGAGAAGTGGCAGGCCATCACCGGCTGCCCGCTGATCGAGGGGTACGGCATGACCGAAAGCTCCCCGGTGGCCACCATCAACCCGATGATCGAGGGCGCCACCTTCTCCGGCTCCATCGGCATGCCGGTGCCATCCACCGACATCAGCATCCAGGACGACGACGGCAAGCACCTGGCGATCGGCGAGATCGGCGAGATCTGCATCCACGGTCCGCAGGTTATGAAGGGCTACTGGAACCAGCCGGGCGAGACGGCAAAGGCCATCACCAGCGACGGCTGGCTGCGTACCGGCGACATCGGCCGCATCGACGAGAAGGGCCTGGTGTATATCGTCGACCGCAAGAAGGACATGATCCTGGTCTCCGGCTTCAACGTTTACCCGAACGAGATCGAGGACATCGTGGTCCGCTGCCCCGGGGTACTCGAATGCGCAGCCGTGGGCGTGCCCGACGAGCACTCCGGCGAAGTGGTCAAACTGTTCGTCGTAAAGAAGGATCCCTCGCTCACCGAGGAGACCATCAAGGCCTGGTGCCGGGAAAACCTCACCGGCTACAAGCGTCCGAAGCTGATCGAATTCCGCGACAGCCTGCCCAAGTCCAACGTGGGCAAGATCCTCCGCCGCGAACTGCGCGACGAAGAAAAGAAGAAGGCAGGTTGAGGCAGGAACCCGGGCGCCATCGGCGTCCGGGTCAAGCACGCTAGTCGTCCGACCAGGTTTCCAGCGTATCGGCGTAGCCGCCCAGCAGGTTCCACAGCGGTTCCTGCTTGTCGTCGGGAATGTGCGTGTAGGCCATGCCCACCTGCCGCGCCGACACGCGCGTGACCTGCGCCTCCATGTGGATGTGCAGATCGCTGCCGAAGATCATGTCCAGCACCCACGTCTCGCCCACGTCGCCGCGCCAGCCCAGCGGCCTGCGAAGCAGCGCGCCGGTGGCGGAAATATCAACCAGTTCCGTCGGGTGCGCTTCGGCACCCCGGCTCATAAGCACGGCCGTCTCGACTTTCATGCGCGCGTGGCGCAGTCGAAGCTTGTCGCCGTTGTCGTCCTTGTTGCTCAATGCTGCTGTCTCCACGTCGGCTGCATCTCCGTACGTAAGGCCAATCGGGTGTCCCGACGTACCTGCCCTATTCGCGTGTCTTCAACACGCCGGCCCGTACCAGGCTCCCCGCCCCGAACTTCTCGTTGATCCGGTCCTGGATCCCATCGGCCAGCGGCGCACTGGCCGCCGGCTCGAACAGATCATTCTGCGCCCGTTCGCCAAATCCGGAAAGCCCGACACCCAACAAGCGCAGCCGTGGACGCGGCTGCTGGGTCCACCACGCTTGCAGCAAGCGGCGTGCCAACTGGTGGATATCTTGCGTGGCATTGCCCGCAACGGGCAATCGGGCCTGGCGCGTGTATGTGGTAAAGGGCGGCTCGCGCAGTTTCACCGTCACCGTGCGTCCCTTCATCTGCCGGTCGCGGGCACGCCGGGCCACCTTCTCGCTCATCCGCAACAGCCACGCCTCGGCCATGGCAAGCTCTGAGATATCCACGTCGAAAGTGTTCTCGGCGCTGATGGATTGCTCGGCCACCTCGCGATGTACTGGGCGCTCGTCCTCTCCACGCGCGAGCGCCTGCAGGCCTTCGACCTGGCGGCCGAGGGCCCGCTGCAGCCGCGCCGGATCGCATCGCGCGAGTTCACCGATGGTGCGGATGCCGATTCGGTGCAGGTTTTCCTCGGCAACCTTGCCCACGGTCCAAAGGCGTCCGACCGGCAGTGGGTCGAGCGTGGCCCGAACATCTTCGGGCCGTACACGCAAAAAACCGTCAGGTTTTGACAATTCACTGGCAAGCTTGGCCACCAGCTTGTTGGCCGCCATGCCGACCGAAGCATTCAGGCCCGTCCGCTCGCGAATGCGCAGCTTGATCTGCCGGCCGATGGCCTCGATCGAGTGGAACAACCGCAGGCTGCCGGTCACGTCCAGGAAGGCTTCGTCCAACGACAGGCCCTCGATGTCGTCGGTGAATTCGCCGAAAACCGCGAACACCTGGGCGGAAATCTCGGCGTAGCGGTCGTGCCTGGGGAAAATGAACACCGCCTGGGGGCAAAGGCGATGGGCCCGGGAGGTCGGCATGGCCGAGCGCACGCCGTACTTGCGCGCCTCGTAGTTGCAGGTGGAAACCACCCCCCGCCCCCCCAAGCCACCCACGATCACCGGCTTCCCTACCAGCCTGGGGTCGTCCAGCTCCTCCACGGACGCATAAAAAGCGTCCATGTCGACGTGGATGATCGCGCGTTCGGTGGCCATGGCCGCTATTGTGCCCATCTGCCTTGCCTATGTCGGCGCTGGACTTGGCCGTCTGCAGGCGCTACCCTAAAGCCCATCGGGTAGTGACGTGGATGCGCAAGGCGGTAGCCGGCGCGGTTTACCGTGTGTCCTCCACTTATCTCCTGCAAGCTGACCGAAACCCCCGTTTCGATATCCAGCTACGCCTTCGCCGCATGGGCTCATGACGCGGAGGTGCGATACGGTCGTTGATCGGCCCAGAGCAGACAGAATAGGCCCCATGGCCCCTTTCGTCGCACGCGGTCCGACGACGACGACATGCAGCCCGTCCGGCAACATCCCGGATGCGTCGCGGCAACGCCGCACGTGACACCTTGTCCTGCCGCCACGGCGGCGTCTTTCGAGTCCAGATGAGCATCGATCCAGCTCAGCCCATGGCTAGCCAGCCAACCAGCGATCCGTTCGCGCAGCAGCCGCAGCAGCAGGAAATGCCGCTGGCGATCGTGCGTGGCCAGGCCGTGCTGCAGATGCCGCAGGATCTCTACATCCCGCCCGATGCGCTGGAAGTGATCCTTGAGGCCTTCGAGGGCCCGCTGGATCTCCTGCTGTACCTGATCCGCCGGCAGAACCTGGACGTCCTTGACGTCCCGATCGCAGAGATCACCCGCCAGTACATGGACTACATCGACATGATGCGCGACGTCATGCGACTGGAACTGGCGGCCGAATACCTGCTGATGGCCGCGATCCTTGCCGAGATCAAGTCCCGCCTGCTGCTGCCCCGACCGCCGGCCGAGGAAGGCGTCGAGGAAGACCCGCGCGCGGAACTGGTCCGCCGCCTGCAGGAATACGAACGCTTCAAGAAGGCCGCCGCCGACCTCGACGCCCTGCCCCGCCTGGAGCGCGATACCGTGCCGGTGCACGCGGAAGTCGGCGAACGGGTGGTGGTGAAGCTGCCGCCGCCGCTGGACCTGCGCGAACTGCTGCTGGCCCTGCGCGACGTCCTGCAGCGGGCCGACCTCTTCACCCACCACGCCATCGCACGCGAACCCTTGAGTGTGCGCCAGCGCATGGGCGACCTCCTGAACGCGCTCGGCGACGGTAGCTTCCATCGTTTCGAAACCATGTTCGACCCCTCCGAGGGCCGGCTGGGCGTGGTCGTCACCTTCCTTGCCATGCTGGAACTGGCCAAGGAACTGCTGGTTGAGATCGTCCAGGAAGAGCCCCTCGGCGCTATCTACGTCAAGACCAAGGTCGCCGACGCCGCCGCCATCGAACTGCCCGACGAGGACCAGGCGAGCGCCTGACGGCGACGCCCTCCTCCACATTCCAGGAAACCATGGAACAAGAACAGCTCAAACCGATCCTCGAGGCCGCCCTGCTGGCGAGCTCGCAGCCGATGACGGTGCAGCAGCTCGACGGCCTGTTCGTCGAGGAAGACAACGTCGGCCACGAAGAGCTGTCCCGCGCGCTGGAGTCCCTGCGCGAGGACTGCGAAGGCCGCGGCATCGAACTGGTGGAGGTCGCCTCCGGCTTCCGTTACCAGGTCCGCCAGCGCGAACACGCCTTTATCTCGCGACTGTGGACGGAGAAACCCAGCCGGTATTCGCGCGCGCTGCTCGAAACGCTGTCGCTGATCGCCTACCGCCAGCCCATCACCCGCCCGGAGATCGAACAGATCCGTGGCGTGGTGGTATCGAGCAACATCATCAAGACACTGGAAGAACGCGAATGGATCCGCGTGGTGGGCTACCGGGACGTCCCGGGCAAACCCGCCCTCTTCGGCACCACCCGCATCTTCCTCGACTACTTCAACCTGAAGTCGCTCGATGCCCTGCCTCCGCTGTCGGAAATCCGCGACATGGAGGATCTCAATCCGCAGATGCGCCTGGATGGCGACGAGCGGACCCTTCCCGCCCTCACCGCCGACGCCGACGCACTGGACGATAACCAGGCAGAGGCCGACGCCGCTGCCCATTCTGGCGACCTGGCCTTTGCGCCTGCCGCCGACAACCAGGAGCCGGCCGACGTGCCGGCCTCCGATACCGATGAGCCGGCCGATGATATCGCCTCGGCTTCCCCTACTGCCGACGAGGCAGAACCCGCAGACGTCGACGATGACGCCGCAACGCAAGACACCGAGGAGTACCGCGCATGAATGCGCCGCAGCGATCCGTGCTATCCCTGAAACGTGACGTCAAGCCCGAAGTGGCTGGACTGGAAGAACGCCTGCACAAAGTGCTGGCCAATGCGGGCCTGGGCTCGCGCCGGATGCTCGAACAGCGCATCCAGGCCGGCGAGATCGAGGTCAACGGCGCCGCCGCCGGCATCGGTTCGTCGGTCCACGCCGGCGACAGGGTGGTCATCGACGGCAAGCAATTCGTGGTGTCCACCGACTCGCGCAACGATGCCGAAGTCATCATCTACCACAAGCCCGAGGGCGTGGTGACCACGCGCGAAGATCCCGACGGCCGTCCCACCGTTTTCGAACAACTGCCGCGCCTCAAGAATGCGCGCTGGGTCGCGGTGGGTCGCCTGGACATCAACACCACGGGCCTGTTGCTGCTCACCACCGACGGGGAGCTCGCCAATGCGCTGATGCACCCGAAGAGCGGCCTGGAGCGTGAATATCTTTGCCGCGTGCATGGTGAAGTGCCCGACGAAACCATCGAGCGCCTGAAGTCGGGCGTGGAACTGGACGACGGCCCGGCCCGCTTCGACGACATCGGCGTGATCAGCCGCGGCGGCAGCCACAGTTGGTTCCGCGTGGTCATCCGCGAAGGCCGCAATCGCGAAGTGCGTCGCCTGTGGGATTCGCAGGGCTTCCTGGTCAGCCGCCTGAAGCGCATCCGCTACGGCAGCGTGGAACTGCCGCGCGCGCTGCGTCGCGGCGACACGGAAAACCTCGGCGAAGATGCCGTCAAGGAACTGCGCACGCGCGCAGGCCTGGGTGACCCGGCTCCCGTGCTCACGTTAAGCCCCGTGCTTCACCAGCGCCGTGCCCCGCGCAATGTCACCGAGTACAAGCCCGAAGGCCGCGGTACCAGCAGTGCCTGGAACAGCGCCAAGGACGAAGCCCGCGAGCTTTCCGCCTACGACCGCATTCGCGACGAGCCCTTCCGCCCGGGTCCGGGTGGCAAGCGCCGCAAGGCCGGTGCGCCCGGCGCCGGCGGTCCCCGTCCGGGCCGCGAAGTCAACGGCAACGTCGACCGCCCCGCACGCCCGCAGGGCCAGCGCCGTGGACGCATCGCCCCGGGCCAGGAGCTGCCCTCCATGCGCACCTGGCTCGCCGGTGATTCCCGTGGCAATGCCGCTGGCGGTCCGGCCGGTGGCGGTGGTGCCCGTCCCGGTGGCCCGCGCGGCCAGCAGCGCCGTGGTCCGAATCCCGGCCAGGGTGGTGGCCAGGGCGGCGCTTCGCGCTACGCGGACAACCGTGGCAACGTGGCTCCGGGCTACGGTGGCGGGTACGGTGGCAACGACAACCGCGGCAACACCAATGGCCCGCGTCCTGGCAATCGCGGACCGCGTCCGGGCGGCGCCGGTGGCCAGGGTGCCGCCGGTCGCGGACCGGGTGGCGGCCAGAACCGTGGACCGGGCGGCAACCGTGGACCCGGTGGCGGTAATCGTGGACCGCGTCCGGGCGGCGGCGGTAACCGTAGTGGTGGCGGCGGCAATCGCAGCGGCAACCGCTAGGCATGGCATGGGGGAAGCCCTCGGCTGACCCCATCCACTCCACGCATCACTGGCGAAAAACGTATCGCCGGCCGTTATTGGCCGCTTGAGGTGGGTGCTGGTGTGGGTGCCTGTCCCACGGGATGACCCGCGGCATCGAGCTTGTGGCCTTCCGCGTCCAGAGCATGATCGTTGGCGTGTTCCAGGCGGCGGGTCACACCAGGCTCATCGCCCTGGACGGGCGCCGCCGTCGACGAAGTCGCGGGCTTGGACTTGCCATGATGCTTGGCAGCCGCCTGGTCCATCGCGCGGATCAGCCCTGGCGGATCGGCCAGGATGGGGGTTGCGACGACGGCAAGCGCCATCGTTGCGAGCTTGACGAAGACTCCCATGCACGTGTCCTCTTCGGTCCCGGCGTATCGCCCTGCCAGGACACAAGCATCGCATGCCGCTCGCAGTGGCGTGCGTGAATCCTTGCGGCACGACTTGCGGCACTCGACACCCCGGGGGCTGCGGCGCACCATATGCAGGTCACGCACCGACCCTGCGCATTGTCCCCGACCCCGCACTTCCGAACGCTCGCCCTGATCATCGCCAGCGCGCTCTTCATGGAGCAGCTCGACGGCACGATCCTGGCCACCGCCCTGCCGTCGATGGCCCAGACCTTCGGCGTTTCGCCGCTGATGATGAGCGTTGCGCTTACTTCCTACATGTTGAGCCTGGCGGTGTTCATCCCGGCCAGCGGCACCGTGGCCGACCGTTATGGCGCCCGGCGTGTTTTCTGCGCAGCCATCGCCGTCTTCACCTTCGGGTCGATCCTTTGCGCGCAGGCCACCACACTGCCTTTTCTGGTAGGAGCGCGGCTGATCCAGGGCATGGGCGGCGCGATGATGGTGCCCGTGGGCAGGCTTGTCCTGCTTCGCGCGGTGAGCAAGCAGGACCTGGTCTCGGCAATGTCGTGGCTGCTGGTGCCAGCGATGATCGGCCCAGTACTGGGCCCACCACTAGGCGGATTGATCGTGCAGGTGCTGTCGTGGCGGTGGATCTTCTACGTCAACCTGCCGATCGGATTGATCGGCTTCGTGCTGGCCGCGCGCATGGTGCCGGACGTGCGCGGTGAGGTGCGCCACCGCTTCGACATGCTTGGGTTCTTCCTCTCGGGCGTGGGGCTTGCGTGCCTTGTGTTCGGACTGGAACTGGCATCGCGCGGTATCGGCGGGATGCTGGTGTCGTTGGGCCTGCTCGGCGGTGGAGCGCTCACGCTTGTGGTGTATGTGCTTCATGCACGCCGTATCGAGCATCCGATCCTGGACATTTCACTTCTAAGCTTCGACACCTTCCGTTTGTCGATGATCGCGGGCTCGCTCACGCGCATCAGCGCCGGCGCCTTGCCGTTTCTTTTGCCATTGATGATGCAGTTGGGCTTCGGCATGTCGGCGGCGCAGAGCGGCCTGATCACCTTCATATCCGCCGCCGGCGCGGTGCTGATGAAAACCACCGCCAAGCCGTTCCTGCGACGCTTCGGCTTCCGCAATGTGCTGGTGTGGAATGGAATCTTCAGCACCTTGATGATCGCCGCATGCGCAGCTTTCCGGCCCGACTGGTCGTTGGCGGCAATCTACCTGGTGCTTGGCGTCGGTGGGTTTTTCCAGTCGCTGCAGTTCACCGCATACAACACCGTCGCCTACGCGGAACTGCCCAGTCAGGCCTTAAGCGCGGCCACGAGCTTCTACACGACATTCCAGCAACTGATGCTGTCTCTGGGCATCTGCGTGGCGGCCGGCGTCTTGCACGCGAGCGTGCATTGGCATGGCCGCGAGCACGCTGTCACGAGTGACTTCTCCGTGGCCTTCCTGGTGGTCACCGCGATATCGATTCTTTCCGTGCCCGTAAGTGCACGGCTTTCCGCCAACGCAGGCATGGAAATGAGCGGGCATCGAGCCCGCCCATCCCGCATGCGTTAACGACTTCTGCCTAGATCATGCCCAACAGCAGCAGGATCACCAGGATCAGGACGATGAGCCCCAGGCCGCCTGCCGGGTAATAGCCCCAGCCACGGCTATAGGGCCATGCCGGTGCAGCGAACACGGCCAGCAAGACGATCAGCACGATCAACCAGAGCATGAAGGACTCCTTGCATCGAAAGTGCGTCCAGCATGCCGCGGCCACCTGTGTGGTCAGCGTGGCCCGTAGGTGATGGCGATCTTCAGAAAGGAGTTCGCCCCGCAGGCGGCGCTACGACATGGGCTTCGGGGGGGAGGAGGAGCCAGATGTCGCGAAAAGCAGCGCCGCTGCGGAGCGAAAGGCCCGCCGACCCAGGGGGAGGGGTTGGTGGCGGGACAGGCGCATTATGGGGTTACGGTTTGATAAGCGCCAATATATATTGTGATTGGTACTTATTCGGTAATCGACTATGTTCGACCTGCGCCAGCTCCGCTATTTCGTCGCCGTGGCCGACACCCTGAGCTTCACTCGCGCCGCCCAGGCGCTACATATGTCCCAGCCCCCACTTTCGCAGCAGATCCAGGCACTTGAGACTGGATTGGACGTACGCCTGTTCGACCGTACCCGCCGCCGCGTCGTGCTGACGGAGCCTGGAAGGCTGTTCCTCATCGAAGCGAAGAAATTGCTGGCGCAGGCCGAAACGGCCCGGCGGGTAGTGACCGACGCCGCGGCCGGCTTCTCCGGGCAGCTGCGGCTGGCCTACGCCGTATCGGTGTCCTTCCATCCCGCCCTGCCCGAGGCCCTGCTGCGCTTTCGCCAGGAGATCCCCCGGGTCCGGTTGGCTTTGCGCGAGATGTACACCACCGAGCAATACGACGCGCTGGCCAATGGCGACATCGATGTCGGTTTCCTTCGTGGCGCCCCGCGTACAGCCCTGCAGGCAAAAGCCTTCCGCCTGGACGTGGTCGACCAGGAACGCCTGGTGGTGGCCCTGCCCGCTGCCCACCCGCTGGCCGGCAAGGCCTCGCTGCGGATGCGCCAGCTCGCCGACGAAACCTTCCTGGCCCAACCCCGGGAACTGGCCGTCACCTTGTACGACCGCCTGATGCACCTGTGCACCAAGGCCGGCTTCCAGCCGGAAGTGCGGCAAATCAGCCAGCAGGTAAGCTCCCTGCTTTCGCTGGTGGCCGCGGGCCTTGGGCTGGCCCTGGTCCCTGCCTCCCTATGCGCTGTCCGGCTGTCAGGCGTAAGTTTCGTACCCGTCGACGACGCCGATGCCTGGCTACTGCTGGCGGTAGCCAGCCGCGCCGACGACCCCTCCCCCGCCCTGGAGGCCTTCCTGCGCACGGTAGCCACATCGAAACAGTCACTTGGCTTGCCCTGATGACAAAACGTGGCTATAATTCCGGTTTTCCATTGTCCATAAGTTTCCCAGGAGCTTGCCGTGAAGGTGCTGTCATCCCTGAAGTCCGCCAAGCTGCGGCACCGTGACTGCAAGGTCGTCCGTCGTCGCGGCAAAACGTTCGTCATCTGCAAGAGCAACCCGCGCTTCAAGGCTCGCCAGCGCTGATCCACCAGCCGCTGCGACCGAAAGAAGACCGCTCCGGCGGTCTTTTTTTTGCTCGCTCGGACGTGGTCGCAGGAGCCGGGGGGCGTTGCCCTCGTCGCTCCGGTTACACCGGCGCTTGGGAGAAGAGGCCGCTGCGCGGCTTTGTCTTATGGCTGCGCCCCGGCGCGCCCGCGCTGCGGACGGGGGTTTTCGAGGCGGCCTGCGGCCTTCGCGAAAACGGCCGGCTAAAGCCGTCCCCCTTCGGGCCTGATCCGTCCGCAGCGCTCGGTTCCACAAGTCGCTGACGAGGGCAACGCCCCCCGGCTCTGGACACGTCCGAGGCGAGCCGACAGGAAAGCCGTGCAGCGGGGCCGTGTAATGCAGACCGCGTGCAGGCTATTAGGAAGACTTGGGGGCCCGCCTGTAGCGTGGCTTTGCCCCACCGTCCCTCACCTCAGCTTTTGGGCGTGGCGGCCAGCGCGGGCAGGGCCCCAGTGGCGGCGCTCCGTGCGAAGGCGAAGGGCTTCGGACGGATCAGGCCCGCAGGGGGCCGGCCATGGATGGCCGACCGTTTTCGCTGAGCCAGGATGGCGAATCGAAAACCCCCGGCCGAAGCCCGTCCCGAGGGGCGCAGCCCCCGAGGGTCGCCGCAGCCCGGAGCGCCGCCACTGGGGCCCTGCCCGCGCTGGCCGCCACGCCCGAAAGCGTCAGGTCTCGTAGCGGACGCCGGTGATCTCGTAGTGCTTCACGCCGTTGGGCGCGGTGAATTCGAAGCTGTCGCCTTCGCTTTTGCCGATCAGGGCGCGGGCGATGGGTGAGGAGACGGCGATCAGGCGCTGCTTGATGTCGGCTTCGAGGTCGCCGACGATTTGGTAGGTTACCGAGTCGCCCGAGTCTTCGTCTTCGAGGTCGACGATGGCGCCGAAGACTACGCGGCTGCCCGCCGAGAGGCGCGACGTGTCGAAGACTTCGGCGGTGGAGAGCGCGGCTTCCAGTTCGTTGATGCGGCCTTCGCAAAAGCTTTGCTGCTCGCGGGCGGCGTGGTACTCGGCGTTTTCCTTCAGGTCGCCGTGGGCACGGGCCTCGGCGATGGCCGCGATGATGCGCGGGCGGTCGACCGACTTCAGTCGCTCCAGCTCCGCGCGCAGGCGATCGGCGCCCTTCTTGGTCATCGGTGCACGACTCATGCTTTCAGTTCCTTGTGCAGTTCCTGCAGGCTGTGCACGCTGCCGGCACCGTGGAAGTCCAGCGAGTGCACCAGTGCGCGCGCGCCCGCGACAGTGGTTGAATAAGTGACGCGGTGCTGCAGGGCTTCGCGTCGGATGGAGAACGAGTCGGAGATGGCTTGCTTGCCCTCCGTCGTGTTGACGATATAGACGATCTCGCCGTTCTTGATCAGGTCGACGATATGCGGCCGACCTTCAAGCACCTTGTTGATGCGCTCGCACGAAACGTCGTGGGACGACAGGAACGACGCAGTGCCCTGCGTCGCCACCAGGCTGAAGCCGCGGCGGATGAGTTCCTGCGCGATCGGCAGCAGGCGTTCCTTGTCGGCATCGCGCACGGAAAGGAAGACCTTGCCCACCGCCGGCTCGCGGATGCCCGCGGCCTCGTGGCCACGCGCGAAGGCGGCGCCGAAGGTGCGGCCAACGCCCATGACCTCGCCCGTCGAACGCATCTCGGGGCCGAGGATGGGGTCGACGTTCTGGAACTTCAGGAACGGGAAGATTGCTTCCTTCACCGAGTAATAGCTGGGGATCACCTCGTGCAAGGTGCCCTGGTCGACGAGCGAGCGGCCGGCCATCGCGCGGGCGGCGATCTTGGCCAGCGACACGCCGGTGGCCTTGCAGACAAATGGCACCGTGCGCGAAGCGCGCGGGTTCACCTCGAGGATGAATACCTCGTCGCCCTGGATGGCGAACTGGGTGTTCATCAGGCCAACGACATTCAGCTCCTTCGCCAGCAGCCTCACCTGGCGGCGCATTTCATCCTGCACTTCCTGGCTGAGCGAATGGGCGGGCAACGAGCACGACGAATCGCCCGAGTGCACGCCGGCTTCCTCGATGTGCTCCATGATGCCGCCGACCAGCACGTTGCCTTCGGCATCGGCAACGATGTCGACGTCCACTTCCACCGCGTGGTCGAGGAAACGGTCCAGCAGCACCGGGGAATCGTTGGAGACCTTCACCGCGTCGCGGATGTAGCGCGAGAGGTCCGCGTCGCTGTAGACGATTTCCATCGCACGGCCGCCGAGCACGTAGCTTGGGCGCACCACCATCGGATAGCCGATCTCGCGGGCCAGGGCCAGCGCTTCTTCGGCGTTGCGGGCGGTGCGGTTGGGCGGCTGGCGTAGCTTCACGCGCTCGATCAGCTGCTGGAAGCGCTCTCGGTCTTCGGCAAGGTCGATCGAATCGGGGCTGGTGCCGATCACCGGCGCGCCGGCGGCCTCCAGCGCGCGGGCCAGCTTCAGCGGGGTCTGCCCGCCGTACTGAACGATGATGCCCTTGGGCTTCTCAAGATCCACGATCTCCAGCACGTCTTCGAGCGTCAGCGGTTCGAAGTACAGGCGATCGGAGGTGTCGTAATCGGTGGAGACCGTCTCCGGATTGCAGTTGATCATGATGGTTTCGAAACCATCTTCGCGCAGCGCCAGCGAGGCATGCACGCAGCAGTAGTCGAACTCGATGCCCTGGCCGATGCGGTTCGGTCCGCCGCCGAGCACGATGATCTTGTCGCGATCGGTCGGCTGCGCCTCGCACTCCTCCTCGTAGGTGGAATACATGTACGCGGTGGTGGTGGCGAATTCTGCGGCGCAGGAATCCACGCGCTTGTACACCGGGCGCACGCCCAGGGTATGGCGCAGGTGGCGCATGGTTTTTTCATCGCCGTCGACGAGTTCGGCCAGGCGTGCGTCGGAGAAGCCCATGCGCTTGAGTTGGCGCATGCGCGGCGCGTCGAGGCTGGAAACACCAAGGCGCTGCACCTCGCCCTCGGTCATCACGATGTCCTCGAAGGCCGCGAGGAACCATGGATCGATGTGGGTGAGCTCGTGCACTTCCTGCAGCGACAGGCCGGCACGGAAGGCGTCGGCCACATGGAATACGCGGTCCGGGCGCGGCTCACGCAGTTCGCGCTTCAAAGTGAGGAAACCTTCCTCGCTGCCGATGTCCAGCCCCGTGGGATTCAGGCCCGTCTTGCCGATCTCCAGGCCGCGAAGTGCCTTCTGCAGCGACTCGGAGAAGCTGCGGCCCATCGCCATCACCTCGCCCACCGACTTCATCTGCGTGGTCAGGCGAGCATCGGCGGCGGGGAATTTCTCGAACGCGAAGCGCGGGATCTTAGTGACGACATAGTCGATGCTCGGCTCGAACGACGCCGGGGTGAGGCCGCCGGTGATGTCGTTCTTCAGTTCATCGAGCGTGTAACCCACCGCGAGCTTCGCTGCGATCTTGGCGATCGGGAAACCGGTGGCCTTGGAGGCCAGCGCGGACGAGCGCGATACGCGCGGGTTCATTTCGATCACCACCACGCGGCCGTCGCGGGCGTTGATGCCGAACTGCACGTTGGAGCCGCCGGTATCCACGCCGATCTTGCGCAGCACCGCGATGGAGGCATCGCGCAGGCGCTGGTATTCCTTGTCGGTCAGCGTTTGCGCGGGCGCCACGGTGATGGAGTCGCCGGTGTGTACGCCCATCGGGTCGAAGTTCTCGATCGAGCACACGATGATGCAGTTGTCCGCCTTGTCGCGGACCACTTCCATCTCGAATTCCTTCCAGCCCAGGACCGACTCTTCCACCAGCACTTCGTGCACCGGCGAGAGTTCCAGGCCACGGCCGACGATCTCGATGAATTCCTCGCGGTTGTAGGCGATGCCGCCACCGGAGCCACCCAGGGTGAAGCTGGGACGGATGATGGTGGGGAAGCCCACGGTGGCCTGGATCTCGTGCGCCTGCTCCATCGAGCGGGCGACACCGGCCTTGGGGCAGTCCAGGCCGATATCGGCCATCGCGTGGCGGAACAGGTCGCGGTCCTCGGCCATGCGGATGGCTTCGCGCGAGGCGCCGATCAGTTCGACGTTGTACTTCTCAAGCACGCCGTGGTCGGCGAGGTCCAGCGCGCAGTTCAGGCCCGTCTGGCCGCCCATGGTGGGAAGCACCGCGTCGGGGCGCTCTTTCTCGATGATGCGTTCGACCGTCTGCCAGTTGATCGGCTCGATGTACACCGCATCGGCGGTGTCGGGGTCGGTCATGATGGTGGCTGGGTTGGAGTTCACCAGCACCACGCGGAAACCTTCCTCCTTCAGTGCCTTGCAGGCCTGGGCGCCGGAGTAGTCGAACTCGCAGGCCTGGCCGATCACGATGGGGCCGGCGCCGATGATGAGGATGGTCTTGATGTCGTGGCGCTTAGGCATGGCGTGTTGTATCTCCGGGCGTGGTGGCGGTGGCTTGGCGGGACGGTGCGCGGTTGCGTCTTATCCGGCCTTCTTGAGCGCGGCCTTGTCCATCAGGTCAATGAATCGGTCGAAGAGGTAACCCAGGTCGTGCGGGCCGGGTGCCGCTTCCGGATGGCCCTGGAAGCAGAAGGCCGGCCGGTCGGTGAGCGCGAAGCCCTGGAGCGAGCCATCGAACAACGAGGTGTGGGTGACCTTCGCATGCGGCGGCAAAGTGGAAGCGTCCACCGCGAAGCCATGGTTCTGCGAGGTGATCAGCACGCGGCCGTCGTCGTGGTCCTTCACCGGATGGTTGGCGCCGTGGTGGCCGAACTTCATCTTCAGCGTCTTCGCGCCGATGGCCAGGCCCATGACCTGGTGCCCCAGGCAGATGCCGAAAGTGGGCACGCGGGCCTCAAGCACCTGGCGCGTGGCCTCGATGGCGTAATCGCAGGCCGCCGGGTCGCCCGGGCCGTTGGAGAGGAACACGCCATCGGGCTTCATGGCCAGCACCTCGGACGCCGGCGTCTGCGCTGGCACCACGGTGACCTCACAGCCGCGCGCGGCCAGCAGGCGCAGGATCTGGCGCTTGGTGCCGAAGTCCCAGGCCACGACCTTCAGGCGCGAAGGCACGCTGCGGAAGGCGGTGGCGTCCAGGTCGTAGTGGCCATCGGTCCAGGTGAAGCGGTGCTTGGTGCTGACCACCTTGGCCAGGTCCAGGCCGTTCAAGCCCGGGAAGGCGCGCGCCTTCGCCAGGGCGGCATCGGCGTCGATGGCGTCACCGGCCACGATGGCGCCGGCCAGGGCACCCTTCTCGCGCAGGATGCGGGTGAGGCGGCGGGTGTCGATGCCGGCGATGGCCACGATGTTGTTGCGGGCCAGGTACGAGGGCAGGCTTTCCTCGCTGCGCCAGTTGCTGGCCAGCCGGGGCACGTCGCGGACGATCAGGCCGGCGGCATGCACGCGGTCGGATTCGGCATCGGCCTCGTTCACACCGGTGTTGCCGATGTGCGGATAGGTCAGGGTGACGATCTGCTGGGCATAGGAGGGATCGGTGAGGATCTCCTGGTAGCCCGTCATGGCGGTATTGAAAACCACTTCCCCGACCGTCTCGCCGAGGGCGCCGACGGCATGGCCGTGAAAAATGCTGCCGTCTTCGAGGGCAAGCAGAGCGGGAGTGAGCATGGGACCGCCTTTTAGGTGCAGCAAGGTCCGCAAGCCTGCCTGGGGCGGCTCGAGGACCTGGGGGAGGATGTTGCTTGGGCGGGTGCAAATGATACGTTCCCGGCCCATTTCTGTCCACCGCGCCGAACCCGCTTGCGGGAGCGCCGCTGGCGTTACAATGCGACTGAAGCGCACTGCCGGTACCTCGATGAACGCCATCCTGCTCGACCCTGCCCGTCTGGATCGTCCCGATACGACGCTGCGGCACGACCCGTTTCCGTTCATGATTGCCCACGGCCAGCTGCCCGAAGAAGCCCGCGCCGAGCTCGACCGCGACTTCCCCCGGTATTCCAGCGCGGGGTTCTTCCCTTATGACTCAAGCGACTGCGGCCCCGCGGTCAATGCGCTGATCGACCGCATGACCTCCCGCGATTTCGCCGATGCCATCGGCAAGCGCCTGGGTATAGACAACCTGGGCGGCTACCCCACCCTGGTCACCCTGTGCCGGCTGCTGAACAAGCGCCACGGCACCATCCACACCGATTCGAAAAGCAAGGTGGCCACCGCGCTGATCTACCTCAATGCGCAATGGCCCGACACCAGCGATGGCTGCCTGCGGTTCCTGGGCAAGATCGACGATATCGACAGCATGGTCTCGCCCGAACTCAAGCCGCTGTACGGCGAATTCGCCGTGTTCAAGCGCGCGGAAAATTCCTTCCACGGCCACCTGCCGTACGAGGGTGAGCGCCGGGTCATCCAGGTGGCGTGGCTCACCAGCGAGGAAGAAAAACTCCGCAAGACCAAACGCGGCAAGTTCAGCCGCGTGTTCAAGAAGATCTTCGGCTCCCTGGACAAGAAGATCGGCGCCGGGCGCGACCGCAACGCCTCGCATCCGGACTGACGCGCCTGCGCCATCGCGGCACCGGGGTCAGAGTATCGACTCTGACCCCTAACCTCCCAACTTCAGCGCGACAGGTACCAGCCGGCGAAGACAGCGAACACGCCATAAAGCAAGCCCACCGGCACCAGCCATCGCGCATTGACCGCGCCACGCCGGAACATCACCCACAAAGCGATCACCGCGATCATCGTCACCACGCCCGCCGCCATCAGCGGCACGTCGAACAGCCAGGGCGTGGCGAACAGCGCAAGGGAACTGGGGATGGTCGCCTGGATCATCATCGCGCCGGAAATATTGGCAAGGGCCAGGCGCTCCTTGCCCTGCCGCACCCAGATCACGGCGTTGACGGTTTCAGGAAGCTCGGTAGCCACGGGGCTCAGGACCAGCGCCACCAGGTGCGGCGAAAGATGCAGCGCTTCGCCGATGGCTTCGAGCTGGCCGACGAACACCCGCGATGCGATGGCGATCACGGTGAGCGCAAGCACCGACTGGAATGCCACCCACGCCATGGAAGGATCTTCATCGCGCGGTCGGAATTTCAGCGGCTCCAGTTCCTCGTCTTCCGGTGCCGTGTCGTCGTCGCGCATCTCGCGCCACACGTAGGCCGCATAAGCTGCCAGGAACACCACGCCCAGCCACGGCTTGATGGCGAAGGCCACCAGGCCCAGGCCGCACTTGACGATGAAGATGGCCAGGAACCACGACTGGTCGCGCGCCAGGCGCCGGCTGTCCACCCGCAAGACCTGGTCGGCACGGGCGAGCTTGCGGCGGCAGCTCCTCAATGAAATGCCCACCACCGCGTAGGCGATGGTCGCCAGCACCAGAGGCCCACCCAGGGCGGCACCAACGCCGATGTCCCGGGCTTCAGGCGTCTTGCCGAAGACCACTGCCACGAAGGTGACGGCGCTCTCGGGCAATGCGGTGCCGAATGCGGCAAGCACGGTGCCGGTGGCCGTGGCCCCGAGCTTCAGCTTGCGCCCGAACCATTCGATGCCGTTGACGAAGTATTCGCAGGCCAGATAGATCGCCACGGCGGCGCCGAGGAAGAGCGCGAGGGTCATCAGCATTTAATTCAACTTCGCCGGGCGAACCGCTGGAACCAATGGCGCAACGACGCGGCTCGCCCGGCAAGGGTGAACGCGTCGATGGCCAAAGGTCTCGCCGGGCGGGTTGCCGGGCAACCGGCAACTGCTGTTCGCGCCATGCGGCAAGCCGCAAGTGTGTTGACGCGAACTCCTCAGGGGGAACGAGGATGGCTACTCCCCAATGACATCGGCGGAAAGGTTAGCGGGCTTGGTTGTCGGTGGCAACCGCAGGGCGCGCTGCGTGTTCAGCCGCCGCCGATGACGTGGTCGATGGTCCAGGCGCCGGGGGCGCGTCCTGTCAGCCACTTGGCGGCTTCCAGGGCGCCACGGGCGAAGATCGCCCGATCGGTGGCGCGGTGGCCCAGCTCCAGACGCTCGCCGCCGGACATCAGCCAGGCCGTGTGCTCACCCACGATGTCTCCGCCGCGGACCACGGCAAAGCCGATCGTACCGCCCTTGCGCGCGCCTGGGCGCCCTTCGCGCGCGTACACCGCGGCATCGGCCAGGGTGGTCCCGCGCGCGCCCGCAGCGGCTTCCCCCAGCGCCAGGGCGGTACCGGAAGGCGCATCTTCCTTGCGGCCGTGATGTGCCTCGACGATGTCCAGGTCCCAGTCGGGTAAGGCGGCCGCCGCTTCCTTCAAGAGCCGCGTGAGCACCGCGATGCCAAGGCTGAAATTCGCCGCGCGGAGAACCGCGATGCGTTCGGCTGCCCGTGCAAGGCGCGCTTCCAGGGCAGCCTCAATACCGGTGGTACCTGTCACCAGGGAAATACCATGGGCTTCGCAGTGATCCAGGGCCGAGGCGAGTCCTGCCGGGCCGCTGAAGTCCACCACGATGTCGATGCCCTTGGCGTCATCCCAGCCGCTGACGTAGCGCAAGCCGGTACCAGGATCGCGCACGGGCTTGCCCTCGTGTGGGGAGCCTGCCGTCACCATCGCGCGTGCCAGTTCGAAGCGATCGTCCAGGCCAACCAGGCCGATGAGCGCGCGACCCATGCGCCCGGAGGCTCCGTTGATGGCAATGCGGATCGGTCGGGTCATGTGCTTGGGAGTCCTGGCCAAATGGAAACGGGTGGCTCACGCCACCCGTCCAGTGTGCCGCGTCAGGAGGTGACGCGCGACCAGAATTGCTTCACGCCGTCGATGAAATTGCTCGACCGCGGCGTATGCCGCCCCACTTCGGCACCTTCGAAAGTGGCTTCGAGCTGCTCGAACAACTCGCGCTGCTCGCGCGTCAGGCGGACGGGGGTTTCCACCACTACGCGGCAGATGAGATCGCCCGTGCGGCCGCCACGGACGGACTTCACGCCACGACCGCGCAACTTGAACTGATGGCCTGTCTGCGTTTCCGGCGGCACCGCGATGGGCACTTCGCCATCGAGCGTTGGAACCTGCAACTCCGCACCCAGGGCAGCCTGCGAGAACCGGATCGGCACTTCGCAGAAGAGGTCGCTGCCCTCGCGCTGGAAGATCGCGTGCTCCCTGACGCGCACTTCCACGTAAAGGTCGCCGGCAGGCGATCCGGCGGGACCGGCTTCGCCCTGCCCCGTGAGGCGGATGCGGTCGCCGGTATCCACGCCTGCGGGAATACGCACGCTCAGCGTACGGTCTTCCTGCAGCAGCCCCTCGCCGTGGCACTTCTTGCAGGGCTTCTCGATAGCCTGGCCGCTGCCGCCGCAATGCGGGCAGGCCTGCTGGATGGAGAAGATACCGTTCTGCATGCGTACGCGGCCGTGGCCGGCGCAGGTTTTACAGGTGCTGACCTTGCCGTCTTCCGAACCTGAGCCGTTGCAATGCTGGCAGTTCACCTGCGTGGGAATCTGGATCTTCTTCTCGATGCCGAAGACGGCTTCCTCGAGGTCCAGGTCCATCATGTAGCGCAGGTCGCTGCCGCGGCGCGCGCGTTGGCGCCCGCCACCGAAGATGTCGCCAAAAATATCGCCGAAGATGTCGCCGACATCTCCAAAGCCGGCGCCGCTGCCGCGGCCGAAGCCGTTTTCGAAGGCAGCATGTCCATGCTGGTCGTACATCGAACGCTTCTGCGCGTCGGAGAGTACTTCGTAGGCCTCCTTGGCTTCCTTGAACTTCTCCTGGGCGTGCGGATCGTCCGGGCAGCGGTCGGGATGGCACTTCATGGCCACGCGACGAAATGCCTTCTTGAGCTCGGCTTCATTCACCGTGCGCTCGACACTCAGCACTTCGTAGTAGTCACGCTTGCTCATTGGTTCGGTAATCCATGTGCGCCAATGCGCCGGTCAGTTCATAAACGGATCGGCGGACGGCGATCGCTCGCCGTCCGCCTGGGGCGCTGGTTACTTCTTGTCTTCTTTGACTTCGGTGAATTCAGCATCGACCACGTCGTCGGGCTGGGCCGAACCGCCACCCGGAGCCGACTGGGCCGACTCGGGCGTCGGGCCGGCCTGCGCCGCGGCGTAAAGCGCCTGGGCCACCTGCTCGAGCGCGGTGATCTTCGACTCGATCAGGTTCTTGTCGTCACCTTCCTTGGCTTTCTCAAGGTCGGACACGGCGCTGTCGATGCCGGCGAGCTGGTCGGCCGGGATCTTGCCGCCGTGTTCCTTCAGCGCGTTGCGCGTGGCGTGCACCAGCTGGTCGGCCTTGTTGCGCGTGCCCACCAGTTCCTGGAACTTGCGGTCTTCCTCGCGGTTGGCCTCGGCGTCGGCCACCATGCGCTGGATCTCCTCGTCGGAGAGGCCCGAACCGGACTTGATCTCCACGCGCTGTTCCTTGCCCGTCTTCTTGTCCTTGGCGGACACGTGCAGGATGCCGTTGGCGTCGATGTCGAAGGTGACGTCGATCTGCGGCTGGCCACGCGGGGCCGAATCGATGCCGGCCAGGTCGAACTTGGCCAGCGACTTGTTGAAGCGGGCCTGGTCGCGCTCGCCCTGCAGCACGTGCACGGTCACGGCGGTCTGGTTGTCGTCGGCGGTGGAGAAGGTCTGCGAGGCCTTGGTCGGGATCGTGGTGTTCTTCTCGATCAGTTTGGTGAACACGCCGCCCATGGTCTCGATGCCCAGCGACAGCGGGGTGACGTCCAGCAACAGGACGTCCTTCACCGTACCGCCCAGCACGCCGCCCTGGATGGCGGCGCCCACGGCGACGGCTTCATCGGGATTGACGTCCTTGCGCGGCTCTTTGCCGAAGAAGTCCTTGACCGCTTCCTGCACCTTGGGCATGCGGGTCTGGCCACCGACCAGCAGCACTTCGTCGATATCCGAGACGCGCAGGCCCGCATCGTTCAGGGCGGTGCGGCAGGGATCGATCGTGCGCTTGACGAGATCTTCGACCAGCGCCTCGAGCTTGGCGCGGGTGAGCTTGATGTTCAGGTGCTTCGGGCCCGACGCATCGGCCGTGACGTACGGCAGGTTCACGTCGGTCTGGTGCGAGGACGACAGTTCGATCTTCGCGCGCTCGGCGGCATCCTTCAGGCGCTGCAGGGCCAGGTGGTCCTTGCGCAGGTCGATGCCCTGCTCCTTGTTGAACTCATCGACGAGGTAGTCGATGACGCGCTTGTCGAAATCCTCGCCGCCCAGGAAAGTGTCGCCATTGGTGGCAAGCACTTCGAACTGCTTTTCTCCATCGACTTCGGCGATCTCGATGATGGACACGTCGAAGGTGCCGCCGCCCAGGTCGTACACGGCGATCTTGCGATCGGCGCCCTTCTTGTCCAGGCCATAGGCAAGCGCGGCCGCGGTGGGCTCGTTGATGATGCGCTTGACGTCGAGGCCTGCGATCTTGCCGGCATCCTTGGTGGCCTGGCGCTGGCTGTCGTTGAAGTAGGCCGGCACCGTGATCACAGCCTCGGTGATCGTCTCGCCGAGGTAGTCCTCGGCGGTCTTCTTCATCTTCATCAGCACTTTGGCCGAGATCTCCTGCGGCGCCATCTTCTTGCCGTCGCCGGTCTGCACCCAGGCGTCGCCGTTGTCGTGCGCGGCGATGCCGTAGGGAACGATGTGGAGGTCTTTCTGCACTTCAGCGTCGGTGAACTTGCGGCCGATAAGGCGCTTCACCGCGTAGAAGGTGTTCTTGGGATTGGTCACGCTCTGGCGCTTGGCCGGCGCGCCTACCAGCACTTCTCCGTCCTTGGTGAAGGCCACGATGGACGGCGTGGTGCGGTCGCCTTCGGAATTCTCGATCACCCGTGCGGTCGAACCGTCCATGACGGCGACGCAGGAGTTGGTCGTACCAAGGTCGATACCGATGATCTTGCCCATGTTTCGTTGCTCCGGATTTCAAGGCGGCCCCCGCGGCCGCGACTAGGTCAAATAAGTGGGGCCCGAGCCCCTCGATTCAATGCTTTAGCGTCGACATTGCGACGCCTTGGAAAAACGGCCTATTCCGCTTCCTTGGCCACCGCCACCAGGGCCGGACGCAGCAGGCGGTCGTTCAACACGAAGCCTTTCTGCAGTACCGCCACCACCGTATTGGGCTCAAACTCACGCGACTGGACCATGCTCATGGCCTGGTGGTGGTCCGGGTTGAACGGCTGGTGGAGTGGATCGATCACCTTCAACCCATGGGTCTGGCCAAGCTTGTCCAGCGACTTCAGGGTGAGTTCCATGCCTTCGCGCAGCGTCGCCGCATCGTCGGTCTCGATCGCCAGGCCCCGATCCAGTCCGTCGAACACGGGCAGGAGGTCGGCCAGGATCTTCTCGTTGGCGAAGCGACGGGCCTGCTCGAGGTCCCGCTGCAGGCGGCGCCGCTGGTTTTCGATCTCGGCCCGTTCGCGCAGGACGATTTCCCGCATCTGCGCCAGTTCGCCCTCGGCCTGGACCAAGCGGATGGTGAGCGCCTCGATCTCGGCGTTGCGCTCGTCGCCGCCGGTGGCCGCGCTGTCTTCCGGCGCCGGGTTCGGCGCGTGCGGGTCGGTGTTTTGCATGCTGACTCCAAATGTCGACGTAAAAAACCACGGGCAATACCACCCGGGTATGAACATTCGCGGTAAAAAACCGCCTCCCGCGGCGGTTATGAGGCCGTCGCCGCCCGATTCAAGGCATCGGAGAGCAAACCTGCCGTGGCCTGCACGACGGGAATGACGCGTTCGTAGGCCATCCGCGTGGGCCCGATCACGCCCACCGCGCCCAGGACCCTGCCCTGCGCGCCGTAGGAGGCGGTGACCACGCTACAGCCGTCGAGGGCCGAAAAGCCCGACTCCTCGCCGATGAAAAGCCTCACCCCGGGCGCCCGGGCGCATACCTCCATCAACTGCAGGAGATCGCGCTTCTGCTGGAAGGCATCGAAAAGATCGCGCAGGCGCTCGATGTCGGCCAGCTCCGAATAACCCATGAGGTTGGTCTGGCCGGTTACCAGCACGTCGGGCGCCCCTTCGGGGGCGAACGATGCCGCCGCAAGCTCCACGGTACTGGTGAGCAGCCGGTTCAGTTCACTGCTGGCGGCACGCAGCTCGCCCAGCAGGAAGCTGCGGATGTCGTCGATGCGGAAGCCGGCAAACTGGTGGTTGAGGTAATTGGCAGCCTCTTCAAGCTGCCCGGGCGACAACGGCTTGGTGAGCTGGACGATGCGGTTCTGCACGTGGTTGTCGGAGAACTGCAGGATCACCAGCACCCGATCGTCGGGCAGGGCCACGAAATCGATGTGCCGAAGCGGGAAGTCAGCCTGGCGCGGCACGCTCACTACACCAGCGAAATGGGTCATCGCCGACAGCAGGTTCGATACATTGCCCAAGAGGTCGCGCGTGTTCGTCTGCTGCGGCGGAAGCTGCCGCTGCAGGATGACCATCTCCTCGCGCGGCAACGGCTTCAGTTCGATCAGGCTGTCGACGAACAGGCGCAGGCCGCGCGGCGTGGGAATACGGCCGGCGGAGGTATGCGGCGAGGACACCAGTCCCGCGTCTTCCAGGTCCGCCATGATGTTGCGGATGGTGGCCGGGCTCACTTCCAGGCCCGACGATCGCGAAAGGGTGCGCGAGCCGACCGGCTCCCCATCCACCAGGTACTGGGCGATCAGCGTCCGCAGCAGCCGGCGCGCCCGTGCATCGAGTTCGGTACCTTCAGGCGGGATCGTGGACACGGTTCGGGCGGGTATCTGGCGGCGGATGAGTACGAATGCTTGACCTTAGCTTCAATAAGGCCGGAGCGGGAGACTTGCAATAGGAGGCGGCATTGTCGCATTCCGTGCGACGGGAAGGCAGCTACAATCGCCGCAACCCAAACGGCCGCACCCCACTTCCATGCTGACATCGCTCTATGTTCGCCAGTTTGCCGTGGTCGAGGAAGCGGAAATCGCCTTCGGGTCGGGGCTTACCGTAGTCAGTGGGGAGACCGGCGCTGGCAAATCCCTGCTGGTGGATGCCCTCATGCTGCTGGCTGGCGGGCGCGCCGACAGCGGCATGATCCGCGCCGGCAGCGACCGCGCGGAGCTCTCGGCCGAATTCGACCTCGCCGCCCTGCCCCTGGCCCTGGCCTGGCTGCGCCAGGAGGAACTGGACGACGGCGAGGGCTGCCAGCTGCGCCGGGTGATCCGCGACGGCAGTTCGCGGGCATGGATCAATGGCCGGCCCGCAAGCCTGGCCCAGCTCTCCGAACTGGCCACCCAGCTGGTGGAGATCCACGGCCAGCACGAGCACCAGGCGCTGCTTTCGCGCAGCCACCAGCTCGCCCTGCTCGATGCCTATGCCGGTAACGAAACGCTCCTGGCCGAGGTCGCCGCCACCGCCAGCGCCTGGCGCGAGGCCGGCGCGCGCATCAGGAAGCTCTCCGGCGGCGACGACCGCGAACACCGCATCGAGGTGCTCGGCCACGAAACGGCCGAGCTTGAGCGATGGGCGCTGGATCCCGCGGCCTTCGAAGAACTCGAAGCCAACCACCGCCGGCTCGCTAACGCCGGGCGGCTGGCCGAAGGCGCTTCGGCCGTGGTCGAGCTGATCGACGGCGAAAGCGAACTGGCGATCGGCCGCGCCCTGCTGCGCGCGCAACTGGAATTGCAGCGCCTGGCAGAGATCGACCCCCGCCTGGCGCCCCAGGTGGAACTGATCGACAACGCGCAGATCCAGCTCGGTGAAGCCGTCGATGCCCTGGGCCGCTACGCCCAGGACGTCGACCTCGACCCAGAGCGCTTCGCCGAAAGCGAGACACATCTATCGCACCTTCACGACCTCTCCCGTCGCTACCGCCTGCCGATGGCCGAGCTCGGCGCCAAGGCCGTGGAACTGCGCGAGGAACTCACGCAACTCGAAGGCGCGGGCGAAGCGCTCGAAAACCTCGGGCGCGAACGCGACCGGCACCTGGCCGCCTGGAACGCCGCCGCCGCCTCGCTATCGAAGGCGCGCCATGCCGCGGCCACCCGGCTGGGTGATGAAGTAACCGCGCTGATGGCGGGGCTGGGCATGGCCGGCGGCGTATTGCGAATCGAGCTGGCCGATGAAACCGGCGCCGATCCGGATCCGCAAGGCCGCGAGCGCTGCGAGTTCCTGGTCAGTGCCAATCCCGGGCAGCCTCCCCGCGCGCTGCGCAAAGTGGCCTCGGGTGGCGAACTGGCACGCATCAGCCTTGCCATCGAGGTCGCCACCCTGGGCAGCGACACCATCGGCTGCATGGTTTTCGATGAAGTGGACACCGGCATCGGCGGCGCCGTGGCGGAAGTGGTCGGCCAGAAATTGCGCGCGCTGGGCGAGCGTTGCCAGGTGCTCTGCGTTACCCACCTGCCGCAGGTCGCGGCGCAGGGTCACGCGCACCTGCGCGTGTCCAAGTCCACCGATGGAACCTCAACCCGCACGGAAGTGGATGTACTGGACACAGCCGGCCGCCGCGAGGAACTCTCGCGCATGCTCGGCGGCGTTGAAATCACCAAACAGACCCGGGCCCACGCCAAGCAGATGCTCGACAGCGTCAAGGGCTAGCCGGCAAGACCTCGCTCGCTGGCCATGCGGTAAAGATCCAGTTCCGATCCCGCCCCCAGCTTGTTCATCACGCTGGCGCGGTGGATGTAGACGGTTTTCTGGCCAATTCCCAGGGCGGCGGCGACCTGCTTGGGCGCCCTGCCCGAAGCCAGCAACAGGAATACCTCGCGCTCGCGCGCGGTAAGCCTGTTGATCGGGTCGAGCGTCTCCGGCGCGCGTCCGGCACGCTTCTCTTTCAGGTCGGAGCTCAGGTATTCCTCGCCGCGCATGACCGCGCGCATGCCGGCTACTAGTTCCTCGGGCGCCACGCCCTTGGTGACGTAGCCTGCCGCACCGCGGCGCAACGCCTCCGAAACATAGGGCTCGCCATCGTGCATGCTCAGCACCACGATGCGCGTGCCCGGGGCCACGCTGTGCAGATGCTCGATCAGCGGCAGGCCGCTGCCGTCAGGCAGGGAAAGATCCACCGCGACGAGGTCCGGCCGATGCAGGGCTACCGCCTCCACCGCCTCGTCGGCATTGCGGCACTCGGCGATCACGTCGAGGTCCGCCTCCATGTCGATGAGGCGTTTGAACCCTTCGCGCACGATGGCGTGGTCATCGACCAGGACGATGCTGTACATGCTTCGTACTTTACGCAGGTTCTCCCGTAGACGCGAATATCCTCATAAGATCGCCACCATGCACGCGAATCGATCCTGGGCCAGCTCCGGCCCCTTCCTTGGCCTGGTCTACTTCCTTGCCTGGGTAGCGCTGTGGCCCGGCCACCAACCTTATTGGGTACTGCCCTTCGGCTTCCGCTTCGGCGTGCTGCTGCTATCGCGCAGCCGTGCCTGGCCTTGGGTGATCGGCGCGGAACTGGCCGCCAGCGCGTTCTGCGACTGGCGCGCGGGAAGCCATTTCGGCGTGCTCGGCTTCGTCGCCGGCGACATGCCCGAACCCCTGATCGTGGCCTTCACCCTGTGGCTGCTCCGCCGCGCCCACCTGCACGCGAGCCTCGACGATCCCGATGGCGTGGCCCGCCTGCTGCTTTCGGCCATGCTCACCGCGCTCGCCGCGACCGTGGGCAATGCCACGATCCTCGCCGCCCTGCATCCGGCATCGGCCTTCCAGGCGCTGACCGATTCGCTGGGCAGCGACCTGCTGGGTTACTACCTGGGTGTACTGCTGGTGGTGCCTGTACTGGTGTTGCTGGTGCGCGAACGCCCCGGCCGCCAGGCCATGGCGGCGCTCGCCATCGACGGACTGCTGGTGCTGCTGCCGGCGCTGGCGATCCTGATCACGCTCACCGAATACTCCCCGCATGCCCAATATGCCCGCGTGCTGTCGCTGGCCCCCGGCCTGTTCTTCGCCTTCCGCCACGGCTGGCGCGGCGCCACGCTGTCCATGCTGATCATCAGCGTCGGCCTGAACCTCACCGAGAGCATGACTGGCCTTGGCGCCCCCACGGCAGCGGCCCACCTGTTCATTGCCGTCGCCGGCACCGGCACGCTGATGCTGGGCGCCGCCACCGACGCCCTGCGTCGCAGCAGCGAACGCGTGGCCCAACAGAATTCCCACCTGGCCGAGGCCAACCGCCGGCTCGACAAACTCGCCCGGCAACTGCGCGACGCCGCGCGCGGCAACCTGCAGGCGGAAGAAACCCAGCGCCGGCACATGGCGCGCGAACTGCACGATGAGTTGGGCCAGAACCTCACCGCCATCCAGACCCACCTGAAACTTGCCCAGGGCCGCCTACGCGACGCGGGGCTGGACGACATCAGCACCTCGATCAACGGCATCCTCGGCTTCATGCGCCGCGCCCTGCACCGCATGCTCGACAGCCTGCGGCCTTCGGTACTGGACGAATTCGGCTTGGACCGTGCCCTGGACGAAGGCCCGCTGCGCGACATGCTGGCCGCCGCAGGCGTGGCCTATCACTTCGACATGGTGGGCGACCCCCGCACCCTCGACGACGACACACGCACCGCGATCTACCGCATCGTCCAGGAAAGCGCGACCAACGTGGTCAGGCATTCGCACGCCCAAAGCCTGCTGGTACGCCTGCGCATCGGTCAGCGCTCGGGAAGCACCCTGGCCCTTTTAAGCGTTCAGGACGACGGCGACGGCCTGCCCCCGGAACCGGTCTTCACAGGTGGCCGCGGCCTCAAAGGCATGCGCGACCGTATCACCGCGCTAAGCGGCAGCTTCCGCATTCAGCCTTCAGTTAAAGGCTTGCATTTCAAGGTTTTGCTACGCAGCGACGGTGTCAATGTGAAGCCCGCACCGGACAGTATCGTGTAGGAAAAACCTTATAGGAATTATTCCGATACCGGGAAAGTGAAGAGCTCGTTAGGATGCCGCCATCGATGTGGGGGAGCCACTGTCGAAAGACAGTGAGCCCAGATCGCTCGTGGGGACGGGCGATCTGATGAGGCGACAGGATGTCAGCCTCGCCGGTGAAGTCGGCCGCCGACGCGAACGAGCAACTCGTTTGCAATGGCGCTGGATATACCGGACAGCCGTTGGTGGGCAGGAGCCCTCCGGCGGCTTTTTTTTGTGTCTCGTTTGGGCGGTGAGGGGCGGGAGCGGCGGGGGTGTGACCCTGGTCGCTAAGTCCTCGTCGGGCTGCGCCCTCCTGCGGAAGCGCTCTCAGGGTCACACCCCCGCCACTCCCTCCGACTCTGCCTACAAGCCGGCCATCGCTCGCACAACGCGTTGGTTGAACGACCTAATCGCAGGATTCCGTACCCTGCTGTCCCCACAGCCCGCCTTGGCGTCCGGGGGAGCGGTTGGGTGGCGGCGTTTTCGTCACGCTTCCGCAGGAGGGCAAAGCCCGACGAGGACTTAGTGACGAAAATGCCGCCACCCAACCGCTCCGCTCCGCCACGCCAAATCCCGGCTAGCGGCGCTTCTTGGGGCGGACGTAGAGGACCAGGGAGTGGTCTTCGATGACGTAGCCGTGTTTTTCGGCGATTTCGTGTTGGAGGCGTTCGATTTCTTCGCTGACGAACTCAATGACCTTTCCGCTGTCAACATCGATCATGTGATCGTGGTGTTTGCCGCGGTCCAGTTCGTAAACGGCTTGGCCACCCTCGAAATTGTGCTTCATGAGGATGCCGGCGGCTTCGAACTGGGTCAGCACCCGGTACACGGTGGCAAGGCCGATGTCCTCGGCGTGGGAAAGCAGGTGCTTGTAGATATCCTCGGCGGTCAGGTGACGCGCCTCGGAATCCTCGAAAATCTGCAGGATCCGCATCCGGGGATGGGTGACTTTCAGGCCCGCCTTGCGCAATTCCCTGGTTTCCTGATCCATCTGTCTCACCCCTCTTGAAAGCACGGTGCCTAAGGGCGCTTAGTGTATCATCCATCGCTTTACGATCCGGACGCACTACGCATGCAAAAGCTCCTCCGCACGCTGGGCATGGCAATCCTTGCCTCCTCGGTTGCCGCCTGCGGGCTCGTTTACGTCCCCGACGTGCAGCAGGGCAACCTGCTCGACAAGAAGACCGTCGAGCAGCTCCAGCCGGGCATGACCAAGCGCCAGGTGCTGGTGCTGATGGGTTCGCCCTCAGTGAACTCGCCGTTCTACCAGAACCGCTGGGATTACGTCTCCACCGTGGCCCACCGTGGCGGCCCCATGAAGGTCCGGACCTTCAGCCTGTCCTTCAACAACGACGTGCTGGTGAGCACCAAGGGCGATTTCTTCGCCGCCGATGCCGAGGCCATCCTGAAGGACCAGAAGAAATACCACCAGGATTATCCGACCACGGAAACCAAGGGTGACAAGAACACCGATCCGGATGCCAAGAAGAGCGACGACGGCGGCTTCGGCAGCGGCAGCAGCGACGACAAGAAGTAAGGCGTCAGCCTCGCGAAGCCCGCCGCCGGCGGGCTTCCTTCGGGTCAAGCGTAAGCGGGCGGTAAACCTCTACCCGATCACCGTCGGCCAGTACGTGGTCACCCGGCACCCGCCGGGAAAATACCCCCAGAGCTTCGGCGGGCGGCCAGCCGGCAAGGGCCACGGCCTCGGCGGCCGTGGTGCCCAAAGGCACGGAAAGCGCCAGCACCTCCTGACGGTCGGGAAACGCCCTCGCCACCTCGATGGCGATACGCTCAGCCATAGGTGCGGGCCGCCTCGGCACTGAAGTCGTCCACCATCCTTGTGGCCAGGGCCTGGAACCCCATCTTCAGCACGCTGCTGCCGATTCCGGCGTACTCGAAATCCAGCAGCAGACCTACTTTGCAGCCGTGATCGCCCAGGGCGGTGAATTCGAACAACCCTTCCAGCGAGGTAAACGGCCCCTCGACGAAATGCATCGCAAGGCGGTGGGGCCGCTCGGGGGTATTGCGGGTGGTGAAGGACTGGCGGATACCGGCGAATTTGAGGTCCAGCCGGGCCACCAGCACGTCGCCCTCGCGCTCGATCACAGTGGCACCGTCACACCAGCCGAAGCGCTTTGGGTATGCTTCGACATCGTTTACCAGATCGAACATCTGCGCTGGCGTATAAGGCACCAGCGCGCTGCGGCGGATTTCGGTCACGGAACCTCGCATCCTTTTGGGAGCGGCACAACGCCTGCCCCACCATGAAAGAACACCGATTTTAGCGAAGATGGCCAAGCAAAAAGACAAGGACAAGGCAGCCGGGGGCACGATCGCCCTGAACAAGCGCGCCCGTCACGAATACCACATCGACTCCCGCCACGAGGCAGGCATCGCCCTGCAGGGCTGGGAACTGAAGGCGCTGCGCGCCGGCCGCATCAATTTCACCGACAGCTATGCGGTGGTACTGGGCGGCGAGCTGTTCCTGGTCGGCACCTCCATCCCGCCGCTGATCCAGGCCTCCAGCCACGTCATCGCCGAGGACCGCCGCACGCGCAAGCTGCTGCTGCACCGCGCCGAGATCGATACCCTGATGGGGTTCGTCGAGCGCAAGGGCTACACCCTGGTGCCCACCGCCATGTACTGGAAGGGCAACAAGGTGAAGGTGGAGATCGGCGTGGCCCGCGGCAAGCAGGAGCACGACAAACGCGCCTCGGAGAAGGAGCGCGAGTGGAAGGTGGACAAGCAGCGCGTGATGCGTGCGCACAACCGCATGGGATAACAGCCCGTTCCGCGACTAGCTGAACGGCGTCGCGGCGGCGCTTGGGTAAACCCGCCGCGGCCCTATATACTGGCAACGGCTTTCAAAGCTTTCCCCGGGGGTGTCCTGGCTTCGACGGGGGTAGTGCGATCGCCTGGTGCATGCCGAGGGGGTGACTTTCCTCGTTAAACCAGTCGCAAAACCCATAATTGCCAACGATAGCAATTACGAAGTGAATCAGGTGGCTCTCGCCGCCTAATTCTGTGGCCCCATAAAGGCCCTTCCCCGAACCGGTCTTGTGCTCATGCTCGCCGGTGTAGGGTCATTATCATGAGACAGTCCAACGCTGCCGGCCCGGCGGCTGCGGATTAAATCCAACGGGCTGGTTACCTGGTGCGCTTAGCACGCCGTGCTGTCAGGTAACGAGATCCAACGGTGAGCTAAGCATGTAGAACTGGGGGTTAAACGCCTTCGGACGCGGGTTCGACTCCCGCCACCTCCACCACGTTAAGTCAAAACCCCTTGCTAAGTCGCAAGGGGTTTTTTCTTTGCGTCGTATCTTCCGCCTACATCGGGGACGCGCGTATCTGGCAAGTATTCTTGCCCCGGGAGACTTAGGATTGCCTTGCTGCCGCGGCTACAAAGGAATGCGCCATAAGGCGCGCCGCCGGGCCTGCCCGAAGCAAGGAGTCATGGATTTGGCAAGGAAGAAACAGCCATCAAACCATCGGCGGCATTCGCCGTTGAGGATGGCAACCTACACCGATCGAAGGACTTCCACGGCCGGCGCATTCGACGGCGAGTTGGCGATGTCGACCCTGATGGACGTGCACCGCACCGTCGGTCGTCTGGATCGTTCCGTGGCAAGGCTGGAGGAAGGCCAGAAACGTCTCGAAGAACGCCAGACGAAACTCGAAACCAAGGTCGAACTTCTCGCCGTTAGGGTCGATAGCCTATGGTCCTGGCGAACAAAAATCGGCTGCGGCGTCATTGCAGTAAGCGCCATCTGGACGCTCTACCAAGCTGCTGCGCTTGCAGCCTCTACGCCCGTACTCGCCGAGCAGGTCCGCCACGATGTCGTCGTCGACGGCGTGCGTATCGCGTACTGGACATCGCAGGACATCAAACCCCATCGTGTTCCTTCACGGCGGCCCCGGCTACAACAGCTATAGCTTCAGGCGCACGATGGGTCTGTCGCTGGAAGCGACTACTCCGGTGGTCTACATGGACGAACGTGGATCCGGTGCCAGCGAGCGACCTCTGTCCAAGGACTACACACTGCAGGCCATGGCGGCCGACGTCGAGGGCCTACGCAAGGCACTGGGTGTGGGAAAGATCATTCCGCTGGGACACAGCTTCGGCGGCGCGGTGGCCGCGACCTACGCCAGCACGTTCCCCAGCCACGTCGATCTCCTGATCCTGGCCGATGCCGCCACCAACATGCCCGCCGTGATGGGTGTGTGGATGGATGCGTTGAAGTCCACCCAGCCGGCCGCCTTCGCCAGCGAACAGTCAAGCGACGCCGGTAAGGCCCTGGCCGCGGTCGACCCGAAGACACCTGCGCCCTGAGCAAGGCGCGCTTTGCCTTCTTCAGTGATGCGGTAGAGAAGCTACCCGACCCGCTCGCTTTCTACACGATGCAGCAATTCCGCACCCCGGCAGGCAAGGCCGAGCAGAGGCGGATCGATGCCGAAGGCGGCTATAGGAGTTCTGGTGAAGTTGCAGGCGCCGTCTTCGGACCGAAGTCCGACTTTCTCTGCTACCGCGTAGACCCTGCGAAGCTGACCATGCCGGTGCTGGTCATCGTCGGGAAGTACGACCTAGCCGTGGGCGCTGCACCGCAAGCCGACCTCGCCCGCCAGATGCCTCATGGCAAGTATGTCGTGCTGCAGAACAGCGCGCACTTCAGTTATCAGGAGGAGCCTGAGACGTTCAAGGGCGCGATGGAAGCATTCGTTCGCTGAAGATCGGTTTGAGGGCCGGAAACAATGTCATGGGACGCCACGACATCCCCTATTTGGGCAGCCCTCTCATTCCCCGCCGACGTTATTGCGGCAGGCTTTGCGTCGACGTCTGACTTCCACTGAATGCGACCGCTGACAAAAGCCCATATGGCCGATGCCAGAGCAATGGCCGCCGAAGCGAAGATGACCATGCCCCATACCTTGTGCTTCCAGTTAACCAGATCTTTCACGTCGGCTTTCATGTCGTCGACGGTCTTGGTCAGGGTGGCTACTTCACGGCCCACGCCAACGACCTTGCCATCAATGCTTTTGATGGCTTCGCCGTAGCTAACGAGCTTCTCGTCGAAGCGGGCGATCGACGTGTTGATTTGGACCAGCATTTCAATGCTGATCTGACCCTGGGTCATTACTGCATAGCTGGTGGGCGTCTGCTCTGCCTGATCAGATCGGGGCCTGCCAATAGACTCGCTGTTGGTCACGCGTCACTCCAGTTCTGCTTCAGCCATTCCCAAATATCATTCGGCGCACGCCCGTAGTAACCCCCAAGCGAAGCAATAACCGCCGCGCCGCTTTTCCCGTCGGAGATACCAAGGTCATCTGAAAGTTGTTTGCTTGTGCCTGCAAACTTCACAAGGAACTCGCCCTTGGGTAGTTCGTAGAAGTGCCCCGGCATGACTTCGCTCAACTTGTCCCTGATGCCCATTTGCTCATGGGTAGTGGGGATGATCATGAAGACAGCCATGCGCGAATCATTCCTTTGATACTCAACACCGGGAGAAGTATGTGCACGGAAACGTGGACATTCAATCGAGTTTTTGAGATGGGCTTATAGTGAGTTTTGCTGGTCGTCTATCTTTCATAGGGTTACGTTCAAAAAAATCTTTGGAATGTAAGACAGCCCCTACCCGGCAGCGCTCTGCGAACTACCACGCCCACAGCATTTCTCCTTGGTTAACCACTGGTCCGGCAGGGCTACCTACTTTGCGCGCTTACGTTTAGCTGCCGACCGACCGTCGAGGGCCTGCTCGATTTCGGTGGCCCAAATCACCAGGTCCGCGCTACAAGCCTGGCACCAGTCCCGGATCTGGAGCCCGTCAAGCCGGACCACGCCTCGCTCGGCTGCCGTTACGTAGTTCTGGGTTCGGCCAAGCCGTTCCCCTAACTCACCCTGAGTGAGCCCTGCCCGCTTTCGAATGGCGCGAAGCGTGGCCAGAAAGGTCTGATTTTCCGGCCGATAGAGCGACTTCTGCGCGCGTTCTTCCGCTCCATTGTCTGCTGCCATGGACCCGCTCCGATACTGATCGGGTTCCAACCCTATGACGCATATCCGTATACACAGACTTTGTGTTTTCGTTTATTATTTGTCGACCAATTTTAGTTTTGGCGTACCAGGGAGGAATTAACGCGTGTGGATCTCAGGTTGCGACCCAAAGGACACGACTTGCTCGCTCTTTTAGACGGAGGTGAGCTTGCAAAGCTGTTGACCTCTAGACTCGCCAAGTGTCAAACCTTAGCGCGCTTCGCCCTGCTGCTCGCCTTCGAAGTCTTGAGAAGCGCACTGGCCGGCAATGTGCCCGCCGTCAATCGGCGCTCCAACTCCGCCACGAACCCCAGCCAGTCTGCGCCATACGCGTGGACGAGATCTCGCACAACCAGGAGCGTCAATCCGCGGTCGCTCGTTTCGAAATCGCTGACGCTGGTTTGGGTTAGTCCGAGTTTCTCTGCTGCCTGTCCCTGAGTCATGCCAGCGGCCAATCGCAGTTCGCGCAAAAGTGCGGCCAAGACCCCATGTTCGGGGCGGTGCATTGATGTCGGCTTGGGCCTGATCTTCGAGGTGGCTTTGAGCATCGCCCCACCGTAGCTGCGAGCCTTGGGTATCCTTACTTCAATTATCCATGTGCTTTAGGGATATCTTGTGGCATTCTCCGTGAAGGGCGCGCCACGGCCAGAGGAGCGCTGCGTCTCTAACGTTGAAAGGAATCAACACATGCCACTTGACATCTTCATCCCTCTCAGCATCACCATCGCCGGCCTTATTGCCTTATTCGTGATGCGCCGAGAGAACTCGGCGTTGGCCACTACCGACCACTTCCACATAAAAGGCATTGAAGCGAAGATCGACCGCGCACGATGTGAAGTGCACATCTTCGTGGAAGGCCGCGACCGGCCTTTTCGCGCGCCCTTGGGCCACCTCGTTGTCGAACATAAGGTAGGAACGGTCACCTTGGCCCACGAGAAGCGCCCCAGGAGGCGCCGCAGGATCTCTCTGACTTCCGATCGCCGCAGGCTGTTGGCGACGGGCCGCCGTATCGCATCCCGCGACTGGGCCGAGACGGAATGGACCGCAGTGGAAACCGGGAGCACCTGGGTTCGGCTTCGGGCGGTCCGCCTGCCTGCTTATTACGCTCAGCACTGGTCCGACTGGAATGATGAATCAATCAATGTCCATTCCGACTTCATGGATGTGACCCTGCCGAACGCCAGGGCCCGTGCGCTCAAACTATGGCTGGACCATCACCAGCGGGAACTTTTTCCTGATCGGGAAGCCGTCCGCGCGACATGGGACCAGACATGCGCCGAACTGCTCCGGGCGTGCCAGCAACAACGCGACCACCGCGAAAATGCTACCGACGCATTCGAAACCTGGTCATTTTCCGCCCAGCCCGGGATCACCTATCTTGTGATCGAGGCGGACGGTGCAGCCTTTTGGGCATCGGGTGACACGCCGCTGCTCGAACCCATTGAGAAGCCGCGATTCAAGTTGACCGGCGACAAGCTGGCCGTCTTTTCCGCCAACGATCACCGCTCCTTTCCCGTGCCGACGGAGCGGAAGGCCTCCCTGCAGGCTTTACGGCGCCGGGGCGTCGTCCTGATGGATGGAGACCTGTCAATGCGACCTCGGGTACGTCGCATGTACTGACTCCACCGTCTTTCCTTATCACTTGTCTTCCAACCATCGCAGTTTCTCGGAAAGCTCAACGAGCTGACGCTTTCTGGCGCGCGCCAACACCAGGCCTGAAACAATCATGACAGCCAGCATGACCAGGCCCGCGATCGTTTGGATCTGCGCAAGTTGATGGATGGGATGCCCGTCTGCGGTCAGGCTGAGGCCGGAAACCCTGGTCAAAACCGTCGCCGTCAATGCCGCCACCGGCACTCCGATGTAAAGGCAACGCGCTTGAAACAGCCCCCGCCTGGCACGGGAAATCATGCGCTTGAGCAGGCTGGCTGTATCGAGGCTGAGCACATCCTGGCGGCAGCGCGCGCGCTGATACCAAATCGCGCCGGCCACATAGGTGAACCACAGGGCAGCCACTATGCCAAGGGTCCTGGATCGTTCGGCGGCAACGCAGAAAATCAGGAACAGTGCAAAGCCACAAAGAATGAAGACAAGCACCCGATGGTTCCATCGATGCGATTCATGAAGGCGCCGCACCGCCGACATGAGCTGACCGGTATCCGGCTTGGGGGCGGACTGCCAAAGCTGGGCAATGGGATCCATTTGCGACGACTCATTCATGAAAGTTCTCCGAAACTCGACCGGATGAAAGTCTTGGCGCGATGCAGCCGCACCGATGCGTTGCTTTCGCTGATGCCAAGGATGGTTGCGATGTCCTTGATAGCGATGTCTTCAAGGTAAAGGCCAGCAACAGCCTTGAGCGGCTCGGGAAGGTTGCGCACGGCTTCGGTCAGCCGGATCAATTGCCGGGCGTGATCGGTTGCCTCGTCAATAGGTGCAGCCCCGTCTGGAACGCTGTCGCTCAGAAATTCGGTCTTGCGCACGATGGCGCGTCGTACATGGGTGACGCAGATGTTTTGAGTGATACGGGCAATGTAAGGCTTGATGGTCGCCGGGCTATCCAGGCGCGGCAATGCCTGCCACATGGCAAGCCAGACTTCCTGCACGAGATCGTCAATTCGACCAGGATCGCGCTCATAGGCTGTCGCAATACGGCGCACCATGCCGGCATGCTTTTCGACAATCTCTTCAAGGGTTAACAAGGCGACGGCATCCAGGTCAAGTGAGCCTTAGTCGTTTGAAGATGGATTGTCTTACAGCGGGATAGGAAATATTTAGAGATTCCCCGTTGTAAGAATTGTAGCTGGCCCACGACTGCAAGCCTGACGCCAATACGGCGTTCTTGCAGAAGGGCACGATCTTGAACACTCATCGGATAAAACTGGGCACGAAACGCCTCCTGGTTGCCGCGAGCCTGTGGGCGCTGGCGGCTGGTGCGGCGTCGGCAGAAGACGCCGCAGGCGATTGGAGCGGCCTCCTTGCAGGCCAGTATCACATGTTGGTGCACGTGGTTAAGGACACCGGGGGCCACTACCAGGCGACGCTCGAAAGTCCCGACCAGGGAAGCTTCGTTCTGACGGCCGACGCCGTCGAATCGGACCCTTCCCACCTAAGCTTCGCTGTCCCAAAAATCGGCGCTCATTACGCAGGGATGTGGAATGCCGAGAAAAAGAGCTGGGTGGGGACATGGACGCAGAACATGTCCATACCGCTCATCCTGTCGCGTGTGACAAGCCATGCATCATCGTTGGCTCCTGCCAAGCGCCCCCAGGAGGAAGCCATTGCCATGGGCCCCCTGCCTTACCGCGTGGAAGAAGTCACCTTCCCCAGTGCCTCCGGGGGAATAAAACTTGCCGGCACCCTGAGCGTTCCCGATGGACAGGGTCCCTTCCCCGCTGTCGTCCTGATTGGTGGGACCGGGCCTGGAACCCGCGACGAGAATGGCTTTGGCCACAAATTATTCCTGGTACTGGCCGATGCGCTCAATCGCCGCAGCATCGCCGTGCTGCGCTATGACAAACGCGGCGTAGGCGCATCGAGTGGCAACTTCGAAACCGCGACGATCCCGGACTTCGCGTCCGACGCCGAAGCGGCGGTGGCTTTTCTGAAATCACGTCCTGGGATCGCGCCCGACCATATCGGACTTATCGGCCATTCCGAGGGCGGCGCCATCGCGCCCATGATCGCCGTTCGCAATGCTTCGGCACGGTTTACCGTCCTCATGGCTGGACCGGGCATGCGCATCGGGCGGCTCTTAAATGTGCAGAACGCCAAGATTGCCGAAGCATCGGGCATGCCCGAGGACCAGATCGCAAAGAAGACGGCGTTCTTCAAGAAGCTCTATACCGATCTGGCCGCTGACGAGAGCGGCACGCGCGCCCTGCCGATCGCCCAGGCCGACATTGCACAAGGCGTTCAAGATCACGTGATCCGTGCTGAAAATGCCGACGCACTCGCCCGCCAACTTACCAGCCCGTGGGCGCGACAAGCCTTCAACTACGATCCCATCCCCACGCTTCGCGCGCTCAGAACACCGGTCCTCGTACTCGATGGCAGCCGGGATCTGTTCGTGCCGCCGGAAGAGAACTTGAGTGCCATCAGGGGAGCTTTACGGCGCAATCCGGACGCGACGATTATTGAATTGCCCAATATCAACCATATGTTCCAGACCGCGAAAATCGGAACGCCGGCCGAGTCCATAGACATTGAAGAAACCGTCGCGCCGGCCGCACTGAAAGTCATTACCGATTGGGTAGTGGCGCATAGCTCTTGATCGAACCCGGCGCGCAACCGGGGGGCCGCCCATGAGGCGGCCCGTTTTCTCGCGCAACCTTTTCGGCCCGCAGGGGCACTCACCGGTTCCACCGTGGGACCGTGCCAGCACCCGATATGAAGGTCAAGTTTGCCCATCAGCTTCGCGCGATTGCCGCGCTGTCAGTGGTCATATACCACTACTGGGGCATCTTCTTCTCGCCTGCCGTGCGCGCGATCATCGGGGTGCCGACAAGCTTCGTACCAGTGAAACCCGGATACGCGCAGCACGTCATGGCGCCAGGGCAAGGCAGCCTTATCTACGGTGTTTTCGGTGTTGGCGTTTTCTTCCTCATAAGCGGCTTTGTCATACCCATCAGCCTGAGGAATATTTCAACGGGCGCCTTCCTGGTGAGGCGGTTCTTTCGCATCTACCCGGTCTATTGGTTCTGCCTGCTGATCAGTCTTTCCATGTACTTCATCAGCGCCTGGTATTGGCACACGCCCTTGTCAGACAGGATCAGCGTGAAGTATCTGCTGCAGACCCTGCCGCTGCTGCACAGCGTGACGGGCATCCCTTCTTTGGATTTCGTCTGCTGGTCGCTGGCCGTGGAGGTGAAGTTCTACCTGATCTTCGCCTTGATATTCCTGGCAGGCGGGAACGCCCACAAAGTGCTCGCGCTATCCATAGGCTTCCTGACGCTGTGCTGCGCGGCGGCTTACCTTGCCCACCATGATTCGAACCCGGAATCCATGCTGTCGTTGCTGACGTCGGACATGAAGTTCATCAACTTCATGTTCCTGGGCTGCCTGTTCTATTACGTCCTGTATGACGAGCTCAGCGTGGCTGCGGCGCTGGGCTATGGAACCATCATCTACGTCCTGTTCCTGACAATCAGTGCATCTTACGAGGGCAACATCGGTGGACCACTGGCGAGGAACTACACCTACGCGCTGCTTTTGTTTTCCGCGTGCTATGTGCTTAGGGACAGGTTCCGGGACAACAGGGTCCTGGATTTCGTGGCGGACATAAGCTTCCCGCTATACCTCCTTCACTCGACGGTGGGGTATGTCGTTATGTCCATCCTGATCGACCATCGTCTTCCGTTTACGCTCGCCTGGATCATCAGCCTGGGCCTGGTCCTTCTGGTTGCATTCGGTGTCCATCGATACGTGGAGATTCCCGTCAACGCCTTCGGCAAGAAGGTATCCAACCTCACGGGAAGGTCGTCCAAGCCGGTACAGGGGGACACTCTCCCGCTCGAAGGCTCGCCCTGATGACAGGCGATGAAGGGGCTGAAGGTGGACGTCCAGACGTCCGCCCGATCTTGCGACTTGACACGCACGGCGACCCATGTGAACCATGCCGGACCCCATCCCCGGATTCCGTCATGCCTGCCCGTCCCCCGCTGGCCATCGTCTACGAGCATCCCGAGTGGTTCAAGCCACTCTTCGCCACGCTTGACCGGCGTGGCATCCCCTACCGCGCCATCCGCTTCGAAGACCACCTGTTCGACCTCGCCGACCGTACCCCGCCGGCGCCGGTGATCTTCAGCCGTCTGGCCATGAGCTCGTTCCTGCGCCAGGACGAACATCCCATCTTCTATGCGCAGGCGCTGTACGCGCATTGGGAATTGAACGGCGCCCGGGTGATCAACGGTACCCGCGCGCTCAGCGTGGATGCTTCCAAGGCCCGGCAGATGGCGGTGATCCAGGCACAGGGGCTGGCCATTCCCGCCACGCGCGTGGTCCACCGGCGGGCGGATCTTCAGGCGGCCGCCAAGGGCCTGAGGTTCCCGGTGATCGTGAAGGTGAATATCGGCGGTTCGGGCAGCGGCGTGGTCCGCTACGACACGCCCGAAGAACTTCATGCGGCGGTCCTTGCCGGTACCACGCCGACAGGCATCGACGGTGTTTGCCTGGTGCAGGAATATGTGCCGGCACGCAATGCGCAGGCCGTGCGCATGGAAACCCTCGATGGCAAATTCCTCTACGCCATTGCGCTCAACACCGATGGCGGCACCTTCGACCTGTGCCCGGCGGACTTCTGCCTGGTCGACAAGCCGACGGTAAGCGCGGTCGAATTCAAACCCGATGCCGAAACCATCCGTGAAGCCGAAGCCATCGCCCGTGCATCGAACATGGACATCGGCGGCATTGAGTTCATGGTGGACGACCGTGACGGCACCCGCCGCTATTACGACATCAACGGCCTGTCGAATTTCGTCGCCGATCCGCTGAACGTGCTGGGATGGGATCCCCACGAGCAACTTGCCGACTACCTGCAACAAGCCATCCACACGCACCAGGGGAAAGCCGCATGAAGTACGGATTCTGGGCGCCGGTCTTCGGCGGCTGGCTGCGCAATGTGCGCGATGAGAACATGGAAGCCAGCTGGGATTACTTCAGCCGGCTTTGCCGTCGCGCCGAGGAGATCGGCTACGACCTCACGCTGATCGCCGAGCTCAACCTCAACGACATCAAGGGCGTCCGGGAGCCAGCCATGGACGCCTGGTCGAGCGCCGCGGCGCTGGCCGCCGTGACCAAGCGTCTTGAAATCATGGTGGCGGTGCGTCCGAACTTCCATCACCCGGCGCTGTTCGCCAAGGCCGCGGCCAACATCGACAACATTTCCAATGGCCGCCTGGCGCTGAACGTGGTGTCGTCCTGGTGGGCCGATGAAGCCACCCAGTACGGCCTGCAATTCGACCAGCACGACGATCGCTACGGTCGCACGGCCGAGTGGCTGACCGTGGTCGACGGCCTGTGGTCGCAAACGCCCTTCAACCACCAGGGCGAGCGCTACCAGCTCACCGACGCCATCTGCGAGCCGAAACCGAAGTCGTCGCCACGGCCCACGATCTACGCCGGCGGCGAATCGGAAGCGGCGAAGAACCTCATCGCCAGCCGCTGCGACGCCTACGTGATGCATGGCGACGAACCGGAGGTGATCGCCGAGAAGATCGCCGACATGCGCGCCCGCCGCGAAAAAACCGGCCTGCCCCCGATGATCTACGGCATGGCCGCCTATGCCATCGTTCGCGACAGCGACGAGGAAGCCCAGGCGGAAGTCGAACGCATCACCACCCTCGACCCGGATGCCCCGGGCTTCGCCAATTTCGACCAGTGGCTGTCGGGGACCCAGCTCGAGCGCGAGCTGAAGATCCGCGAGTATTCAGTGTCCAACCGTGGCCTCCGGCCAGGCCTGGTCGGCACCGCGGCGCAGGTGCGCGATCGCATCAAGGCCTTCGAAGATGCCGGTCTCGATCTCCTGCTGCTGCAGATGAGCCCGCAGCTGGAGGAAATGGAGCGCTTCGCCGCCGAGGTGATACGCCGGCACTGAACGCGGAAGGTTCATACCTTCTTGTAGCGGAAGCAGTCCTTCATGTGGTCGTTGACCATGCCGGTGGCCTGCATCCAGGCATAGACGATGACGGGGCCGACGAACTTGAAGCCCCGTTTTTTCAGCTCCTTGGACATGACCACCGAGTTCTCGGTCTGCGCCGGCACCTGGGCGATGGACACCCAGCCGTTGCGAAGTGGCTTGCCACCGGCGATGCCCCATGTGAAATCGGCAAAGTCTTCGCCAGCTTCTTGCATGTCGAGGAAGGCGCGTGCGTTGCCCACGGTGGCGGCGATCTTCGACGCCGAGCGGATGATCCCGGCATTGGCCATCAGGCGATTCACGTCGCGCTTGCCGTAACGGACGATCTTTTCCGGGTCAAATCCGTCGAAGGCATCGCGGAACGCCTCGCGCTTGTGCAGGATGGTCTTCCAGGACAAACCGGCCTGGAAACCGTCCAGGATCAGCTTCTCCCACAACGAGCGGCTGTCGTGGATAGGCACGCCCCATTCGGTGTCGTGGTAGTGGCACATCTTCGGATCGGTACCCGCCCACGCACAGCGAACGACTTCCTTAGCCATGGCTTACCCAAGATCCCCACGCCGATGTCGGCAACGGCTTGCATTGTAGTGCCTGTGCCCAGCTACCATGAGGGTGCTTTCCAAGGGGACGCGAGAACGGCATGCGCAGGGCATACCAAACACTGGCGGGGCTCGTCCTGGGTCTGGCTGCCAACGCCCATGGGGGTACCCTCGTGGTGCACGTGGACGACGGACACGGACATCCGGCTGACAGCGCGGTTGTCACGCTGGAATCCCCCGGCCGCGATGGCGCCCCGCCCGCGCCGGCCACGCACACCATCGACCAGCGCGACGAGACCTTCATCCCCTACGTGGAGGTCATGCGGCCGGGCGAACAGGTGGTCTTCCGCAACTCGGACAACACCCGCCACCAGGTGTATTCGTTCTCCGAGCTCAAGCGGTTTGAATACGTACTTCGCCCGGGCGCCAGTTCCCCGCCGCTGACCATCGACGGCAGCGGCATCGTCGCCGTGGGCTGCAACATCCACGACGAGATGATTACCTACCTGTTCGTTACCAGCGCTCCGGCGCGCGTGACGGGCAAGGATGGCAACGCTCGATTCGAGGATCTTGCTCCCGGCAAGTATCCGGTGCGCGTCTGGCACCCGCAGCTCAAGCCCGGCGACCAGGGCGCCCGGCTGGAGGCGGTCGTCGCCGAGGGCGGTCCCGCCACGCCAACCCCGGTCCACCTGACGTTGCTCCCCGATCCGCGGGCCAGCATGGACCGCGAGCACATGGGGTACTGACCGGCCATGCCGCACCTGGGCTTCCGCCTGCGGGTCGCGCTGTTCTTCGTGGCGACTATCATCGCCGTGCAGGCGCTGACGGCCATCCTGGGTTACGAAGTCGCGCGTCGCGAGCTGGTGCGCCAGGGCGGCGCCCAACTGGAAGCCAACTCCAATGCCTTCGTGGCACAGATGGACGACATCGCCGCGCGGGTAGCCTCGTCGGTGCAGGTGCTCTCGCAAGACTACGGACTGCGCTCGGCCATTGGCGAGCAGGACCACGGCACGGTGCTGTCGATCCTGCGCAACCACGGCCGCCGGGTCGGCGCCACGCGCATGCAACTGGTGGGGCTGGACGGCAAGGTCCAGGCCGATACGGCACATCCCGGAACGGCCGCCGCGCCATTTGCCAGGCCCGCCCTGCTGGAGGGTGCTTTCGATGGACGCAAGGCCGCTGTCGTCGCGGAGAACGGCACGGTGTTCTGGCAGGTGGTGGTGCCCATCTACGCTCCGCAGCCGGCCGGCTTGGTCGTGGCCAGTGTGCCCATCGACGACAAGCTGCTGACGCACATGCAGGAGCTTTCCACCCTGCCGCGCGACGTGGAAATGATGACGCGGCCAGCGGGCAAGCCGTGGGCGGTGGTGGCCCACGGTGGAGGCGAAGCGCGACTGCCCCCGGGCTTCTTCGCAGGCAATGACCATTTCCCGGATGCGCCCGTGCTTGCCCAGTCCGGCGGACGCGAATATCTGGTGCTGGCACGCAGCTTTCCCCAGGCGGCGGCGGGCGACCCGGAGGTCGCCGCGGTGCTGGGTTATTCGCTGGACGAAGCCTTGCGCCCGTATCGTTCGGTGTGGCTTACCTGGGCCGGGCTGGTGGTACTGGGCCTGGTGCTGGGTGTGCTCGGCTCGGTCCTGATCGCCCGCAGCGTTTCCAGGCCTGTGGAGGCGCTGGCCGCCGCCGCGAGGCGGATCGAAGCGGGCGATTACCGGGCGCCGGAAGGCCTGCGGCGCAACGACGAGATCGGCCAGCTCGCCACCAGTTTCCAGGCCATGACCGCAGCCATCGGCCAGCGCGAGGAGCGCATCCGAGAGCAGGCGCTCCACGATGCGGTGACCGGTCTTCCCAACCGGGTGGCCAGCCAGGCGGCGATCGATCGTCCCCGCGCCACGTCCGAGGCAACCCTGGTGATGCTTGGCATCACCCGTCTCCCGGAGATCATCAAGACCGTGGGCCATGCGCTAGGCGACCGCCTGATGCACGACGCCGGCCACCGCCTGTCGGACCTGGCCGGATCGCGCTTGGTCGGACGCGTGTCCGATACGCAGTTCGTGCTGTGGCTTCCCGATGCCGGCCGTACCCGTGCCACGGAACTGGCCTCGCGCCTGCTCGATGCGCTGGGCCGGCCCTTCGTCGAAGGCGACTTCAGCATCGACATGGGGCCGGCGATCGGCATCGCCTGTGCTCCAGGGGACGGCGAAGATGCCGCCACCCTGCTGCGCCATGCGGAGATCGCCCAGTTTGCAGCGTCAGGATCCGCACGTGGCCTGGCTTTCTACGATGCCGCCACCGATCCGCACCGTCCTGATCGCCTCTCGCTGATGGGCGACCTGCGCGAAGCCATCGACCAGGGCCAGCTCACCTTGCACTACCAGCCGAAGCTGGACCTTGCCAGCGGACGCGTCACGGCGGCTGAAGCCCTGATCCGCTGGCAGCACCCGAGACGCGGCCTGGTGCCGCCGGACGCCTTCATCGGCGTGGCCGAGGAAACCGGCAACATCGGCCGCCTGACCCGCTGGGTGATCAACGATGCCCTGGCTCGTGCCCGCGCCTGGACCGAGGTGGGTCACCCCATCAACATCGCGGTGAACCTTTCCGCGCGCGACCTGGAAGATCCCGACCTCACCCGCCGCATAAGCGACCTCACGGCCCTGCACGGCGTGGCCTCATCGATCCTCACCCTGGAGGTTACCGAGAGCGCGGTGATCGCCGATCCCGCCCGGGCCCTTCAGGAACTGCGCCGCCTTGCCGATCTAGGGTTCAAGATCGCCGTGGATGACTTCGGCGTGGGCCAATCCTCTTTCGCTTACCTTCGCCAAATGCCACTGCACGAACTGAAGATCGACAAGACCTTCATCCGCAATCTCGCCAGCGACGAGGGCGACCGCGTGGTGGTGAGGTCGATCGTGGACTTGAGCCACCGGCTGGGCCTGCGCGTCACCGCCGAAGGCGCCGAAGACACGGCCGCGCTGGACTACCTGCGGGAAGTGGGTTGCGACTGCGCCCAGGGCTTCCAGATTGCCGCCGCCATGCCGGCCCAAGCCTTCGCCGAACGCTTCCTGGTCGACGGCACGACGGCATGACAACCCGGGCCAGCGTTCGCGGCGTCCTCCTCGCCGGGCTCGCAGTCACTGGCAGCACGGCGTCGGCACAAGACGTGAAAATCCACGCCTTCCTCGATGGGCGCCTGGTGGATGCTCCCTCCTCCACCAGCTTTACCGAAGGCGGCTACGGCAAGACACGCTATGGTAGTGGCGACACCCGCCTGCAATTCGGTGGTGGCGGCCTCATCGTGACGGCCCAGGCCACCCCTTCGCTGTTCGGCCTGGTGGACGTGCAGGCGCAGACCACCGACCACCGCATGCTTGGCCTGGTGGAAAGCTATCTGCGCTATCGCCCCGTGTCGCTCTCGCCCTGGCGCTGGTCGCTGCAGGCCGGCGTGTTCTTCCCGCCCATATCGCTGGAGAACGACGGCATCGGCTGGACCAGCCCATGGACCATCACGCCTTCGGCAATCAACAGCTGGGTGGGTGAAGAACTGCGCGATGTCGGCGTGCAGGGACAACTTCAGTGGCGTGGCCAGGGCAACTCGCTCGCCGTGACCGGGGCGCTGTTCCGCCGCAACGAGATCGCCGGCAACATCCTGCCCACCCGCGGATGGTCGCTCAGCGACCTGACCTACGGCCTGGGCGACCGCATCCGCCTGCCGGACCAGCCCAGTGAAGACGGCCAGAGGCCCACCGAGCGCTACGATCCCTTCCGCCGCGTCACCAACCAGATCGGCTGGCACGCGGACCTCACCTGGCGGGCGCCGAGTAATACGCGCGTGACCCTGCTGCGCTGGGACAACAACGCCGACCCACGTGCATGGGTGCCGTATGAAGGTGGCGATCGCCTCTACGCCTGGCGAACGAAGTTCTGGTCGCTTGGCGCCACCACGCAATCGGGGCCCGTCACCTGGATCGCACAGGCCATGGAGGGCGGCACGCTGGCGCTGCCCGGGACGCGTCACGTGCAAACGCACTTCCGCTCCGCCTTCGTGCTGGTGGGCTGGAACCAGGGCGCCTGGAGGCCCGCCTTGCGCGTGGAACACTTCAGCACCGACAACGATTCCAGCTTCGGCGACGGCGGCGAGCACGGCAACGCGGTGACCGCGGCACTGGCGTGGCGTCCGCGCGACTGGCTGCGCATCACCTATGAACTGATGTGCGTGGACAGCTACCGCTCTTACCTGGCGAGCGCGGGCCAATCGCCCAACGTCAGGGCCACCCAGGTGCAGGTGAGCGCGCGCCTGTTGTATTGACCCGGCTCGCCCGAGGGGGGCACCATCGGTGATCCCCGTGCTCAAAGGCATACCCATGCGCTGCAAGCCCTGGCTCATCATCCTCGTCGCCGCGCTTGCCGCGTGCAGTTCCAGCCACAACGACACCCAGGCGCCGGCGGCCGCATCAACCGCACCGGCCAAGGCCTCCACCGCACCGCCACCGCCGGTACCGGCGGTGCCGCCCGGCTCGCACACGTTCCAGGCGGCTATCAACGCCGACGACTTCTCGGCCCACCTGCGTACCATCGCCTCGGACGAATTCGCCGGCCGCAAGCCCGGCACCATTGGCGAACGCCTGACCACCAACTACCTGGTGGAGCAGTTCAAGCGCATCGGCCTTGCGCCCGGCGTGAAAGGTGAATGGTTCCAGGCCGTTCCCGCCGTTACCACGACCCTGGAGCACCAGGACACGCTCAAGCTGGATGTCGCCGAGGGCGGCGGCACCGAATCATTCGCTTTCGCCAAGGACATGGTGGTCGCTACGCTTAACGCCTCGGCCCACGTGGAACTGAAAGACTCCGACATCATCTTCGCCGGGTACGGCGTGGAAGCGCCCGACCAGCAGTGGAACGACTTCGACGGCGTGGACGTGAAGGGCAAGACGGTGGTGGTGCTGGTGAACGACCCCGGCTGGAACGGCAGCGACAAGGCGCTGTTCAAGGGCCGGGAAATGACCTACTACGGCCGCTGGACCTACAAGTACGAAGAAGCTGCACGCAAGGGCGCGGCCGCGGTCTTCATCGTGCACCAGACCGAACCTGCAGGCTACGGCTGGAACGTGGTGGAGTCAGGATTCTCCATGCCGCGGCTCGACCTTCCGGTGAGCGAGGACCCTGCTCCCCGCATGCCCATCGCCGGGTGGCTTACCCACGACGCTGCCAAGCGGCTCTTCGCCAAGGCCGGCAAGGACTTCGACGCGCTCGCAGCCCAGGCCAACCAGCGCGGTTTCAAGGCCGTGTCCCTGGATGCAAAAGCCTCCATCACGCTCGACAGCAACATCGGCACGTCTATTTCCAGCAACGTCATCGGCGTGCTCAAAGGCAGCAAGCATCCAGACGAAGCCATCGTCTACACCGCGCACTGGGACCACCTGGGTACCGATCCTGCGCTCAAGGGTCACAACATCTACAACGGCGCGGTCGACAACGGCACCGGCATCGCCGCGATGCTGGAGATCGCCGAGGCCTTCGCCGCGAAGAACCCGCACCCGGAGCGCAGCATCGTGTTCGCCGCGGTGACGATGGAGGAATCGGGGCTGCTCGGTTCGAAGTACTACGTTGCGCATCCTGTGTTTCCGTTGGCCAAGACCGTGGCCGACATCAACATGGATGCGATCGACATCATGGGCCCGACGCACGACATGTCCGTGGTGGGCCTGGGCCAGTCGCAGCTCGATGATGTGCTGAAGGAAGTCCTGGCCGCCCGTGGCCGCGTGGTCAGCGGCGACGATGCGCCAGAGAAGGGCCATTACTTCCGCTCCGATCATTTCAATTTCGCCAAGGCCGGCGTGCCGGCGCTTTCCGCTGGCGGCGGCGTGGACATGATCCAAGGTGGCAAGACGGCTGGCGAAGCCGCCGTGGCGGACTACGTGGCCCATCGCTACCACCAGCCCGCCGACGTCTTCGACCCGCGTTGGGATTTCACCGGCGTGCTGCAGAACGTGCAGGCCTACTACGACGTGGGTGCGAAGCTGGCCGACAGCGACATGTGGCCGACGTGGAGCGAAGGCAGCGAGTTCCGCGCGGCGCGCGAGGCGATGCTTGCCAAGCCTGCCGCGAAGGCGAAGAAGAAGCACTAGAAGTTCCACTGCAACTGCACGCGCGCCACGTCGGCCCGGATCCTCGGGTACGGCGCCTGGCGCGTGTTCGTGCGGCGCATATTGGCGTAGGCCACGGCGATTTCCAGCGCGTTGGATGGCTGCCACTCCACGCCAGCTTCCAGTTCGTCGACCAGCATGCGCGGGGCGTTGGTGTCGAACTTCGCCGCGCCCCGGTAGGTTTGCCACTTTACGTAGGGTGTCAGCACGCCATAGGCACCCGTGCGGCGAACCATCGCCTGCACATAGCCGCCGCGAAGCGAGCGGGTGCGGATGCGCTGCTGCGCGACATCCAGCTGCGGGCCCCCGCCTATTGTCCATTCCGCCTGAAGGCCGAAAGGCTGCGGATACCAGATCACATGCGCCGCGACCCGGCGATCGGTCGAACCTTGCAGGCCTGCATCAACCGCGGGAGTAAACGACGCGCCGTCGACCCTGATCAACGTCGGTGTTCCCACCCGGTACTGACCCGCATAAGCGTCGGCGCCCACTTGCACGAACTGTCCGGAGGAAAGCTTGAATGGCCAGGTGGCATGCAACACCACATGGCGCCGGTCGTTGCCTTCGGCGCGGTTGGCACCCTGGCCATTGTAGAAGCCCAGTCCCAGTACGCCGTAGTCGCCACTGCCTTTCAGCCCTGACTTGGTCAGCTCACCGAAGCGCTGAGCTGCCACTTTCGGCGAGTAATAAAGGAACAGTCCAAGATCGCGCTCGTCGCGCACGCCGGCATTGAGCGCATCGGCGCGATCGGGCGCCAGGCGGTTCTGGCTCGACTGCAGGTTCTCAAAACCATAGGGCACTTTCGACTGCCCGGCGCGAAGGCGCCATTCATGGGCGCGGTCAAGGCTGATATCGGCATAGGCGTCGCGGAGCTGGCCGAAGTTCGACGTCGTCGAGCCGCTGGGCGTACTTGCGAAATCCGGTTGCAGATACACGAACAATCGCTCGCTTACCTGGCCACTGATCACCAGGCGCACGCGGCGCAGGCCAAACGACTGGTTTGCCCCGAGGAATTTGTCGCCTGGCGCATCCAGTCTGGCTTTGTCACCCGATAGCACCTGGTTGTAGCGCATCTGCACGTAGCCCCGAACCTGCAGGCGTTCGTGCCAGGGGCCTGCAGGTGGCTTGACCGCAGCCACGCGCGCGGTGGACGTGGCGACGGTCGCCTCGGCGGGGCGGCGATTGGCATGATCCGGGGAGGCTCCAGACGACACCGCCTGGTCCGTGGCTGTAGGCTCGTCGACCTTGCGAAACGCCCCCAGCCGGGCCCGGCCGGGGCCAGGTTCGGCGAAGATCTGCCGGGTCCTCTGATCGACGTAAAGCTCGACGTCCGCCTCGGCGGCATTGACGCTTGGCATGGCGGCCAACAGGCCCACGGCCAGGATGCTTCGTTTCATGCTCACGTTCCTTGTGTCGACGACGTCGCCGGTCCTGGCGACGAGGCGGACGGTACGACGCGGATGTTTCGGCCTGGTGACAGCAAGCGCAAAAGGTTGCGAAAACAATTGCAATAGAATCAGCGATTTATGGAATTGGCTAAAAATTCGTAGTTCAAAGCCAACGTTTCTGCGGCGATAATCCGGACTCGGCCGCCCTAAGGGGAACCGCGGCGCGCCGGCCAACCCCTTCCCAAAAAAAGATCCACGCCGATGCCCACCGCCTTCCCGCGCCTGCCGCGCCGTGCCCGCCTTGCCTTGTCCCTCGCCGCAGCGCTCGCTGCCCCCGCCTTCGCCCAGGACACTGCCACCGCGCCGCGCGCGGACAAGCCGGCGACCTTGCAGACGATCACGGTGACGGCGGAAAAACGCGTGGAAGACATGCAGAAGGTGCCGATCTCGATGACGGTGCTGCCGTCGGACAAGCTCGAGGCCTTCGGCCAGGCCGGTGATGGCGTGCTGCAGCTGGCTTCGCGCGCGCCCAGCGTCTACGCCGAGACCTCCTACGGCAGGGAATTCCCGCGCTTCTACATCCGCGGCCTGGGCAACAGCGACTTCGACCTCAATGCCTCGCAGCCGGTGTCGATGGTGTACGACGACATCGTGCAGGAAAATCCCATCCTGAAGGGCTTTCCCCTGTTCGACCTGGAACAGGTCGAGGTGCTCCGCGGACCGCAAGGCACGCTCTTTGGACGTAATTCCCCAGCGGGCGTGATCAAGTTCGAATCGCGCAAGCCTACCCAGGAAACCACCGGTTACGCCCGCGTGTCGTACGGCTCGCTCGGCACCGCCAACGCCGAGGCCGCCATCGGCGGCGCGCTTTCCTCCGCGTGGTCGGCGCGCATTTCGGCGCTCGCCCAGCATCGCGATGACTGGATCGACAACACCTTCAAGGGCAAGAAAGACGACCTGGGTGGCTACAACGACCGCGCCGTGCGCGTGCAGGCACTGTACGAACCCAGTAGCGATTTCAACGCGCTGATCAACGTGCACGCCCGTTGGCTTGACGGCAGTGCCATGGTCAACCGCGCCAACGCCATCGAACTTGGCGAACCCAGCTTCGTGCCCGGGTTCGACCGCGACAAGGTAGCCCAGGACGGCAACAACAAGCAGCACCTGTTCACCTGGGGCAGCAACCTGCACCTGAACTGGAAACTGGGCGACTTGAACCTGACCTCGATCACCGGCCTGGAACGTGCCACTACGTACAGCCTGGGCGACGTCGACGGCGGCTATGGCGCCGTATTCGCGCCGCCCAGCGGCCCGGGCCTGATCCCCTTCCCGTCCGAAACCGCCGACGCGCTGCCGAAGGACCGCCAGATCACCCAGGAAATCCGCCTGTCCAACGACCAGACCGAGCGCCTGAAGTGGCAGACCGGCGTGTACTATTTCGACGAAGATATCGCCATCGACAATTTCTCGTACGACACGCTGGCCAATCACGCCCTCAACGACTGGGCGCAGCAGTCCCAGCGCACCAAGGCATGGGCGGTGTTCGGCTCGGCCGACTACGACGTCACCGATCGCTTCGACATCCGCGCCGGCGCCCGCTTCTCGCACGACAAGCGTGATTTCTCGGCCAATCGCGTGTTCGGTTTCGATGGCCCGCTTGCCCCGCTCACGTCCAAGCCCACCGATGCCCGCTGGAGCGGCGACATCACCGGCAGTTACGCCATCAGCGACAAGACCAATGCCTACGTGCGCGTGGCCAACGGCTTCCGCGCGCCCAGCGTGCAGGGCCGCCTCACGTTCGCCGACACCATTTCCACGGCCAAGCCAGAAACCATCACCTCGTACGAGTTCGGCATGAAAACGCTCGCCGCCGATGGCAAGCTGCGCTTCAACGCTGACATCTACAAGTACAACATGCACAACGAGCAGCTCACCGCGGTGGGCGGCGCCACCAACGTCACCCAGCTGCTCAATGCGAAGAAGACCGAGGGCTACGGCGCCGAGTTCGACGCCGAGGCTTACCTCACGCCGAACTTCATCGTCACCGCCGGTGGCAGCTACAACCATACCGAACTGAAGGACCGGAACCTGTCCGTGGCGATCTGCGGCTCGGGCTGCACGGTACTCGACCCGCTCAATGCCCAGGGCAACGCGCTGATCAATGGCAACGTGCTGCCGAACTCGCCCAAGTGGATCGGCACCTTCACCGCCCGTTACGGTATTCCCTACGGCGATAACGGCGAATTCTTCGTCTACACCGACTGGAACTACCGCAGCGAGATCAACTTCTTCCTGTACGACTCGGCCGAGTATCGCTCCAAGGCCTTCCTCGAAGGCGGCTTGCGCCTGGGCTACAACTGGGACTTCGGCAAGCGTGAAGTGGCTCTCTACGGCCGCAACATCACCGGCAAGGAAGTGATCACCGGCGCGATCGACTTCAACAACCGCACGGCGTTCGTCAACGACCCGCGCGTGGTCGGCATCGAGTTCCGCGCCGAGCTGTAAGGAACCGATCGGGGTCAGAGTGACAACTCTGACCCCCAACGGCGACGTCGCTCAGATCACCGACGCCTTGCCTCCATCCATCGGGATGATCGCGCCGGTGACATAACTGGCAAGGTCCGAGGCGAGGAAGAGCGCAACGGCTGCCACTTCCAAAGGCTCAGCCATTCGACCCATCGGGATCTCGCGCAATTGCTCGGCAAGGAGATCCTCGCGGTCCCTGCCGGTGGCGCGCACCGAAGCATTCAGGCCCTCCTCCACCCGGCCGGTCCTGGTCAGCCCCGGATTGATCGCATTCACACGCACGCCGCGGGCCGCATAGGCCCGCGCGTAGCCCACGGTGGTAAGCATCAATGCCGCGTTGGCCGAACCGCCGGCGATGTGCATTTCATTGGCCTGGCGGCCACCCTGCCCCACGATGTTGACGATGCTGCCGCGACCACGCTCGCCCATGCCGCCGATCAGCGGCTCGATGGCATTGACGTAGGTGTAGAACTTCGCGGCGAAGGCCTGCTCGAAGGCGTGCAGGTCCAGGTCGTCCGGCGGGTAACGCCGTGCCGCGCCCGCGGAATTGACCAGCACGTCCACAGGGCCGAGGTCGTGGCTTATGCGCGAGAGCGTTTCGCGCGCAGCGGCCGAGTCCGATAGGTCGGCGTCGTAGATGGCCAGATCCAGCCCATGGCCATGCAAATCCCCCTGCGCAAGCTCCAGGTGCTCCCGGCTGCGGGAAATGCCCGCCACGATGGCCCCTTCCCGGGCAAACGCCGTCGCACAGGCCAATCCGATGCCTTTGCTGGCCCCAGTGACCACCACGATGCGCCCTTCCAGACCGCTTCGCATGCCTTTTTCCCGGTCGATATCACGCCCCGAGCATGCCCAAAGTGCCCTATGAATGCCAGATATGCCAGTTAACTTACTGGTTTGAAAGACTTTTCCAAAGATAGGCCATTAGTCATGGTGACTTTTTAAAAAAAATCCTTGACGGGTCGAAATGTGGTGTTATAGTTCACTACAACACCGGTCACCCACAGCACCACACGAGGACACCACCATGAACCGCATCAACGCCACCGCCGCCGTCGCCTCCCTGCTGATCACCTTCGCCAGCGTCGCAGCAGTCCGTGACACCACTAACTACGCCGCCCCAGTTGCCCACGTCGCCGCCGCTTCCGCCGCCCGCTACATCAACGGCATCGAAGTGACCGACCTGGCCCCGCTGACGGTCACCGCCACGATCACCACGCTTGCCCCCATCGTCGTCACCCCCGACGCCGAGTAACGCAGCTTCCCTTCCGCGGAGAACACCCATGAAAGCGCCGAACCCCATCGCCATGGCCGTCTCGACCCTGCTAGTCGGAGCCACCCTGTTCGCCTTGCGCTCCGCAGACATCGAATTCCCGGCCCCGGCCCAGCCGCTGGCTACCGTCATCGACGGCATCAAAGTTACCCAGTTCCAGACCATCGTCGTCCGCCCGACCGCAGCCCAATTGGGCGCGACAGGCGCACTGCACCGGGGCAATGGCGCGACCGCGCTGGCTCGTGATGCACGCGACCAGGCCCTGGGACTGATCGGATCACAACTGGCCATGCCCTACTATTCGTTTGGCACGGCACTTCGCCCCGCAGGCAAGGAATAATCCATATGACCGTTACCTGGAACGACAGCGTCCCGATTTATCGCCAGCTGCACGAACGCGTGGTGGCGATGATCCTGGACGGCGCCCTGAACGAGGGTGACCCGCTGCCGTCGGTGCGCCAAGTGGCAGCGGACTTTTCGATTAATCCGCTGACCGTCTCCAAGGCGTACCAGGAGCTGGTCGACGAACAACTGGTTGAGAAACGGAGGGGATTGGGCATGTTCGTTATCGATGGCGCTCGCGAAGCGCTGCTTAAATCAGAGCGGGAGCGTTTCCTGCGCGAAGAGTGGCCAATCGTGCTGGCTCGACTGCAGCGCCTTGGCCTGGACCTCAAGACCCTGCTGCGCGACCCGCCTGAAGGCGGCAACGCGAAGGAGACCCCATGAGCACCGTCATCAGTGCCAACGGCCTGTCCAAGACGTACAAGGACTCACGGGCGCTGGCCGGCGCCAGCTTCCAGATCCAGTCCGGCCGCATCGTCGGCCTGATCGGCCCCAACGGGGCGGGCAAGACCACGGCGCTGAAGGCCATCCTGGGCCTGACCGATTTCGACGGCGAGCTTTCCGTGTTGGGCATGGACCCGCGCCATAGCCGCGGCAAGCTGATGGAGCAGGTGTGCTTCATCGCCGATGTGGCGGTGCTGCCGCGCTGGCTGTGCGTGAAGGACGCCGTGGATTTCGTAGAAGCCGTGCATCCCCGCTTCAGCCGTGCCAAGTGCGAGGCCTTCCTGGCGCGCACCAAGCTGACGCCGCGGATGAAGGTCAAGCAGATGTCCAAGGGCATGATCGTGCAGATGCACCTGGCCCTGGTGATGGCGATCGACGCCCGCCTGCTGGTGCTGGACGAACCCACCCTGGGCCTGGACCTGCTCTACCGCAAGCAGTTCTACCAGAGCCTGCTGGAAGATTACTTCGACGAGGACAAGACCATCCTTATCACCACGCACCAGGTGGAGGAAATCGAACACATCCTCACCGACCTGATGTTCATCCGCGACGGCCGCATCGTGCTCGATGCCGACATGGACGCCGTGGGCGAGCGCTTCTGCGAAGTGATGGTGGGCGCCGAGCGCGCCGCCGAGGCTCGCGCGCTCAAGCCCCTGGACGAACGGCAGGTGTTCGGCAAGAGCATCTTCCTGTTCGATAACGCCGATCGCGGGCATCTGTCCACGCTCGGGGAATTGCGCCGGCCGTCCATCGCCGACCTCTTCGTCGCCACCATGAAGGGAACCTACGCATGAACACCCTCTACTGGCTCGTCAAACGCGAAATCTGGGAACACAAGGGCGGCTTCATTCGCGCGCCCCTGATCGGTGGCGCGATCTTCCTGGTGCTGAACCTGATGACCCTGATCACCAGCGAAGTCGTATCCGGACAGAATTTCCGCTTCGGCGGCAACTCGATCCGTGAACTGGGCAAGATGCTGGACGACAGGCAGTTGGCGATGGTCGGCATGGGCCTGGATACGGCCATGTTGTTCTCCACCGGCATCATCTCGGTGGTCATGGGCTTCGTGGTGTTCTTCTACTGCCTGGGCGCCCTGTACGACGACCGCCGCGACCGCAGCCTGCTGTTCTGGAAGTCGCTGCCGATCAGCGACACGCACACGGTGCTGTCCAAGGTGCTGGCCGCCACCGTCGTCGCCCCGGCCGTGGCCTTCGTGACCGGCGTGGTTGCCGGGCTGATCACCCTGCTGATGTATGCCACCGTGTTGTCGATGCATGGCTTGGGAGTGTGGCAGCTGTTGACCCTGGCCCATCCGTTCCGGGTGGTTGCCAACCTGATCGCCAGCATCCCGATGTACTTCCTGTGGGCACTGCCGACCGTGGGCTGGCTGCTGCTGTGCTCGGCCTGGGCCAAGTCCAAGCCCTTCCTGTGGGCAGTGGCGATCCCGGTGGTCACCGGCGTCTTGATCTGGTGGGTGCAGTTGATGGGCCTGCTGCCCCCTGGCAACTTCTACTGGAGCCATTTCCTGCCGCGTCTGTTGGGCAGCGTGTGGCCGGGCAGTTGGTTCCCCGCCGCCCATCATGCCGGCGGATTCGAGGTGGGCCTCAATGGCGAAGACAACCCGATGATGCAGTTCCTGAGTCTGAGCAACCTGTACGGCACGCTGGGAACCACCACTGCCTTGATCGGCATGGCCTGCGGCGTGGCGCTGATAGCCGCGGCCATCTGGATCCGTCGCTGGCGCGACGATACCTGAGGGTCGCTGGAAAACTAAGTGCTCCAAAACCGCCGGTTCGCCGGCGGTTTTTTTATGCGGCTTTGAATCACCCCCCTCCGCTACCGCCCTCGCGAATGCCGCCTCTTGTAAGGGCAAGCGGATCGAGCAATTCCTTCAACGCATCGCGGCTAAGCCCCGTGGTCTGCACGGCCACATCCAAGATCGGCCGTCCTTCCTTGTAAGCCTGCTTGGCGGTAGCTGCGCCCTTTTCGTAGCCGATCACCGGATTGAGCGCGGTAACAAGAATCGGATTGCGGTCGAGCGCCAGCTTGATGCGCTCGCGATTGACAGTGAAACCGGCGATGGCCTTGTCGGCCAAAAGGCGCGACACGTTGGCCAGCAACTGGATCGACTGCAGCAGGTTATAGGCAATCACCGGCAGCATCACGTTCAACTGGAAGTTGCCCGACTGTCCGCCGATGGTGATCGTGGCATCGTTGCCGATCACCTGGGCAGCCACCATCGCCGTAGCTTCCGGAATCACCGGATTGACCTTGCCAGGCATGATGGAAGACCCAGGCTGCAGTGCCGGTAACTCGATTTCGCCAAGGCCGGCTAGCGGACCGGAATTCATCCAGCGCAGATCGTTGGCGATCTTCATCAGCGACACGGCCAAGGTCTTTAACTGACCAGACAACTCCACCGCGGCATCCTGGGAGGACATGCCCTCGTAGAAATTCGCCGACGATTCGAACTTCACACCCGTAAGGCGCTTCAACTCCTGCGCCACCGCTGGCCCGAACTTAGGATCGGCATTGATGCCCGTACCCACGGCGCTGCCACCCTGAGGTAGCCGTCGCACACGAACGAGCGTGTCGCCTATGCGCTCCCGGGCCGAGCCCACTTGCGCCGACCAGCCGGACAGTTCCTGGCCGAAAGTCACAGGCATGGCGTCCATCAGATGCGTGCGTCCGGTCTTGGCCACGTTGCGAAGTTCGCGGGCGCGTTTGTCGATGATCTTTTGCAGATACACCAGCGATGGCAGAAGCTGCTCATGCACGGTCAGTGCGGCGCTCACGTGGATGGCGGTGGGAATCACGTCATTGGAACTCTGCCCATAGTTGACGTGATCATTGGCATGCACCGCCGTGCCTGCCTTGGCGGCGATATGTGCAATCACCTCGTTTGCATTCATGTTCGAACTGGTGCCGGAGCCCGTCTGGAAAACATCGATCGGGAAATGCGCGTCGTACTGGCCGGCGGCCACCGCTTCGGCGGCCTGGCGGATCGCCTTCACCTGCTTCTTCTTCAGGTACCCGAGCTTGCCGTTGGCTTCGGCCGCGGCAGCCTTGATGAGGCCCAGGGCACGGATGAATTCCCGGGGCATGGGCAGGCCCGAAATCGGGAAATTGTCGACGGCACGCTGGGTCTGGGCGCCGTAGAGCGCATCGGCCGGGACGTTCAGCTCGCCCATGCTGTCGCGTTCGGTGCGGAACTTGGTCATACGGGGCATTCCTGAAGGTGGGACCAGGCCTTGAGTATAGGCAGGGCCCAGGCTAAAGCCGCGTGGAGGCGGCACGGGTATAATCGCCGGCTGACCCACGAAAACGCCCGGACGCCGCCATGTCGCATGCCGCCCTCACCGCCCTTTCGCCGCTCGACGGGCGTTATGCCTCCAAGGTGGAGCCGCTGCGGCCGATCTTCAGCGAATACGGCCTGATGCATCGGCGCGTGCACGTGGAGATCCACTGGTTGCTCGCCCTGGCTGCCCATGCCGGCATCGTGGAACTGCCCGCCTTCGGCGCGACAGAGAAGGCGAAGCTTCTGGCCATTGCCGATGGGTTCTCGCTTGACGACGGCGAGCGCATCAAGGCCATCGAAGCCACCACGAACCACGACGTGAAAGCCGTGGAGTACTTCATCAAGGAGCGCATGGGCGATGACAGCGCGCTGGCCCAGGCTCGTGAGTTCGTGCACTTTGCCTGCACCAGCGAGGACATCAACAACCTGTCTTATGCGCTGATGCTCCGCGACGCCCGCGACGAAGTGCTGCTCCCCGCCTACGACCAGGTGATCGATGCACTGCGCGCACTTGCCCATCAGCAGGCGTCCTTGCCGATGCTCTCGCGCACGCACGGCCAGACCGCCTCGCCCACGACGCTCGGCAAGGAACTGGCCAACGTGGTTGCGCGCCTGGTGCGCCAGCGCGACCAACTGGTGGAAGTGGAGATCCCCGGCAAGATCAACGGCGCCGTGGGCAACTTCAACGCGCATGTGGCGGCCTATCCGGAAGTGGACTGGCGAGCCCTCTCCAAGGGCTTCGTCGAGCAGCTGGGCCTGTCGTACAACGCCTATACCACCCAGATCGAACCGCACGATGGCATCGCCGAGTTCTGCGATGTCATCCGCCGCGCCAACATCATCCTGATCGACCTGGCCCGTGACATCTGGGGCTATATCTCGCAGGGCTACTTCCGCCAGGCGCTGAAGGCCGGCGAAGTCGGGTCCTCGACCATGCCGCACAAGGTCAACCCGATCGACTTCGAGAATGCCGAAGGCAACTTCGGCGTAGCCAATGCATTGCTTGGCCATTTCGCCGAGAAGCTGCCGATCAGCCGCTGGCAGCGCGACCTTACCGACTCCACGGTACTGCGCGCCCTGGGCACGGCCTTCGGGCACACGCTGGTGTCGCTCGAATCGCTGCGCAAGGGCCTGGGCAAACTCACCGTCAATACCGAGCGCCTGGCCGCCGACCTGGACGCCAGCTGGGAAGTGCTGGCCGAGGCCGTGCAAACGGTAATGCGCCGTTATGGCCTGCCCGAGCCCTACGAACAACTCAAGGCATTGACGCGCGGCCACGGCATCACGCGCGAATCGATGCGCCAGTTCATCGGTGGCCTGGATCTTCCCGAGCAGGCCAAGCAACGCCTGCTGGAGATGACCCCAGGCACCTACACCGGTTTGGCCTCGGAACTGGCAAAGGGCATCTAGGCGATCACTCGACTTCGTCCGAACCCTCGTTCACGCCCTCGAACAGGAAGGTCGACAGATAGCGCTCGCCCGTATCGGGCAGCATCGCCAGGATCACCGCCCCGTCCCCTGCATCCTTGGCCACTTCCAGCGCCGCAGCCATCGTGGCGCCGGCACTGATGCCGACGAAGATGCCCTCCTCCTGCGCCAGGCGGCGGGCCGTGTCGCGGGCAACGACGTCATCGACGGTGAGCACTTTCGAAGCCACCTCCCGGTTGAGCACCGAAGGCACGAAATCCGGGGTCCAGCCCTGGATCTTGTGCGGCTGCCATTCCTTGCCATTGAGCAGCGAGGCCCCGGCAGGTTCGCAGGCAATGAGCTTTGTCTCCGGCCGCGCCACCTTCAAGACTTCGCCGACACCCGTCATGGTGCCGCCGGTACCCCAGCCGGTCACGAAGTAGTCCAGCCGCTTTCCGGCGAAGTCGCGCAGGATCTCCGCTGCCGTGGTGCTGCGGTGATAGGCGGGATTGGCTGGGTTGTCGAACTGGCGGGCGAGGAACCAGCCGTGCTTGTCGGCCAATTCCTGCGCTTTCTTCACCATGCCGCTGCCGCGGGCCGCGGCTGGCGTCAGCACCACCTTGCCGCCGTAGGCGCGGATCAGCTTGCGCCGCTCGATCGAGAACGTCTCGCTCATCACCGCCACGAAGGGATAACCGCGGGCCGCGCATACCGCTGCCAGCGCCACGCCGGTATTGCCGGAGGTCGCTTCCACCACCGTCTGCCCCGGCTTGATCGCGCCGGTTTTCTCCGCGTCCAGGATGATCGCAAGGGCCAGGCGGTCCTTTACCGATCCGGCGGGGTTGAACGCTTCCACCTTGGCGTAAAGAGTGACGCCCGCGGGCGGCAGCCGATGCAGCTTCACCACGGGCGTGTTGCCAATGGTGTCCAGGATGCTTTCGTAGATCATGATCGTTTTCCCGGGGACGTGGACCACCGATATTGCGCCGCATCATCCTCCCGGGGCAACCGGCCCAACGGCTAGAATGAAAGGCATGGCCAAAACCTCCCTACCCATCGAAGTGCGCGGCGACAACCGCCAGCGCCTGGGCATGCCCCCCGCCCAATTCCTGCGCGATTACTGGCAGAAGCGTCCCCTGCTGATCCGTAACGCCTTCCCCGGCTTCCAGCCGCCGCTGCAGCCCGACGACCTGGCCGGCCTGGCTATGGAGGAAGCAATACTGGCTCGGCTCATCACCCACGATGACAAGCGCGATCGCTGGACGGTGCGCAGCGGGCCGTTTAAGGAAGAAGATTTCGCCTCCACGCCGCCGCGCGACTGGACCTTGCTGGTGCAGGACGTCGACAAGTGGGACGCGGATGTCGCCGCCCTGCTCGATGCCTTCGCCTTCCTGCCCACCTGGCGCGTGGACGACGTGATGGTGTCCTACGCCGAGGACGGCGGCGGCGTGGGTGCCCATGTCGACCAGTACGACGTGTTCCTGTTGCAGGGCATCGGCCAGCGCCACTGGGCAATCAGCAACGATCCGGCAGCACCGAAGGATTTCCGCCTCGACGTCGAACTGAAGCAGCTGGCAAGCTTCGAGCCCACCCACGAATGGCTGCTGGAACCCGGCGACATGCTGTACCTGCCGCCAGGCATACCACACGATGGCGTGGCCGTCGGCAACTGCATGACGCTGTCGATCGGCATGCGCGCGCCATCCAAGGCGGAGCTGACCGGGGACCTGGCCGACTTCATCGCCGAGCGCCTGGCCGACGAAGACCGCTACACCGATCCGGACCTTGCCCCCGCCACGGCGGCGGGCGAGATCGATGCAGCCGCCCTCGCCCGGGTCCGCGCCTCCGTGCCTACCGCCTCTGCCCTCGATGACGATACCCTGGCCGACTGGTTCGGCCGGTTCATCACCCGCTATCGAAGCGCGCAGACGATCGCGGGGCCGGCACGGGCGATGACCGTCCCCGCCCTGGAAAAACATCTCGCCGCGGGGCGGGAGTTCCTCCGCCATCCCTGGGCACGGCTGGCCTGGGTCCGCCACGGCCGCCATGCGCGCCTCTTCGCCAGCGGCCACGCGTACGACACCAACACCAGTTTCGCGCGCGCGGTCTGTGCAAACCCCCGGATTGACGCCAAGACGCTGGACGGCGCGGACGTCGATGTCCTGCTGGCCCTGGTCAACGATGGTGTCCTGGTCCCGTCCCGCGGTCGCTAGGCCGCCCACCTTGATCAACCCGATGCCAGGAGCAAGCATGGCCGACGAACCCATCGCCTCCGCCCCGATGCGTGCCGCCGCATTGGCCAGCCTCCTGGCCAGCGCACGGCATGAAGCCTCGATCCTGGAACATCACCTGGAAAACGAAGTCCACGACGACGAGGCCGTCCTCGCCGCCCTGCGCTCGCTGGCCGCCTCCGGCCGCGGTGCCCGGATCCGCATCCTGGTGCAGGACGCCTCGCGCCTGCAGATGGAGGCACCCCGCCTGCTGGCCCTGGTCCAACGCATGTCCAGTGCGATGTCCATTCGCGTGCCCTCCGAGGTGGCCGACCTTGCCTACGCATGCGCCTACACCACGGTCGACGCCGGTGGCCTTCTGTTCAGGCCCGAAGCCTCGCGGCACGATACCCGTGGGCCGTCGGGGGAAGTGGGCGAACGTGCCCGTTTACAAGGGTATTTCGACGCCATGTGGGAACGCTCGCAGCCCGCGGCGGAACTGCGCCGGATCGACCTCTAGAGCGTGTCCCAAGGTTGGCGCGACGCAGCACGAGGGGGCTATACTTAAGGAATTCTTTATGCCGCCAGCCCGCCCCCACACGGTAGGTCCTGGCGGACGCCCTAAGTCGTGTTGGCCGGTGGTGACGTGAGCACAAACCTGATCCGCGAGTTCTTCGATTCTTCCCAGCTCGCCGGCGGAAACGCCGACTATGTCGAGCAAATGTACGAATACTGGCTGGCGGATCCCTCCTCCGTCTCCACCGAATGGAACACCTATTTCAAGGCGTTCAAAGGCCGCGAGGCCGGGGATACCCCCCACTCCGCAGCCATCGCGCGCATCGAGGCAGCCCAGCGCCAGCGCCGCACGGCCGCAGCCCCGGCGGTCAGCGCCGGCGACGACGCCCACGCCCGCAAACAGGCTGGCGTCATCCGCCTGCTCACCGCCTATCGCTCCCGTGGTCACCTGGCCGCCGACCTCGACCCGCTCGGCCTCGCCACCAAGATGGACGCGCCGGACCTGGGCCTGGCCTTCCATGGCCTCACCGAGGCCGATCTCGACACCGAATTCGACTGCGGCACCTATGCCGGCGGCGGCCAGCGCCTGACGTTGCGTGAACTGCTGACGCGGCTGAAGAAGATCTACACCGGCACCATCGGTGCCGAGTTCATGTACATCAGCGATCACGACCAGCGACGCTGGATCTATTCGCGGCTGGAAAAGGCCAACGCCGACGCGGGCCTGGACAAGAAGGAAAAGGTCCGCATCTTGGAAGCGCTCACCGCCGCCGAGGGCCTCGAGCGCTACCTGCACACCAAGTACGTCGGCCAGAAACGCTTCTCGCTGGAAGGCGGTGACAGCCTGATCCCCATGGTCGACGACGTCGTCCGCGCCGGCGGCGACAACGGCATGCGCGAAATCATCATCGGCATGGCCCATCGCGGCCGCCTGAACGTGCTGGTGAATATCCTGGGCAAGCCCCCGCACCAGCTCTTCAACGAATTCGAAGGCAAGTTCGACCACCCGGACGACCCGCATCACTCCGGCGACGTGAAATACCACATGGGTTTCTCTGCCGACGTCAAGACGCCCAAGGGTGGCGTACACGTGGCGCTGGCCTTCAACCCGTCGCACCTGGAAATCGTCAATCCCGTGGTGGCCGGTTCCGTGCACGCGCGCCAGTCGCGCCGCCGCGATGCCGAACGCCGCCAGTCGCTGGCCGTGCTGGTGCACGGCGATGCCGCCTTCGCCGGCCAGGGCGTGGGCATGGAATTGTTGAACATGTCGCAGGCGCGTGGCTTCGCCATCGGCGGCACGCTGCACATCGTGATCAACAACCAGGTGGGTTTCACCACTTCGAACCCGCAGGACGCCCGTTCCACGCTGTACTGCACCGACCTCGCCAAGATGGTCAACGCGCCGGTGTTCCACGTGAACGGCGACGACCCGGAAGCCGTGCTGCAAGTCACCCGCCTGGCCTACGAATTCCGCAAGGAGTTCAAGAAAGACGTCGTCATCGACCTGGTCTGCTACCGCCGCCATGGCCATAACGAAGCCGATGAACCCGCCGCTACGCAGCCCCTGATGTACCAGGTGATCCGCAAGCGCGCGACCACCCGCGACCTCTACGCCCAGCGCCTGGTTGCCGCAAGCGTGATCGGTGCCGACGATGGCCAGAAGATGCTCGACGACTACCGCGCGCGCCTGGAGGCCGGCGGCTCGTTGATCGCCCTGGACGAAACCCCCGAGCGTGATATTCCCGTCGACTGGTCGCGCTTCGCCGGCAACACGCTGGCCACGCCTGCCGAGACCGGCGTGAACCGAAAGAAACTGGCCGAGCTCAACGCCGTGATCCTCGATATCCCCGCCGATATCGCCCTGCATCCGCGGGTGGCCAAGATCTACGAAGACCGCCGCAAGATGGCCGCGGGTGAGCTGCCGGGCGACTGGGGCTTCGCCGAGAACCTGGCCTACGCCACCCTGATCGATGAAGGTCACGACCTGCGCCTGGTCGGCCAGGACGCCGGCCGCGGCACCTTCTTCCACCGCCATGCAGTGCTGCACGACCAGAATTCCGACAACACCTACCTGCCGCTGTCGAAGGTGCGCAAGGGCGCGCTGGTGGACGTGATCGATTCGCTGCTGTCCGAAGAAGCCGTGATGGCCTTCGAATACGGCGAAGCCACCACCTCGCCGGATCAGCTGGGCATCTGGGAAGGCCAGTTCGGCGACTTCGCTAATGGCGCCCAGGTGGTGATCGACCAGTTCATCAGCTCCGGCGAAGCGAAGTGGAACCGCCTGTGCGGCCTGGCCCTGTTCCTGCCCCACGGCTACGAAGGCCAGGGCCCGGAGCATTCCTCCGCCCGCCTGGAGCGCTTCCTGCAGCTGTGCGCGATGGAGAACATGCAGGTCTGCGTGCCCACCACACCGGCCCAGGCCTTCCACATGATCCGCCGCCAGCTGGTGCGCCCGGTGCGCAAGCCGCTGATCGTGATGACGCCAAAGTCGCTGCTACGTCACAAGCTGGCGGTGTCCTCGCTGGATGAACTTGCCACTGGCCAGTACCAGCTCGTGATCGGCGACCAGCAGAAGCTCGCGGACAAGAAGGTCAAGCGCGTGGTGCTGTGCTCAGGCAAGGTCTACTACGACCTCCTCGACGAAGCGGGCAAGCGCGGCCTGAAGGACGTCGCCATCGTCCGCGTCGAGCAGCTGTATCCGTTCCCGCGCGCCGAAGTGTCCGCGGAACTGGCCAAGTACACCGGTGCGAAGGAAGTCGTCTGGTGCCAGGAGGAACCCATGAACCAGGGTGCCTGGTTCCAGATCCGGCATCACCTGCAGGCCTGCGTCGATGCGAAGCAGAGCCTTTCCTACGCCGGCCGCGCGCGCTCGCCGGCACCGGCCGCAGGCCACCTGAACACCCACGTCGCCGAGCAGGCGGCCCTCGTCGAACAGGCGCTCGTAGCGCCCGTCGGCACCGATCACGCAGCGGAGTAAGGCAAGCATGTCCATCGAAGTCAAAGTCCCCGTCCTGCCCGAGTCGGTCTCCGACGCGCTCATCGCCACCTGGCACAAGAAGGTGGGCGATGCCGTCAAGCGCGACGAAAACCTGGTGGACCTGGAAACCGACAAGGTCGTGCTGGAAGTGCCCTCGCCCGTCGATGGCGTGCTGAAGGAGATCAAGCAAGCCGAAGGCGCAACGGTCAACAGCCAGCAGCTGATCGCCGTGATCGAGGAAGGCGCCTCCGCCGCCGCGCCTGCCAAGGAGTCCGCGCCCGCCAAGGCCGAGGCACCGAAGGCCGAAAAGGTTGCCGCGCCCGCCGCCAAGGCCGGCAACACCGACGAACTCTCACCCGCCGGCCGCCGCGTCGCCGAGGAAGAGAAGATCGATCCTTCCAAGGTTGCAGGTACCGGCCGCGATGGCCGCGTCACCAAGGAAGACCTCGTCAACTATTCCAAGTCCGGTGCACCCGCAGCGCCCTCGGCGCCCGCCGCCAAGCCCACCCCGGGTTCGCGACCGGAAGAGCGCGTGGCCATGACCCGCATCCGTTCGCGCATCGCCGAGCGCCTGATGCAGTCGAAGAACTCCATCGCCATGCTCACCTCGTTCAACGAAGTGAACCTGGCCGAGGTGGTGAAGCTGCGCAAGACGCTGGGCGAATCGTTCGAGAAGGCCAACGGCGTGAAGCTCGGCTTCATGAGCTTCTTCGTCAAGGCTGCCACCGAAGCGCTCAAGCGCTATCCGGTGGTCAACGCCTCGGTGGACGGCAACGACATCATCTATCACGGCTACCAGGACATCTCCATCGCGGTATCCACCGAGAAGGGCCTGGTGACGCCGGTGCTCCGCGACGTGCAGGATATGTCCTTCGCCGACGTCGAGAAGGGCATCATGAACTTCGCCAAGAAGGCGCGAGACGGCAAGCTCGGCCTGGACGACCTGCAGGGCGGTACCTTCACCATCACCAACGGCGGCACTTTCGGTTCGCTGCTGTCCACGCCGATCGTGAATCCGCCGCAAAGCGCGATCCTGGGCATGCACACGATCAAGGAACGCGCCATTGTCGAGAACGGCCAGGTCATCGCGGCGCCGATGATGTACATCGCACTGTCGTACGACCACCGCATCATCGATGGCCGGGATGCCGTGCTGTTCCTGGTGGACATCAAGAACCAGCTTGAGAATCCGCAGCGCATGCTGCTTGGTCTCTAGGCGCGCCTCGCGCCTAGAGAAAACAGGTAAAGGGGTGGCCCTGGCGCTGACCGCCGCGTCAAAGCGCAGGGCTCCCCAAAACCTTTAAAAATCGAGCTTTCACCCCATCTGTAGTGCAGAAACCGTCCAGGCCCAAACGCCCGGCGACACCTTCCAAAGGATTAATAGCGTCATGACCGACAAATTCGACGTCATCGTCATCGGCGGCGGCCCTGCCGGCTACCACGCCGCGATCCGCGCCGCGCAGCTGGGCCTGAAGACCGCCGTGATCGACGCCTTCGTCGGCAAGGACGGCAAGGCCGCGCTCGGCGGTACCTGCCTCAATGTAGGCTGCATCCCCTCCAAGGCGCTGCTCGATTCCTCCAAGCAGTTCTACAACATCGCGCACAACCTTCCCGTGCACGGCATCACCGTTGAAAACGCCAAGGTCGACCTTGGCACCTTCATCGGCCGCAAGGACAAGATCGTCAAGCAGTTCACCGGCGGCGTGGCCCAGCTGTTCAAGGCCAACAAGATCGTCAGCTATTTCGGCAAGGGCAAGCTGCTGAAGGGCAACGACGTCGAGATCACCGGCAACGACGGAGCCAAGCAGACCATCAGCGCCACCAACGTGGTGCTCGCCTCCGGTTCCGTGCCCATCGAGCTGCCGTTCGCCAAGTTCGACAACAAGTACATCATCGACAACGCCGGCGCGCTGGACATCAGCGAAGTGCCCAAGCGCATGGGCGTGATCGGTGCGGGCGTGATCGGCCTCGAGCTGGGCAGCGTGTGGCGCCGCCTGGGCGCCGAAGTCACGGTGATCGAAGCGCTGCCGGATTTCCTCGGCGCGGCCGATGCCGATATCGCCAAGGTCGCCCTCAAGGAATTCAACAAGCTCGGCCTCAACATCAAGCTCGGCGCCAAACTGTCCAAGGCCGAGGTCAAGGGCTCTGAAGTCCACCTCACCTATAACGACAAGGACGGCGACCACGACCTGGTTGTCGACAAGCTGCTGGTGGCCGTGGGCCGCCGCGCCTACACCGATGGCCTGCTGGCCGACGACGTCGGCGTGAAGATCGACGACCGCGGCCGCATCGAGGTCGACGAGCACTGCCACACCGGCGTCGATGGCGTCTGGGCGGTGGGTGATGCCGTGCGCGGTCCGATGCTGGCCCACAAGGGCTTCGAGGAAGGCATGGCGGTGGCCGAGTGGATCGCCGGCAAGTCCGGCCACGTCAACTACGACAGCATCCCCTGGGTGATCTACACCGAACCCGAGATCGCATGGGCCGGCAAGACGGAAAAGCAGCTCAAGGACGAAGGCATCCCCTATCGTTCGGGCAGCTTCCCGTTCGCCGCCATCGGCCGCGCCGTGGCCATGAATGAAGCCATCGGCCAGGTGAAGATGCTCGCCCACGCCGAAACCGACCGCATCCTGGGCGTGCACATGGTGGGCCCGGGCGTGTCCGAGCTGATCGCCGAGTGCGTGGTGGCCATGGAGTTCAAGGGCTCCTCCGAAGACCTCGCCCGTATCGTCCACGCGCACCCGACGCTTTCCGAAGCGGTGCACGAGGCGGCGCTGGCCGTGGACAAGCGCGCCATCCACAAGGGCAATTGAGCGCCCGCATCTAGCCAACAAAGCCCGCTCGTGGCGACATGAGCGGGCTTTTTCGTTTCAAAGACCAGGACAGTCCATGCATACCATCGCTTCGCTCTGCGTCTACTGTGGCTCCAGCGCCGGCACGCGGCCGGAATATGCCGAGCGCGCGTTCGCCTTCGGCGAAATGATCGCCCGGCGAGGCACGGCGCTGGTGTATGGCGGTGGAAAAGTCGGCCTGATGGGCAAGGTCGCCGACGGCGTGCTGGCCGCCGGAGGCCGCGCCATCGGTGTCATTCCCCGCCACTTGATGGACAAGGAAGTGGGCCATACCGGCCTTACCGAGCTGCACGTGGTGGAAACCATGCATGAACGCAAGACGCGCATGTATGAACTTTCCGATGCCTTCGTCGCCCTGCCCGGCGGCTTTGGCACGCTCGACGAAATGTTCGAGATGCTCACCTGGGCGCAGCTGGGCCTGCACACCTACCCTTGCGCCTTCCTTGGCACCCGCGGTTTCTACACGCCGCTGGAACAGGGCATCGACCATATGGTGGAAGAAGGTTTCGTTCGCATGGAACAGCGCCAGTCGCTATGGTTCGGCGAGGATCCCGAAGCGATGTTCACCTGGATGGAAAACTACGAAGCGGTGTATACGCCCAAGTGGCTTCCTGGCGAAGCGGGCGACCACGCCTGAAGGACTTTCGAACGATGAAACGATTCCGCGCATTCCGCATCAACAACGACGCCAGCGGTTATCGCGCCGGCCTTACCGAGATCTCGGTCGCCGACCTCGTCGACGGCGAGGTGCTGGTCAAGGTCGAATGGTCGTCGGTGAATTTCAAGGATGCGCTGGCGGGCACCGGCAAGGGGAAAATCCTCCGCCAGTTTCCCCTGAATGGAGGCATCGACGTGGCCGGCCGCGTGGTGGCATCCACCGATCCCGCCTTCCAGGAAGGCGATGCGGTGCTATGCACGGGGAGCGGGCTATCGGAAACCCGCGACGGCGGCTACGGCCAATACGTGAAACTTCCCGCCGAATGGACCATACCGCTTCCCCAGGGCCTTACCACCCGCGAAGCGATGGCCCTGGGCACGGCCGGCTTCACCGCGGCGCTCTCGCTGCTTCGGATGCTCGACAACCGCCAGAGCCCGACACTCGGCCCGATTGCCATCACCGGTGCCACCGGCGGCGTGGGCATGCTGGCCATCGACATCTTCAGCCGGGCAGGTTTCGAAGTACACGCGATCTCGGGCAAGCCTGATCGCTTCGATGTCCTCAAGGGCATCGGCGCCACGCAGTGCATTGATCGCCACCAGCTGCAGTTCTCAGGCAAGCCGCTCGATTCAGGCCGCTTCGGCGGCGCGCTGGACAACGTCGGCGGCGACATGCTGTCCGGCCTTCTGCCGTTGATCGCACCCTACGGCAATGTCGCCAGTTGCGGCCTGGCAGGAAGCCCCGCACTCGCTACCACGGTGATGCCCTTCATCATCCGCGGCGTGAGCCTGCTGGGCATCGCCTCGGCAGGCACCGCCCGGGACATCCGCCGGGAGATCTGGCGCCGCCTGGCAGGGGAATGGAAGCCGGCCCACCTGGACACCATCGTCACCCGGGAAATCACCCTGGATGGGCTCCCGGGCGTCTTTGATGGCATGCTGGACGGCCAATCCTTCGGCCGCACCGTGGTCCGGGTAGCTGAGGATTGATGAATCCGCCACGACCCGTAGAATGCTCAGGAAATACTAATCACCACCGCACTGGCCGACCGCAAGAAGTCGCGGAACGGCCAACGGAAAACAAGCGTCCCTGGGGAAATGCATGGCCCGTATCCTGATCGTCGACGATTCGCCGTCGCAACTGCTTGGCATCAAGCGCATCGTCGAGAAACTCGGGCATGAGGCGCTCACCGCCGAAGATGGCGCAGCCGGCGTGGAAGCGGCCAAGCGCGAACTCCCCGACCTGATCCTGATGGACGTGGTCATGCCCAACCTCAACGGGTTCCAGGCCACGCGCACCATCTCCAAGGAGCCGACCACGGCCCATATTCCCATCGTCCTGGTCACCACCAAGGACCAGGACACCGACAAGGTCTGGGGGATGCGCCAGGGCGCCAAGGCCTACGTGGTCAAGCCGATCAAGGAAGAAGAGCTGGTTTCTACCTTGAAGGAACTGCTGCCGGGGTGACCCGTGCCGGGGGTCAGAGTTATAACTCTGACACCACCCCGCCAGCATCTCAGGCCCGGGGGTCGAAGTCGGCGAACGCTTCGCGATAGGCCTGCAAGGCCGCCTTCTGTTCGATATTCACCGCCACCGGCACGCGCACTTCCAGGGTGACGATCTGGTCGCCCGGATGGGCGCCGCCGGGCATGCCGCGCCCCTTCAGCCGCAGCTTGCGACCGCTCTGCGAGCCCGCCGGGATGCGCAGGTCGACGCTGCCGGCAAGGGTAGGCACGGCGACCGTGGCGCCCTCGGAAGCCTCCCAGGGAGCGATCGCCAGGGTTGAATGCACGGTGCGGCCGTCCAGCCGGAAGCGCGTGTCGTCCTTGATGCCGATTTCGAGCAGGAGATCGCCGGACGGGCCACCGCCGGACCCGGGATGTCCCTGCCCGGCCAGGCGGATCACCTGCCCCGGCTGGATACCTGCGGGGATCCGCACCTCGAGCACGCGGTCGCCACCGGAGGCGCCATTGAGCGCCACGCGCGTCTTGCCGCCGCTAAAGGCGGTCTGGATGTCGGTGTCGATCTGCGCCTGGATGTCACGTCCGCGACGGGCCTGAGGCGCACCGCCGCCGCCCCGGCCGCGACCGAAGAGACTTTCGAAGAAGTCGCTGAAATCGCCGCCACCGGCACCCCCCATGTCGCCGAAGTCGAAACCCTGGCCCTGCTGGCCCCAGCCCGGCGGTGGCCGGAACTGCTCGCCCGGACGGTAGCCGCCGGCGCGAACCTGATCGTAGGCCCGCCGCTTTTCGGGATCCTTCAGCGCCTCGTTGGCCTCGTTGATCGCCTTGAACTGCTCCTCGGCGTTCGGTTCCTTGCTGCGGTCGGGATGGTATTTGCGCGCAAGCTTGCGATACGCCGCCTTGATGTCGGCGTCGCTGGCGTCAGGCTCGACCCCGAGCACCTTGTAGTAATCCTTGAACTCCACCTTCGCTCCCACGAATGTCACGGCGATCCACCCGTCGCCAGTATGCAGCCAAAGATGATGTCACCTTGAGCTTATTCAAGGCTTTGGCGGGGGAAACTAAGCCTGGTCCGAGCCTCCGGCCGCGACCGTGGCGTGACGCCGCTTCCATGGGTACATGGTCGCTCCGTGCGATGGCCGGACAAGGCACGGAAGCAGCTTCCGCGCCTTGCCGGCTTTTGTCATCCGTTATTGCAGTTCGTCGCTGCCAGGCGCCGCGATCGACGACGGTTCTTCACCGTCGTCGGGCAACTCGCCGTTGTCTTCCTCGGCATCGAGCCGGACCACGCTTACCAGGTTTTCGTCCGCTGGCAGCTTGATCAGGGTGACGCCCTGGGTATTGCGGCCAAGCTGGGAAACTTCCGCCACGCGCGTGCGCACCAGGGTGCCCTGGTTGGAAATGAGCATGAGCTCGTGGGCATCGGTGACCTGCACCGCGGCGACCAGGCCGCCGTTGCGTTCGGAACACTGGATGCCGATCACGCCCTGCGTACCGCGGCCCTTCTTGGGGAATTCAGCCAACTCCGTGCGCTTGCCGTAACCACGTTCGGTAGCGGTAAGGATGTCGCCTTCCTGGGCGACGATCAGCGACACCACGGTGCTGTCGTCGGCCAGGCGCATGCCGCGCACACCGGTGGCGGTACGGCCCATCGAACGCACGGAAGCTTCGTCGAAGCGAACCGTCTTGCCGTTGGAGGCGAACAGCAGCACATCGCTGTTGCCGTCGGTCAGCGCCACGTTCACCAGCGCGTCGCCATCGTCGAGGTTGATGGCGATCTTGCCCTTCTGCAGCTGGAAGGCGAATTCGGTGAGCGGGGTTTTCTTCACCGTGCCCTGGCGGGTGGCGAAGAAGACGAAGCGGTCCTCGGTGTATTCGCGCACCGGGAGCACGGCTTGCACCTTCTCGCCCTCACCCAGCGGCAACAGGTTGACCATGGGCTTGCCGCGGGCGCCGGGGCCCGCTTCAGGCATCTGGTAGACCTTCAGCCAGTACACGCGGCCGGTGCTGGTGAACGTGAGCAGGGTGTCGTGGGTGTTGACCACCCACAGCTGCTCGACGAAATCCTCTTCCTTCAACGCCGAGGCCGAGCGGCCGCGACCGCCGCGGCGCTGCGCGCGGTAAAGACTGGCCGACTGGCGCTTGACGTATCCGGCGTGCGACAGCGTGACCACCACGTCTTCCGGTGCGATGAGATCAAGGACGTTCAAGTCTTCCTGCGAATGCTGGATCTGCGTGCGACGCTCGTCACCGTATTCCTCGCGGATGACTTCAAGCTCGGCGCGAATCACTTCCAGCAGGCGCTCCGGGCGCTCCAGGATGTCGATGAGCTTGCCGATGGCTTCCATCACCTGGCGGTATTCGTCGGAGAGTTTTTCCTGCTCCAGGCCGGTAAGGCGATGCAGGCGCATGGCCAGGATCTCGTTGGCCTGCACTTCGGACAGCTGGTAGCCGTCGTCTTTCAGGCCGTCGCGCGGATCCATGTCTTCCGGGCGGGAGCTCTCGGCGCCGGCGGCGGTGAGCATGGTGCGCACCATGCCCGGATCCCACTTGCGCGCCACCATGCGCTCGCGCGCCTCGGCGGGCGACGCGGAACTGCGGATGAGTTCGATCATCGCGTCGATGTTGGCCAGCGCGACCGTGAGGCCTTCCAGGATATGGGCGCGGGCACGGGCCTTGCGCAGTTCGAAGATGGTGCGGCGCGTGACCACTTCACGGCGGTGGCGGATGAAGGCCTCGAGGATCTCCTTGATGTTCAACAGGCGCGGCTGGCCGTCGAGCAGGGCCACCATGTTGATGCCGAAGGTGACCTGCAGCTGCGTTTGCTGGAACAGGTTGTTCAGCACCACGTCGCCCATGGCATCGCGGCGGATCTCGATGACCACGCGCATGCCGTCCTTGTCGGACTCGTCGCGCAGTTCGCTGATGCCCTCGAGCTTCTTCTCCTTCACCAGCTCGGCGATCTTCTCGATCAGGCGCGCCTTGTTCACCTGGTAGGGCAGCTCGTGGACGATGATCGTTTCGCGGCCGTTGGCCTCGGTTTCGATCTCCGCCTTCGCGCGCACCAGCACGCGGCCGCGGCCGGTGCGGTAGGCCTCGACGATACCCGCGGCGCCGTTGATGATGCCGGCGGTGGGGAAATCGGGACCTGGGATGAACTTCATCAGGTCGTCGATGCTCAACGACGGATCGTCGACGAGGCCGATGGTGGCGTTGATGACTTCAGTAAGGTTGTGCGGCGGGATGTTGGTGGCCATGCCCACGGCGATACCGGCCGAGCCGTTCACCAGCAGGGTGGGCACGCGCGAGGGCAGCACCAGCGGCTCGTGCTCGCTTTCGTCGTAGTTGGGACCGAAGTCGACGGTGTCCTTGTCGATGTCGGCCAGCAGTTCATGCGTGAGGCGCGACATGCGCACCTCGGTGTATCGCATGGCCGCGGCATTGTCGCCATCGACCGAACCGAAGTTGCCCTGGCCATCGACCAGCATGTAACGCAGCGAGAACGGCTGGGCCATGCGGACGATCGCGTCGTAGACCGAGGCATCGCCGTGCGGATGGTATTTACCGATGACGTCACCGACCACGCGGGCCGATTTCTTGTAGGGCTTGTTCCAGACGTTGCCCAGTTCGTTCATGGCGAAAAGGACGCGCCGGTGAACCGGCTTCAAGCCATCGCGGACATCGGGGAGGGCTCGGCCGACGATGACGCTCATGGCGTAATCGAGGTAGCTCTGCCGCATCTCGTCTTCGATGTTGACGCGGATGATTTCGTTACCGAATTCTGCCATCAAACGGCTTCCAGGCTGGTTGTGCGGGGCCCCCACCACGGCCCAGGACAGGCGCGGGCGACAAGCGGAAAATGCAATACGAAAGTGTACCACACCGGGCGATTAAAACCCAGTATTTAAGCCAATACAATCAGTGGGTTACATCAGGCTTTTGGGCTTGCTGAAAAGGGCTGCGCGTGCACTGGCGAAATTGAACGCCGCACCCGCCGCCGAGCCCGCCGCCACGGCGACGGCGGGCCAGCGCTGAAGGCCCTCGAAGAGCTTCAGGACGACCACGTAGACACCCAGGTTCACCGCCGCGCCCAGCGACATCAGCAGCACCCAGCCAAGCCATTCGGCATGCACGGCGCGACCGCTGTGGCGATGTCGAAAGGTGACGTGGCGGTTCCACCACCAAGTAAACGTGGCGGCGAAGGTGAAGGACACCGCGCGGGCCGGATACACGTGCCAGCCCGCCCAGGCCACCAGCCCCTGCACGATCGATGCGTCGATGGCCAGGCCAAGCAGGCCGCCGGCGGCGAAACCCAGCAGTTCCTGGCGCAGGCGGGTCATCCGCCGAAAACGGCCTGCATTTTCGCCTGGTCAGGATGTTCGATCACACCACGCTCGGTGACCAGGGCGTCGATCAGGGCGGCCGGGGTAACGTCGAATACCGGGTTCCAGGCCTCAGCCCCCTCCACCACCGTACGCGTTCCCGACATCGACAACAGTTCAGTGGCTTCGCGCAGCTCTATCTCGATGTCGTCCCCATCGGCGGTAGCCATGTCGACCGTAGTGGACGGCGCCACCACCATGAACTTCACGCCATGATGCCTGGCGGCAATGGCCAGCTGGTAGGTGCCGATCTTGTTGGCGGTGTCGCCATTGGCGGCGATGCGGTCGGCACCCACCACGACCCACTGCACCGCACCGGACTTCATCAAGTGCGAAGCCGCCGAATCGGCCACCAGCCGCGCGGGGATGCCGTCGTTGACCAGCTCCCACATGGTCAGGCGCGCACCTTGCAGCCAGGGGCGCGTTTCCCCCGCGAACACCTGGGCGATGCGGCCCGCGGAAACGCCGGCGCGAATGACGCCCAGGGCGGTGCCGAACCCGGCCGTGGCCAATGAACCGGTGTTGCAATGGGTCATCACGCCCGACCCCGGGGTGATCAGGGCTGCGCCCAACTCGCCCATGCGCCGATTGGCGGCGAGGTCTTCGTCCTGGATAGCCTGGGCCTCGGCCTGCAGCGCTGCGGCGTCTGCACCCAGATCCAGGCGCGATTTCATGCGGTCCAGTGCCCACATCAGGTTGACAGCCGTGGGCCGGGCGGCCCGCAACATGGCCATGGCCGCCGGCAACGGCTCGCCACCGCGAGCGGCCAGGACCACGCCCCATGCCGCGGCGATGCCAATGGCGGGAGCGCCGCGAACGGCGAGATCCTTGATCGCCTCGGTGACGTCACTGGCATTGTGACAGTCGATCCAGACCGAGTGGGCAGGCAGTTTCCGCTGGTCGAGCAGGCGCAAGTGGTCGCCGTGCCACTGTACGGCGCGGATGGAGTCGTGGACGTTGGCGTTCATGGTCGCATTATGCAAGATCGCACCGCGCTTACCCACTGCCTTGTACCTACAAAGGAATCAGCGCCCACCTACACGCAGTCGGGACATACCCCCGCTACATCCATGGCATCGTCTTCGGACCTCACTGACAAGGATGACGTTCAATGGCTACACATGGGGATGACAGTCACAATGCGCGGCGTAAGTTCATCACCCGCGGTGCCGCGCTGGTCGCAGCGGGGGCAGCGGGAGCGGCACTGCCGACATTACCAGTTTTGGCACGCAACCTGAGCGACGAAGATGCGCTTGAGGTTGCGGCTGCCGCTGCCGCTGCCGGCACGTGCCCTAGCACTCCGTACTACCGTCGCCCGAACCTGCAGGGTGCCATGGGCGGCGCTGCCCTGGCCGACTTGCGCACGGCGATCACCGCGATGATGGCACTTCCCCCGGAAGATCCACGCAACTGGTATCGACAGGCGATGATTCATGTACTGGATTGTCCACACGGCAATGTCTTTTTCTTTTCCTGGCATCGGGCCTACCTTTACTACTTCGAACGCATTGTGCGCAAATTTTCGAACAATCCGAAGTTCGCGCTGCCCTACTGGGACTGGACCGTTACTCCCGAGATGCCCGCGGCGTTCTTCCGTGGCGACGTGCTCGATACTCAGGCCCCGGGGTACATCCACGACTTCCCCACCTTCGACAGGACGTTTCGCGGCCCCATGCAGGCGTACTGGGGTCGCCTTACGGCACTTCAAAAGCAGCAACTTCAATTGCGCGGCCTGGCAGACTTCGACGTATTCTGGGCAGCCATGCAGCAGTACTTCACCCGCGGCACGATACGCCTGCTCTCTGCCGACAACCGCCAATTCACCGGCGCCACCCTTCAAGCGGTGTCGTACCCGACCATGGTCAACGCGATGTCATCGTCCGACTTCACTGTATTCGGCGGCAGCATGGTTCCGAACCACAGCGATATGA